>Ga0302310_10001752_pt1 | contig 18104 bp, 13 predicted proteins | sample III_Palsa_N1_2_FD_200451 | JGI IMG/M metagenome (GOLD analysis project Ga0302310, IMG submission 200451) | Peat permafrost microbial communities from Stordalen Mire near Abisko, Sweden - III_Palsa_N1_2 | ecosystem: Environmental > Terrestrial > Soil > Palsa > Peat permafrost | place: Sweden...
ACCTACAAATACACCCAAGAATTCAAGGCAACCGCCGTGCGTTTGAGCAAGTTGCCTGGTGTTGCGGTGGGTGACGTTGCTCAGTCGCTTTACATCCATCCGTTCATGCTGTCTCGTTGGCGCAAACTACGTTGAAAGTGACCGAAGTTCTGTCTGGGCGCTCAAGCTCACAGATCCGCCTTGTCTCTGACAATACATCGAGCAGATTTCCTATGGATGTTGGCGAGAGCTATATCGTCTTTGTTCAATCGAACGGAAGTGAGCTTTACACAGATAGTTGTGGCAACTCGGGCGCGCTGCCCAACGCGAGCAGCGTTGTCAAAAAGGTGCGCGAGGCAAATTTTAGGCCAGGCCTAACAGTTCCTTCCAGCGTATCGGAAAGCGGAAACGCGAGCAGTGGGGTCGGATAGCACTTTGAGGCATAGAGCGCAGCCGCGTGCTAAGTCAGCATCTTTAAATACGCAGCGGAAATGCTGCAGTCTTTGCTCATAAGACCGGAGGCATGCATGATCAATAATTCGGAGCATACCGCGAGAAGATACCAGCATAAGCTGTAGTGAATTCGAGAGGAAAGGCGATTCTCTACGGAGTCAATGAGACGATGTCGTCAAAACTATTGGTCAGGAATCCAGGCAACGCCGGTCGTCGCTGCGCCACACAGTGACCGGATCGTCCAGCGTGACGAACTGCGCCGTATGTAGAGCTTGTTGGATCAGTAGAACCGCAGGCTTGATAACTTCGTCTTATCGAAGGTTCGGCCTTGACTAGCTGAATTCTAATAGTCAGGGAGCTGACTTTCTTGACGCTGAAGGCGAAGCTGAAACGATCGAGTCCTCCTTGGAAGCGGCGAGTGCAAGGCGCGCCAGAGCAGGGATGGATTTTGATTCGGTGCGTTTCATGATTTCGGCGCGATGGTTTTCGACGGTGCGTTGGCTGATGCCAAGATCGGAGGCAATATTCTTGCTGGGATGACCGGCAAGCACCATATCCATAATCTGGCGTTGCCGTGGTGTGAGATCGGCGATTTGATCGCTGGCTTCCTGCTTCCACGCCTTAAGCTTGTTGGCATCGCGAGAGTGTTCCAATGCTCGCGTCACGCTATCGAGCATTTCGCTTCGCTCGAATGGCTTCTCGATGAAATCGGTCGCGCCTGCTTTCATGGCCTCGACCGCGATCGCAATATCGTTACTGCCAGTGATCATGATTGTAGGCATGCAGTCACCCAGGGCGCGTAGCTTTTGCAGCAGTTCAAGCCCCTTCATTCCGGGCAGGTTGGCGTCAACCAGCAAGCAGGATTCTCGGCCTGGCGCATACGCGTCTAGAAATGCCTCGCATGAGTGGAAATCCTCGACCTCGCGGCCGGCGGCTTCCAGCACCATGCGAATCGTTTCGCGCAGCATATTGTCATCGTCCACGACAAAGATGATCGGTGACTCTGCCTCGTCATTCTTGGAACTAAGCGCAGTTTCCTCGTCCCCGTGACGCCGTTCTTCGGCGGATACCAGTTCCGACTGCGCCAACAGGTGCTGTATTACGTAAGTAACTTCTTTTAACTTGGCTGGCTTATTGAGTTGCGTGCAGTGTTCAAGAGCAACATCGCGCGATGTCTGAGTGGATATATCACCAGTGAGCACGATGGCCGGTATGTCGCGACGAAGCTTTTCACGCAACTTGACGACCAGCTGCAAGCCAGTAAGGCCTCTGGGCAGGTTGTGATCGGTAAGAATCAGGTCGGGCTGTACCCCGCCATGTGCAATCCAATCCAACGCAGCGACGCCATCCACCACCGCAGCTACCTGGTGACCTTGGGATTTGAGGAGAGACCCAAGCAATTCACGTAAGTCCGGTTCGTCCTCGACAAGTAAAATCATGCCTACGTGCCTGGTCAAAGCGGCATCGCGTGGTGCGGAAATACTTTTTTGCGGTTCACCGAGCCCCGCGTTTTCCAGAGGAGCCAGCGCAACGTCGATGGAAAACATTGATCCTTTGCCCAAGATGGATTGCACGCGAACCTGATGCCCGAGCAGCCCACCAAGTCGTTGCACAATGGACAGGCCAAGGCCTTGCCCGCGGCTGCGCTCGCGAGCAGGGTTTTCCAGCTGGTGAAACTCTTCGAAGATGGCCTGCAGCTGTCCTTCGGGAATGCCTGAGCCGGTGTCCCAGATCTGGATACTCAGCCATCCGATGTGTCGGCGACACCCCAGTAGTATTCGACCGTATTTCGTGTACTTAAGTGCGTTGGAGAGCAAATTGCGGACCATCTGTTCAAGCAGTCGCGCATCGCTTTGTATTACCAGGTGGCAAGGCACCACATGCAGGGTCAGCCCCTGCGCATTGGCGTGATAGTTGAACTCATCCCTAAGTCGATCCAGCAGATCGCTGATGCGGAAGCTGACGGTATGCGCCTGCACATCACCGGTTTCAATCTGATTTATATCTAGCAGCGCATTGAGCATGCCGGACATCGCACCGACGGTTTCGCCGATGCGCATGGTGAGTTTCCGTGGCTGTATCCCTTCAACCGTTTCCAGCAAAAGACCTTGTAGAAGTTTTAGCGTCTGCAGCGGTTGACGCAGATCATGACTAGCCGCGGCGAGAAAGCGTGATTTCGCAGCTGTTGCAGATTCGGCTTCCTGCTTGGCAGCTACCAAGGCGTGTGCCGTGTGCTTCTGATCGCTGATATCGGTGAATGTGATCACCACGCCTTCGACGCCGTTCTCGTGCGTGCGATAGGGCAGTATCCGTCGAACAAAACAAACGCCCTGACGTGATTCGATTTCACGTTCCAGCGGAACCAGCTCACGCAGGACGGTTCGGGCATCAGCCAGCAGTTCGCTATCGGTGGCCAGCGAATTGAGATCGGCGAGCGGTCTACCGATATCACCGGGAATCACGTTGAACAGCGACTTGGTGGCGGGTGTGTAGAAGCGGATATTCAGGTCGGTGTCGAGGAAGATGGTCGCGACATCGGTGCTGTAGAGTACGTTCTGCAAATCGTTGGAGGTCGTGCGCTGCTGCTCTAGGGTTTCTTGCAATTGACTATTCAACGCCGTCAATTCCTCGTTGAGTGACTGCAGCTCCTCCTTCGACGTGAGCAATTCCTCGTTGGTGGACTGGCACTCTTCATTGATCGAGAGTGCCTCCTCATTGATGGCCTTTTGCTCTTCGCCGGATACTTCCAGGTCCTGGATTGCACCCTGCAGTTCGGTACGCGTCGCCTCCAGTTCCTGCTCAAGCTGGGTTATGCGGGAGATATCGCCGGGTATCGTTGGCAATACCGCCCTGGCGCCGACCTGGGGCTCATCGACAAAGCAAACCAATAGAAAGGCCTCTCCGGCGTTCAGCACTTTTTGTACGTCAAGACCGAAAACCATGGCTTTGCTGCCATGCCCGCTCCGGCAGTTGCTCACGGTTGCCCGGCCTGGCCGTTGAATAGCTAGCTGGATGGCCGAACGCATTTTGGTGCGTAGGCCGGGTGCGGCCATCGACAGCAGATCGTGACTTGGGTGACCGCCGGCGACCTGCAGGTAACGATCAGTTGGCCCCAAGTGATAAAGGCACTCGTGTTTCAGATTGATCAGAACGGCAGCCGGTGCAAATGACTCCATCACGCTGCGACGGCATAGATCTGCAAGTGCGGCCTGCCGCAGTAGGCTCTGGCTGTGGGCCGGACGGGATTTGGACGGCGCGTCGTCATTCGCACCCATCAGGAAATTGAGTTCGCCGGGATGGCTTAGGCCGATGCGGCGATAAAGGCGCTCTGGCTTGGAAACGATTTCGAACCGACCGTCAATTTGACCGGCGGTCTCCGAACTTCCCAGCAACAGAATTCCATTCTGTCGTAGCGCGAAGTGAAACAGTGCCATCACCTTCGCCTGAGCTTCCAAGCCCAGATAGATAAGCAGGTTACGACACGACACCATGTCCATACGCGAGAAGGGCGGGTCACTCAATACGTCCTGCACGGTAAACACAACCGCCGAGCGAAGCTCAGGCAGAACCCGATAGCCGTGTTCGTCTTTGGCGAAAAAGCGGTTGAGTCGATCTTCCGACACTTCCTCCCGGATGGTTTCGGGATAAAGCCCATCACGCGCACTGGCTATGGCCTCAGGATCCACGTCGGATGCGAAGACCTGCAGCTTGATAGTGCTCTTTGCTTCGATGATGGCTTCGCGAAAAAGTATGGCCAGGGAGTATGTTTCCTCGCCGGTGCTGCAACCGGGAATCCAGATACGCAAGGGTTGATCGCTCTTGTGCGCCTTGATCATGTCAGGAATAGTCTTGGCCGCCAGCGTGTCGAATACGTCCGTATCGCGAAAAAAACGCGTGACGTTGATCAGCAGATCCTTGGCGAGCAGCTCGACTTCTTGGTCGTCTTTGCGCAAGACGTCGAGATATTGGTTCATATCACTTGTTTCGACGGTGGCGATCAACATGCGGCGTTCAATACGACGCTGTAATGTGCCTTTTTTGTACAAGCGAAAATCGTGGGTGGTCTTTCCGCGCAGCAGATCGATAATCGCCGTGAGGCTGCTCTCCTTGCTCGCAGATGCTGGTGGATGTGCGGAGCTGTCTTTTGCAGGAAGCTTCTTGCTATATCGGACGAGCGCTTCCGGCATCTTGTCGATGACGAGCACGCTGTCGACCGAGCCGGTAAGAATGGCATTGCGTGGCATACCGTCGTAGCCGGCCTCCTTGGGATCTTGCACGATGACAAGGCCACCGTTCTCTTTGATCGCCTTCAACCCGAGACTGCCGTCTGGGCCCGTGCCGGACAAGGTGATGCAGACCGCCCGGGCGTGATATGCCTCTGCCATGGATCTCAGCAAAAAGTCGAAGGGCAGACGTGCGCCATGGCGCACCGGCGGCTGCGAGAGGTGCAGCGCGCCATCTTCCACCGCTAGATAGGTCCCCGGCGGAATGACATACAAATGGTTGGGTTCCAGACGCATCCCGTTAGTGGCTTGGCATACTTTCATGGCGGTATGGCTGGCTAACAGCTCAACCATCATGCTTTCGTGCGTGGGATCCAGGTGCTGCACCAGAATGAAAGCCATGCCGCTATCGGCAGGTAGCGCGCGCAGAAGGTGACGGCACGCATCCAGACCACCGGCCGATGCACCGACACCAACCACGAGAAAATTTTCGGATGTGCGGTTGATGCCGATGATCGGAGCGGAGGGCGTGGCGGCGCTTGCCTGGCCCGTTCCCGTCTTGAATGGACGGCTTGCCGGCATAGTCAATTTTCCATAGAGGTGCGTTCCGGGGGAGAACGTCGTTTGACTCTACTCCGCTTATCGATCCGCAATGTGCACGGCGTGATAACAACTCACATGTGTCACGCAAAGATAATTGCAGACTGCAAGGTCCTCATTGCTCTGAGTAGTTTCCGACGCTGTCGCCGCGGGACCCGTGGCGTTAGGGTGCAGCCTTGGAGAGTCCGCAGGTTTCTGCCGGTTCTCATTATTTCTTCGCCATAGGGATTGATCCATGCCACGTGATCGGCAACTGCAAAAGACGATAATCGCTGAGTTGCGCGATTCAAGCAGCGCGCTTGGTGCTCGCGTCGTGGTGACGGCGGTGGCGGGTAGCGTGGTGCTGACCGGTCAGGTGGACAGTTTTGCGGAAAAATATGCGGCGGCGTCGCTAGTAGCCGCCGTCGCGGGCGTGAGCCAGGTGACGGATGACGTCGAGGTCCGTCTGGACCTCGACCATAACTCGCGCTTGCTACTCGCCGCCAGGCGCGCGATGTCTGACGCGTATGCCAACCACGAAGCCTCATCGATTGACAGATCAGGCAGCGCCATGATGGCCACGCTGGTCAATGGACTGTTGACCGTGACTGGCGAGATCGACTGGCGTCAAAGAGCGCTCTCGGCAAACGGGGACGGTGCTGGCTCGACCGGGTATGAAGCGGCATCCAATATCAGCGACGACATTCTGCAGATGCTGCCGCGCTGCTTTTTTTCGGCATCCCGAGCTAATCGTTGAGTTTCACTTAGCGGACTTCGAGACAGCCTATGCGAAGCGCCGCACTCCATCATAGAAAGGCCCTCAGCTGGCTGCCAGCAGCCGTGCTGGGTGCCGACGACGGCCTGGTATCGACCGCCAGCCTCATGCTTGGCGTGGCTGCGGCACATGCCACCCACACCAGCGTCTTGATCGCTGGCACCTCCGGTCTGGTCGCTGGTGCCATGTCGATGGCGGCCAGTGAATATGTTTCCGTGCACTCGCTGGCGGATTCCGAAGCCGCCGAGCTAGTGCGTCGGCATGCGCATCTCAAAGCCAACACGAAAGGTGCGCATGACGCATTGGTGACGAGCTATCTGTCGCTCGGCCTCAATGCCGTGCTCGCCAAGGAAGTCGCCGATGGCCTCATGGCGAACGGCGCCGTCGGCGCGCTTGCGCGCGTTGAGTTGCTGATACCGACAGCACGGCGAGCACACCCGAACCAGGCTGCCCTTGCATCCGCGAGCAGCTTTGCCGTCGGCGCATGTATACCGATCTTTGCGACGATACTGGCGCCGCCCGCCGACCTGCTTGCCGCCGTCCCACTCACCGCACTGGTTTCTCTGGCGCTGCTTGGTGCATGGGCAGCGCACGCCGGCGGTGCCCGCGTGGCCACGGGCGCTTTGCGTGTCACGTTTTGGGGGGCACTTGCCATGGTCCTCACGGCCGGTGTCGGGACGCTTTTCGGCATTACGGTCTGACGAGAGAGTTTCATAAAGCTCTCGTTATATCCGCAAACGACACTCCATCGTGCGACGCGTCACTCGCCTGAAGGCTTTTGTCGATCGGCCTGAGTAGTTTCCGACGCTGCCAGCGGTGGCCGGGATGACATAGGGTGAAGCCCTGATTCGGTAAAGCAGTGCGCGAATGAGGGCCGTCTACATTGGCCGTCCTTCACTTCATATGCGACGTCCGTTTCATGCATAGAACGTGTTCGTCTACGCCTAGCCCAAGGAGATAATCCCATGTTACGCAGCATTGAAGCGCTCGAAAAATATGCCATCCACGCCAGCGACGGCAAGATCGGTCATGTCACAGATTTTTACTTCGATGATGATGCCTGGGTAGTTCGCTATCTCATAGTGGATACCGGCACCTGGCTCTCTGATCGCAAAGTGCTGATCTCGCCGATATCGATTGGCCATCTGGATGAAAAAAGCAAAATCGTGCAGGCGCTACTGACCCAGGAGCAGGTAAAAAACAGCCCGGATATCGATACCCAGAAGCCTGTCTCGCGTCAACATGAAATGGGCTACCTCGGCTATTACGGCTATCCCTATTACTGGGACGGTGCAGGCTTGTGGGGGCCAGGTTCGTTCCCGAGTCTGATGCTGTCGGGCATCGATACCAACAACGAGGCCGAATACGACAAGCAGCAGATTGTGTTTTCCCAGCAGCGGCTGGATGGCCAAACGACCGGGTCTCAGTCAACACTGTCAGGTTCCGCCAAGCCCGCATCGATAAAGCGCGACGATCCGCACCTGCGTAGCTGCAGGGCCGTATTGGGTTATGAAATTCAAGCGACCGATGGACACATGGGCCATGTGGCAGGCTTTCTGGTCGACGAGCAGACCTGGGCCATCCGCTATCTGATTGTGGAGACCAGTCACTGGTGGAGCGGTCATAAGGTGCTGATCGTGCCGGAGTGGATCAGCAGTGTGAACTGGTTCGAGAGCACGGTGTCGGTGGCTCTCTCAAGAGCCGACGTCAAGGAATCGCCGCCTTTTGATTCTACCATCGAGCTTGATCGTGAGCAGGAAGTTGGGCTCTACAAGCACTACGACCGCAGCGGTTACTGGACCAATCAACTCTGAACAAATTTTACGCGCTCCTGACAACGGGAGCGTGTTCAACAGTAGCGCATCGTACTTGTCACAGCGCGCAGTACTTTTCGAATCATTACAACGCACCGACGACATCGAGGATTGCCTCATGGCACACAAGAAGAACGATGCGAATGTATCCGCACAGCAGAAGGCCGACGCCAAGGCCTACCTGGTCGGCGGTGGCATCGCGTCGATGGCCGCGGCTGCCTTCATGATCCGTGATGGCGATATGCTCGGCCGCAACATCACGATCTTTGAGTCATTGGCCAAACTGGGTGGCAGTCTCGACGGCGCAGGCGAGCCGCAAGACGGCTATGTACTGCGCGGTGGACGAATGTTCGAGAGCAAGTACCTGTGCACGCTCGATCTGTTTGCGTCGATACCTACGCTCGATGGCAAGACCACCGTTACCGCGGAAACCTTGGCTTGGAACGAGCGGATGCCGACTTCGTCCAAGTCGCGACTGTCCCGGCATGGTCAACGACAAACGGCACCGGCATTTGACTTGCCAGAGCACGACATCCTGACGATTGAACGTATCGTTTTCGGGTCCGAGAGCCTGCTCGGTCGCAGCACCATTGCCGATCAGTTTTCGCCGCCGTTCTTCACCACGGCGTTTTGGCTGATGTGGTGCACCACGTTTGCCTTTCAGCCATGGCACAGCGCCGTTGAATTTAGGCGCTATCTGCTTCGCTTTACGCACATGGTGTCCGGTTTTAACCGACTCGAGGGCATTATGCGAACTGTCTACAACCAGTACGACTCGCTGGTGCGGCCGTTACAGAAATGGCTTGAGGCACGTGGCGTCGTGTTTCAGTTTGATACGCAGATCTCCGACCTCGGTATACGCGAATATCAGGGCAAAAAAATTATCGAATGCCTTGGTTACGAACGCACCGGAAATATGGGGGAGTCGATCGTTGGCGAAGTGATCGTCCGTGAGCATGATTACGTGCTGGTGACTCTCGGCTGCATGACGGAGGCCTCCAGTCTCGGCAGCATGCACCGGGTGCCGGAACTGAAGGGCAAGGAAAAGAACGGGGCCTGGGCGCTCTGGGAAAAGCTTGCATTCGGGCGCCCGGAGTTCGGCAATCCCCATGCCTTTGATGGCAATGTCGATGCGTCTAAGTGGATATCGTTCACCACTACGCTGAGCGATCCCACGTTTCTGCGGCTGCTCCGAGATTCCACCGGCAACGTGCCGGGGGAGGGTGGATTGATCACCTTTCCCGAATCCAACTGGTTGCTCTCTATCGTGGTTCCATCCCAGCCGCACTTTATCGGTCAGCCCGAAGCGGTGAGTGTGTTCTGGGGTTACGGCCTGTATGTCGACAAACCGGGGAATTTCGTCGACAAGCCGATGACGGACTGTACCGGGTATGAGTTGATGACCGAGCTGCTTGGCCATCTGCGCTTCGACGTGCATTCGGATGCGATCTTGCAGAAGGCTACCTGCATTCCTTGCATGATGCCGTTTATTACCAGCCAGTTCATGCCACGCGGCGGGGGCGATCGACCTGCCATCGTGCCGGAGCACTACAGCAACCTTGCCTTGATGGGGCAGTACTGTGAGTTGCCGGACGACGTGGTGTTCACCGTTGAGTATTCGATCCGTTCGGCGCAGATGGCCGTATGCGCATTGTTAGGTACCAGGCGTCAGCCGCCGGCGGTTTACAAAAGCACGTTCAATGCCCACGCGCTGCTCAAGGCACTGAGAGCCTTGCATGACTTGGCAGCTTGAACAGGTCATCACACCCGGCGCATTAGCTCTTTCTGGGTTTAAAAGTGCTGCGCTTTCGAATGGCACGTACGCTTATTCGTTCAAAGTCGACAAGGACAGCCCAGCCTTTCTGGGTGGTGACGCCAGCCAAACGGCGACGTCCATGACAGGACCAATATCATGAAAAATGACACACAACTGAAAAATGACATCCTCTCCGAGCTGGACTGGGAGCCATCGATCAACGCCAACCAGATCGGCGTCGAAGTCAAAGACGGCGTTGTGACCCTAGCTGGCCACGTCGACAGTTACGCAGAGAAGTGGAATGCAGAGAAAGCCGTCGAGCGCGTTTCCGGGATTCGTGCGCTCGCCGTCGAGATAGCGGTCAAGCTGCCTGGATCAAGCAAACGTTCGGATACCGAAATCGCCCATGCCGCCGAGAGCGCACTGAAATGGCAGACCTTTCTGCCGGAAGGCGCGGTAAAAATCATGGTCGAGAGTGGCTGGATCACACTCTCTGGCCGGGTCGAATGGGAGTATCAGCGGCAGGCTGCCACCAGCGCAGTGCGCCATCTGCTGGGTGTCAAAGGTCTCAATGACGAGATCGCGATAACCGCCAAGCTCTCCGCCAGTAATGTCAAAACGAATATCGAATCGGCGCTCAAACGGCGAGCAGTTGCCGATGGGCAGAAAATTTCGGTCACTGTCGATGGTTCCGACGTCACCTTGACGGGCGAGGTAGATACCTGGACGGAACGAGAGCAGGCATGGAACTCAGCCTGGGGCACCGCTGGCGTCGAAAAAGTAGTGAACAACATCACCGTCGTGTGATTGCTATCGCATCTCGGCGAGGTCTTATGGACCTCGCCGATTTGGCCTGTCGGTATCAGGCAAAAGCGTATTGCAAACACGTTATGTCACCAGCTTTGCAAGCTGTAGCAAACCATCGGCTTTTGATCGATTCTGTCGTCGAGTGCGCCGTCCGTAGAGCAATACTCCGACCTGTCACTTCCGAGTAGGTGACCCGCAGCTCCACCGCCGAAAATGAATCGTTCTCATGCGTCTGAGTAGTTTCCGACGCTACCGCAACGATCACAGCGCGCCTATCGTCACTCCATCGACTACCGAACAGCAAAGCGGCTCAACACAGCCTGCAAGAAATGCTGTTATCGGACTTCCCACGCAGCAATCAATCAGGAATACATGCGATGAAAGCTTCCGTTTCTTTGATGAAGGCACTCGTCTACAAAGGCCCAGGCAAGAAAGCGCTGGAGGATCATCCAAAGCCAGTAATCACCGCACCTACCGATGCGATCGTCAAGATCAGCAAGACGACCATTTGCGGTACCGACCTACACATCCTCAAGGGTGATGTGGCGACCTGTAAGCCGGGGCGCATTCTCGGTCATGAGGGCGTCGGTGTGATTGCTGAGATCGGCGCCGCCGTCACGGCATTCAAGGTGGGCGACCGCGTACTGATCTCCTGCATAACCGCCTGCGGTAAGTGCGTGTATTGCCGCAAGCTGATGTATTCGCATTGCACCACGGGCGGCTGGATTCTCGGAAACACCATTGATGGTACACAGGCTGAGTTCGTGCGGATTCCCTATGCGGAAACTAGTTTGTATCCGATTCCCAAGGGCGCTGACGAAGAAGCGCTGGTGATGCTCAGTGACATTCTGCCGACCGGCTTCGAATGCGGCGTGCTGAATGGCAAGGTGCAGCCGGGCAATACGGTGGCGATCGTCGGCTCGGGACCGATTGGTCTAGCCGCATTGCTTACGGCGCAATTTTATTCCCCGTCCGAGATCATCATGATTGATCTCGACGACAACCGGTTGGAAGTCGCCAAGCGTTTTGGCGCCACGGCTACCGTCAACAGCACGAACGGCAAGGCGGTCGAGGCCGTGATGAAGCTCACCGGCGATCGCGGCGTCGACACGGTGATTGAGGCGGTCGGTATTCCGGCCACGTTCGAACTCTGCGAAAAGCTCGTCGCGCCGGGCGGCACCATCGCCAACATCGGCGTGCACGGCACCAAAGTCGAGCTGCATCTCGAGCTGCTGTGGGATCGCAACATCACCATCACCACGCGACTGGTCGACACGGTCAGCACGCCGATGCTGCTGGAGACGTTACGGGCCAAGAAGATCGATCCGACACTGCTTATTACACATCGCTTCAAGCTCGCCCAAATTCTCGAGGCCTACAAAACCTTTGGTAACGCCGCTGACACCAAGGCGCTGAAGGTTTTGATCGAGGCCTGACAACAGCTCGCCGTCGTTATCACTACCAAATTCATTCCCGCCGAGCACATCCGGCTCCCGTACAACCCATTGGAAGAACACGTCATGGCTTATTCAAGCGTCAACCCGTTTAACGGCAAGCTCCTGAAGAGCTTCGATCAACTCACCGACAAGCAGCTAGAAGAAAAGCTGGTAGCGGCTGAAAACTGCTACAAGACCTGGAAGCATACCAGCTACGCCGAACGCGCGAAGATCGTCGCCAAGGCCGCCAAGCTGCTGGGCGAGCGCGTAGACGAGTTCGCGCATACGATGACGCTGGAGATGGGCAAGCGCATTGACGAGGCCCGTGGCGAAGTGAAGTTCAGTTCCGACATTCTTGCGTATTACGCCAAGAACGCCGAACGCTTCCTGGCACCGGAAAAGCTCAATCCGACGATCGGCGACGCACACATGGAGAGCAGTCCGATCGGCGTGATCTTCGGCGTGGAGCCGTGGAACTTCCCTTATTACCAGCTCGCCCGCGTGGCTGGTCCGCACCTGATGGCCGGTAACGTGCTGGTGATCAAGCACGCCGGCTGCGTGCCGCAGTGTGCGATCGCGTTCGAGCAGCTATTTATTGATGCTGGTGCGCCGGTGGGCCTTTACACCAATCTTCTTATCTCGCACGACCAGTCGGACAAAGTCGTGGACGACGTCCGTATCAAGGGTGTGGCATTGACAGGCAGTGTGGCCGCCGGTCGCAGCATCGCGGCGCGGGCAGGGCAGAACCTGAAACCGTCGTCTATGGAGCTGGGTGGCAGCGATGCGTTCATCGTGTTGGAAGATGCCGATCTCGATCACACGATTCCGTGGGCTCTGTGGGGCCGGATGTACAACACGGGGCAGACCTGCTGCGCCGCGAAACGCTTCATCGTTGTGGACAAGATCGCGGACAAGTTTCTCGAAAAATTCTCGGCGGCGCTGGGCGGACTCAAGGCCGGCGATCCGCTTGACGAGAAAACGACACTGGGACCGCTGTCGACGGAATCGGCGCTGGTGCAGCTGCTTGGCCAGGTGGACAGCGCCGTGGCACACGGTGCAAGGGTCCTCATAGGTGGCAAGCGCGTGGATCGCCCCGGCTCGTTCATGCAGCCGACCATCCTTACCGATGTGACGCCAACCAATCCCGCGTTCCGTGATGAATTTTTCGGTCCGGTTGCGATGTTCTTCCGCGTCAAGGACGAAGATGAAGCGATCGCACTGGCTAACGATTCGGACTTCGGTCTGGGCGGATCGGTGTTCACCAAGGACATCGCGCGCGGCCGTCGTGTTGCCAGCCGCGTCGAGACTGGAATGATGTTTATCAACAACATCAGCTGGTCCGACGCCGAACTGCCGTTTGGCGGCATCAAGGATTCCGGTTACGGACGCGAGCTCGGTGATATGGGCATCCAGGAGTTCGTCAACAAGAAGCTGGTGCGCTACGCCAAGGTCGAAGCACCGGTCTGATCCTCATGTCTTGGGCGAGGTGCTTCTTTTTCAAGCGCCTCGCTTCTGGTGAATACGCATAGCGAATGTGATCGCACCGCTCACTGAAAGTCATGTCATCAAAGGCAACGATCATGAAATTTCTTATCGAAATGGATCACCCGAAAACGGGCCAATGGGTGAATGACGCCGCTGCGCGTGCCTTCGTCGAAGAGGTCATTTTTCCCACCCTTGATCGTGCGGAAGCATTGGCCAAGCAGGGCTGCATCCTGGCTGGTGGACCGGTGGCAGGCAGCATTGCGCTGCGCTTCATCGCCGAGGTTGAGTCCACCCAGCATCTGGATGAACTGGTGTCGAGCATCCCACTGTGGTCGGTGGCCTATACCCGCGTGACCGCGCTGATCGAGTTCAGCGATCGTCGTCCGCACGTGCAGGCGCTGTTGCAGCGTCCCGCGATACCGCTCGCCGATGAGTCGCACTCACTCATTGCCTAATTTTTTTGATTCGGCTCGCCGGTTTCGCTGGGCTGCTGCCGATCGTTCCTCCCAACTCTTGGAGTTTCCGATGTACGTCAATGTTGCCGTTCTCAGAGAAACACAGCCACACGAACGCCGCGTGGCATTGGTGCCTTCGGTGGTGCCCAAGCTGATCAAGCTTGGCGCCAAACTGCATATGCAGTCGGGTGCGGGCAATGCCGTTCAGCTGCCCGACTCAGCTTACAAGGATGTCGCGTTCATCAAGGAACGCAGGCGCATGGTCGGTGATGCCGATGTCGTGCTGGCCGTGCAGCCGCCAGCCATCGACGTGATCGACGCAATGAAAGAGGGCGCCATTCTTGTCTCCTTTATCTATGCGGAAAAGCAGCAGGCATTGGTGCAGAAGCTGCTGGATAAAAAGATCACCTGTTTCGCGATGGAGCGCGTGCCGCGCATTTCGCGGGCGCAGTCGATGGACGCGCTTTCGAGCCAGTCGGCGCTGGCCGGCTATTACGCGGTGCAGTTGGGTGCAACGCATCTTGCGCGCGTGCTGCCAAAAATCACCACGGCCGCCGGTGCAATAGGGCCGGCGAAGGTGCTGGTGATGGGCCTGGGTGTTGCCGGACTGGAAGCGATTGCCACCGCGCATCGACTGGGTGCTGTCGTTGAGGGCTACGACGTGCGGCCGGATACGCAAGGGCAGGCGCTGTCGCTGGGTGCCACCTTCGTCGATACCGGCATCGATGCCACAGGCCAGGGCGGCTACGCGCGTGAACTCACGCCGGAAGAAAAGGCTACCGTCGCCGAGGTGCTGACCAAGCATATCCAGCAGGCCGATCTGGTAATTACGACGGCTGCCATTCCTGGCAAGGCATCACCGAAGCTGATCAGCAAGGCACAGGTTGCCGGCATGAAAGCCGGCGCGGTGATCGTGGATCTTTCCGCCGAGGGTGGCGGTAATTGCGAGGATACCGTGCCGGGCGAAACCACCACGGTGGGCCTGGTCACCATCGTGGCGCCGCTCAATGTGCCGTCGCTGTTGGGCGAGGATGCCAGCGAACTGTACGCCAAGAATCAGTACAACCTGCTGGCGCTGATGATGAAGGACAACATCATCACTATCGACTGGACCGACGAAGTGCTCGCCGGTACCGCGCTCACACATGCCGGCGCGCTGAAGAAAGCGCCGACTGCTCCTGATGCCGACAAGCACGATGCCAAACCGGTTGGCGCGAACAAACACGCCGCGACACCACCCACCACAAAAGCAGCATGAGCAACGCGCTCATCATCCTGCCCTGGAATTGCCATGACCATTGACGGCTTCGTTGCTTTGTACATCTTCATGCTCGCCGCATTTGCCGGCTGGGTGATCATCGGTCGCGTGCCCGCGATTTTGCATACGCCGCTGATGTCCGGCTCCAACTTCGTGCACGGCATCGTGGTGATTGGCGGGCTTTACGCGCTGCTCAACGCCAGCACCGTGCTGGAACAGGGCATCGGTTTTGTCGCCGTGCTGCTCGGGGCCGGTAACGCCGCCGGCGGCTACGCGGTGACCGATCGCATGCTTGCGATGTTTCAGACCAGCGGGCATCAGCCCGCTCACGCCGCCCACAAGGCCGGCAGTCACCGCCGCAAGACCACAGTGCCGAAGAAAGGCTGAGGAACGGACATGCTCACGATGATTCCCCAATTGCTCATCGATACCGTCGGTATCGTCGCCGCCTTTCTGCTGATGTTCGGACTGTGGCGCATGTCGTCACCAGTTACCGCACCGACCGGGATCAAGGTCGCCGGCGTCGGCATGGTTGCCGCCGTGGTAGCCAGCTTTCTCTACACCTTCAACATAAGCCCAGCGGCGCAGCCGTATCTGCCGATGAATCTGGCGCTGGCCGGCATCGCCTTGGCCATCGGCGGCGGCTTGGCCTGGTGGAGCGGGCGCAAGGTAGCGATGACGGCGATGCCGCAGATGGTCGCCCTCTATAACGGCATGGGCGGCGGCGCCGCCGGCGCGATTGCCGCGATGGAGTTATTCGGCAGTCACGCACGTGGCATCACCCAGCTTGGCGTGACCTTACTCGGCGCGATCATCGGCGCGGTATCACTGTCCGGTTCGCTGATCGCCTGGGCAAAACTACAGGGCGTGCTGAACAAGCCGTTGCGCATCAAGGGGCAGCAGATCATCAATGCAGTGGTGATGTTGGTCACGCTGGCTATTGGCTTCTACATCATGTTTATCGTGCAGAGTGGTACCACGCCGATTCTGTCGATGCAGGGCCTGATCTGTCTGTTCTTCGGTTGCGCGATGCTGTTCGGCATTCTGATGACGCTGCCGATCGGCGGTGCCGACATGCCGGTGGTGATCTCGATCTACAACGCGTTCACCGGGCTGGCTGTGGGCCTTGAAGGCTTTGTGCTGCAAACCCCCGCGCTGATGATCGCCGGCATGCTGGTCGGCGCGGCAGGCATTCTGCTGACGCTGCTGATGGCCAAGGCGATGAACCGCTCGGTGAGCAACGTGCTGTTCACTAACTTCGGCGATGTAGTCAAGCAGAAGCAGGGCGCGATCACAGGCAGCCTCAAGCCGACGGCGGCCGGTGATGCGGGAATTGCGATGCGCTATGCGAGCAGCGTGATCATCGTGCCGGGCTATGGTCTCGCCGCCGCGCAGGGTCAGCAGAAGCTGTACGAGTTTGTGAAGCTGCTGATTTCGGCGGGCGTGAAAGTGCGCTTCGCGGTGCATCCGGTCGCTGGCCGCATGCCGGGACAGATGGACGTGCTGCTGGCCGAAGCCGGCGTGCCGTACGACCTGATCTTCCAGCTCGAAGACATCAACGACGACTTCGCCAGTACCGACGTGGTGCTGGTCATCGGCGCCAACGATGTGGTGAATCCTTCCGCGCGCAGCGACAAGAGCTCGCCGATCTTTGGCATGCCGATCCTCAATGCCGACAAGGCGAAGCAGGTTTACGTAGTCAAGCGCGGCGAAGGCAAAGGCTACGCCGGCATCGTCAACCCACTGTTTTATGCCGATAACTGCAACATGGTCTACGGCGACGCACAGGCGGTGATGGCCGGGATGATCGAAGCCGTTCGCGGCCTCGGCCTTTCTGCCGCCGCCTGACCCTAAGTTACACATTAAGTTCTCTGGATCCATCATGAAAATCTGCATCAATAAGAAAAATAGTTCGATGACGTTAGGCCTCTTGTTTGCCCTTGTGGGTGCGGCGGTTGCCCGTGCCGATGACGCCACGTCACCGCAGTACGCATTCGATCTGACGCCGGCCAGCGACTACATTTTCCGCGGCGTCAGCCAGACCGAAAACGATCCAGTGTTTTTCGCCTGGAGTCGGGTTTCGTACGACTCCTTCTACGCCACGCTTGGCGCCGAGAACGTCGATTTCAACAACAGCACCGATGCTGAGTACGACGTATCCGTCGGCTGGAGCAAGCTGCTTGCTGGGTATACGGTCGACCTGGGCGTGATCCGTTACGGCTATATCAACGCGCCCTCGCGTATCGATACCGTTGAGCTGCGCGCCATCGTCTCGCATCCGCTCGGACCGGTCACTTTGGGCGGCGCGGTGTATCACACGTCCAACTACTTCGGTAGTAATGACGACGCCACCTACGTCGAAGGCAACGTGGCGTTTCCGATCGCCAAGGCGCTGTCGGGCAGTGTGGCGTTTGGTCGGCAGAACATCAGCGGTGGGCACGACTATTCGACCTGGAACGCTGGCGCGAGCTACGCCTTCAACAAGCATTGCGCTCTCGACCTGCGCTACTACGACACCGACGGCCACACGCCGAGCAACCTTGCTGGCAACCACATCGTGGCATCGGTCCGGCTGTCGATGTGAATTACCTCATGAACCAGATGGCCATCCATCGCGCTGATCCCCGCAAAACATGTTTGATCCGTCGCGTCCAGCCAGGCAGGCACATGTTGGCAGTGGCACAACGTCTACCTCCATCCCCAGGAATCTCCTCATGACCCGTCAAATGCACGCCGCCGTCGTTGAAGCCTTCGGCAAGCCGCTGGTATTGCGTGAGTGGGACATTCCCACACCCGGCCCCGGCCAGATCCTGGTCAAAACAGAAGCTTGTGGTGTTTGCCATACCGACCTTCATGCGTCACGCGGCGATTGGCCGCTCAAGCCATCGACGCCGTTTATCCCAGGTCACGAAGGTATCGGCATCGTCGTCGCGCTCGGCGCAGGCGTCACCAGTGTTAAAGAGGGCGAACGCGTCGGTGTGCCATGGCTCTACTCGGCCTGCGGCCACTGCGAGTATTGCCTTACCGCATGGGAAACCGTTTGCGCCAAAGCCGAGTTCGGCGGTTACACCAAGAATGGCGGCT
>Ga0302310_10001753_pt1 | contig 18104 bp, 18 predicted proteins | sample III_Palsa_N1_2_FD_200451 | JGI IMG/M metagenome (GOLD analysis project Ga0302310, IMG submission 200451) | Peat permafrost microbial communities from Stordalen Mire near Abisko, Sweden - III_Palsa_N1_2 | ecosystem: Environmental > Terrestrial > Soil > Palsa > Peat permafrost | place: Sweden...
TCGACCTCCTTGCTGACGGCCAACAGCGGCAGCAGCGTGATGAATTCCCCCGAGGTCAGTAGGCCCTTCAGCAACGTGATCGAGTTGGAAGTCAGGCTCGGCTGCAGGGACACCCGTTCATTCGATTCCGCGGTCTGGAGCAGCTGCCGGGTGCGGAAGGAGGCCTCGAGCAGGCACAGCCGGAAGGGCTTCAGTTCCGCCAGCTTGAGAAGCTTGTGCTTAGCGAGCGCGTGGTCCTTATGCATGATGGCGCACAAGGGTTGACTGACCGACGCCAACACCCGGATGCGGGGGTCCTCGGTGGCCTGGAATACCAACCCGAGGTGCGCATCGTCCTCGGCGACCAGGCGGGTCACCTCATTGGACGACGGGGACATGCGGGCGTTAATGAACAGGCCCGGATGTTTGGCATTGAAGCGAGTGAATACATTCGCCAGGGGCTGCCCCATGAAGCCGTCGCCGATGGCCAGGTCGATGCGGCCGGTCCGTAGCCCCTTGATGTCGGCCAGCTTCGCATCCAAGGTCTCGTTGAGCAGGAGCTGTTCGGAGTAATGCTCGATCAACACCCGTCCGGACTCGGTCAGCTGGATGTTGCGCCGACCGTGTTCGATCAAGCCGATGCCCATATCGGCTTCCAGCTGGGCGATCTGTCGACTGACGGACGACGCCGCCACCCCCAGATTGTCGGCGGCCGCGCGCATGGACCCCAATTTGGCCGCTTCGTAGAGATAGCGGAGGTTCAAATCCCGCACCGAAACACTCTCTCTCGACACTGCGGGTGCAGCGGCCCCAGTATGGCGCATCGCGAGCCTATCGCACGCGCGTAGCCGAGATCCACCGGTCGATACGCTGTTCGAGAACGGTAAGGGGCATGCTGCCCTCCAGCAGGGCATTCAGTGCGGCGTTGGGCGGGGGCGACTCCTCCAGTACAGAGGCGGCCCGCGACTTCGACTCTATCCAGGCGCTGACTTTTTGCTCGAGGGCCCATAAAGGAATGTAGCCGCTGCTCAATGCCACTTGGTGGTACTCACGAAGGTCGAAGCGGGCACCCAGGGCGGCTCTCGCCCGCTCCCGCTCCGCAACGAATTTGCGCATGCCGACCATGAAGGAGGTCGCCTGACCCGGCACGGCGAGGTAGCGGTCGACCGCTCGCTCATTGGTCTCCTCCGGGCTCGGCGTATTGTCGTTCAAATATTGAATGGCCTGAGCGCGCGTCCAATGCTTGTAGTGCAGGCCGCTATCAACGACCAGGCGGGTCGCACGCCACAACTCGCCGGACAGCAGGCCGAACTCCGAATAGGGGTCTTGGTAAAAGCCGAGATCCTTGCCCAGCCTTTCCGCGTACAAGCCCCACCCTTCGACGAAGGCGCTGTCCTGCCACCATTCGTTCACCTTGCGCATTTGCGGAATGGATTTATCGACCAGAATGGTCGAGATCTGCATGTGATGGCCGGGAATCCCTTCGTGATAGAGAAGGTCCTCCAGCTCATCCAGAGGCATGACACGCATGTTCGACAAATTCAAGTACACGGTGCCGGGCCGGCTGCCGTCCGCGGTGCCGGACTCGTAGTAGCCCGGCGGGGAGGAAGCCTCCTTGTAACTCTCGGTGCGCACCACCTGCAGAGGCAAAGGCGCAGGTTTTGGAAATGCATCCGTGACCTTCGCCTGCATGGCTGCCACGATGCTGCGCGCCCGGGCAAGATAGGCGGCGCGGCCAGCGTCATCGTCGCTCACGAAGTTGTGTGGGTCGGTTTTCACCTTATTCATGAAGTCGCGAAGGGAGCCTGCGAACCCGGCTTTGGTCATGAGCGCGGCGATCTCGGCGTGGCTGCGTGCCACTTCGGCCAGGCCCATGTCGTGGACCTGCTGCGGGGTCATGTTCGTGGTGGTGAATTGCCGAATGAGGAAGGCATAGAAGGCATCGCCGTCAGGCAGCTGCCACGCGCCGCCGTCGATGGGGGAATGCTGAGCCTGGGATTCGAGCAGCCGAATGAGTTCTTCGTAAGCCGGCTGCAGATCCTGCAGCAACGCGGAGCGAGCAGCTTCGATCAAACGAGCCTTGTGATCGTCCGGTAGGTCCAAGAGGCCCACCCGACGCTTGAAGTCGGCGAAGATCGGACTGTCGGGTCCCTCGCCATGCGGTGCGCCGCTGATGGTGTTGCGCGCCTGTTCGATCAACAAGGGATACACGGTCTTGGGGATGTAAATTCCCTGTTTCGCCTGGGCTTGCATGTTCCCGACGAGTTGCCGGAACGCGGGGCGAACGGCGCGGATGCGCCGGACGTAGGCTTGCGCATCTTGCTCGGACTGCAATGCCTGTTCGGTGGTCAGCATTTCCGGCACGTCAATGTGCAGGCCGACGATTTGATTCAAGGCATAAAAATGATTGCGCCACCGATACCGATCGAGCAGCAGCTGTTGCTCATCGAGGAAGACCCGGTATTGGAGCTGGCTGGCCGAATCCAGCCTAGCGTAATTAAATCGGCTCTTGGCCTCGGCCATATTCCGCCGCACCCGCGCCGCATTCGCGGCCAGGGTGGTCTCGGAGAGATCGTCCCAACGATCGGCGGCCGTGGACCCGCCAAATTCAGTGGCGAGCTGCGGGCTGGCGGCCAGCATTTTCTGATAGGTGATGTCCAAGAAGGCGGCGAAGCGCTGCGACTCGGTGTCGTCCGCCTGCGCCGTCCCCGCCCAAGCGAGCACGAGGGCGCCGGCTCGCAGAACGTTCTTGGTCCCTGCTGACAAGCCGGCGAAAGGCATGCCGTTATTTCGACCGGACGGTGAGCCTGACTCCGATATTGCGGTAGCCGGGCTCGAGGAACATGCCGGTCACGAAAGCCTTCTCGTACGCATTGGTGTAGTACTTGCGATTGAGGGCGTTTTCATCGAAGGCGGTTACAGTCCAATTGTCGTGCGTGTACCCCGCGCGCAGGTTCCACAGATTGTAAGACGGTACGTCCCAAGGAAACCCGGTGTGGAACTCGGAGTTCTGATCGGGGACGATGCCGCCTTTATACGTCCACTCGACGCGAAGGAAACCGGATCCATCGTCGCCGAGCTTGTGGGAGTACTGGCTGTCGGCGTGCATGGTCCACCTTGGCGAGTTGGGCAGCGTGACGCCGCTCAGGCTCTGCTGAGTGCCCACGCCGGTTTCGGCGTCTGGGTAGCTGACATAGTAAGCGCGGTCGTAACCAGCGCCGGCGTCGACCGTCAATCCCGTGGCCACCAAGGCCGTGGCCGCCAATTCGAGACCATAGCTGCGAGCGGAGGCGGCGTTTGCGATGCCCGTGATGAACGAGACGCCGCCGCCAGCGGTCTCACCGATGGAGTAGTCGGCCTGGATGTCCTTCCAGTCCATATAGAACACGTCAGCGTTGAAGCGCAGTCGCTTGTCCGTGGACTCGCTCTTCACACCGAATTCGTAGTTCGTCAACGTCTCGGGTTTGTAGTACTGGTTGCCGCCGGAGGAAGTCGGCTGAGCCTCGACACCACCAGCCTTGAAGCCGCGCGAAATGGTCGCGTACAGATTGGTGGCATCCGAGATCGAGTACAGCGCCGTGACGCGGGGGGAGAAGTTATTGAACGACGAACTGCCATTCACGTAATTCAGCTCGAGGGCGCCCGAGGTGTTGTAGCCATCGTTCCCCACGCTTTCGTGCGTGTAGCGGGCGCCAACCGTCAACGAGAGATCGTGATTGACGTGCCACACGCCTTCGCCGAAGGCGGCCACGCTGGTATCCGTCGAGTCGCCCAGGGAAGAAGTTAGCTCGTAATTATCGGGAACGCCGAACAGCGCAGCGCCATCCGAACCCGCGAAGGTGTATTGATTCACATGGCCGTAGTCATGGCCGTAGTAAAGACCGGCTGACCAATCGATGACATGGTTTCCGGGTATGGACGCGAAACGCAGCTCTTCGCTCACGGAGCTGCGCTTGATGGACTCCTGCTCGTAGAACAGATCGAGGCTGGAGCCGTCGATGTCGCCGCCTTCGAACTCGTTCGAGTAGAGGTAGCCGACGACATTGGTCACCGTGAAGGTATCGGCGTTGTACTTGATGCGATTCGACACGTAACTGAAGTGAGTGCCATCGTCCTGCGGCCGGTTGAAGTTCACCGTGTTCACGTTGTTTGGATAGAAGCCCGTGCCGTCCGGAATGGCGACGCCGTTGTAGGGCGGCCCACCGTACAGCGCGCTAGCGGAGAAGTCGCCCAAGACGCCAGACGGTACGCCGTCGCGCATTCCGACATGCTCGTTGGTGGCGACTCCGGTGGTGTCGATGGTCAGCCTATCGTTGGGCGTGAGCCGGATGATAATTTTGCCGTAGGTATACTTGCTGTTGTTTCCGCCGCCAATGGGATTGATGTTCTTGATGTTGCCGTCGCTGGTTTCGTCGCGGCCGACAATGCGAACGGCAAGCAAATTGTCGATGAGGGGAAGATTCAATATCGCATGCGAGTCGACGGTGTTGAAGCTCGAATACTGAGCGCTGGCTTCCGCAAAGAAATCGTTGGTGGGCTGCTTGGTCGTGATGTTGATTGCGCCGCCCACCGAATTGCGGCCAAAGTAGGTTCCCTGCGGCCCTAGGAGCACTTCGATACGGTCGATATCGACGATTTCCGGATTGGAGGTACCCTGGGCCACGTTGAACTCGTCGATATAGAAGCCGAAGCTGCCTTCGCGGATGTTGTTATCGGGCGAAAGTTGATCGCTGATGCCGCGCAGGGCCAACTCCTTGCGATCGCGCGTACCTTCGGAGGTGAAGCTCACATTCGGTGTCTGCGCAAAGTAGCTTTCGACGCCCTGGAAGTTTTGCTGCTCGATTTCCGCCGCGCTGAACACGGTCATGCTGATGGGCACATCGCGTACGTTTTCCTCGCGACGCTGCGCCGTGACGGTGATTTCCTCCAGCGCGGTATCCGCGGCGTCCTCGGCCATGACGTTCGCCGCGAAAGTCGCCGCCACGAGTGTCGTGGTACCACAAAGAATCAACCTGATCCTATCCCGCAGGCGCGCGCTGTCTGCACGATTCATCGTCATCTCCCATTTCTTAATGTATCGACAGGTCGGAGTCCTTTCGGACCACGCGACCAATGCGCCAATCCCCCCATACATCAAACCCGAATCATTTCTTCTTATCGACTGTTCCGGGTACCGGATCGGGCACGCTGACGAAGTTGAGGAGGGCGATTTTTCCATCCTTGATGGTGGCGTAGCCCATGACTCGTTCCCGGCTGTCCTCACCCTGTTCCCGGGCCCGGACGAAGTGGTGCGTAAAAATGCGGTCGCCGCTCGCCGCGGTAAATTCGTCGATGAACGGCAGGTCGATGACCACCATGTCGGTATGCGCTTGAATGTCGCGGAAGTGTTGGGCCAGATCTTCGAGTCCCTTGCAGCGATCCTTGCCGTTGATACGCATGACGGTGTCGGCCGTGAAGTAGCGACCGAAGGCCTCAGCGGTGAACCCGTCCTTCTGCAAATAGGCGGCATTCCACCAAACAAACATGGCGACCAGTGGGTCGGGTTTGTTGGTCGCGGCAGCCGGTGAGCCCACCCCGGACCGCGCCGCGATGCTGGATAACGGAGCGTAGGCCATGGCTGCCACGCCGAGCGTCAGTACCAGTCGCAAGATGGGTCCGCGGATTTGCATGTTCATTCCTCGACACGGTATTGGCAGCGCGGCGAAATGCGTGGGCTGCATCCGATGAATTTGTCAATGCAAACGATATTCCGACCAGCGGAGCCTTCTTGCAATGACATCCCGGGGTCGCCTCGTTGCACTAAACGCAACAATCGCCAGTCGGGTCGGGCGGCGACCCGGCTCTCAGCGTACCGAGAGAAAAATGATGACTATGGCGAGGGGCACGACGTAACGGACCAGGCCACGCCAAAGCGCGAAGGCCACGGTGTTCAGGCCCAGCTCTTTGCGGGTCGTTTCCCGAGACAGGGCCCAGCCCGCGATCAGTGCCACCATGAGACCGCCAGCGGGCATCATGAGATTGGACGTCAAGTAATCGAGCAGATCAAAGGGCGTTTTGGTCGAGGAAATGCCAAGGAGCCGCAGCGGATACACTGAACTCCAGCGATTGAAGGACAGCACCGTCACGATGCCGGCGAGCCAAATGAGCCCCGCGACCGCGTAGGTCAGGGTCCTCCGCGGCAGGCGCGAATAATCCTGCAGCACCGAGACGACGGTCTCGAGAATCACGGTGGTCGCTGTGATGGCGGCGAATGACAGGGTGAGGAATAGTCCCGTGCCGAACAGTTCGCCGTAAGGCATCTTGCCGAAGGCCACGGGCAGGGTCACGAAGATAAGGCCCGGCCCCTGGGTCGGAGCGAGCCCGTAAGTGAATACCAGCGGGAAAATCGACAGGCCGGCGATGAGCGCAACCAAGCCTTGCGCGATGGCAACCGTGAACACCGCCCGGGGAATCGAGTATTCAGGCTTCATGTAGGCGCCCATGGTGAGCATGACACCCACTCCGATCCCCAACGAAAAGAAGGCCTGTCCCATGGCCGTGACGACGACTCCTGCGGTCAGATGCGACCAGTCGACGATGAACAAGAAGCGGAATGCCGCGCCGATGTCCGCGAAGCCGACCGAGTAGATCAGCAGACAGGTCAAAATGGCAAAGCGCACCGGGGTAAGCACGCCCGACACACGCTCGATGCCCTTGTTGACCCCTCCCGCGACCACGACGGCGGTAATGCCGACAATTGCCCCGGAATACAGAAGCATTCTGGCCGGATTGGCCAACATGCCCGCGTAGGCCGCGGCGGCACCGGCCGAGTCGATGCCTTTGAACCCGCCGCGCAGGCCAAAAACGAAGTAATCCAGCATCCAACCGCAAATCACGCAGTAATAGCTCAGGATCAGAAACACGGCGACCGTCGCCATGACACCGAATATCTTCCAGAACGGGGCTATTCCGTCACGGGATACGAGGATATGCATGCTGCCGACCGCGCTCTTGCCGCCATGGCGGCCAATGAGCATTTCCGCCATCAAGGCCGGCACCGCGATGACGATCAACGCGATGAAATAGAGCGCGACGAACAATCCGCCGCCGTTCGCCCCGGCTAGATAGCTGAATTTCCACACATTGGCGATACCGGCTTCAGTGCCTATCGCAATGATTAAGAAGAGTAGGTTCGAGGACCAACGGCTGGGGGTGGGAGGCAAAAATGATCTTCCGCAGAACAAGGGTCCGATGACCAAGTGTATACCAGCCCCTACGCGCCGATGACCGATCTGGCAGGGGTAAAGGGCCCGCGAATACGCTACGCTTTCTCCATGTCATCCCCAGAATCCAACCCTAAACGCCTTGGCGGTCGGCAAAGCCGCGAGGCCGCCATGCCCTTCATCATGCTGACGGCCCTGATCGACATGATCTCGATCGGTCTCATCATTCCGGTATTGCCGCCTCTGGTGGGCAGCTTGACGGGGAGCCAAGCGGACCAAGCCCTTTGGTATGGCGCCGTCACCTTTGCCTTTAGCTTCGCGAATTTTTTCGGATCGCCCATTCTGGGCGCGCTTTCCGACTGCTACGGTCGCAGACCCGTGCTGCTGATCGGATTTTCCGGCCTGATGCTGAGCTTCCTGACGACGGCATTGGCCACCTCGGTCGCCATGCTCATTGCGATACGATTGGTGGCCGGCGCCATGCAAGCCAACCTGTCGGTGGCCAACGCCTACGTGGCCGACATCACGCCGCCTGAAAACCGCGCAAAACGCTTCGGAATGATGGGCGCCATGTTCGGCGTCGGGTTCATTCTAGGGCCCGTCCTTGGCGGACTGTTGGGGGCGATTAACCTGCGCCTGCCGTTCTTCGCGGCCGGAAGTCTGGCCATGGTGAATCTCTTGTATGGCTACTTCGTATTGCCGGAGTCACTGCCCCTGGACCGCCGGCACCCGGTCGACTGGAACGCCGTAAACCCCTTCAATGCGCTGCGACGATTGACGCAACTCGCTGAGGTGGGGCCGCTCGCGGTCGTCGTGGCCTGCACCGGCCTCGCTCAATTCGTGCTCTATACCTGCTGGGTGCTGTACAGCAGCTTCAAATTCGGCTGGGGTCCTCAGGAAAACGGCTGGTCGTTGGCCGCGGTCGGAGTGGTCTCGGCGATCACTCAGGGGCTGTTGATGGGTCGGATCCTCAAGCTCATCAGCGTGCGGCGCTTGGCGGTATTCGGATTAATTTCCTCGACAATGGCCTACGCGCTGTGGGGAGCGGCTACTCACGGTTGGATGATGTACGCCATCATCTTCGTGAATCTGCTGGGCACGACGGTGTCATCCAGCATTCAGAGCATCATTTCGAGCGCCGCCGACGCAGGCAGTCAGGGCAAGACGCTGGGCGCGGTGGGCGGCCTCAACAGTCTCATGGCTGTGATTGCACCGGTACTCGGTGCGCCATTGCTGACGGTAGTATCTCATCTGCCCAAAGGGGACTGGCGCATCGGTGCGCCGTTCTACTTCTGTGCGCTGATTCAAGCGGTGGCTCTGTATCTCACGGTCAGGCACTTTCGCAGTGAGCGGCGCATGAGGCTGGCCACCGCGGCATAAGGTACCGCCCGCGGGACCGCCTCATTGATCGCGGTCACTTCAGCGGCAGGTGCACATCCGTGAGCAACTCATGCTCCGGGATCGTGCCCTTGAGATTGATATAGTGGAAGTACACTGGAAAATCACGCGGCTCTTCCCCACTATGCGGCAGCCAATTTCGGTAGAGGTGGTACACGCTGCCGGCAATCTGATCGGGCGATCCTTCATGTCGGACCACCGCGCAACGGCCGCGCGGAATTGTCATTGGTAATGATCCCATGGCGATTGGCCGGCACCGGCGCTGAAACGGAACCACAGAAGTCGAGCCGAAAATCTTCGGGCGCGGTCGTGGCGGGATCGTCGTATGAGTCGGGTTACCGACAGAGGCTCGTCAAGGCGCCGATCAATGAAATCGAGCACCCGGCTGAAGCGCTGGGCGTAGGACGACTCGCGAGTTTTCTTCTTGGGCGGCATGGATGGCCGCTACTATGCCTCGCACGGCGAGCGACCGCCTGACCCAAATTGCGGAATTGGCAGCGGCTGTCGGTCTCGGGAAGCCGCTTCCGGCATTCAATGATCGACGGGATCGTGCGCCGCTTCGCCGGACTTCACCTCGCCATTGGGCAGGGGTACGGCGATGGGCACGACACTTACCTTTGCGACACCCTCTTTGGGTTCGATGCCGATTTTTTCCGCCGTGGCCGGAGAGAGGTCGACGATTCGACCCTTGACGTACGGACCGCGGTCTTCGATTTTCACGACAGCGCTCTCACCCGTTTCCATATTGGTCACTTTGGCCGTCGTCCCCAAGGGCAGCGTCTTGCTCGCCGCATTATCCGCCTGGGGCTTCATGGGAGACCCGTCGGCCATTTCGTGGCCAGCAAAGCGTTTGGCGTAGACCGACGCTTTACCTGTTCTCTTATGTCCGGTGGTATCGGGCGGCAACTTTTCCGACGTATCTTCGTGCGGCGCGACCACCTTATGCTTGTGCGTGACGGCCGACCCCGCTGGTGCGGCGTCGGATTTCGGCGGCTCGTCCGCGATGGCAGAGATTGCGCCCGACAGTAAAGTCATCCATACGCCTAGCGCGCAATTTATTGCCAGTCTGTTCATTGGGCTGAATTAGACCCCATATAAAGCAGGTATTCTGTAGGCGACTAGCCCCTGGTGTCCTCGTGGCTTGGCCTACCTCCGGCGGGTTGTGGGTTCAATAACGCAACGCAGAGGAATTCATATGAGCAGGACTCCCGTTACAGCCCCCGGCGCCGCCGCCATCGGACCCTATTCCCACGGGATCCGGTCAAAGGGATTCCTATTTCTGTCTGGGCAGACGCCCATCGATAGTGCGACCTCGAAGCTCGTCGAAGGCGGTATGGAAGCGCAGGTGCGTCAGTGCTTCCGTAATCTAGAGGCGGTGCTCACCGCGTCGGGCCTGGGCTTTGACCAGGTCGTGAAGTGCAACGTGTTCCTCGTCGACATGGACGACTTCCCCGTCATGAACCGAGTGTACGCGGAGCACTTCCGCGAGCCCCACCCGGCGCGGACCACCATCGGGGTTGCCGCGCTCCCGATGAAGGCCCGGGTGGAAATTGAAATGATTGCCGAGTACTAGCCGCCGGCGTCTTTCTCCTGCAGCGCGTGTAGGCAATCGACCGCGTCCGCGAGACTCTGCTCATGTTGCCGGCCGCCGCGGTGCCGCAGGGTCACGGATCCTGCGTCGACCTCTCTTGCGCCTACAATGGCAATCATCGGGATGCCCTGATCGTGCGCCGCGAGAATGCGGCGCGCCAGCGTTTCATTGGAGTCATCGAGGACCGCGCGAAACTCGCCGGCGCTAAAGGCTGCCCCTACGCGAGCTGCATACTCTCGCTGTGCCGGGGATACCGGCAGGATGGCGACCTGGTCGGGAGTAAGCCATAGCGGTAGCTTCCCGCGATGGTGTTCCAGCAGCACCGCGATGAATCTTTCAACGCTGCCGAGTACGGCGTGATGGATCATCACGGGACATACGCGTGAGCCGGATGCATCCACGACCTCGGCGTCGAGATTCTTCGGAAGCACCAAGTCGAGCTGAATGGTTCCACACTGCCATTCCCGTCCCTCTCTATCCTTCAGGATGAACTCCAGTTTGGGGCCGTAGAACGCGCCTTCCCCTGGCTGCAGTCGATACTCTAGGCCGGCTGACGTTGCGGCTGACGCAAGAGTCGCCTCGACGTGGTCCCATAGTGCATCAGACCCTTCTTTGACCGCCGGACGTGTGGACAGGCCCACGATGAATTCCCGGAAGCCGAAGCGGGCATAGACGCGACGTAGAAGCGTGCAGAAGCGGGCCACTTCCGCGTCGACGTGCTCGGGCATGCAAAACACATGAGCGTCGTCCTGCGTGAATGCCCGGCCCCGCATGATGCCGTGAAGCGCACCCGAGGGCTCGTACCGATGACAGGCACCGAACTCGCAGAAGCGCAGTGGCAGGGCACGATAGGAACGAATCTGCTGACGGAAGAGCTGTACATGTCCCGGGCAGTTCATGGGCTTCAAGGCATAACTGCGCTCGCCGTCGGTGAATACGAACATGTTGGACCCAAATTTCGCCCAGTGCCCGCTGCGTTCCCACAGCGATCGGGAGAGCAATTGAGGAGTCCGCACTTCACGGAATCCAGCGAGGCGCATTTCGCGACGGATGTAATTTTCAATGATGAGATACAGCGTGGCCCCACGCGGATGCCAAAAGGCCGCTCCAGGGGCCTCTTCCTGCTGGTGAAATAAATCGAGCCGGGGCCCGAGCATTCGATGATCGTGTTGATCCATGGTCTCCTCCAAAAAGGTTGAGGTGACGGATGGGCCCATAAACGAAAAAGCCCCAACCGTCGCCGGCGGGGCTCTCGTGAAAATCGCTGTGAAGTCTATCAGAACACGAACGATCGCCACGGCCCGCCATTGCGGGTCGTAGTGGTCGTGAGGGCGTTCCAACAAATCTTCATGAGTTGAACCTATCTGAAAGTCTGTGCGCGTGTCAAATCCAAGGAGTACGGACGTGAACTGGTGTTACTGATTATTCCAGGACCAGCCCGTCGCGAAGGTAATAGGTCCGCGAACGGGAAATATTCTGGGATAGAAACCGCGAGAAGAAAGCTTTCCCTCCTTGATTGCCTCCAGTGTTGCTTCGAGGGCTTTCAAATCTGCCATTTCGAGTACGGGAGCCCGCACCGATGCCGGTGCGTCCTGCATGTGGGCGGTATAGAGTCGTGTATCTGGACCAAGGGTCGCCAGAAGACGCTTGGTCGTCTTGAGGTACGCGCCGCGACTGGCAGCCGGTAGAAAGGCGTACAACTCGCCCGGATACATGAAGTCGCCCAAGAAAAGTTGCCGGCGTGCCTCATCGTAGAGGGCTACGGATGTCGGCGTATGTCCCGGCGTCGACAGCACCTGAAGTCGTCGATTGCCCAGGTCGACCGTCGAACCGGGAGCCCACCATTCGTCGACACGAAAGGTGGGAGGCTCGAGGTGATCATAAAGACCTAGAAATTCATATCGGTCGAGCGTCAGTTGGGAGTCCTTCACTCGCTCACGAAGAGTCGGATCGTCGATCAAGGCCGTGCTGTCGAAGCGTCCGAGCGCGCCCACATGGTCATAGTGCAGGTGCGAAGGAATGACCGTCACCGGCAGAGCGGTGAGTGACCGCACGACTGGCGTGATGTCGCGGGTGCCGGTGCCCGCATCGAAGAGAACGGCGCGGGCGGAGCCGACGATGAGATAGCTGTAATTGCCCTGGTAGTAGCGGGGCTCGCCGATAGCAAAAGTCGTCGAGTCGACGGGTTCGACGACGAAGTAATCATTCACCCAGTGGCCTGCGACAGGTTCGGAAGGCTTGGGGCCGACGATGGCTCCATGCCCTCGTGCAGCATCGTATTCACCGTAGACGTAGGGCGCGAATGCCGCCATTAGGATGGCGATCGCGCTCACGACAATGAGCGACCCCGCCAGGAGGCGGGAGGTTGTCGAGATTTCTGTAGCTGGCATTTCTATTGCCGCTCGGTAGCCGAGGTCGAGCTCGTTGAAGTCGCATCATAGGCGACGCCGGAGCGGGCGCGCGTATCCACGATCAGTTGGAAGACATCGGGGCGTGCATAATGACCCGCCACGTCCAAATCGAACTTCCCTCGCGTTACATCGTCGAGATCGAGTTCCGCGCATAGTACGGCTTCTTTCCCATAGACTGGGCCTGCGAGTATTTCACCCATAGGACTCATAATCACGCTGCCGCCCTTGATCAACTCAGTGTCGGGTTTGTTTCCCTGGATGCAATCGTAGTCGGCCGGGCAGGCATCGCGCCTCAAATACTGGCAGGCGCTCAACACGAAGCACCGTCCTTCGTAGGCAATATGACGCATGGAGCTTTGCCACATATCTCGATCGTCCACGGTTGGCGCGCACCAGAGGGACACGCCCTGCGAATACATGGCCATGCGCAGCGCCGGCATGTAGTTCTCCCAGCAGATGGCGGCTGCAAGTTTGCCGATAGCGGTCTCCAATACGGGCAGCGTTGACCCGTCTCCCACACCCCAGATGAGGCGCTCGCTGGCCGTGGGCATGAGCTTCCTATGCTTTCCGGCGAGGTTGCCGTCGGGATCGAAGAATAGCGCGGAGCAATAGAGCGTTGATCGGTCGCGCTCGATCACCCCGACCACCAGCCACGCGTGAGCCGTCTTCGCGAACTTGCTCATCTGCCGGACCTCGGGGCCCGGTACCTCGATCGCCGATTGCTGATAGCGAAGGAAATCGTTTCTGCCCGCGGCGGTGCGAGACCCGACGCGCGCGCCAAAATCGAGGCCCTTGGGATACCCACCGATATACGCTTCGGGAAAGACTATTAGTCTTGCGCCGACCTGCGACGCTTCCCGGCAATGTCTGCCCATCTCATCCAGAGTGGCCGGTGTGTCGAATAGCCGCGATCCTGCCTGGACCACGGCGACTGGTTGCTTTTCCATGAATTTTCGCCTCTGCTCGGTGCATCCGCAGAATAACGCGCCTTGAGTTCCTCTGTCTCTCGATGCCGTGGAGCCTCATGCGCGATTGCGCTTGAGCTGCCGGCTCTGAAGCAGAGCCGCGATGTGTAGCATGAGGAATAGAGGCACGAAGTAGGCAGGGATGAGCAGCAGAGGCAGGGTCGCCATGGGAGTGGTGCTGATTTCGTCCCGTGCTCCCGTGGCGAGGACAGCTCCCAGCGTTCCGATGCTGATCGCCACCACCAGGTCCAAGATCCCCGAGAGATTCCAGCGAACAAACGCCGAGCTGGCGGCGAAATCGGTCCGGCGGCCGAGCGCTAGAATCACCCAAGGCGCTGTTATACCGATGGCCATGTCTCCGAGACCTGCGGGCAGTGCGAACACCGCGGGCAGCACCTTGTACGCGTATAAGTCGATGAAACCCATACCGGCCCAGCGCCACGCTTGCATGGCTATGTTGAGACGAAGATCAATCGAGAGCACAAATTCTCGAAAGGCCTGCGACGCCCGCATCCAGGCAAGGAAGAACAGCAGCGGGGCGGTGACCCCAATCGCCATGGGCAACGGCGGTTTGCCCGGCGGCCCGACGAACGCTCCGGCAGCTCCCAGCGAGATGACGAGCAGAAACCAGACGACCAGCGTGATCGCCACAGCCCACTGAACGCCACGATGTCCGCTAGGATCGGACTCGGCAGAATGGGGAAGAACTGTCGCTGTCATGTCGCTCTCCTTAGTTACTTGCATTTTGCAAGTGAGTGGCGAAAGTAGCAGAATGACTTGCAATCTGCAAGTAACCTGCTGTGATCGGGAAGAGGCCAATAGTGAGTACCGAGAAATCCAAACAGCGTTCATCCTGCGCAGTCGCCGGCTCTCTCGATATCGTGGGTGACAAGTGGTCGCTGTTGGTGGTGCGTGACCTTCTGCATGGCAAGAGTACCTATGGCGAGCTCGCGCGCTCGCCGGAGCGTATCCCCACGAATATCCTCGCCGATCGCTTGGAGCGCCTGGAGGGTGCCGGCATCGTCAGCAGCGCTCCCTATCAAGAGCGGCCGGTGCGCTATGCCTATACCCTGACTCCCAAGGGTCGGGCTTTGGGCGACGTGTTGCTGGCCTTCGTGCGATGGGGCAAGGAGCACATTCCCGGGACGGTCGCGATGAATCAGGCACCCAAACCCGGCGGGATTGCGGCCGCGCCTTCACGCCGCAAGCGTCCTCGGGAATGACGATAGCAGCGCTTCAATGCCGCTCTTTGCGGCGGCTGAACTGGTCTGCCTCTTTCGGAACCTCGATGTGGCGTTGGCTCAACGGCTCTCGCCGGATGGCAATATACTGGCAGCAATCGAAGTGACCGACACCGAAACGCGGAGTGCAGATGTCACCGAACAAAAGGTTGGCCTGTGTTGTTGCTGGAGCGTTATGGATGACTGCCTCATCGAACCTTGCTGGCTGTGTGTCTATGCCGCGGCCCAAGTCAATCAATACTGACGATGCCGCCATGGCCCAACCGACTGATGACGCTGCAGATTCAAGTCAGCCGCAGCCCGATGTGTGGCACATCCTGCGGAACGCAGCGGTTGACCTTTACGATGCGGGCCTTTCTTTTAATCCCTTTTTGATGGACCCCGTTCGTCCGAACTGACTCGGCGGCCGACATAAGCAAATCCCGTCACGCTATAAAAATATCGGTCTTGAGCATTTAGGCGTGCTCGTTCGGTGAGAAATGCTTGCACGTCGTTCCATGCCAGCTTCGCTGCGGTGAAGCACGTCCTCAGCTCGGGTCATGCAACGGCGTATCCCGGGCTTGACCCCGACCACACAGAAGACACTCGGGGTTTCGCCATCGCCGCGTCAGTTCCACCCTCCGACAGGGTCTTAGTCTTTCGCGACGCCCCTTCCTCGGATCGGCATCCGGATTTTGAAGACGTGTTAGCAGATCTCGGGATGCCATTCGATTCGAAGCCGTCATCTGACATGACCGCAACTGACCTGTCGCGCTATAACTTCGTCGTAATTCCGGGTGCTCAGCGGGATGCAGCCTACTACAAGGCGTTTGCCGATAACGCCGCCGCATTTGAGCACTATGTCAGCGGCGGCGGAACACTTGTGCTCGAGATGAACGGTGCCGAGCCGTTTGGAATCGCGCTTCCGGGAGGCACAAGCATGGTCCGACACCCTGCTTTCGATAATCTCATCACGGTGCCCGATCATCCAATCCTTACGCCGCTTCGCGGAAAACGGCGAATAACGGCCAATTGGGCAAGCCACGGCTACCTGATGGGGATACCCGCAGGCGCCACGGTGCTTGCAGCGGAAATGACTCCGGGCACGCTTACTGCCGACATGGGCAAACCCACGTTTGTGGAATACAGCTATGGTAAGGGCCACATCATTGCCGCCGCGCAATGTTTTCATGACAAGGACGGATCCGGCCGCGGCCCGCTCATGATTACCTTGCTCAAGTATGCTGCTGCCAGAACATGGTTCACGCAGGATGCCGTGCTACACGATGCCATCGCTACAAGGCCGGCCGCATTGCTCAATGTGGACCCGAAGTACGCGGGGCACTATGAGTTTGGCAATCGAGTCATAACGATTTCCAGCGGCGACAATCGAATGTTCATGCAATTGACCGAGGCGCCGTTAGTGGAGATTTATGCGAAGAGCCAGCGAGACTACTTTGCCAAGACAGTGGATGCGCAACTCACCTTCATAGCTGACAACGCAGATTTCGCCTCGAGTCTCATCCATCATCAGAACGGACACGATACCAACGCTCCCCGCATCGACGACGTACTTGCGGAGAAGATGTAAGATTCCCTGCGAGAGAGAATTAAGGACAAGGTTCCAGCACCAGGGAGCGAGGCTGCGTTGCGGCGGCACATCGACGAGATGGCAACCGGTAACCCGAACTATGGACTAATGACTGGGGACATGGCTGAGATTGCACGTTTAAATCTCGCGCGGCTTCAAAAGAAACTATCAGAACTTGGAAAGATAGAAACTGTTGAATTCAAGAATGTCGGCTGCGATGGTTCTGACGTCTATCAGGTGACTTTCGAACACGGGTCCGTACCGTGGCGCATCCCGTTAAACCCCGACGGGAAACTGGCCTCAGAGGGCGCGGGACTTTGAAAACACGATCCCAATTGATTCTGCATTCTGTCGCATGTCGGAGTCAGCGGACTGCGTTCAGGGGCTCAGAGGATGTTCCGATCGAGGAGGAATCTAACGGGGCGAATGCGATTCGCGCGTAAAATAATATTCTGCAGTGGGCGGAGTACTTGCCTAGTAATCAAAAGTCCTTGGCCTCAGTGTCCTTCTGTGAGACCACTTTAACCGTTGGCGTCGATGCAACACCCACTTCGAGTACCAAAGCCCTTAACCCCACGAGGCCTCGGGCGACACGTGCGGCCGCCTGTCTTTCTGCCTCACTTTGTACTCGGCCCCTGATCGTCACGACTCTGCTTTTGACGTCTATGTAGAGCCGCGAGGACCTAAGCTCCGGGATCAGTTCAAACGCATCAATGACATCATGCAAGACCTGGGCATCGGTTGGCATAGAAACACTTCGTGTCGTCGAGAAAGACGTAGTTAGCCCAACTTCTAGATGGGGAATCTGTACGGTAGCGTACCCAAGGCCGGTTTTTTGCTTCTCCGCGCCAATGCGGTCCACCGTACAGACAGGCCGAATGCCTCAATCTACGGTCAGCCGTGCTTCACGACTTTCTCGCGACGAATCGCGCGATCTTGATCGATCGGTGTCAGTAGGTCCGACGACCACATGCCTATGCTGTATCGGACCGTGTTTTGATTAACGTGGAGAAGCGATGCGGGGGCCTCGCGGCCGGCGCCGTGGATAAGATGTTCCTACCATTCGCTCAAAATGGAGAGGATCGATCGGGACTTGGATTGGGGCCAGATATCTCGCGACGCGGCGGTTGTAGGCTCTCCTTTCTGACGCCCCGGCCGTATCGCTAGATCAAGGACTTGGGCACTCTCAAACCCCCGGCTAGGACTTGTTGATTGCCGCCAGATGGGCCGCCGCCACATGTTTTGCCTACACGTGATTAGGATCAGGTGGCGGGGCTAACGCGGTGTGCGGTGGAGTTTTTTCGCGCTGTCCCGGACTAAGTGATGCGCTGTGGCGCATCGGTGTCCTCAGTAAATTCCGGCAAGCGCTGAGCAGCTTGTCGCGCGCACTCCATATTGGAGTTTGACTTTACCTGGACGACGGTACGAATTGACCACACCCCGGGAACGAGCCAGGCGACAATGCGGACTACTTTCATGGTTAGATTCTTGTTCCGCACTGCCTGACTCCTTGGTCTCTATTACCGGTTTGGCTGGTCCCGGCCAGTGGCCAGCATGGCGCCTATCTGAGGACTCGTACCGATAGAGTCGAGATGTGGCGCGGTGGTCGTAGGTGTGGGTTGTCTGTTGCCGCCCCTTTCGTCTGGCGGTGCCCAAGTACCCTCGCCGTAACTCCGTTTCCACATCCCGCTCATCGAACCGGACATGCAGATCGCCCGCATCCGGCTCTCGGACAGAACATCACGCC
>Ga0302310_10001763_pt1 | contig 18044 bp, 18 predicted proteins | sample III_Palsa_N1_2_FD_200451 | JGI IMG/M metagenome (GOLD analysis project Ga0302310, IMG submission 200451) | Peat permafrost microbial communities from Stordalen Mire near Abisko, Sweden - III_Palsa_N1_2 | ecosystem: Environmental > Terrestrial > Soil > Palsa > Peat permafrost | place: Sweden...
CGGTCAAGGTACGATTTCAATTCGGATTTTGCATTGCCCGGGCCTGCAATGACCGTGCTCTCAGAGTGCTCGAGGGCGCCGTGAATTCTCTTGAAGAACTCCGTATCATCCGGCGTATTTCCACCGGCTTCCCATCCTGTCGCGCGGTGATGCAACCGCTGCAACGACGTGTGAGAATGAACATCCGACTCGGACTCCTCATTCCCCTTAAACCGGCAAACCTTAGCCTCGGCGTGATTAACCCAGACAACTGCATGGTAATCATTGCTCACGGGAAAGCTCCTTTGCAAGAGTGAATAGTGCAATTCGGTGCCAGCGTCCGTACCGGACGCTGGGCGCAGAGTTTGACGTCAGGCCGCGGCGGCGGGTCGGGGTGGCTCTACTACCTTGAGCGCGCCATTGGGCTTAAGTACTTCGTTGCCCGCGATGGCGAGGGCCAGCGTATTGGCGTAGGGATTCATGCTGTCGACCATCGAGCTGGGCATCAAGATCGTTGCTCCCCGCTCCTTGGTGGTTTCATAGATAATGTTCATTGCTCGCAGCTGTAGCGCCTCGGGGTGCCCAGCGTAGATGTTGGCCGCCTCGACGAACTTACCGGCAATCGCCGCCTCGGCGGATCCGAGAATCACGCGCGCCTGCTTCTCACGCTCCGCCTGTGCTTGGCGCGACATGGCATCTTGCAGGGCCACGGGGATCGCGACATCGCGTATTTCCACCGAACTCACCGATATACCCCAGGGAGCGGTTTTCTGACCAATTTCGATCTTTAGTTGCTCATCGGCATCCCTGCGATCCGACAACAGAGACGCCAACATCGAGGAACCGATCATCTCGCGCAGCGACGTTTGCGCCACCCGATCAATAGCTTCGCGGTAGTTTGTGATCGCCAATGCGGCTTTCTCCGCGTCACTCACGTGCCAGAAAATAATGGCGTCGACGTTCACCGGGACCGTGTCCTTGGTGAGCGCCTGTTCCGCATTGAAACCCGTCGTCTGGATGCGTTCATCGATGACCGCGACGACCGCGTCGAGCACCGGAATGATGGCAAAAAGGCCAGCCCCTTTGACGCTTTGCAGCTTTCCCATCCTTAAGATCACGAATTTCTGCCACACATTGGCCATCTTCAGCGACGCGGCGATCACCACCGCAACGACGAAGAAAGCCGCGCCGAGATACAAATGGACGAAGTAGCCTGTGCCCGTGGCGGCGACCAGGAAGACAAACACCAGGAATGCGGTAATCGGATTCATATCGGGTTACCCCAACCGTAAGAGCGAATATTGCGAGGATACGCGCCGAGTGCGGCTGCGGTCAGTGCGGCAGCACACCGACATGGCCGAATCTCGGTCTCCGTCCAGGCGACGGACGGTCACGTGTTCCAATGCCAACCGTCGAGAATCATCCTCCTCACGCAGCGGCGGGGCAAATAGGCCAGCCAAGTTTCGATGTTGGTGGCTGCGCGTGCGGTATCGGTGGGCGACTTGGTGGAGCATGGGTTCACCGAAAATAGCTTTGGCAGCTTTCGGGTTGCGACAGCGGCGCGCAGTCGCTTCGGTGACAGTTCAATGGCACTCGTCGTCCGCAGCAACGGTTTCGCGGTAATTGTGCTCAGGTGATGCGACCGTAGCAATGAATCGAGATGATATGAGGGAAATCGAGGCGCTTGCTGAGGTTGCATCATGACGGAATTTTCCTTAGTTTCGGTCGATTGGGTCGAGAATCGGGCCCGATTGTCTCGGACCCGTAATGTCTCAATAGGCGAGCGTGATGTTGTCCACCACTTTGTGCACGCCCGGAGATGCCCATGCTGTGTTGGTCGCCAATTCGCGTTCAGACCAACTGTGTGCTTTTCCGGACAGCGTCACATTGCCGCCGTCAACGCTCACCGAGATGTCTTTCGCGTCCCTTTGCGCGCGTCGTTTGAGCGCCGCTTCGATGTCGGCCTTGACCACGGGCGCAGAGATGCTCGGTTTGATGGTGACCCGATCGGTTACGCCTTTGACACCTAAGAGGTAGCGCACCGCACTCACCACGGATTGCCGTTGATATTCCCAATTGACCTCGCCGGATAGGGTAACCCAGCCACTGTCTACAGTGACTTTCACTGAGTCGTTCGGTAGATAGGTCGTCCATTCCAAGACGTTTTTAGCCGAGCGCGCAAGGTCTACATCTTTTCGGGTATTGTCGCCACCGAGCCTCACATCCATTTCCGCCGCGAGTGCCTTAACGCCCGCAACCCGCAAGGTCGCCCGTTCGGCGTCCATTTTTTCGGCATAACTTCCTACGTGGCCGGCGAGAGTCACGATGCCGTCTTTGACTTTTACGGAGATGTCCTGAGACTCAATGGCAGGATCCCACGCCAGTTCCGCATTGACATCGAGTTGCAACTGGGTATCTGTCTTCATGATGAATATTTCCTATGATTGACGGGGGGCAACGGTGCGCCCCGGTGCGCGCTCGGTCTGTGCGCCAACCCGCTTAGGCGCTTGAGGCGTCATTCCACGGCGTTTTCGCGTAAAGGCTATCGAGCATAGTGTGTTGCCGTACAGACCGTTCAGCCAATGGAGGTGCAAACTAAGCGCGGGGCTTAAACCTCAGGTTCGTGTGGGACGAAAGGACGCGTCGGTCCTGTTCAAAGATAGAGGGTGATCTCGCCATGAAATTCGCGGATACGATTACGGTGGCTCTGGCGGTCCTTGTTGCGATCGTCGTATTGGGCCCTGCTTTGGCTCGGGCGACGGAAGAGAGTGCGGACTTTATGACTCAGGCAGCGCTCGGCATGGACGCCCATCCGGACGCGGGCAAAGTGCAATTTACGCGGACCTGTTCACGCTGCCACGGACAAGGCGGCGGGGGGGACGACGCACGGATGGTTCCCGCGGTTGCCGGGCAACGCTATGCTTATTTGGTGAGGCAGATGGCTAATTTCGGGGCCACCGAACGTGACAGTGTTCCCATGTACCATGTTGCCACTGAGACAGGACTCCGGGACCCGCAATCGTGGGATGACGTCGCCGCCTATGTGAACAAATTGCCGGCGCCGCCAGCTGCAGAGACTGGCGACGGTGCCTCGGTGGCGCTCGGGCGCGGAATTTTTCACGAGCAATGCGCATCGTGCCATCAAGGCGATGCAAGTGGGGATAAGGAGGGTTTCGTGCCGTCTCTGCGAAATCAGCACTACAACTATCTGGTGAATCAGTTGCACCACCTCGCGGAAGGCCGCCGCCACAATGTCGACCGAAACCTGGTGCTCTTCATGCGGAGTCTTGAGGAGACCGACATCGTTGCGGTAGCCGACTACTTGTCACGACAGCGGGGTGTGGTGAGGAGCCATGATCGTATGTTAGGCAATGGAGTCGTCGTCAATTGAGTCCACTTGGGGGCGACGGATGCCCCCAAGTGAGCAATCTGATTGACGACCATGAGCGACCAACACAATGATTAGCACGAACCACATTCAGTCCTACACTATCGGCGCCATTGACGGGCCGGCTGGTCAAGTCTGTGACGTGTATTTTGACGACGAGGCCTGGGTCGTTCGGTACCTCGTCGTTAAAACACCAGATCGGCAATCGGTGCGCCAGGTGTTGATACCCTCAATCTCATTGGGAGCGCCGGACCCCGTAGCGAACGTATTTCCTGTCCTGCTCACCCGGCAGCAAGTAATGGACAGCCCGGATGTCGATACCGACAAGCCTGTATCGCGCCAGCATCAACACGGAGGTCAAGGTTTTTACGAATACCCCGCCTACTGGAAAAACAGCCTGTCAGGTCCTCAACAGAGATATCCCGGCCCGATCACACCGGAGGTCACCGTGCTTGCGTCGGACAGGATATCGGATGAGAGGCAGACACTCGACGCATGCGCCGATGCAAGCAATTACGCCGCTCGGCGCGCCCATGATGATCCGCACCTCCGTAGTGCTCTTGCCGTGACTCAATACCATGTGCATGCGCTCGATGGAGACATCGGCCATGTCAAGGGCGTGCTCATCGACGAGAAAACATGGGCCATTCGATATTTGATCGTCAATACCAGCGCCTGGTGGACCGGTCACCAGGCGCTCATTGCGCCGGAATGGATCGACGACATCGAATGGGTGGAAGCTATGATAACCGTTGATGTCACGCGCGATGCAATCCAATCCGCTCCCGCGTACGACCCTACAACGACGCCGGACCGCGAATTCGAGACGAACACTTACAAACACTTCGGCCGAGACGAATATTGGGTCGGCTGTACACAAGCTGGAGACGTTCGTTAGCGCACAGATGGCATGCGCGTGATCAAGCACAATCGAGAGTCGATGGCAGGATACCGGGAGGCGCATGATGGCAGTTCCGGCCCGCAATACCCTCTCTCCTTATGATTCTTTTAACCTCCCTGGCTCATTGAGTACTACTATGAAATTGACACTCCCTCTTTCGGTTGCCGGCGCCGCCTTTTACGCCTTGTTCGCCTCGACAGCTATCTTTGCCGACACCGGCCCCGAAATCGACGTGGGCGTGCATGAAACGATAAAGCAATTCGATGCCCTGAACCCCCATCACCAGCACATCCTGCATAGCGCCGCTGGCGCCTTGGTGTTTCCGCGGATAACGAAAGGCGGGGCCGGCGTTGCCGGCGAATATGGTGAGGGAGCTCTTCGGATCAGGGGTAAGACGGTCGGCTATTACAGCGTCTCTTCCGCATCCGTTGGGCTGACGCTAGGCGCCGCAAAGCGCAGCGAGATACTCGTTTTCACGACTCAAGAGTCGCTCGACAAATTTGTTGCCAGCAAGGGCTGGTCGGCTGGCGCAGACACGGGCGTAGCCGTGTTGTCTAAAGGGGCGGGGGCGAACTACGACACTGAGACCTTGCAGAAGCCCGTCGTAGGATTCATATTCGGCGAGAAAGGCCTCATCGGCGATCTGTCCTTGGAAGGCTCGAAGATCAATACACTCGACAAATGATCGGGCTGTAGGGGTGATCGGCGGTCCAATACCGGAGTTGGCGCTGGCCTTTCTCCTTGTTGGGCATCTTGCCCGAAGGTCACTTGAACGCCTTTATCACCGCATCGACCTGAGTATGCCAAGATTTATCATGTGCGGTCACGGCGGGAATGGGCCGCTCGATCGACAGCAATTCATATACCGCCATTTGCGCTGCACGGATCGAATACTCCACGGTGAAAACGACATCGTCTGGAATTTCGACAAACTGACTGACGAAAGCTAAGTTCTTGCAGTCTTTTGGAACCGGTAACGGACGATCGCCGGGCTTGCGCGGCATGAACATGCTGGTGATGTACGGCATTCGGCAGGGAATGCAGTTCTGTGTTGCTGAACCTTCCATATCGAATCGCAAATGACCGTGGAGCTCGCGAATAATCTCGGCGCCGTTGCATTCGGCCATCGGTTTGCTCACGTAGTTGCCGACCCTGTCGGGAAACAGGCCGTAACCCCAGAAGACCTGCACATCCGCCGGTTGACCGACAAAATGTGGTTGATGAGCAAGCACGATGGACATCAACCAGTTCGAGTCCTTGAAAGTCACCAAGCCCCCCGTGCCGGCCTCATTGCCGCTGAACTTGTGCATTCTGTCGAAGAACGTTGAGTTGGTCAGCGTCACGGTGAAGGAGTCCCAGCACGATTGCGAGATGCAGCTATTGAAAACTCCAGGGTTTCCGAATTGAGGTCTTCCCTCCGCGAGGCTTTCCCACAGGCGCCATCCGACCGAGTCGGCTTTCGTCAGCGCAGGCGGCGCGGCGGTCATGGACCCCAGGCTCGATGCATCGGTCATGGAACCATTTTGCAAGAACACCAAATCGTCCTCGTCCACCGGTATCGCCAAGGCCCCGGTCGGGCTGTCGCAATGCAACCCCGTGACAACGAACTGCCCATTTTCGTACTTATGGTCGATGGCAACGATTGTCGACTGCATCGCGAATTTTACGCCGTGGGAGACGAGCCACGTCTGCAGCGGCCGGACCAGGGAGTCATATTGATTGAAGGTGGTCCGTTTTACGCCGGCGAGGGTTTCAATCCGCGTGAATTCGAGCATAAAGCGATGTAGATACCGACGGAATTCCACTGCACTGTGCCAGGGTTGGAATGCAAAAGTCGTTGCCCACATGTACCAAAAGGGCGTTTTGAAGAAATCCGGCGATAGCCAATCAGTGATGCAGCTGTCGTGTAGGTCGAGTTCGTTCGCTCGCGACAGCTTGAGCAACTCGATGCGATCCTGCATGGTAAAGCCCATTGAAGACACCGGTACACGGGCACGTCGGGAGTCGACGAGGCGGGCCATTGAGTGCGACTTGTAGGTGTCGTTGAAATGCATTGTCTCCGCATAGACCGAGTCTCCAGGGGAGAATAGGGAGGGGATTGTCTTGAACAGATCCCAGGTGCATTCGTAATTGTCAGCGGTAAACATCCGTCCGCCCCGCATGACGTACCCCTGTGCGGCAGTGCCGCCCGCGTCAAGACTGCCCCCTGAAAGCGTGTCGGCATCAAAAACCGTCACCCGATCTCCGCTGAAACCGCCGTCACGAACAAGAAACGCGGCGGCGGCCAGAGAGCCGATTCCGCCACCCACCAAATAAGCTCGTCGAAGTCTTGCGGTCATGAGGCGGTATCCGGGTGAAGTGTGGTGGTGGTTCGTTCGGGATCAATCCACACCGGAAGCATCGCTGTCTGTGCGGTAGCCGACGTCCGGATTGACGGAATAGACGACCGACATCCTGCACTCGATGTGCGTGCCATTGGTATGTGCGTTGGCGTACGGAGGACGGCCCGTGCGCGCCTTAAGATAAGGCGCTGCGATGTCGTGCTGGTGCGCGCATTTGCCTTCCGTCTTCATACAGCAAGTAGCCAAATGCCAAAATATAAAGACCTCAAACAAAATCATCTGTTGGCTGCGTTACCCGTGGCCGAGTGGAGGCGATGGGCCCCCTCGCTCGAGCGTGTTCAAATGCCTCTAGGGGCGGTTTTGTATGATCCGGGGATCACGCTCAACCATGTCTACTTCCCCCTTACCTCGATCGTCTCCCTGCTATACGTCATGGAAAACGGAGCGTCCGCGGAGATCGCGGTGGTTGGAAACGAAGGGATCGTCGGCATCTCGCTGTTTATGGGAGGCGAGTCGACGCCCAGTCGTGCCGTGGTGCAAAGCGGAGGTATCGGCTGTCGCCTCAAGGCAGAGCTGATGAAGGATGAATTCAATAGGTCGGGCCCAGTGCTGCATTTGCTTTTACGCTACACCCAGGCCTTGATCACCCAGATGGCGCAGACTGCCGTCTGTAATCGACATCACTCCCTCGATCAACAACTGTGCCGCTGGCTTCTGTTGAGCCTCGATCGGCTACTGGGGGATGAACTCGTCATGACGCAGGAGCTGATCGCCAACATGCTGGGCGTTCGACGCGAAGGCGTCACTGAAGGGGCCATCAAATTGCAGAAGGCGGGACTGATTCAGTACGCGCGCGGGCGTATTACCGTGCTCGATCGCGGTGGGCTCGAAAAACGTACGTGCGAGTGCTATGCGGTCGTAAAGCGCGAGTACGACCGCCTGTTACCCGCTCATGTTGGCTATAACGGCTCATTGCAGGTAACGCGCGTGGCTGGTACGCGGATCTAGGACATAGATGGCGCTTTGTACGCTGGGAATCTGAATGTTTGACGTGTTTGAAGCCGGGCTAATCTCGTGTGCGATCACGCTATTCGCCGCGGCCTTTGTCCGCCGACTGAAAGAGTACCGAGCCTTGATGATCGGCGGCGGAGTATTGTTACTGATTACTGCACTGTACCCGCGGCCAGCCAATCGCCTGGGCGTTTACCTTTTTGGGCCGGCCGCCGGCGCCGTACGGTTGCCGGACGAGGTATTCGGAGTGCTCTGGTGGATTCTAGGGGCCTGGCTCTTCAAAAGCGTACTTGCACTGATTCTCCGGCGCACCTTGTTTCCCAATGACAATCAGCCGCATGCCCGCCGCTTGTTCGCGGATCTGGCGACCGGTCTCGTGTATGTGGTGGCCTTTGTGGGCATTATGGATACTGTATTGAGGCAACCCATTTCTACGGTACTGGCGACTTCTGGAGTACTCGCGATCGTGCTCGGGCTTGCGCTGCAGAATACCCTTGCCGACGTATTTGCGGGACTTGCGATCAACATCGAACGCCCGTTTGGGGCCGGTGACTGGATCACCGTAAACACTGTGGCCGAAGGTCAAGTCATCGAAATCAATTGGCGCGCTACTCGTATCAAAACCACCTCGAATGACATGATCATAATGCCGAATAGTGTGATCGCCAAGGCGGTGATCACGAACCATCGACGAGTGAACGACCCCTTATGGCAAGCCGTTGCGGTCACGATCGATCACGGTGTGACACCGTCGCGGGTGACCGAGGCTCTGGAGGCGGCAGCTCGCGGGGCGGAGGGCTTGGCGCGAGGTGTTTCGCCCGTTGTCTATGCACGGGGCGTCTCCGATTCGCTGGTGCAATATGAGTTGTGTTTCGCCGTTGACAATTTTTCCGATGTACCGCTGGCTCAGTCTGATGTTGTGAAGCGGCTGGTAAACGAGCTAAACCGAGTCGGTATACCTATGGGTGCAGCGCCTACCGAATTACACCTCGTTTCGATGCGTACCAGCGCTGTGCAAAGGGCGGCTACTCCGGCGCCTATTATTTCGCGCCCTGCCAATGAAACGGTAGTGGCCAGAACTTAGATAAGAAATGAATTCAGCGATCGAACGGCCATTGGGCCAACGACGCGCGCGCCGTTCCAGAGCATTGAACCCTTCTGTTTACTTGAGTCAATTGAAACACTACCCCAGCCTTAGCGGAACGCGAGCACCTCGTTTGCTCCCTTGTATTGGCCATTGACTGACAGCGCGATTGCTACCGCGGCCACGAAGGATGTGGATGCAACGCAACAATGGCACCCGCTCGCCAGTGCAGCTCCGGCCGCGATGCACGCGAAAGCCAAGAAAACGCCCACTGGACTCCCAGGTGCTTTGATAGAGAAAACCTCGTTACATCGGCATTTTGTTGCCGTTAGCTTTGAATTTCTCGCCCAGCGGCGTGAGTGGGCCACCGCCCTTGGCGTTGGTGTGGCAGTCGCCGCAAGACTTTCCGGTCTCTGCGGCAAACTTCGCCGTAGCGGCGGCGGGCTCAGCAATCAACAATGCCACGGCGCCAGAAACTACAATCGCGGCAGCTATGCTGGTGGCGATGGCGAAACCATTGCTTGAGTTTACTTTCATACGTTAGTGTTTCCTTTGCCAATTACAACTTGGGAACCTGGGGTCATTCCCGCGCAATTTGCGCTGCTCAGAGGGGTTGAGATCCACCTCGACTTTAAGAGTAATGGCAATGGGTCGCCGCGTCTGTTCGGTATCGTACGTGCGGTGTATCTGAATGTGCGTATGCGCACACGGGGTACGGACGGGGGACGCGACACGCTCAGCGCGAATACCGTCGAATCGCGGTCGCAGTGTCCACAAGAGTGCGTCGACCCGATGATCGCATGGGTTGGATTGATTCAATGTGGCGCGTGGCCCTTCTGCATCACCGAGTGGAATCGGTAGGAGCGCATCCGCGGCTTCGGTTGCGCCGGCGCAACTCGCGGCCCGTTACCCCGGGCGCCTGCCTTTGAGTTCATTGTGAACTATGCGCTTGAGTGTCATTTCGGCCAAACTGATAGCGCGCGGAAATACCGATCATATTGACGTTGTCCCGATAGGGGGCGACTCCGAGAGCCAGCAGGTTGGGGACCGTCGAGGGTCCCACGCCATTGAGGGACCAGTCTGCTGAGTTGTATCGCTCGCGCGTGTACCGGAAATGGATTTGTGTCGCGGCAGACCACTTATAGGTCACATCGAGTCGCTCGGATTCCAGTTTCGTCCAGTTCTGTGGGAAAGCCTGTTGCAAGCCTCCGACCGTGGTGTCGGTATTGTCGTACGAGGGGGCGAGCTGGTAGTCCAGCGTGAGAACCCAGCGCTCTTGTGGAATCCAGCGTCCGCCGAGCCCAAGATTCCAGAATCGATCGGTGTCCGCCGTGAGCCACGGCGTCGTGTCGAGCCCCGTATACCCATTCTGCAGGTTGAACAATCGCTCATAGCCGGCATCGATATACGCGCTCAGCGTGTCACGTGGTGTCCAAGTGAGCGTGGTCGAGGCGCGCTGCTCGTGCGTGGCTTGTAGACCCAGGGGCGAGGATCGATAGTCGTCTTTGGCGAGCGATCCCTCCAGTGACCAGGTGAGGGTGGGAGTCGCGCTCCAGGCGCCGGTGAATGTGGAAAATACCCCGTCGCGGGGCGCATAGGCGTATTCGCGGATCAGTGGATTCTCTTCAGCTGGGAGCGCGGCGGCGTCGAACGAAGAGGCCTTGCGTAAGCCATTGCCGATTTTCAGGGTAAAGCTCAAGGGGGCGATCGGCGTGATGGTGGCTCGACCCCAGCTTTCTGCATTTTGGGTCCAGGTCACGACTTGCCCCGGCCCGTAGTGAACCTCGTCGAGCTTTCCGCCAACACCAATCTTGAACCAGCGAGCCAGCGAGTAGTCTGCGCCGCCGTCGAGGTGCACCCGGTCCTCGCTGTAGCGAGGCGTTACCGCCGTGCCGCCCGGGAAGGTGTCTGTCACGATGTAAGCGATCGCGAGCGGGTTGGTCTTGTCGTCGTGACCGTCATAGGTCGCGTTACCGCGAAGGTTGAGCTTCGATACGGGCCTGGACGCGAGTCCTAACGAATAGTGCGATAGATGGACATCGCCGTCGAGCGAGCCCGGATCGGGAATCGCGGAACCGGGCAGAGTGCTGACGGGTAGGAAGGCGGAATTTTGCTTGAGGGTGCCGAGCGACGCCGTGTAGGTGAGTGTTGTGGACCACGGCAATTGCACGTTGCCGGTTGCTGCGAGTTGCTGCAAGTTGTTGCTTGGCGGTGTGCTGAGTTGCCCCTGGGTCGATCCCGGGACGATCGGCACATAAGGATTCGCGAACGTGATGGAATCATTGTCATCGCTAAACCAGGACCCGGTGTAGGTCAGGCGGAAACTCGCCCAGCGCCCGGACCAGGCGGCGCCAGTCTCGAAGGAGTTCGTCACGTAGTCAAAGGGCTGGGTAAATTGTACCGCTTCGGTGAGAAAACTTGCGCTCGTGAGCCCGGTGCCATCGTGTTCTTCGCGCCGAAACTCGCCAAATAATGTCCAGTTCTGGCCGGCGAAGTAGCGTGCGAGCAGGGCCAACGTCCGACGGTCAGACTCGAGCTTAAGGGGGGCGAGACTGGCGCCGAGCGTGCTCATGCCCGCAGTGCTACCTGCCGGCACCCATCCTGCGGGTAGACCGAGGTTGTTGCCATTGCTTTGAAAGGGTGTCGCGCCCGTATCGTAAAGCCGCGTCGGCTGGCCATCGTAACTTACACGAAAATCGTAGCGCCCCTCGCGGCCGCCCTCCACGTACCCGTCCCGCGACGCTAAACCCAATTTCTCGAGGTCGTAGTTGGCGTATAAGCCGTCCTCATTGCGCGCCTGCCCAGACCCCGAAGCGTCCGCGTAGGGGCCGGCGTGATCAACGCCGGTATAGCGGCCAAAGGTGGCATTTGCGCCGCTGGCATAGAGTACGCCGGCTTCGGACTGCGTTTCAACCCCTTGCAGGAAGGGACACTGCGTACACTTCCAATCGCTGGTGTCGGTGGTCGTCGGATCGGACGATGCAATCCTGGCAGCCGATGCCACAAGAACGCTCAAGGTCAGTAAGGTGCGGTAAGTCGAAAAATGGGGTTTCATTGGCGACGCCTATCGCATGAAGTCGCGGCCCGACGGATGGTTCGAGCCATGAACCTGGGAATGACAGTTGACGCAGCCTCCGCCTAGTAAAAATGCGCTTGGGCTTGCGCCCGGCAGCCCCTGCGGGGTGTTCACGATCGAGGGATGGCCTGTGCCCTCGTGACAGGTTTGGCACAGGAAAGGGGTCCGCATTTTCAAAAGCGCCGGCTGGGCCGAGCCGTGCGGATCGTGGCAGTTGGTGCAATCCTCGGCCACCGGCTGGTGTTCCCACAGAAACGGTCCACGAAATTCCGCGTGGCAGCTGGTACAGGTTTCGGTGACGGTGTTCTTGACCAGTTGCGCCGGCGCCGTCGAGCCGTGGGGCGAATGACACGACGTACACGCCATTTTGCCTTCGCGCAGCGGATGATGCGACGGCTTCAGCATATCGGTGTGCTGTGCTTGATGACACGTCGTGCAGACCTCCATTTGGGTGGCCGCCACCTGTACGGGATCTTTCGCGGCGTGCAGAGTGTGACAACTGGCGCAGGCGACATCGCTCGCAGCGTGCGCGCTCGTCGCCCAATCATGCGCCGCATTCGATTGATGACAGCCCAAGCACTGGGCGTTCTGTTTTACTGCCGGCGTGAGCGCTTTTGTGCCGAAGTCGGTCATGCCCGCGAGCGGACCGCCGCCCGCGGCCACATGCGCACCCCCGGGTCCGTGACAGGCCTCGCACTGCAGTCCACCGTGTCCAAAGGGACCATGCGGATCGTCGGGTCTGGCGTGCTTGGTGCGGAAAATTCCCGTCACCGTGCCATCGCTATGACAGCCGAGGCAGGTATCGGCGCCGTTTGGGCTGTAGGCAGAATCGGTGTGCGGTGGACCAGCGGGAGTCGCCGGGGCATTGGCCGCGAGGGCATGCAGACCGGCACCGAACAGCAGTGTGAATCCGGCGGCCACGCAAGCACGCGGGAACCGCGACACTTAATTCGCCGTGGAGGGAATGTTGTGCACGACCTTCACGTCCGCAACACCGCCGGCACCGTGACAAATGCCGCAGGTCTCGACGTTCGCCGGAATGGCACTTGGGATGGTGCGGCCTTCCGCGTCTTTCGTGACCGTGGTCGAGCCGCCATTTTGTTGCATATGCGTTTGGGTGAGAGCATCCACGTGACAAGCGGAGCAGACTGCCATATTGGCAGAGGTGGCGATGGGATTGCCGACCGTGGTCGGATTCGGCGTTTCTTTCGACAGTCCCGTGAGGAATGTAGTTGCCTGCACCGCCGTGTCGACCACCGGATAGTAGCTCGTGCCGACGTGACAGGCGTCGCACCGGTTGATCTGGCCCGGATACACGACGTCGGTGAAGTTATTCACCGAACCGCCGTAGCCATAGATCACGAAGGGTGAACCCGCCGCGCCACGGATGCTGCCATCGTGGATGGCGTGGATCATGTGCTTGAAATCGATGGTCTGCTCCCACAGGCCGTCGATCCCGGCAGTCGTCAAAGTCTGCCGCATACCCACGTCGGTGGAGGCGGGGTTGTGGCATGCCACACAGACTTGCGGGTTGTCGTTCCGGTTGTCGCCGTGGGCCGTCAGTACGCTGTGGCAGACATCGCATTTGGCAACATCCACGACGGTGCGGCGTGGGATGGGCGTCCCACCGGCGACATTGCCGTAGCCCACCGCGCTCGTCACCGCGATGGCGGTTGCTCCGGGCCCCGTCGTCACCACGCCGGGATGCCCTTCGATCACCACGGCGACGTTGGCGATGGCCGGGCAAGCGGTGGCGCTCGCGGGCGGGCAACTGGCAACCGGCGGTGTCGGTAAGGGCGTGGGCGATGTCAGGGTAAATGCCCCGGTCGCATCGGGACCGGTCATGGCGGATGCGGGCACCGCGGTGGCGCAGCCCGCGACGTTAAGCGGGTTGAGTGAAAACGGTTGCCCCCAGGTGGCGGGCGCCGTGCCGCTGCCCCAGTTGGTGTAATCGCTGGTGTCCCAGGCAATGTCGATCGTAAGTCGCGCGGTGCCGCCGTTGGCGCACACCGGCTTGCCGGTACTCGGATCGATGCCGGCAAAAGCGGCCGCGGTGAGGATGTTGTACGGCGCGTCGCTATTTGTTGGGTCGACCACCGAGAATTTCACCACCGGGTAGACGTGATGTGCGGTATCCGTCGTGAAGCTCACGCTCTTGACGATGTATTGGAACTTGGTGGCGGCCACGACTTCAGGGATGACGTGCGCAGCGACGACCTGCAAATTGCCGTTATCGATCGTCGACGTCGTTCCGTGGCAGGTCGTGCATTGGGTATCGTTGGCAACGATGCTCGGGCCGTGATTGGCGCCGGTCGCAAAATTGACGTTGTCATGGCACGCGCCACAGGCTTCCATGGTCGGTACGGTTTTGAAGTTGACGGCTTCGGTCAACACAGGGTTCGTCTGCACGTGGCAGGTCACACAATTACGCGTGTCCTGCGGGTACAACACGGTGTTGAAATTCGACAGCGAAGCCCCGTGCCCGACGATCCAGTATCCCTGCCCCAGTGTTGGGGTGGTATTGGGGGTCGTCGCTGTCTGGATGCTCGGCAGGGTATTACCGGTGTGAATCTTGTGAATCATCACCTTCATGTCGAGGGTGTTGCCACTGTCGGGGTCAGTGGTGCCCGGGTTGTGGCACATCACACAGTACTGAGTCTCCACGCGGGCGCCCCCATGCGCGCTCAATGAGGTGTGGCAGGTATCGCAGGTGGCCGTATCGATGATCTCGCGACTGAAGATACCCGTGGTCGCACCTGTCGACGGCTGGAAAGTGTAGGCGGCATTGTTCGCTTGCACGAGATTGCGAATCTCGAATCCGACTCGATGGGTCAACGCCGCGTTGTAGACGACGTTGGGATCCTTGGTGATGTCCTTTTTGAACGTGTATTGATAGGTACCGTCGCCATTGTCGACGAACGTGCCGGTCGTGGCGGCCTCGACTGTTGCCTGGTTTTCCGGGGTCGTCGCACACGCGGTGACCCCGGCGGGACATACCGCGGGGGCAACGGCCCCATAGATATAGGAGTTCCACTGACTCGAGGCGCCGTTTTGTCCGGGGACGAGTTGCGCAATCGCCAACCCTAAGTCAGCTGCGGGCAGCCCCTGCAGAAGCGCGCCGTTCTCGTCGGTGAGCTGGAATTTGACGACCGGCGGCCCTGAGATGGTGACGCTCAGGACGGTTCCCGTGATGCTGGTTGCCGTACTGATATTGAGGGCGGATCCCGTGGTGGTTGTCCCCGTAGCACCGGTAGATCCGACCGTGCCGGCGGGTCCCGGCGAGCCGGTGGTGCCACTGCAAGACACCATCAACACGCTCGAGAGCAGTATCGATAATGCACCCGCGCGCGAATGCGCGCGATGCGATGGGCGAATCCCGTTCGCGCAAGACATACTGCATTCTCCCAAAAGGGTCTTACCCGTCGAACTCACCGAACGCATGCATGCATTCGCCACGCTTCAGAGGAAACATATGCCGCGAATCCGGTTGAGTCTGTTCGGTAGCGCACGGAGGAGTTGACTACGATCGCATAGCATCTCGTGTCGCTCGCGCGCGGAGCCTGCACAGCGTCATCGCGTTCATCTCGACGACAGAGGTATTCATGACCGCAACTGAAGATTTCGAATGAACTCTCCGCAGCCCTTACGGCGAGGCTTCTTTGCGTGGCTTTGGAGACGACCTCAGCGGTGGTTTCTGCTAGGGATTCCGGCAGGGGGACTCCTCGCATTTGTCGTTGGAATCGGATTTTGGGCGAGTTTCGTCGGCGGTCTCAAATTCGCGGAAACGGACTCTTTCTGTACGTCCTGCCATGAAATGAAGCAGCCGTATCAAGAACTCACGCGAAGCGTTCACTTCTCGAACGAGTTCGGCATTCAAGCGAGCTGCGGCAATTGCCATGTGCCGCCGACGTTCTTTGCCGGCTTATGGCGGCACGTCCAAGCTTATGCGGAAGTGTGGGGCCACGCACGAGGTGAACTCAATACGCCCGCAAAATACGAGGCGCACCGGCTGGAACTGGCGCAGAAGATATGGAAGGAGCTGAAGGCGAACGACTCCGCCGAGTGTCGGAGTTGCCATACGCCCGCCGCGATGGCTTTTGCGAAGCAGCCGGCGGACGCCGCCAGCGCACATCAGTCGCTGGCCAAGGACGGCATGACTTGCATCGACTGCCACCAGGGCGTTGCGCACACGCTGCCGAAAGGCGGGTGACCGTTCAGTGGTCTCCACGTCGGGGCTCCGTCTGTACGCCAACGCACAGACGACGTCGCCGTAGGGCGAATATATATGTTCTCTCCTATCGAGAGGCGAAATGCCTTCTTGGTTGTCCAGTGGATCTCTCATGAAGCTCGCGAAATACGCTAAATTTCGGCAGGAAAAGTTCGGCGGCGTGTTGTTTGAAACTCGTTCCGAGAGGGTCTACGCACTGAATGCCACTGGTGCGGCAATCGTGCGCGAAATTGGCGCGGGCTGCGACGAACTCGCCTTAGTCGATCGGATGAACGATCGATTCCGCGATTCCGGCGGTTCCATCGAACGTGAAGTCATCGCCTTTACTGCGAATCTCCGACAGCAGGGCTTGATCGAGGAATGACAGCGGCTGCCGAATTGATCGAGTCGGCGCCGACCTCCGCGGTTTCCCACCTCCCGTCCGCCCGTTCGAGCGAGCTCAGTGCGCCACTCTATATCGCGTGGCAGGTCACCAACGAGTGCAACCTCGCGTGCCTGCATTGCATTGAGGAAAGTGGTCCTGGAAAAGCGTTCCACGACGAGCTGAACGCGACTCAGGTCTTCGGCTTTCTCGAGCAGGTAATGGACAGGGAGATTCCTTACCTTTCGTTTTCCGGCGGTGAGCCGACGCTGCATCCGCTGTTCTTCGAAATGGTGGAATACGTCTGTGGTCGCAACGCGCAGCTCAAAATCGAAACCAATGGGCACGGAATGAGCGTTGCGAAGGCGGATCGGCTGAAAAGCCTCGGTGTCAAGGCCGTCCAAATTAGTCTCGATGGCGCCTCGCGCGAGACATTCAATCGCATGAGGGTGCGCGGCGACTTTGATCTTGCGATCGAAGGGATCAAAAACCTGCATGCGGCTGGTGTTCCGATCGAGATCAACTATTCCCCGACGCTGTTCAATGTCCACGAAATCGGCCTCGCCGTGGATCTGGCCTACGAATTGGGGGCGTACAGCTTTTACACCGGCCGAACGATGTATACGGGAAATGCCGTGAAGACCTGGCACCGCCTCGCACCCGCCGAGGAGCAGTACGAGGCGTACTTCGATGTGCTGCGGGCGAAGACCGAGGAGTATCGCGGCCGCATGCGGGTGTACTTCCACGAGATGGGGCTGCTGGAGGAACTTCGCTTTCGCTTGCAGCACTGCTGATCGTGCTCCCGAACGGTCTGGTCAAGCTCATTAACGCCCTGCCGTTCGTATGCGGCGATCTGCGGCTCCAGCCGCTGGAGGAGATCTGGGAAAACTCGCAGCGCGCCTGGGCGGACCCGCGCGTGGCGAGGTTCGTCGAGGATCTGGCGGTCGATTCCCGCAAAACATCGGCGCTGCACAAATGGATCTACCTCTAAGCGCGCCATTGCGTCGGCTCGACGGTGGGGCCGCCGCGCGTGGACGTACCCTGCTGCGTATCCTCGGCATGGTGCGCTACCGATTCTTCCTCTACGCCGGGCTTTTGCCATACTTGCTTGGTGCCGCGTGGGCGTTCGGCGTCGTCGGGGTGTTCGATACTCCGATCTTCTTGAGCGGCCTCGCCGGCGTGGTGCTCGCGGTCATCGGTGTGGAGGCGTTTAACGAATATTTCGACTCGCGCATGGGCACCGACCGTGTGTTCAACCCGGAGGACGCGCCTCCGATGTCCAACTGGATATTGTGGCTCGGCGTCATGGCGTTTGCGGGTGCACTGGCGGTCGGGGTATACCTGTCGATCCGCGATGGATGGCCGATTTTGGGATTCGCTCTGCTGGGGGGTCTCGCAGCGATTTTTTATGTGGCGCCCCCAATACGTTGGGCCTACCGCGGTCTGGGCGAGACGGTCATCGCGCTGTCATACGGCCCCTGGTTGGTGCTGGGAAGCCTTTACCTGCAAACGCGCTCTCTGTCGTGGGGAGCACTGTGGGCATCGCTCGTTCCGGGATTGCTCATCATGGCACTGGCGGTGGTCAACGCCATTCCCGATTTCCACCAGGATCGCCTGGTCGGTAAACGCAACCTTGTGGTGCGCTTGGGAAGGCGCCGTGCCGTATGGCTGTAT
>Ga0302310_10001766_pt1 | contig 18030 bp, 16 predicted proteins | sample III_Palsa_N1_2_FD_200451 | JGI IMG/M metagenome (GOLD analysis project Ga0302310, IMG submission 200451) | Peat permafrost microbial communities from Stordalen Mire near Abisko, Sweden - III_Palsa_N1_2 | ecosystem: Environmental > Terrestrial > Soil > Palsa > Peat permafrost | place: Sweden...
GCATGATCTACGAATCCCGCCCCAACGTCGGCGCCGACGCCGGCTCGTTGTGTCTCAAATCCGGCAACGCGGTGATCCTGCGCGGCGGCTCCGAAAGCTTCCATTCCGCAGCAAGCATCCACGCCGCGATCACACGCGGCCTCGCCACCACCAAAGTGCCCGTGGACGCAATCCAAATCGCCACCACCACCGACCGCGCCTTCGTCGCCGCGATGCTGGCGGCAGCCGGCGAGATCGATCTGATCATCCCCCGCGGCGGCAAATCCCTGGTGCAGCGAGTGCAAGCCGAAGCGCGCGTGCCGGTACTCGCCCACGCCGAGGGCCTCTGCCATACCTATGTGCACGAGCGCGCCGATCCGGCCATGGCACGTCGCGTCCTCGCCAACGCCAAGATGCGCCGCACCGGCGTCTGCGGTGCCACCGAGACCCTGCTGATCGACGCCAAGATCGCTCGTAACCTGCTGCCAACCCTGGTCGGCGACCTCAGCGAGCTCGGGTGCGCATTCCGCGCCAACGAGGCCGCCCGCGCGATCTGCCCCGAACTTCCGGCCGCGACCGACGCCGATTTCCACACCGAATGGCTGGACGCGATCCTCTCGATCCGGATCGTCCACGGCGTCGACGAAGCGCTCGCCCACATCGCGACCTACGGCAGCGAACACACCGACGCGATCATCACCGAGGACGAAGCCGTCGCCCGTCACTTCCTCGCCAACCTTGGCAGCGCGGTCGGGATGTGGAACGCTTCGACCCAATTCTGCGACGGCGGCGAGTTCGGCTTCGGCGCCGAAATCGGCATCGCCACCGGCCGCATCCACGCCCGCGGACCGGTCGGGCTCGAGCAACTCACCACCATGCGCTACCTCGTGCTCGGCCAGGGCCAGGTGCGTCCCTGAGACCCGATCCGATTCCGCGCTTCGGTGACGGGCGCCGCACCCGGATCGGCCTGCTCGGCGGCTCGTTCAACCCTGCCCATCGCGGTCACCGCATGATCGCCGAAGCGGCCCTGAAGCGACTCGGGCTCGACCAGGTCTGGCTGATGGTCTCGCCCGGCAATCCGCTCAAACCCCGCGCCGGCATGGCACCGCTGCCGCAGCGCCTGGCCTCGGCGCAAGCGATCACCCACAATCCCCGCATCATCGCCACCGCGATCGAGGCCAAACTCGGCACGATCTACACCCGCGACAGCCTGCGCCGGCTGCAGCAAGCCTTTCCGCGGGCGCACTTTGTTTGGCTCACCGGCGCCGATAATTTCATCCAGTTGCCGCGCTGGCACGCCTGGCGCGACATCGTCCGCCGGATCCCGATCGCGGTATTTCCCCGCCCCGGATCGAGCAACTTCCTAAGCCGATGCGAAGTCGCCCAAAGTTTCGCCGCCGCCCGCAAGCCGGCGCGCGCCGCCGTCGCCCTGGCGCGCGCCCGCCCCCCCGCGTGGCTGTTGTTGCCGGCGCGTGAAGATAGCGCCTCGTCTACGGCAATTCGCGCGCAAACCCCCTGGTGATCCATCCCGCGTCCAAGTAAAATCGTCGTAACGCCCGTCTGGCTATTACCAAGGACCAATCCCATCGCCCGGAAACCTCCGTCGGATCAGACCCCCTCCGCGTCGCGTGGAAAAGCCGCGAGCGCCAAGACCACCAACCGTCAGAGCGCCCCTTCCAAGCTGATCGCCACGCCCTTGCTGGCGGCGGCCCATTCGCCGGGCACGCCACGCAAGAAGGCCGCGATCGCCGGACCCAGCAAACGCCCAGTCATCCGCGAAACGCCGAGCGAACAGGAAAAACTCGACGCCTTGCAGGCCGTGATCGTAACCAGCCTGGAAGACGACAAGGCCGAAGACATCGTGGTGATCGACATGGTCGGCCGCGCCACCTTCACCGATCGCATGGTGATCGCCACCGGCCTCGCCGACCGCCAGATCGCCGCGATGGCCGCCCACCTCGACCAGAAACTGCACGATTTCGGCCACAAACGGCTCCAGATCGAAGGCAGCGGCTCGGAATGGGTCCTGATCGACGCCGGCGACGTCGTCGTCCACCTCTTCAAAGCCGAAGCCCGCGCGCTGTACGGGCTCGAGAAGATGTGGGGTCCGGAGCTGGATGAGGCCGGAGAGTAGAAAAGAAAGCCGGGGCTAGCCCCGGACCCCATTGGGGCCGAGAGGCCCCAAAACCAAAGTCCATGGAGTCTGGGGCCTCTCGGCCCCAGCGGGGTTCGGGGCTGGCCCCGCCTTGCTTCCTACCCTCCGTTCTGATCCTGCGTCGAGAACCCTATCCATCGCCCGAAGATGACGACGCCGATCCAGAGGGTGATCGACAGGAAGCCGGCGATGCGCACGCGGATTGGCGGGACCGGGTCGTTGTCCCATTCCGCGATGGTGGGGTGAACCAGCAGTTCGTAGACCAGCATATTGATCGCGGCCAGGCCCATGCAGGTGAATTTGCCGCGGGTTGCCCAGTCCGCATAATATTTGATCGGCGACGAAGTGAACAGCAGGCTGCCGGTGATGGCGGCGCAGAGGAAGCCCACCCAGGTCCAGGTGATCACGTCCTTGGTCACGTCGCTTACGCTGCGGCCTTTGAAACCGAGTCCGGTCAGCCGCAAGTCGAGCAGGATGATCGAGCCGAACGTGGCGGTGAGGAACACCACGTGCATCGATTCGAAGGTCGGGAACATCCAGTCCGACTCGCGCACCGCGGTTCCGACGTCGCTGTTCTGGATCCAGTTCAGGATATCATTGAGGCTCATCGCGCTCTGCTCCCCGCGGCACCATGTTGCAGAACCGCGAGCGCTGCCACGCTATGGCGCCGTTCTTATCGCTGAAATCTACGCCGCCGCTCCTATCCTGTCCACGCGACCCCTAGGGACGATAGACTCCACGTCCACGACGTGCGGCCGGCTCAGCAGCGCCGGCGTTCGATCGGCGCGGTAATTATTGCAGGTGGCATGGCGGCAATCGCGCCAAATCGCCCCAGTGTTGCGGGGATCAGGCGACAAAAAACCCGCTTCATCGCTGAAACGGGCTTCTGGCCCGCCATTCGCGTGCCGCAAATGGCCAGAACTTTATTTAGGGTTGGTTGGGATCGAGCGGAGTCTTCTTCAGCCTTGCTCCCAATGAACCGTCGTAGAGCGGGTCGGCACCCGGCAGGCGATCGCCTCGCGGACCAATATGCAGGCCGCCGACATTGCCGCCTTCGAACAAGCCATCTTCTCCGGTTGGTTGAAGGTGGATCGGACCGGGTTCGAACAGAGCAACCGGGTCCGCCTCGACTTCGTTGGCGGCGGCGATAGCTTCGGCTTCTTTAGACTTATCAGTTTCCATGTTTCAATCTCCTCTTCCCAAATACCAGGGTGCAAGGCCGACATGCCGCACGCGGGATAGTGGGAGCGTAGCGATTTCTTGAGACACCGGGGTTGAGGCAGATCAATCTTCGGTGCCCTGCACAATATACCGCTTTTCGAGCCGACAATGGAAGCGAGTTAACAGAACATCACCGACCCGCAGAGCGGCGATGCACGTTGTGCTAATCAACGGTAACGTCGAGCTTCATGCTCGGGTGAATGTTACAACGCACCTTGTAGTGACCCTGCTGATCGAATTTATAGCTCAGGTCGACGCCGGGTTTTTGCATGCCGAGGTCGTTTTCGTCGCCGCTCGGGGTGGTGATCGCGATGTCATGGACCACGTCATCCATGTTGGCGAAGGTGAGCGTATCGCCGGCCTGGACTTCGACGTGGCGCACCGTGAACACCAGCCCGATCTGGTCGATGGTCTGGCTCGCCGCCAACGCCCCTCCCACGCCTGCCAGCACCGCACCGGCTCCGGCGGCCAACCATAGATGTTTCATCGCTCTGTGCCTTGCAGTTGGAAAGCTTGAGTAATTGGGGACGATCGGGGAGCTGCGGTGGTTAGGCATCAGAAGTGCGCCGCCCCCCAAATACTGAAATAGACATCGTTATTGTCCGAAGCGCGCACGCCGGTGCCATTGAATTGGAGATAGCCGATGTACTGGACCGCAAGCCGCAGATTGCCCCAGGAGAACGGCGAGTCCGGCTTGCCCCAGGGAACGTAGGCCAATTCGGCAATGTAGCCGGAGCTGTTGGGGCTGCCGTTCGGCGTGCCCCAGGCCACCGGGTCGGTATTGCCGCGCACCTGAAAATACTGGATCGTCGGCGTCCAGGTCGCGCCGATGCTGTAGGACGCGTCGGCGCGAAATTCTTCCACGTCGTGATCGGGATCCAGGCCCAGCAGATCCGCGCTGGCATCGAGCGAGCCCGATTCATGAATGTAGGTCGCGTGGGCCGATAGCATATCGCTGGTGACGCTGCGCGGGTTCACGATGAACTGGTAATTCGCGTCGGCCGCCAGATCGGTGTAATGGTCCAGTCGGCCGCCGGCAAAGCCGCCGCCGGGATCGATCGCGGCGTGCAGCCCATAACCTCCGAGTTCGAAATCGGACCTTCCCAACTGTTGCTCAAGCGCGATGCGCCCGTAGGGCACCTCGCCTTCGACCCGGTCAGTGCCGGTGATTGGCACCTGCCCGGTGGCGTTCAGCACATCGTAGCCCAAGCCGCGGTAGAGGTCGGTTTCGAGATAGACCAGATCGTTCCAATCGATGTAGGAGCCGAGACCGGCGACATGCTGCCCCAGCGCCCCATCGACCAGCGTACTGGCGGCAGGCCCCGGCGCCAGCGCCGAGCCATTATAGGGAAAGCCCCAGGCCGGCACCGAATTCCACACGTCGGTGACGGTCGGGCTGTTGTTGGCGTCGATGCCCCAGACCATGTCCTGATCGAACAACTCGCCGTCGCCGTTGGCGTAACGGATGTCGGTATTGTCGGACTGCAGCTGATCGGCAACCCCGTCGTAGGTGACCTGGATGAAAGCGCCGACGTTGCGGGTGATACGGCCGGCGTAATAGAGCGAGACCTGATCGAGGGCGATATTATCATTGGTCGCGAAATGCGGCGCGGCGGGCGCGGGTTGATTTTTGTCGGTGCGGGTGAGCGACATCCAGCCAGAAATCGCGATCGGCAGGCGGTAGCGGGAGCTGTCGCTCGCGAGGTAGCCGTTCATTTTGAAGTCGCGGCCGTAGGCTTTCAACTGCGGCCCGAACGCCCCGACATGGCAGGCGGCGCAAGGCTGCCCGGTTTGCATGGCAAAGGCCGGTACAGCCCGCGCCGGCGTCACCCGCGCCAGCAGGCATAGTCCGATCATGAACGAGCAAAGATACCGCGACACGCTGGGCCTCAGCACGAAATCTGGGCGCACTGAAGCAGTGGATCGGCTAATTTTGGGTTAAGGGCGAAGGGTAAGTGGAAGAGTCGTCTTTTTGTGAACAAAAAGCAGCAAAAAAACCGCGCAGCGTTGCGAGCCTCTTGGCGAAGCAATCCATCTTGTTGCTGCGAGAGCAAAGATGGATTGCCACGCTTCGCTCGCAACGCTGCGCGGTTTTTTGCTTTTTTTCAAAAAAGAAGATTCTTCCTTCCCTTAGGGAACCTGCGCCTTAAGTTCTTCCAGCCAGGTCCTCGCATTGCCATCCGACGGCGCCCGCCAATCGCCGCGCGGCGACAGCGATCCCCCTGCCGCCAGTTTCGGGCCGTTGGGCAATGCCGAGCGCTTGAACTGGCTGGTGCCGAAAAAGCGCGCGAGGAAGCCGGCGAGCCAGCGCTTGATGATCGGCAAATCATATTGATGGCGCAGCTCTTCCGGAAATCCGGGCGGCCAGGCGCCGAGCGCGCCGTCGTGCCAGGCGTGCCAGGCCAGAAAGGCGATCCGCGAGGGCGCGAACCCGTGGCGCAGCGTGTAGAACAGGAAGAAATCGAGCAGTTCGTAGGGTCCGATCACCGCTTCGGTGCTCTGCGGCGTGCCGCCCGCGGCCACCGGCACCAGTTCGGGCGAGATTTCCGACGCCAGAATACGCTGCAGCACCGCATGCGCGCCGGGACCCATGATATCCGCGCCGATCACAAATCGAATCAGATGCTGGATCAGCGTCTTGGGCACCCCCGCGTTCACGTTGTAGTGCGACATCTGATCGCCCACGCCGTAGGTGCACCAGCCGAGCGCGATCTCGGACAAATCGCCGGTGCCGACCACGATCGCGTTGTGAAAATTGGCGAGCCGGAACAGGTAGTCGGTGCGCAGCCCGGCCTGCACGTTTTCAAACGTAATGTCATAGACCGCCTCGCCACGGGCGAAGGGATGGCCGATCTGCTCCAGCATGACCTGGGCGGTAGGGCGGATGTCGAGCTCGCCCACGGTGATCCCGAGCGCCTGCATCAGCGCGTGCGCGTTGGCCTTGCTCTCGCCGCCGGTGCCGAAGCCCGGCATGGTGTAGCCAAGAATATTCGCGCGCGGCAGACCGAGATGGTCGAACGCCCGCGCGCACACCAGCAGCGCCTGGGTGCTGTCGAGCCCGCCCGAAATGCCGATCACCACCCGGTCGATCTTCGCCGCCCGGAGCCGCTGCGCCAGACCCGAGACCTGGATGTTGTAGCCCTCGTAGCAATCGAGCTGCAGCCGCGCCGCGTCGTCGGGGACGAACGGAAAGCGCGGCACCACCCGCCGCAGGCCAAGATCGCCGCATGGCGGATCGAGGGTGAACGTCACGGTGCGGAACACGCTGCCGGTAGCCTTGGCGTTATCGTCGAAAGTCCCCTGGCGCAGCCGCTCGAGCGCGAGCCGCTTCAGATCGATGTCGGCCACTGCGCGGGCCGCCTGCGCCGGAAACCGCTCAGTCTCGGCGAGCGCCGTGCCGTTTTCGAAGATCGACGCCTGCCCGTCCCACGCCAGATCGGTAGTGGATTCGCCCGTGCCGGAGGCGGCGTAGATATAAGCTGCCAGACAGCGCTGGGATTGCGCCGCGCACAGCATCCGGCGGGTTTCCGCCTTGCCGATGGTGATCGGGCTGCCCGACGGATTGGCGAGCACGGTCGCCCCCGCCAGCGCCGCCGGACCGGAAGGCGGACACGCCACCCACAGATCCTCGCAGATCTCGACCCCCACCACCAAACCGGGCGCGTCGCTCGCGCTCCACAGCAAATCGGTGCCGAACGGCGCCGCCTGGCCCGCGAGCGCGATTTCGGCACCCACCACGGTCACGCCAGAAGCGAAATGCCGGCGCTCGTAATATTCCCGGTAGTTGGGGAGATACGACTTCGGCACCACACCCAGCAGCTTGCCGCGATGGATCGCCAGCGCCACGTTGTAGACCCGGCCCCGCGCCCGCACCGGCGCGCCCACCAGCAGCAGCGGCAACTGCTCGCGGCTCGCGTCCAAAAGATCGCCGATCGCGCGCTCGACGCCCTCCAGCAGCGCATCCTGCAACAACAAATCATCGATCGCGTAGCCGGTCAGCGCCAGCTCGGGGAAAACCGCGAGCGCGACTCCATCCTCACTGCACTCGCGCGCAATGCGAATGATCTCGGCTGCATTCGCCGCGGGATCGGCGATCGCGGTGACCAGGGTACACGCCGCTACCCGGGCAAAACCTTGGGAATACAACGACCAAAACGGATGCTGGGCGGCGCTCATGACTAGCAAGGTTAAGCACTTCTTTTTTGAAAAAAAGAAGCAAAAAACCGCGCAGCGTTGCGAGCGAAGCGTGGCAATCCATCTTTTGGCACTTGAGCCATGCAAAACCGGACAGCACTATCACGCGGCGCAGAGGACACCACACTGACCAACCCACTCCCGCAACAATTACTCGACCTCAAGGCGGCCCAGCGCGCGGTGCGGCTGGAGCCTAAGAACGCCACACTGCGCCGCAACCTCGGCAACGCCTTGCTCGCGGCGAAACAACTCGAGCAGGCGGCGCAATGCTACCGCCTGGCCCGAACGCTCGATCCCACCGACATCTGGGCGCATCACAACCTTGGCCTCGCCTACGCCGGCCAACAAAACTGGCCCGAGGCGATCGCCGCATTCCGCGCCGCCCTCAAACTCGCGCCCGACCAACCCGACCTCCACCTCAGCCTCGGCACCGCCCTGGCCGCCACCGGCGACCTGCCGGCGGCAGCAGCGAACTATGCCGAAACCGTCCGCCGGCAACCCGGCAACGAAATCGCGATCAACCGCCTCGCCCGCACGCTCATCGACCTCAACCGGCTGGAGGAAGCCGAAACCATGCTGCGCGCCGTCCTGCCGCACCGGACCGACGTCGCCACCGCCTGGAACGACATCGGCAACGCGCTGATCTGCCAGGGAAGGCTGGAAGAAGCCGCCACCTGCATCGACCGCGCCCTGGAACGCGAACCCGACCTCGCCGTCGCCCATTACAATCGCGCGGTGATCGCTTTTGGCACCGGCCGCTACGCCGAAGCCTGGCGCGAGTGGGAATGGCGCTGGCGGCGGCCGGGAAAGTCTCATCCGCCACTCCCGGGCAAGGCTTGGACCGCCGAGCCGCTGGCTGGGCAGACCGTGCTGGTTCACGAAGAAGAGGGGCTGGGCGATTACATTCAGTTTTGTCGTTTCGTGCCGCTCGCGGCGGAGCGGTGCCAGCTGCATTTACGTGTGCCTGCCGCGCTCGAGCGCCTGATCGCAACGCTCAGCGGCGCGCAGAACATTTTCGTGCCGGAAACCATCCCAGACCCACCGTGCGACCTCCAGATTTCGCTGCTGAGTCTTCCCGCGGCGTTGGGGATCAATCTGGCAAACCTGCCCACCACGCCGTACCTGCATGCCGAGCCCGGTCTGGTCACGGCCTGGCGCGCCCGCCTCGCTCCCCTGCCCGGTCTTCGCGTCGGCCTGGCTTGGGCCGGCAATCCCGCCTATGTCGCCGATCGCCATCGCTCGCTGTCACCCGACCTGTTGGCCCCCTTGGCCGGGACTCCTGGCGTGTCGTTCGTCTCGCTGCAAATCGGTGGCGCGGACTGGACCAAGCCATCCCTCGCGCAGCTTGCCGCGCTGGACCTCTACGATCCGACCGCCGAACTCACCGATTTGGCTGACACTGCCGCCCTGATCGCCGCACTTGATCTGATAATTTCGGTCGACAGCGCGCTCGCCCATCTCGCCGGCGCGATCGGCCGCCCAGTTTGGTTGCTCAACCGTTTCAACACCGACTGGCGCTGGCTGCGCGGACGCGCGGATAGTCCTTGGTACCCAAGCTTACGGGTGTTCACGCAGCCGCGGCCAGGCGATTGGGAGCCAGTGATGGAGGAAGTGAGAAGTAGGATGGGTGAGCGAAGCGCTACCCATCAATTCGCGCGCGGAGAAAGCGATGGGTAGCGCTACGCTCACCCATCCTACTTTCTGGTTCTGGTATAGTCCGACAATTATCGGAGCGAAGTCCACGCAACGAATCGTGCAATGTTTGTTGAGCCCATTGCTCTTTTAAACTCTCGGTCACAATATCCTGGCAACTTCGCCATCCATTTGACGAAGTCTTGGCAACCCTGAGCTTCGAGCGGGAAGATGGTCAACACATCGGAGCCACCGCCGTAAAGCATGAAAACAACATCGGCGTCCCATGGTCCACTGTCGTCCGTCGCAACAACAATGGACATGAGGTCGGCGATCAGGACGATTCGGGTGGCTCCTGTTCCGTCGGTTGTAACGATGCTATCGTTCCTAATAGCGACTGACCACAGGCTTTGTGGTAGTGCGGCTCGGAGCCTCTCACTTAGCCAACTCCACATCCAGTTGCCCTCACTCAGCCGACGCAGAACCCCAATACGTATACCCCACAATGGTTCCGCATGCGAGCCGAGGGTGGTGCGATATTCTTGATTTATGCAGTAGGGCCCGTCCATCTGCTTCGGATCCCTCGGTCCGAGGGATCGCAGGCGCACCGGCCTTGATACCGCCAACGTCCAAAGTTTTTTTGCTTCTTTTTGTTCACAAAAAGAAGACTTTCTACTTCTTCTCCCCCTTCGGCGGCGTCTTCCGAAACAGGAACGTAATCAAAAACCACACCAGCTTGAAATTCAGCAGTTTCAGCGCCTTGCGCGCTTCCTCGGGCGACAGTTTGGCGGTCATTGGCATGGTGCCGAAGATTTTGCCCTTGATCACCAAGCTGTTGCCGTCGCGCGTAAGTGCGCTGACCGCCATCAGTTCCTTGTTCTGAGCGTCGACGATTTTCATTTTATTTTCTCACCACCTTGTCGAAATCGATGCCCATATCGTCGAACATTTTGATCGCGGTGGCGCGGCCGGCGCCGTAAACCCCGCCGCCGGGATGCATGAACGGACCGACCAGATAGAACCCGTCGATCCCCGGCACGGTGTATTGCCCCAGATCGGGGGTCGGGCGGTGGCCCATCACCTGATACAGATAAGGCGCCGCGCCATGCAGATCGCCGCGCACCATCGAGTTCGGCGAGCTGCGCTCCATATCCACCGGCGAGAACACCTTGCGGGCCAGAATATTCTCATCTTCCATGTTGGAAATGAACTTGCGGTAGTGCGCCAGGCTGACGTCGGCGAGTTCTTCCTTGACCTCGTCCCAGCGCGCGTGCCCGCCGTCGGCGAGTTCGAACGGTCCGAAGGTTACGCCGTAAAAGATGCCCTTGCCTTCCGGCACCCGGGTGGGATCGAAGTGCGAGCTGTCGCCGCCGGCGCACAGCGGGCGTTCGATCGGCATCCGGCCGCGCCGCATGTTGTCGAAATCATCGAGCAATTCGCTCTGTTTGGTGGTGCCGATATATTCGATCATCGCCGCCTTCGAAACATCCGGACCGCCGAAGCGATATTTCACTTTCTCGCTCAGCGCATAGTGGCTCAGCATGATCGAGAACGGCGAGGTGTTCACCCGCTCGGCGCGGCCCAATACGGGCTCGGTCACGCCCTCGACGAACGCGCGCAGCCGGTGCGGATGGATCGCGCCGATTACCGCGTCCTTCGCCTGAATGATCTCGCCCGAGGAGAGTTCCACGCCGGTGGCTTTGCCACCCGAAACCAGCACGCGCTTCACTTCGGCGTTGCAACGAACCTCACCGCCGAACGCCTCGATGCAGCGCACCAGCGATTCGGTAAGCTTGCCGGAGCCGCCGATCGGCGCCGACACCCCCCAGCTGTGGATGATGCCGGGCATCAGCAGCATGCCCATGCCGGTGCCGAGGTCGTCCGGCGCCTGCAGATTCTCGGTGATCATGCGCCAGAAGTGCATCTTCACTTTGTCGCTCTCGAACATCTGGTTGCAGATGTCGATCGCGCTACGCGACATGAAGTCGAACATCTCGCGGCCTTCGTCGCTCTGGTCCATCATCGCGATCATCGCGCCCAGCGGCAGCGGCGGCGAATAGAGCCCCGAGACGATCATCGGCAGCATCTGCTGGCTTTTCAGCGCAAACGCCCGGTAGGTCTCCGCGTCTTTGGGCGACACCGTCGCCAGGCTGGCGCAGGTCTTATCCAGGTCCTTGTAGGTGAACAGCACCGTGCCATCGATGAACAGCGAGCAGTGCGGCGTGTCATTCCAAAAATACTTCAGCCCATATTTGGACATCAGCCCCAACTCATCCTCGCGGATCAGCGGGTTGCCCTGGATCATGATGTGCACGTTGGAGTGTTCGTCGTGCCAGAAGCCGGGCAGGGTCAGCTCGCGGGTGGCGACGCCGCCGCCCGGCCAGGCCTTGCGCTCCAGCACCAGCACCTTCTTGCCGGCCTTGGCGAGATAGGCGGCGGCGACCAAGCCGTTATGCCCAGCACCCATAGCGACGATGTCATAGCGGCTCATGGCGATGCGTTCCCCCGTTGAAAGTTGTGCCTCATTACCACCCGCGGGGCGCCCCCACTAGCCGGGCAGCGGGAAAGTTACTGATGACTGAAATTCCTTAATCGGCCCAAGCCGCGCCAGATTATGCGGCGCAGAAGTATCTGACCCGATCTCGGCAGCAGGCCCCGATCTCGGCAGCAGGCATAGCGGCGGCCCAGTCAAATTTGCCTGGGGCAAGGGGCCCAAAAATCTTGACCGCACCGCGCCGTCTCGGGTGCCGCTGTTACAATCCGGCACGTATCGAGGCGAGACAACGCACCCATTAGCACGTAACCTTACGTCGACAACGATACCTAAGCGTGACAACAAGACACGCGAAGACCATGGGGGAGTTTAATGCGAACCACGACAAAGTGGCTCACCGGCTTGGGCGCGGTGGTGGCAGCCGTATCGATGCTTTCGGCATCGGCGCACCATTCCGTCGCGCGCTTCGATCGCAGCAATCCGATCGCGGTGACCGGAACGCTGAAGCAGTTCATCTGGGCCAATCCGCACACCTGGATCTACGTCATGGTGCCAAACGGCAAGGGCGGCGCGGATGAATGGGATCTGGAAGGCCCGGCGGTGAATGGGCTGGCCCGCGCCGGCTGGAAGATCGACACGCTGAAACCGGGGATGAAAGTGCGGCTCAAGGTCTCGCCACGGCGCGACGGCAAGATCGGCGGCGAGTTTACCTCGGTGCTGCAAGTGAACGACAAGCCGTTCGTGGTGGCGCGATGAGAGTCCGGATCCAAGCTCTGCTGCTGGCTGCAGCATTGATGCTCGCCGCCGGCGCCGCCAGCGCCCATCCGGATTTTTCCGGAGTGTGGAAAATCACCTCGGACCAGGCCGCGCTCACCACCACCAGCGGGCAAATTCCGCCGCTGCTGCCCGACGCGCTGAAGGCCTATCTTGCCACCAAGGCCAAGCGTGAAGCCGGCGATCTTTCCTGGGATGGGGTTTCGACCAAGTGCAAGCCACCGGGCGAGCCGCGCATCCTGCTGGAGCAGATGCCGTTCGAAATCGTGCAGCAGAAGGACAAACTGTTCTATTCCTACCAGTGGAACCGGCTCGATCGCTTCGTCTACATCGACAAGCCGCTCAATGTGATCGCGCCGACCTATTTCAGCACCTCGGTGGCGAAATGGGACGGCGACACGCTGGTGATCGATTCCGAGGGCTACAACGACAAGACCTACCTCGATCGCGACGGCTTGCCGCACAGCGACCAGTTGAAACTGACCGAGCGGCTCAGCCTGAGCCCGGACGGGAATATTATGCATGAGCGCATCACCGTCGATGATCCGGAGACCTTTAGCCGCCCCTGGGATACCGAGCTCAGCTTCGCCCGCCAGCCGGGTCACATCGAGGAAGACGTCTGCGAGCTGCGCGAGGGACTGTTCAAAGAATAATAATAACGAGACGAGGGAGGAACCAATCATGAAGCACGGAATTACCGGCCTGATCGCGGCTTGCGCGATAGCGCTGCCCGGGATTGCCTGGGCCCAGGGCGCACCGCCGGGCGGCGGCCGGCAGCCTGACGACGTCAATAATTCACTCGTGAGCGACGTCGAGACCCATGTGGTGCGTGGCCTGCTCGAGCGCTCCAACACCTCGATCGGCTACGCCCGGATCGCGCTGGCGCGAAGCCAGAGCGACCGGGTGAAGGCCGCGGCGCAGGGCTACATCGATGCCATGACCACGGTCAGCGCAAACCTGCGCGCCGAGGGGCTCAGCCTCAAGATCAGCGGCATATCGGGCGGCATGCCCCGCGGCGCCGGCGGCCCGCCAAGTGGCGCGCCCGGGGGTGCTCCCGGAGGTCCCCCAGGCGGAGCACCGGGCGGCGGAGGCGGACCTCCGGGCGGCATGGCCCGTAGCGGTCCGGGAGTCTACGCCGCCAAATTCACCGCCGAGCTGAACCGCCTGTCCGGCGACCAGTTCGACGAAATCTATGAGCTGCGCACGCTCGAATACCTCGAGGATATGGAACGCACCCTGCTGAACGAGACCCTTACCGGCGCCACACCAGCGCTGCGCGACTGGGCGCGCGCCAACGCCAAGACCTATGAAGCCCAGGCGATGGTGTTCGCCCGGCTCGCCTTCGGTGAAACCGGCGGCGGCGGACCGCCGCCGGGCGTGGGTGGTCCGGGCGGCGCCGCACCAGGCGGGGGTCCGGCACAATGATCGATCCAAACAGAGACCCAACCATGACACCAGCAATCAATCAGCACCCCCACCGGTTGGCGGCACTACTGGCTTGCGCGGTCGCGGGCATCGGTATGATGTGCGCCTGGGACGCCGTGAGCCATCCCGCCCAGGCTCAGGTGAGCGCGCTTACCCCCGAAGAAAAGAGCATGCGCGGCCCACCCGGCGGTGGCGCCGCACTCCGCGCGAGGACATTGGCCAACGCGCCCAAGCCCGACAGCGATCCGCGTGATTTCGCCGGCAGCTACACCAAGATGGGCGGACCCGGCGGCGGTGGTGGTGGCCCTGGTGGCGGTGGCGGCCCTGGCGGTGGTGGCGGTGGTGGCGGTGGAGGTGGCCCTGGCGGCGGCGGACCCGGCGGTGGTGCCCCCGGGGGCGCTGGGCCTGGGGGCGCTGGGCCTGGGGGCGGTGGGCCTGGGGGCGGTGCTCCGGGTGGGGCTCCGGGCGGCGTTCCGGCTGGTCTGGCCGGCGGGCCTGGCGCCAACGATGACGGCCGCTCGCGGCGCTACTGCATGCCTAGCTTCTCGCAACTCGGCGGCGTCGAAGGCGGCGTGGATCTCCTGCAGACCAAGAACGAGCTCACCATCGTGGGCGAGGAAATGCACGTGATCCGGCACATCTACATCACGGATCATCATGATCCCAACGCCAAACCATCCTACATGGGCGACAGCATCGCCCATTGGGAGGGCAACACGCTGGTGGTGGAAACCACGAAGATGAAACAGGGGGGCACCATCACCGAGCGCATTAGCAAGAACCCGGACGGCAGCATCACCGACGCGACGGTGCGCAACGGCCAGCCGATGGCCGGTCCCGGCGGCGGCGCGAACGTGCTGTATTGGGCCCCCGGCAACGACCCAATGGAGTGGATTTGCGAGGATTTCTCGGATAACTACATGAAGGCGGATTTCAAATAAGGTAAAAGCAGGCAAAAAGGCGAAGGAAAGAGTCTTCTTTTTTGTGAACAAAAAAGAAGCAAAAAAAACTTTGGAATGACGTGACGTCGAGGCCGCAAAGTGTCAAAGTTCTTTTGCTTCTTTTCTTTCAAGAAAAGAAGGCCTTCTTTCTTCCTTCCCTGCCCATCCCTACGACTCCGCGAGCCACGCCGCCGCCGCGATTTCAGCCGAAGAGATCAGCCGCCGGTCGGGGTGTTGCAGGAAGCCGATCAGGTCCGCGGTCGGAATCGCTCTCGCGTGGTCGCGCATCAGCAGGTGATAACCGTGCAGATAGTACGCCTGGCGCACCCCGCTTGTGCGCCGCCAGGCGTCGAGCGTGGCGCGGCGCGGCACCAGTTCGTCGCGTGCGCCGTAGAGCCACAAGGTAGGCGGCGTAATCGTAGTTACCGCCCGCGCCGCCTCATCCATCAGCTCGGCGAGACCGACCAGCATGTCGAGCCTTACTTCAATCAGGGTGAGCGGGTCACGGCCCATACGCTCCAGCGCCTCGATATTGTCCGACGCCAGCACCGGGTGGGGCACGTCGCGAGCGGTGCCGCGATAGCCGGGGATGACATGACGCGCGAACCAGAGCGCACCGCGATAGAGTGTGCTCATCTCGCGGCGCAGCCACACCGCGGGCGCCAGCAGCCCCATCGCATCGGGCCGGCAATCGTGCTGGGCCAAGATCGCGATCGAACCGCCCATGCTCTCGCCGATCAGATAAACCGGCAGGCCGGGATGGGATTCGCGCACGTAAGCAAAGCACTGGACCGCGTCGGCCACCATCCGCGCGGTGCCCGCCCAATAGCCCCGCCCCGGGGCGGCACCGAAGCCGCGCTGATCGGGGGCATAGGCCGCGACGCCGGCGGCCATGAAGGCGGGGGCGGGATATTCGAAAAAATCGCGGCTGTCGGTAACGCCGTGCAGCGCGAGCATCACGGCACGGGGAGATGCGGGCAGCCAGGCGCGATACGGCAGGCGGGCGCCATCGTCCATAGCGATCTCGCCATCCGGCGTGGGCGGCTGGGCGAGCGGTCGGGGGGCGGAGAACCGCTCCGCGCAGCCACTGAGAAGCGGCAGCAGACCCAACAAACCTCGGCGCGTGGGTTTCATCGATAATTTCCTGCGACGGACTGGATGATGAAACGCAACCGCCCTATCATCGGTTCGACCCTACCACAGACCGAGGACACCAATGTCGGCTACCCGCGCTGCCTTCGAGACCATTGTCACCAACAAACGGGTGGTCGCCTGCGACGGCGGCGATGGCCCGTTGGGCCACCCAAGAGTCTGGCTGCGGATTGAACATAACGAGATCGAGTGCCCCTACTGCTCACGCTTATTTGTGCTGGCGAAGGACGCTGAGGAAGAACCGGAGCACTAGCAACACAAGGGAAGGCTTCTTTTTTGAAAAGAAGAAGCAAAAAACTTTTAAACGATTCAGGGCGGAACAGGGATGGCCAGCGACACGCCTTTGCATCTGGTGCTGGTCGACGGGTCGGGATACATCTTCCGGGCGTTTCATGCGCTGCCGCAAACGCTGACGCGGCCGGACGGGACGATGGTGAACGCCGTGTTCGGCTTCACCAATATGCTGGCAAAACTCCTGTCCGATCATAGCGGCAGCCACCTGGCGGTGATCTTCGACGCCGGACGCACCACCTTCCGCAACGATTTTTATCCCGACTACAAGGCACATCGGCCGCCGGCGCCGCCCGAACTCATCCCCCAATTCGCCCTGGTGCGCGAGGCCACGGAGGCCTTCGGCGTGCCGGCGATCGAACTGCCGGGCTACGAGGCCGACGACCTGATCGCGAGCTACACCCAGGCCGCGCTGGCGGCGGGCGGACACGCTACCATCATCTCCTCGGACAAGGATCTGATGCAGCTGGTCGGCGAGCGGGTCTCGATGCTCGATCCAATCAAGCTTAAACCGATCGGCGCACTGGAAGTGTTCGAGAAATTCGGCGTGCCGCCGGAACAGGTGGTCGAAGTCCAGGCGCTGATGGGTGACAGTGTCGACAACGTGCCCGGGGTGCCGGGGATCGGCCAGAAAACCGCAAGCCTGCTGATCCAGGAATTCGGCAACGTGGAAGCCGTGCTGGCCGCGGCGCCAGAGATGAAACCGTCGAAGCGCCGGGACCAGCTGATCGAATTCGCCGAACAGGCGCGGATCTCGCGCCGGCTGGTGCAGCTGAAGTTCGACACTCCGCTGCCGGTGGCGATCGAGCAGCTGATCTTGCGCGAGCCCAACCGGGCAGAACTGGTCGCGTTTCTGGCCGCGCAAGGGTTTCGCAGCACGATCCAACGGCTGGGGCTGCTCGAACCGGAGACCGTGAAGCCGATCGTGCCGGCGAGCGACGGCTTCGGACCTTACGAGTGCGTCACCGATCTGGCGACACTGCAAGCCTGGGTGCGCGAGGCGACCCGCGCCGGACGCTGCGCCATCGATACCGAAACCGATTGCCTGCACCCGGTAAGCGTGAAACTGACCGGCATCTCACTCGCCACCGCGCCGGGCCGCGCCTGCTACATCCCACTGCGCCACGAATTGGAGTTGGGCAGCACGCCGCAGCTTGCGCCGAGCGATGCGCTGGCGATGCTGGCGCCTATGCTCGCCGATGCCTCGGTGCTGAAGATCTTCCAGGACGCCAAGTTCGATCTGCGCGTGTTCGCCTCGGCCGGGATCCCGGTGGTAGCACCGGTCGACGATACCATGCTGATGTCCTACGTCGAAGAAGCCGGGCTGCACGGTCACGGGATCGACGAATTGTCGGTGCTGCACCTCAACCACAAACCGATCAGCTTCGACGAGGCGACCGGCACCGGTCGCAATCGCCTGCCGTTCGCCCGGGTTGGACTGGAGCGCGCCACCGCCTATTCGGCGGAGAAAGCCGACGTTGCGCTGCGGCTATGGGAGATCTTGAAGCCCCGACTGCGCGAAACCCGATCGCTCGCGGTCTATGAGCTGGTGGAACGCCGGCTGATCCCGATCATCGCGGCGATGGAGCGTGCCGGGATCAAGGTCGACGCACGCGAGCTGCATGCGGCCTCGGAAGATTTCGCCCGGCGCATGGCGCTCGCCGAGGTCCACGCGCACCGGCTGGCGGGGCGGGAATTCAACCTCGGCAGTGCCAAGCAACTGGGCGAAATCCTGTTCGAAGAAATGGGCCTGCCCGGCGGCAAACGTGGCG
>Ga0302310_10001770_pt1 | contig 18016 bp, 15 predicted proteins | sample III_Palsa_N1_2_FD_200451 | JGI IMG/M metagenome (GOLD analysis project Ga0302310, IMG submission 200451) | Peat permafrost microbial communities from Stordalen Mire near Abisko, Sweden - III_Palsa_N1_2 | ecosystem: Environmental > Terrestrial > Soil > Palsa > Peat permafrost | place: Sweden...
CTTCCGATCTCGCGCCGTAGGGCGAGCGCGGATAGAACGGGGTCGTTTCGCGCTGCGGGACTTCCTGGACCTTGCCGAACATCTCCGACGTTGATGCCTGGTAGAACCGCGTTTTCTTCTCCAGACCCAGGATGCGAATCGCCTCGAGCAGCCGAAGTGTACCAAGCCCGTCGGAATTCGCCGTGTACTCGGGAGTCTCGAAAGAGACGCCCACGTGACTTTGGGCCGCGAGGTTGTAAATCTCGTCCGGCTGCACCTCCTGAATGATGCGGATCAGGTTGGTTGCATCAGTCAAGTCGCCGTAGTGGAGATGAAAGCGTACGCCGCGCTCGTGGGGATCCTGGTACAGATGATCGACGCGATCAGTGTTAAACGAAGAGGCGCGGCGTTTAATACCGTGTACCTCGTAACCCTTGTCCAGGAGAAGCTCGGCCAGATAGGCCCCGTCCTGACCTGTGACACCGGTGATCAATGCTCGTTTCATGCAACATCTCCCTGCAAAATAACGCGGCAGCCGGTGCTGCGAACGATCGCATCAGGTTTGCTGCGTCTGATGGGATATGTTTAGGGACCATACCGTGGTCGGAGTACCCACAACTGCCGATCTGACATAAGCACACAGGGCATTTAGGTATCTTTTTTCAGGTATATGCGACGAAATGCTCATCTCTCCGCGATGTTCATTGACTTTTGGGTGCCTGCTCATCCGCACATTTTGATTTCCATTTCACAATAATTGCGCCGGCCAGCTGACTGATGGCGCTTTGCGGGTGCGCAGCGCCTCTCTCACTGCTATAGGCAGGGTCGCACTAAGTTTGAGAAGATGGGCCCTGTAGCTGCACGGCGTTAATAAACAACATGAATCAAAGTTCCGTAGCGATAGCGGAAGTTTCGAGATTCCAATTCGGACTCGCAGCAAGGCTTGGCGTCATTGCCATTGCGTTCCTTGCCGAGAAAACCCTGCTGAACAAGTTGATCGATTTCCATCGCCCGCTCGCGAGATTGAGCCTGGATGGCTTTGCTCGGCTGGTGCATTACCAGGGGATGCCGTTCATTGTGGTTTTCGCCGCAGCCGCGGCACTGTTTGCCTATAAGCGCGGACCGGAGCGATTCAAGCCGGTCGATGCCAAAATCCGCGCGGCCAGGCCGCGCCTCACCTGGGTCCTGGTGCACGTCTGCATCGTCGCAAGTCTGGTGCCGTTGAGCCATTATTTATATCGTTTCGGTGTGACGCCGCGACTGTTTGCGGCATTCGTCGCGCTTTGGGCTGCGCTGGGCCTTGGTGCAGTTGCAAGTGCGTTTCTGGCAATGGCACGGTGGCCGCGATGGCTGGAGCTCTCACGTGCGCTTGGACCCATCTGGTACTACGCGGCGTTGATCGGGCTGTTGAGTTCTGCAGCCATCGTTGCGAGCCAGGGGCTATGGGAGGGCGCCACCGCGGTGACCTTCGGCCTGGTACGTTTACTCCTATCCCCCATTTTTCCCTCACTGTACGTCAATCCGGCGATTCGCGAGCTCGGTACCAACAATTTTACGATTGCGATAGAAGGAGATTGCTCAGGCCTGGAAGGGATCGGACTGATCACTGCATTCACGATCGCCTGGCTTTTCTACTTGCGCCGAGAGTATCGCTTTCCGCACGCACTGCTGCTCATTCCACTTGGCGCCACAATAATCTTTGGGTTGAATACAGTCCGCATTGCGGCGCTGTTGTTGATTGGCAACGCCGGCTATGTGGATATAGCCGCCTACGGGTTTCACTCCCAAGCCGGTTGGATAGCGTTCATTGCCGCCTCGTGCGGTATTGCGGTAGGCAGTCAGAAGGTGAGCTGGTTCTACCGGCCTGCACCTGAGGCCGCCGTTGTCGCTACGGACAACCCGGCCGCCGCCTTCCTTTCGCCCTTCATCGTGCTGCTCGGCGTAGGTATCCTTTCCAGGGCGCTGTCCGGCCGCTTTGAGATGCTGTATCCCTTGCGCCTCCTCGCTGGGGGGGTGGCACTTTGGCTCTGGCGCCCCCGGCTCGCCGCACTGAACTGGCGGTGGAGCTGGCGGGGAACTGTCGCCGGAGTCGCGGTGTTTTGCGTCTGGATGCTTGCCTCGCACTATCTGCTGCCCCCCCGCCAGATTCCGGTGCAACTGGCATCTCTGCCGCCGGTCGGCCGATGGCTCTGGATCGGCAGTCGGGTCGTAACCGCTTCCCTGATCGTGCCGATCGTCGAGGAGCTGGCCTACCGCGGCTATCTGATGCGACGCCTTACAGACCAACAATTTGCCGTTGTTCCGTTCGAACGCGTGCGGTACCCCGCGCTGATCATTACCTCAATACTGTTCGGTCTCGGACATGGCGCGCTGTGGCTGCCCGGCATCGTGGCCGGCTTGGTGTTCGGCTGGATCGCAATTCGACGGGGCAGTATCGGCGAGGCAGTCGCGGCACATGTGACGAGCAACGCACTCATTGCCGCGTGCGTCCTGGGACTCGGGCAATGGGAACTTTGGTGAGCAAGGGAACAATACACAGCCACCTCGATTCAACATATTTCCGCTGAATCCAAAATCTGTGGGTCCATTGTAAGAAATGCATTGCGAATCTGTGTTGCATCCGCTAGTTTTTAGTCGTGCTCTTGAAAAAACGCAAACAGATGGGTACTGCAATGGCAAAGAGACTCTTTTTCGCTGTTTTGTTGGTGACCCTGACCGGTGTTGCATCGGCTCATGTTACTCATGAGCCTGTTTTTGAATCTGCCTATAAGCCCGGGAAGGGAATGATCTGTCCGGAGTTAGATCCGTCTTCGGTGGTAAGCGGGCTTTCTCTGGTCGCGGCTGGACTGGCTGTCTGGCGCGGACGCAAGGGAAAAAGGACGGACGATCAGTGATGTGATCCCCTCGCGAAGGCTGCGAACTGGCTGGCTTCGACGAGGGGATCTTTTCCCGCCGATTTCTCGCTCTTAGGCTCGCGCCAGCGCGCGTTGATGCCCTAAGGCGATGCCAGCATTCGATGATGCAAGAACGGCGTACGTCGCCAACTTTTCCAATGTGCTAGAGTCCTCCGACAGCCTTTTCAGCTGTTGAGCCTGAGGCTATCTTAGGCCGGATGCGCGGTCCGGACTCATTCGGGCCTCCACCATGCAGAATACGCCCGAGCTCCGCAAGGCGGATTCGCGGATCAACGTCACGCTACCTGTCAGACGCTAACAAGGTCGGTCATGTCGAGGCGGATCGCTGCCAAAGATATACCAGAGCTCACTGCTCTTCGGATTATCGCCGCAGCGTGCGTCGTGGTGTCGCACCTCCACGCACTTGGAATGGTTTCGGCGCCTGTGCTGCATCAGATTCTCGATGGCGGCCGTCCGGCAGTATGCTTTTTCTTCGTGCTCTCCGGTTTCATCATGCAGCACAACTACCCGCTGCTGGATGCCAAGGACTTCGCAGCAACCAAACGCTATGCGCAGTCCCGATTTGCACGACTGTATCCGACCATGCTTCTATCGCTTGGCCTGTCAGTGCCAACGGTCATCTATTTGTTGAGGATTCAGGCCCACAGTCAACTACTGCAGTACTACGCGCTCCAGTCGCACTATTCTTTCTGGCTGGTCATGAGTGGCGTCGCCCAACTTCTTGTTTTGACCGGCTGGACTCCGGCAGCGGCTATCAATCAGCCATGGAATGGGCCAGCGTGGAGTCTCTCGTGCGAATTCTTCTTTTACGCAAGCTTTCCGTTCCTGCGCCCGTTTCTGCAGCGGCTATCATCCAGACGAATGATTGTCGCCTTGATCGTCGCATGGTTGCTTCAAGGCGCCTGGATTGTGATGATTGGCGCGCTCGCTGCCCCCAACCGATCAAGCTTCTTGATCTATCAGTTCCCGCTGACGCATCTATTTGAATTTGCATTGGGCGTGTGCGGCGGGATACTCACGACCAGACTGGATGCAAGGCAAGTGAGAATTCTCATTGCATCGACTGCGGTCACAGCGGTGGTTGCATTCACGATGCTTCATTTATGGAATACAACGATGCCGGATTCTTACGGCATTACGCCGCTGTTTCTGGCTTTGATCATTGCCACCACCCAGTCCTCAGGGTCACGGTGGTTTGCGCCACTGCGAAGCCGCGCAGCTCTCGCACTCGGGCATGCCAGCTACGCCCTTTACATCACTCATATCCCGATATTGATCGGCGCATCTGTGTTTGGAGTCGCCAGCGGTATCGGTTGGTTCTGGGTGCCGATTCTCATGGCCGGCAGTCTTGTCGTCCACTACGGCTACGCCGAACCCGTGCGTCGCCTGCTGCTACGACCTGCCTCCTTGAGTCCGGCTGTCGCCCTGAGGCAGTAGGCTGCAAGACACGATCCTGCTCGGCCGACCACCCCTCATAAATCGGCTGTCCGCGGTGGCCAGCGTTGGTGCGCGAGCGCGGCGAAAGGCTGCATCAACTCCTCTAGGAATCCACTCGAGCGCAGGATCAGTGGTGGTGTACCATCGGCAACAGTCATGGGCATATCGCACCCGAATATGTTCTCCGTCGTAATCAACCACTACTCGGGCGGGGGCCGCGTTCCCCATCTCGCCGGAGCCGTTATTTTTTCGGCGGCGCTTTCCGTCAAAGACCCGCTAGTGAAAGAGGTGTTCGTCGTCGACGGAAGCCCGGTGCCCGATCCTGCATTGCGCGACTACCTGGAACAAATGGGCTGTCAGTACCTGCACGCAGGTCGCAGACTGTCTTTCTCGGAAGGCTACAACTTCGGCGCATCGCGCGCGTCGCAGGAATGGGTCGTTCTATGTGCCTCGGATGTCTTTCCGAGCCTCGACTGTTACGCTGCCGTTGCCGGCTTCCTCGCCCGCATCGACCCAAATAGCGTTGGATGCGTAATCCCGAGACTGACCAGCTCAGACCTGCCCTATCAGAAGTCTAGATTCTTTGCGCGCTGGGCCTGCAGCGTGCCGGTCATGACTTTGAATTTCAATGTGTTCCACAGAGGCTATCTGCAGGCGGTTGGCGGCGTACCTACCGAGTATTCGGGAAACTACAATGACATTGAGCTTTCCATAAGGATACATAAGGATGGACGACGCATTTATATGCTGCCTGTTCGTTGCGTCCATTATGGAAGCTTGACACTCCAAACAGGAAACTCGTCGGTATCCATCGCGGATGACAAAGTCACCTTTCGCGCGCGTCATCCGGATCTGCTGGATCGAGGGTCCATGTGGGACCTGCGCGTCGCATCCCTGATGAAACCAGGTCTGATCCCGACGTTGCTGTACATCTCCCGGCTTTCGCCCACGGAGCACTCAAGATCAGTGATCACGCGGTGGATCCTGAGGCTCGTCCCTCTTCTGTCGACCGTACGCGGCTGAAGATCCGACAAGCCAATCGGTGCGACAACTTCGGGCTCGCGTCCTGCACCGCGCCGGAGTAAACGGTAAGATGCGGACTTGTGCAGTCACGTCCCCCGATTTGATGTTGACCTGTAGGGCGTCCTGAACTAAAACGTTTGGAATAGGGACGCAACAAGGACCTCTTATGCGCATAAATAAGAAACACGCTGGTGCAGCGCTCGCGTTGTTCGTCTGCGCAGCGGAAGCGTGTTCCGCAACCGATGCGCCCGCGCCGGCGGCCGCTGTCGGCTATACCGTTAGAACGTTCGGTTCCAGCGTAGTGTTAGGCACCAACTGGTTTGACTGGGGATTCTACGGAGCCGGGGCGCAACCTGCTGGTGCAACTCGTGTAAACAGCAACGGCAGCGTGTTGCTGACCGGAATAGAGAACAATACTTCCGGAGCAACGATCGCGACGGCGCATCCGGCAAAGAATAGCGTCAACTGGAGCGGCGAGGCTTTTGGCGGCGGGGCTTACTTCGAGGCGACACTGTCTTTTACCGGCCAGGGAACCGGCCCATACCCCAATGGAGGTCCGGCTTTCTGGATGCTGGATATCGAACATTTGAGTGTGGGGCCCTACAACATCTCCTGGCCCGGCGCCGCAAAGGGCTGCATCCATTTCTTCGAAATCGACGCAATGGAGTACGACACCAGTCGAACCTATGGCTACCAGAATGGCATCGCGACCTGGTACGGAAGCGCCAATAAAGCATGCGCGAACGGCGCTACGTATAACCCGAATACCCAAATTCCCGGTGTAACCGGCGGTGTGCTGGTACCGACGGGCACAGACTTCAGCAAACCCCACAAATATGGGTTGCTATGGGTACCGGCGCTGGGCTCAGGTGCCAGCACCAAGAAGCAGGGCTACCTCAAATTTTATTTCGACGACAAGCAGATCGGTAGTACCTTCAGCTATAACTACTACGATCAGGCACTGGGCGCGAATTATCCGTCCCTTCCACCGGTTAACGGAACCTCGGCGATGTCCGGCATGGACTTTCGCCATATGACGCTAATACTGGGCACCGGTATGGCTCAGCCCATGACGGTTTATGCGGTGTCAGTCTGGCAGCAGTCGAAAGCGCAGCTTTGGGTCGTCGCACCATAGCGGCTTGATCCCACGCCTTTTATGGTGTGGCGCGGACGGATGGTTTTACGAGTAATTGGTCCGCGATGTGCCGGGCAAGCCTCAGCGCCAGAGCTGTCAAAGTGATCGTCGGGAAATCCGCTGAAACGGTGGGAAATACCGAAGAGCCGGCGACAAAAAGATTTGCCATCCCATGGATCCGGCAATTGCGGTCAACAACGCCCTGCTGCGGAGAATCATGCATTCGAGTGGTGCCCATGTGATGCCAATTGCCTTCTCGTTCGAAAGTCTCGGGCCATTCTCCGTCCCCGATCTGCGGATCCATCTTCACTTCGGCAACATTGTTGGCTTCGAGTTCGTCGCGCAACAGCGAGAACATCCTGTCGAAAGTCCGCTTGACGTTGGAATCCAGACGCCAATCAACGCGCACGCGCGGCATATCCAGCCGGTCACGCGTACTCGACAGCGTAACGCGGCTATTGGGATTAGGAGCCGGCTCGACGGTCGCCTGCATCCGAACGCCGTGGATCAGAAACTTCGGTTGGAACACTCGTGCGGCCGCAAATCCAGCCGACAGGAACGGATGCCTGGCAATCGTGAGGAGCTCACCCGCCAACGTGCTGCCGGGGCTTTCGGCGCCTTCATAGCGACGCCTTAGGCGTCTTATGGCGGTGCCAGCCTTGTGGTGCTCACCTGGGAATATCGATGTCACCTCGATGCGTGCATTCAGCAGACCTTCACGCTGCTGAATTTCCGGTGCCGCTGCAAACTGTGCAGCGATTCTTGTCCCATTGGCTGAAACGGCGTTATTTTGATACTGAAACTTATTGTCGTAGAGTTTATTGCCGCGCCATTGTGATCGGAAATTCACCCATCCCGAAGTGATGCGCGGATGGTCCGAGAAAAATCGCCCTACCAGATCATGACTGTTGCCCAAGCCCGCAGGTGTCTGCGAATTCGAGGCCAGCAGCAGCCTGGCATTCTCTATCCCACCCGTGGCCAAGACGTAGGTGTGCGCGCGCACGACGAATCGCCTGCCAGTCAGGGTCTGAACTTCGAGGTGCTGCAGTTTCATCGCCGTCGAATCAACCACGAGGTTCGTGACATTTGCAAACAGAACGACCGTGATTGTCTTGGACTCTTGGAGCTCCTGCCGAAATGCCTTGCCTGCCTGCAGCGGTGGGCTAAATTGCGAAATGCCATCGACCAGGGTGCTTCCCGAAAACGGCCAACGCCTTACATCGGAACGATTGATGGCGTCAACCCAATACGCCGTATCAAAATTATTGACGCCCAGCTGTAAGACCCGTTGAGCCTGTTCGTAATATGGTGCCAGTTCCTGCGGCCCGAACGGCCAGCCGCTGTGGGGAACCCAGTTCCGATGCTCGAAGTCCATCGTATCCATGGGCCGACACCAGCCGCCCCAGCAGTTACTGCTGCCTCCTAGATAGCGGCTGCGACAGCCATCGGCGAACTCGTACGGTATGCCGACACACTCGCCGCGGTAGAGGTCGCGAGTTGCGGCATCCGGTTCGAAACCACCGCTTTCCAGCACACACGAATCTATCCCCCGGGCTGCCAGCTCGCGTGCGATGACCAATCCGGCAAGGCCGCCACCGATGATGGCGACCTGAGTTGACATCGTGGTTCCGGAGTCCGCCGCGTTGGCGTCTACAAACATCCTGAGGTCGTGCCCTTGGTGAAACTTGCCATAACCATAGCTGAAAATCGGCGTCCGAGGGTAGCTCAGCTTATCACTCCATCACTTGCGTTTTGGAGGGGAGCACAGGCACCTTAGCATGCGGCATGTGATCAACTCCACCTACGCTCCGGGGCTCAGAAATCGCAGATGGCCAAATTTGATTCAGGAAGGGCACCGAAGACTCTCGCCTTCGTCGGACCGTTACCTCCGCCTCTGAACGGTTTTTCAAATGTGACCGAAAAGATGCTCGGGCTCTTACGGGAACAAGCCGCGGTCGAAGTGTTCAATCGAACTTGGAAAGCAGACGGCCGCGGCCTTCTCACGCAGCTCCTGCAGGTTGCCAAATTTGCAGGCGCCTGCTGCCGCGGGACGCGGTTCACCCTTTACGTCGCGCTCTCCGGCGGCTGGGGCCAGATATTCGACTCCCTTTACATAATCATCGCAAGAGTGTTCCGGCAGCGCATATTCATCCACCATCACAGTTTCGCCTATGCGCATTCATCCAATGTCGTAAATCGCCTCGTGCATGTGTTGGTCAAACGTCAGGCACATATCGTGTTGAGCCACGGCATGGGGGCAGCTCTGGTCCAACGCTATCAGTTGCAACCAGACAAGCTCATCGTGGTGTCAAACGCTGCGTTCTTTGCCGAGGCTGCCGCAGGTGACTGCAAGAGTGTTCTGAGCGATCCGAAATCGCCGCTGCGAATTGGCTTCCTGTCCAACATAACTTTTGAAAAAGGATTCGTGGAATTCTTTGCCGTCCTGGACGGACTCCGCCGCATCGGGGTTCAATTCCAGGCAGTGATTGCCGGTCCCGTGGATGCCGCCGCGACGGAACGGTTTGATAATTTACGTGCGACCGCGCCTGAGGTCACGTATCTCGGTGCAGTCTACGGAAAGGACAAGGAGCAGTTCTACCGCGACCTGGATGTATTTCTGTTTCCTACTTACTACAAGAACGAGGCCGAGCCGCTCGTCATCCACGAGTCGCTGCGCAGTGGTGTCTATGTCATCGCAAACGATCGAGGCGCGATCGCGGAGATCCTCAGTCACGGAGCCGGATTGGTCACTCAGCGCGAGAACTTCGTCAGCGCCGCAGTTGGCTGCATTCAGACACTGAATGTTGACCGGAACCAGCTCAGACAACGACAGCGTTCAGCCAGTGAGCAGGCGCTCAAACTGCGCGAAGCGGGCCGGGTCTCACTTGAGCGCGTGCTGCACCTGATCGCTTCAAAATCATAATTACTTCATCAATTCCGTGACGCAGGCATCGAAACCCACGTCGCGGTGCTTGCAAATCGGGCCTGGATCAGTGCGACGCGCGTGAAACCTGTAGGCGCGAGGAGACACTTTGCATAACAGCATATTAGTGAGTAGCGTGCTTCTTATGTCGTCTCAATGAGTCAGGTCCCAAAATGCGTCTCCAGTCCATTATTCTCAACGCCGTCCTTCTAGTCTCATATCTCGTCATCGCAGGGTGTGGTGAGAATGATTCCTCCAGCGGTGTCGCCGCTGCCTCCTCCGGGATGGCCAAAGCACTTGCCATCAGTAAGGAAGCCGCCTCGCCGTCTGCCAGTGGCACTATAGTTCCCTCCGCAACGCAGATAGTCGACGCGGAAGGCAATGTATGGACACTCTCTTCCGGCGTGCCGATGCTGAACGGCACGAGCGTCGCTATCACAGGCGAAAGCACAACGTTGCTTGCTTACAGCACGAATCCCTATAGCACCGCAGTGTACCAAGAGACGGTGGGTTGTCAGTGGTACATCTGGTACGTCACGCAGTACGGCGCTGCGGTCTCTGGCGGCTGGACGGGTACCGCTGCGGCACCGGTAGGTGGCCTGCCCGCCTGCTCTCCCGGCGCCGGTGTGAGTGTTGCATCGTCATCGACGACCAGTTCTTCGACATCTGGTGGCTCGTCTGATTCCGGCAGTTCCTCGAGCAACAGCAGCCCTCCTGCTTCCACGACGACTTCTTCAACATCAACGTCTGGAGGCTCGTCTGGCTCCGGCAGTTCCTCGAGCAACAGCAGCGCTCCTGCTTCCACGACGACTTCTTCAACATCAACGTCTGGAGGCTCATCTGGCTCCGGTAGCTCTTCAAGCAATAGCAGCCCTCCTGCTTCGACGAGTAGCACGACAGCCAGCGCTGGCGCGCAATCCGCGAGCGGCACGATCGTTCCATTGGTGACGCAGATAGTCGATTCAAGCGGCAATGTCTGGACGCTTTCATCCGGCGCGCCTTCGCTTAATGGAACGAGCGTTGCGTTCAATGGCGATACCGCGGTGCTGCTCGCGTACAGCACCAATCCCTATAGCACGGCGGTCTACCAGGAGACATCCAGCTGCCAGTGGTACATCTGGTACGTATCCCAGTTTGGCTCAGCAACCGGGGGTGGTTGGACCGCCACCGCACCTGCCCCCGTCGGTAATTTGCCGACCTGCTCCCCCGGAACATCTTCAACGAGCGGCGCGTCGGCTTCTACTGGAAGCGGATCGGGCGCTGCGTCCGGCAGTTCCTCGGTGAGTAGCTCTCCCTCAAGCGGCAGCGCCTCCTCGGGCAGCACCGCGGCTTCAACGGGCAGCAGTTCCTCCTCAGGCAATAGTTCCTCTTCTTCAGCCACGAGCGGCACCACGAGCGTTCCCGCCCCTGCTGCTGCCGTGGGCTACACGATGCAAACATTCGGTCCGGCTGCTGCGTTGGGTAGCAGCTGGTTCAATTGGGGCTTTTACGGCGCAGGCGCGCAGGCGACGAGCGCGATCGCTTTGAACAGCGACGGAACTCTCGCGATCTCGGGAAATGAAAACAACAATTATGGCGCGACAATTGCCACCACGCAGCCGGCGGCCAACAACGTCGGCTGGAACGGAGAGGCGTTCGGCGGTGGTGCCTATTTCGAGGCCACGCTGTCGTTCACCGGACAGAACACTTTCTACTATCCCAACGGAGGTCCGGCTTTCTGGATGCTGGACATCGAGCACCTTAGCCAGGGCCCCTACAATATCAATTGGCCAGGTGCTCAACAGGGATGCATTGACTTCTTTGAGGTTGACGGCATGGAGTTTGACGCCAGCACGGCCTACGGCTACCAGAATGGGATCGCCACATGGTACGGAAGCGCGAACGGAGCGTGCGCCAATGGAGCGACTTACAACCCCAACACCGAAATCCCTGGCGTCACCGGCGGCGCGCGCATACCCACCGGCACTGATCTTTCGCAGCCTCACAAGTATGGCGTGCTGTGGGTACCCGCGACGGGTTCAGCCGATACGACCAGCTCACAGGGGTATCTGAAGTTCTATTTCGATGATCTTCAGGTCGGCAGCATGTTCGTCTGGAACTACTATGATCCGACGCTGACATCAAGCTATCCTGCCGAACCGCCAGTCAATGGAAGCTCGGCGATGTCCGGCATGGATTACCGGCATATGACATTGATCCTGGGTACGGGGACCGCGCAGCCGATGACTGTTTACGGGGTCTCCGTATGGCAGAAATCCAACGCTAGCAATCTGACCGTTGCACCGTAGTCTTCATTCGGAATTATCCGCGCCGAGACGGTAAACGGGCGCGGAGTTTAATTCGCCGTTACAATCAATTGGCCCGGCGTGAACGCCGGGGCAGGGTCAGCGGATCGTCTGGCGTTTCCGGCGCGGGCAAGCGTGCGACGGTCCGCGCGCGAGGCAGTGGCGCGGCAGTCCATCGCGCACGGCGAGCTCGCATCGGCTAGCGAGCTTGAGGAAGACAGACTTGCCATCTGCACATGAACGTCAAGGCCACGGAGCTAAACGAAGCGCTCTGTTGCGCCTGGCCATTATCAGCTCTGCGGTCAGCAAATTATTTGGATTTGCCCTTCAGGCCATATCCATCCCTTTGATTTATAACGCCCTCGGGCAGCACCGCTACGCCTTGTTTCTGCTGCTCACCGGCGGCTTGGCGACCATTGTGGCGGTGCAAATGGGAGCCGGACCGGGTCTCACGCAAGGTCTGGCCAAAGCAAACGCGGCTGGCGACCGTGAGCGCGAAGCATCGCTATTCGCGGCTGCACTTCGGGTGTTTGCGGTCGCCGCCTTGATCACGGGAAGCGCGCTGATCTGCGTGGTTCATCTCGTGTCGCCTGCCTGGCTGTTCGGCCCGGCTTTCGCCTCTGACCAGCGTGAGATATGGGCAGATGTCAATGTCTGCGCACTGGTACTGGGGCTACAGGTGCTTACTGGAGTCGTGGATTCCGCACTCGCGGGGTACCAAGAGCAGGTTTTCATATATCTGGGCTCGGCGGTCGCCAACGTGGCATGTATTGGGCTTCTGGTGTTGGTCTTTCAGCATAGCCCTAGCGTTATTGCCATAATTTTGACCCTTTACGGCGCGCCAATGGTGCCACGCGCGATCAATCTGGTCCTTCTGGCAAGACGCAAACCCTACCTTTTCAGGGGGCTTCTCCGCTCTTGCCGCGGCACCTACGGACTGCTTCTCAATACTGGCCTAGGGTTTTGGGGCATCGAGATCGGCAGTATGCTCGAGCAGAACTGCGGAAATTACGAGCTGGCGCATTTGAGTTCGGTTCAGGCAACCGCGCTCTTTGCAGTTGCCTACAAGGGCATCGTGCTCGCGGGCGCCGTGGTATCAACAATCACCACGCCATTGTGGCCTGCCTATACGGACGCCATCGCGCATCAAGATGGCGATTGGATTCGGCGATCGCATCGGTCCATTCGGCGGGCAGTGATGGCCTACGCTTGTGTGGTATCACTGTTCATCATCGTCGCCGGCCAATGGACATTCACCCACATTCTGCATGTGAATATGACCGGCAACGGATTGCTGTTTACCATTCTGGGCGTGTACTTCATCGCGAGCATCTGGACTCATCTGCTCTATGTGACCCTGATGGGCATCGAGAATATTTGGAAGGTTGCCGTGGTCGTATTCACAGAGAATGTGCTGATGCTGCTGTTCGGGCTCGTGTTCGTACCACACATGGGAGCGGCAGGCATGGCCCTGGCGTATTTGTGCGCGAGCCTCGTCTTGCCCGCTTGGCTTTTGCCGCGGATGTTGCGCCAGGCAATAGGAAAGATGGCATTTTCGCTCGCGCCGTCGACCGGCAGGACATAAATCACTCACAGCTTGACGCTAGCGAACACGACCGCGCCTGCGAGGAAACGCTCATGGTGCCCTACCCGCTGGAAACCGGGATGCCGCTGATGGCCGCCGGGACCGCAACCGAAGCGTTGCTCCGCTGACGATACCAATACAGAATCCCGGTACCTATGCCGTACCACACGCAGGTCGATCGATCTCCGATTACGGCGCCTAACAGGCCGTACGTAAGGGTGCCCACTACGATCAGCGCACCCCAAATTCCCAGATGTGCCTCCGGATTCTCTTTTGAATCATCAAGAAGCTGTACCTTGCGGATGACCAATAGCGCCTGCAGGCCATTTAATATTTGCATTATCAGCAGCCCGCCACCGCCCAGCAGCCCGGCGATAAACAGGATATTCGCGTAATTCTGGTGTCCATAGCCTATATCGAAGAGTGAGACGCTCTGCCAACCAACGAGTCGGGCCGCACGCGCCGCATCCGGTCCAGTCATATATATATGCGCAGCGAGACCATTGCCGAACAATAGCGACTCGGTTGACATCGTAAAATTGTGCATCATGAAATATGTTTCGGCGCTACGCGTGAGCGCTGTGGGATCGGCACCCAGCCTTGCGCCGACCGTGAGTCGATCGACCCAGCGCGCTACCAGACCCGCGCCGGTAGCAAAATCCACGGCGGCAAGCGCGACACAGACGACTGTGACGAGCCCGACCCCTTTCAATGTCTTGCCTTTTGTCAGACTACTCGGATGGACCAGAAATATACTGGCAACCTGGGCGATCAGCACCGCAAACAATGTCCGGGTGACCGAGAGCAGCGCGATAGCTAAATTGAAGATCACGATCACGAGCTCGATTCGGGACACGCGTCGAATCAGCATGATCGCCATAATGGCGAGCGAAGGGGTCACGGCTCCGGAAAACACCTCGAAGCGCGAATGTGCTACGTCGATTCCCTTCGTCATGAATACAATTCCGAGGTGACCCGCCGCGTACACCAGACAGGCAACGCGCAACACATTGAGAATGAGCGAGAGTCGATCCGAAGCGATTGATAGGGTGAAGTAGGTCAGTGCACTAGCGCTGGCGAACACGAACGGCGGTATCAGATTTACAAAAATCGCGTAGGGATCCCGATGCACGCTAAAGGCAAGAATCGCCGAATCCGCCATGAAAATCCCAACTGCAAAGAGCAGCACCCACACCGTCCCGAATTCCAGTTCCGCTCTGATGGCGGTGAGAGTGACCCGCACGAGCATTCCGAAATAGGTCAGCAGAAGCACTCCTTGAAACGCCGCTGCGCTGCCAGCCCCTTGTGACTTGTAGTCGGTCGCCCATGCCAAAATCGCCACGGCGAACGCGATGACTGTCGACTTGCTGTCGATGGGGCGGCGGACAGTGCCTGCTCCGTCAATTCCAATGGAGGTATTCATTGATGCCTCGCTGCTACGAACATCAGACAATATAGCAAATCGTTCACCGGGTGCGCGCCGCCATTGGTTGAACCCGGGCTCCGCTCGCCGACCTCTGCGAGTATTCGAAAAAAGCAGCGTGATGATAATTCGCGTTGGTGCTGATGACTCATCGACCAAACGACAATACCCAAATTGAATGGAAGTTCCTGGCAAACGTCAGCTGTTATCAGACGGTATGCGGTTCGTGGTGCGGCAGTGTCAGTACGGATCGCCCTGCCGTATTGCTTCGTCCCTTGGCCACAGGATGCGCGGCGGCGTTCTGTACTCCCGGGGCGCGCGCACTGATGGTTGAACAAGCCCGAATTTTGCATTAAACATAGTCAGAGCATAGTGCGCCGGGCGCCGATTCCTGACCGGGTCGGTTACCTCAAACTAAGCCGCTACCCAGGTTGCGGATGATATAGTCTGTATTCTTACTGGACGCAGCCCCCTTTGCTTGTCCGTCCAGAGGCCATGGCATGCAATCCGGCTCCGAAGATTTGAAGAATATGTCTGCCCACGGCGCAACCTGCGCCGATAAAGGGGCGCCCCTAAGACTGGTCCTCTACGAGACTTCCGCAAATGGCCACCGGGGAGCATATTTAGTTGCCATCTCATCCGAGGCGGCGCGTCGCGGTTGGTCCGTAACCGTCGTCACGCCGGCTCGGGACCGCGTCAATCAATATTTTGACGCCTTGCGCGACCTTTTAGGCGCGCAGAACCTGATCTTCACGCCTTATTCGATGGATTTTCCCAAGCGGGTGTCGGCGCTATCCATGGTGCGGTATCACCTGGATGAATGGCGCGCGTGCCGCCAATCCCTGGCCACCGTGCCCTGGCCCTTTGACACCGTGTACGCACCAAATATTGACTACATGGACAAGGCCATGCAGTTACGCGGCGCCCCATCATACCCGGTACCCATGGGTGGAATGACAATGCGAGCGAGATTCCACCTCAAGTCTCTTGGGGTCGAAACGCACGGGTCGCTGCTACCATCATTGGCCGCCCTGTCCTTCTATCATCTCCTGAACGCACGCGGTGTGTCATGCATCACCACCGCAGATCCGAGTCTGGCGAGATACTGCGAGAGACAGCGAGCTGCGCGGTATCGAAAGGTCTCCTATGTACCCGAGCTTGGAATGAGGCCGCCTTCGATTGATCCGCGAACGGCAAAGAGCGCTTTCGGCTTCGGGCATGACGATAAGATCATTCTGATTTTTGGATTCATAGATGCAAGGAAAGCCTGCACGCAACTTCTTGAGTCGCTAGAACGTGTCGATCCTGGACTCCGGATCCGAGTACTGATCGTCGGCCGGCCGGATCAGGCAACCCTCAGCGCGCTCACAGGTAGCCGATTTGATTCCCTTCGCGATGCAGGTGTGCTTGTGACCCGCCTCGAGTTCGCTGACAATGAAATGCAGGATCTGGCTTTCGCCGCCGCGGATGCCGTGTGGACTGCATACCACGAGCACAGCACGATGAGCGGTGTCTTTGCTCAAGCCCTTTCCTGCTCCTTGCCGGTCATAGGGCCTGACTATGGTCTGCTGTCGTGGCTTATTTCGCAGTACAAGGTGGGAATCTGCGTGAACATCGCCAATCCCGCCGATACCGCGGGGCGAATCGAGGCGATGTTTCGAGATATCGAGAACTTCAAGACTTTTCGCGCAAACGCGAAATCAATTTCCGAAAGGCACCTTCCGCAAAGCTTCGGGAGCGCTGTCTGTGACGCGATTTCGGCAACGCGAACAAGCCGTTCAGCGCCGCATTCCACACAACAGACCGCCGCCGATTCGCGAGTTTGAGACCGGGCTCTATTGATGGAGACCAATCTAGGCGCTAAACGGAAATTTGTCGTTGCCTTCAACCGGGACAGGGATGGCTATCAGGTCCCTCTTGCGCTCCATTCAGCCGGAATGTTGCAGGTCTTGGTTACCGATTTTTATGCATCGGATCATAATTTCGCCAGAAGTCTCACACCCAAGCGCTTGAGACATAGAAGTATTGCCGGCTTGCCGAGAAGTATGGTTCGGACTTCACCCGTGTCCGTGCTAATGCAGGCGTATACTGAATTGCGGCGCGCTCGCGCCACCGGCTGGTACATGCAGGTCGACGCCAGGCTTTCGCGCATGGCTGCAGATTCGGCGGCAGACAGTTCGGCTGATCTGTTTCTCTACGCCCAATATGCTCAGGAGGCATTTTCTGACAGGCGGCTCGCCAACCGGCTGAAGACTCTGTTCGTCTTCCACCCACACGCTGGGTTATCGACACAGATCTTGGGCGAAGACGCACAGAATTATCCGGAGTGCGGTGGCTCTCTGAAGCACGCCATAGAGATCGATGACAGGGAATTGCTTTCGCGGCTCGACTCCGAAATCAAATTGGCCGACTTTTTCCTCTGCGCGAGCTCGTTCACTCGCCGATCCCTCGTCCATCACGGAGTCGACCCTCAGCGAATTACGGTTGTGCCTTACGGCACAACCCCTACCAATGTCTTCGAGACCGTAGTGAGAGACCCCTCGACCACGCGGTTCTTGTATGTTGGCCAGGGAGTGCAGCGAAAAGGCCTTCATCATCTGTTGCGGGCATGGAGGCAAGCTCGACCGCAAAACTCGATTTTACGCGTCATATGTTCGCAAATTGACCCTAACTTCGAGCCACTCTTGAACCAACCGGGCATTGATTTCAGTCGCGCCGTCTCGCGCGCGGAGTTGCTGACGGCCTTCTCGTCGTCTCACATATTTGTAATGCCGTCACTGGTTGAGGGATTTGGTTTGGTCTACTTGGAAGCGCTCGCCGCAGGTTGTTTCGTGATCGCCACTCCGAACACCGGCGTACCAGATCTAGGCCTGCCGGAGGGGATGGCGATGATAGTCGAGCCTGCCGATGTTGGGCAGTTGGGCGAGGCGTTGAACACCGCACAAAGACTGCAAGCGAATCACCGGATGGATCACAGCGAGATTTCACGTTTTGCAAACTCACTGTCTTGGGGGGCTTTTCGCCAACGCTTGGTGTCTCGAATCAACGAGCTCCCCGTAAGGGACACAATGTCGCAAGCTGGGCGTGGTTCCATGGGCACGCCTGGCGACCTTCCGCGAGGTGAGTGATCAAAAAGCTCGCGGCGCCTCCTCGCATGGGACGAAGCGTAACGCCCGCCTGACCGAATGCGTCAGCTAAACAACTGACGGTATCTCGCCGGTACGCTGAAGGATCCAGAAAGCCGAACTTGGAGCGAGCTTCTTCAAGAAACTGTTGCGCCAGTAATGCATGTTCCATTGAAGGGCCATGCT
>Ga0302310_10001771_pt1 | contig 18014 bp, 15 predicted proteins | sample III_Palsa_N1_2_FD_200451 | JGI IMG/M metagenome (GOLD analysis project Ga0302310, IMG submission 200451) | Peat permafrost microbial communities from Stordalen Mire near Abisko, Sweden - III_Palsa_N1_2 | ecosystem: Environmental > Terrestrial > Soil > Palsa > Peat permafrost | place: Sweden...
TTGGTCAGGTCATCCGAGTGGTTGCGGTTTGGATGGCTATTTCTCTTGGCTTACTACGGCCTGCTACAGGTATTCGACGGACGCTATCGCGACTTTCCGCTCGGCCTGTTCGAACTGCCGTGCATCGGCTATGCGCTGGTTGCGCTGCTGTCGAGCCGCTACGAGGCGCGCATGCCGCTCGCGGAGGCGTGCTTTCTCGCTGCGGGCCTGCCCCTGCTTGCGGCCATCGTGGTGATGCAGGAAGCGGGGCTGGCACCGGTGGCGTGGCTATGGCTGGCGCTCAACGCGGCGATGGCCGCGCCCGTGCTAGTCAGCTGGCGACAGGCGCGGCAGGAGCTGCGCCTGAATCCGCAACAGGCGTAGGCAGCCGATCAGCAGCGCCAGTGCGCCGGCCTCGAAGCAGTACATCTCCAGCGCAAATACGCCCAGCGCCGCCGCCAGCCACGCCGCCCACGGCTGTTTCCATGCCAGTGACAGGGCGGCAGCAATAAGCGAAGCAATGCCGTAGCCGTTGCCCAGAAAGCCCAGCACGATCCATTGCCGCACGCTGCACCACCAGGGGCCAGTACCACTCTCGCACAGCTGAACCACGGCGCTGGGTTCGACCAGACCGTAACGCAAGGCAGCGGAGAGCACGGCCACCACAATCAGCAGCAGCCAAGGGATGGCCTTGCGCGACCAGCCAGCGGGATTGGGTGCCGAGGTCATGTGTCAAAGCTCATGCGGAGGGTCTCGTGATTTCGTTTGATCATTGGTCGATCGAGCATGCGTTCATCGACGACGTCCTCGTGCCACATTGCCAATATGTGCCGGCAGCCGAATTTCCGCCGCCAGCGGCAGATGATCGGAGAATGCCTGCGGCAGCGTCCATGTCTTGTCCAGCCGGATGGCCGATGAGGTGAGGATATGGTCCAGCGCCCGCCGCGGCTTCCAGCTCGGGAAGGTAAGCGTCGGATGTGCCGGCGGCTGCAGGCCGCATTTGGAAAACAGATAATGCATTTCCGCGCTGTGCGGTTCGGTGTTCAGATCGCCCATCAGCACGGCATGCGGAAAATCCTGCAGCAGCTCGGCGATGAAACCCAGCTGCTTTGCCCGCGCCGGCGCGCTCAGTGAAAGATGCGCCACCATCACCGCCAGCGTGTTTTCGCCTTCGCCAAATTGCGCCAGTAAAGCGCCGCGTCCGGGGATGCGGCTGGGCAGCTGGTAGTCCAGTACGGAGTTGGGTTCCATCCGGCTGATTAGGCCGTTCGCCGAGTGCGCCAGTCGCGCCATCGGCCGGTTCGGCTGATGGCTCCAGAACGGCATGCCGGAGGTCTCGGCGAGGTAACGGGTCTGGTTGAGAAAGCCTGAGCGCAGGCTGCCGGCATCGGCCTCCTGCAGACCAACCACGTCGAATTGCGGCAGCACCTCGGCGAGTCGATCCAGGTTGTCCATCTTGCTGCGCCCGGGCAGCACCGCTGTGAGGCTGCGCGTCACATATTCGCTATAACGCTGCACGCTGCCGCCGGCCAGGATGTTGCAGCTGAGCAGGCGCAGGCGGCGCTCGGCGGGTGCAATTTGGGGACTGGCGGCGCGATTCATTGCAACACACTACACGGGGAAGGAAGGCGGTTGCTCGCAGCGAGTAGAAAAATAAATCGAACCGTGAACAGGCCACCTCACCAAGCATGGGCTATCCGACGTGAACATCGTGCCAGCCGATGCTTCGCTTCAACGATCCCGGCGTCGCAATTTTACTTGCGGGCCAGCTCGCGCTTGGCCAGCCACAGCGCTACATCAGCGAGTCCCTCCTGATCCTTCGCGCCCGTCACGCGGTACTTGCCGTTGATGACGAGAGTTGGGGTGCCGTCGACCTGCCATTTCTGTATCAACGCAAGATCGCTCTTCATCTTTGCCGTGACCTCGTCAGAGGTGGCAATGCGCAGAAACTCGGCGCGATTGACGCCTTGGCGAGCGTAGAAGTCGGCCAGCTCATCCATCGAGTTGATCGGGTAATTCTGCGCAAATTTCTCTGCAAAAAGCTCAAGGTGCGTGCGGTCGACGACACCGAGCTGCTTCGCCGCGTAATAGGCACGCGCAAACGGCAGCCACTCCTCGCTGAACGGCGCGGGCATCAGCTTGAACACCACACCGGGCGGCAACTCCTTGCGCAGCTTTTCGGCGATCGGCGCGAAATGCGCGCAGTGGATGCAGCCGTAGGAAAACACCTCGACCACTTCCACCTTGCCTTCGGCGCTGTAGCGCTGAGCCGGCGCGGGCAAAGTCACGTACTCGCTGCCTTCGGTATAAGGTGCCGCCGTTGCGCTGGATTGCGCGCCGCAGGCGCTGGTAAGCAGCAAGCCGCCGAACAGAGTGAGCAGACGCAGACGGGCAAATCGCTTCAGCATGGGGCTTCTCTCTTGCGTGGTAGCCGCGGCCACCGTGATTCAAATTCAGGCGAGGGAATCGCCCTAGGGTCGAGTCGCTTATTACTTGCCGGCGGTTTCCTTGGAAACCAGCCATTGCACGAGTTCGATCGTCTGCGGACCACCACCCGCTGTCGCGGGCGTCAGGCGATATTTGCCGTTCACCACGATAGTCGGCGTGCTGTCGACGCCCAGCGCCTTCAGCTCGTCGTCCGCGCGCTTCATCTGGGTATTGATGCTGAAGGAGTTGGCGACGCCGACAAACTGCTTCGGATCGACGCCGTACTTGGCGTAGAACTTGGCGACATCGTCAATGGTCGGCCATGCCTCGTGTGGCTTGGGTTTGCCTGCCTGCAGGTCGTAGGTGGCGAGCTCGCCAGTTTTCCAGGCGGCGTCGAACATCGCGTCATAGGTCTTGTCGGCGACGCCAAGCGCTTGCGCAGCGTAGTAGGCGCGCTGGAACAACGGCCAGTTTTCATCGGGGCGGAATGAGGCGGGCAAATAGGTCACTACCGCGTTCGACGGCAGGTTGCTGACCAGCTGGTCCATGGTGGTGTGGAACGAGTTGCAGGCCGGGCAGGCGTAAGAGAACACCTCGGTCACTTCGACCTTGCCGGGGTGGCTGGTCGGCTGTGCGGGGTCGACTAGATAATAATTTTTTCCTTCGACCCATTTGCCGCTATCCACGAAAGGCGCGGCGGGTTTGGCTGGCCGGGCATCGGCAGCGGCAGGCGTCGATGCGGTAGCGGCCGGTGCAGCGCTGGCCGCGGCGACGGGTGCGCTGCTTGCGGGTGCAGGAGCTGTGCCGGTCGCCGCGGTGGTCGCCGTGCTGGATGCTGCAGGCGTCGGTGTCGCGGCGCTGTTATCGCCATCATGGCTGCATGCGGCGAGCGCGAGCAGGGCGGCGCACAGGAACGGTAAACGCTTCAGCATGAGAACCTCGGAACGGATGGGGTGCGAAGCCGGGTACGGCCGTGAACCAGATGGACTGAGACCGCCAGCGTCGACGCGAGTTCGACGCGCGACCGATCAGGGCGTGGCGGGCGCCGCGACGGGTGTGGCGCTATGCAGGCCTTCAACGTAGCTGGCCAGTGCAGCGATGTCGTTGGCATCGAGCTTCTGTGCGATGGCCGGCATGATCTGCGAGTGTGCGTCGTCGCCCCATGTGGTGCCGTCATGCCACGCCTTCAGTTTGGCCTGGATGTATTGCGCGTGCTGGGCCGTGAGCTGCGGATACATAGCGCCCGGGTTGCCGCGGCCGTCGATGCTGTGACAAGCCATGCAGGCGGGAATGCCGCGCGTGGTATCACCTTCGCGGAACAGTGTCTGGCCGTGATCGACTAGCGCCTGATCAGCCACGCCTGGCAGCGAGGTCTTGCTGGCGAAATAGGCGCCGACATCCTGCATGTCCTGCGGCGACAGCGGCGTGGCCATGCCGAGCATGATCGGATTCTGCCGTTTGCCGGCCTTGAAGCTGGCCAGCTGATGGGCGATATATGCCTCGCTTTGGCCAGCCAGTTTCGGATATTGCGGATCGCTGGAGTTGCCATCCAGTCCGTGACAGGCACCGCAGACGGCAGCCTTGGCCTGGCCGGCCGTTGCGTCACCGGGCTTGACGGCTACGGCTACGGTTGGTGTGGTCGTCTCGCTGGTCGAAGGGGGCGTGGTCGCCGCTGTGGCCGCCGCTGTGCTGGCAGCAGCAGGCTTTGCCGCCGTGCTTGCGGCTGCTGGAGCGGGCGCCGCCGCAGACGCGGCCGAAGCCGGTTTTGGCGCGGTGGCCTGGGCCATTACCGCGCTGGCGGAAAGGGCAAATGCAAGAGCGGTCGCGGAGCCGAGAACAGCGCTGCGAAAACCGGCGGACCGAAAACTCATACACTTGACTCCCGAGAAACTTGCGAACACCGCCGTGACTTGCCGCCATTCGGCTTGCAACAGGCAGTAACCCAAGAATTATCCCTGTGCCACCGTCCCTTGGTCAAACCATTCCCATGTCGAATCCCCTGCAAGGCGCGCAGTTTGTGCTCGCCGCCCATCGCATCAGCCAATTGCCTGCCGATCAGGGCGCCGAAGTGGCGTTCGCCGGCCGCTCCAACGCGGGCAAGTCCAGTGCGCTCAATGCGCTGACCAATCACAAGGGGCTGGCACGCACCTCCAAGACGCCTGGCCGCACCCAGCAGATGGTGGCTTTCAGCTTGCCACCGCCGACGCAGGTCAAAGGCCAGCCGCCGCTGGATATCCGGCTGATCGATCTGCCCGGCTACGGCTACGCCAAGGTGCCGCTGGAGATGCGCGAGCACTGGAAGCTGGAGATCGACGCGTATCTGCATCAGCGCCAGAGCCTGCGCGGTCTGGTACTCATCGTCGATATCCGCCACCCGCTGAAGGAGTTTGACCGGCAGATGCTGGAGTTCTGCCTGGCCACCCAGCTGGCGTGTCATCTGCTGCTGACCAAGGCCGACAAGCTGTCGCGCAATCAGGCCACTCAGGCGCTGGCGGCGCTGCGCAAACAGTTTGTCGCCGACGGTCTGCAGGCGACGGCGCAGATTTTTTCCTCGTCAGCTGGCACCGGCGTGGACGAGGCGCGCGAAGCGGTGATGACGTTGTTGCGCACACCGCGGATTCTCGGCGTGCGCTAACCCGGCGGCGCAGCGTTGAGTTGCATCAGCGCGGCAAGGTTTCCATGAATACGGCACACAGCGCTTCCATGCCGGCGCGGTCTTCATCGTCGAAGCGGTCGATCACCGGGCTGTCGACGTCCCAGACGCCAAGCAGGGTGCCGTCGGCCTGGACCAGCGGCACCACGATTTCGGACTGCGAAGCGGCGTCGCAGGCGATGTGCCCATCAAACGCGTGCACGTCGCGCACCAGCTGGGTCTGCCGATCCTGCGCCGCCGTGCCGCACACACCACGGCCGAGCGCGATGCGGATGCAGGCGGGTTTGCCCTGAAATGGCCCGACTACCAACTCGCGACCATCGAACAGATAAAAGCCGGCCCAGTTCACCTCGGGCAGGCTGTTGAAAATCAGCGCACTGAAGTTGGCGGCATTGGCGATCAGGCTGGATTCGTCCAGCATCAGACCGCGCGCCTGCATCACCAGGTCGCCGTAGTGTTCGCGCTTGCTGGCGTAAGTGGTTGTAGTGGTTTCGAACATGTGGAGTATGTGTGCGCTAAAGATACGTATTATGCGCCGGCAACCCAGGGAGTATGGCAATGCGTCTTACCGAGCAGCCAGATGGCAGCGAAGCGGGCCAGCTGGTGCATTTCTTCAAGCGCGGCCATCAGGCTGGAGCGGGCGCATGAGTCATACGGCTGTTTTCATCGCGGGTACCGATACCGGCATCGGCAAGACGCACGTGGCCAGCACGTTGATTTATGCCGTGCGCGAGGCGGGCTATCACACGTGCGGCATGAAGCCGGTGGCCAGTGGTTGCGTGCTGACAGCGCAGGGTTTGCGCAACGATGACGCACTGGCGCTGCAGGCGGCGAGCAGCGCGCCGTTGGCCTACGAACTGGTCAATCCGATCGCGCTGAGCGAGCCGCTTGCACCCCATCTGGCCGCGGCACATGAAGGCATCGAGATTTCACTGCCGTCACTGCGTCGTGCGTTCGACCAGCTGAGTGGTGGCCATCAGTGCGTGGTGGTCGAAGGCGTCGGTGGTTGGCTGGTGCCGCTGGCACCCGGGCTGTCGGCAGCGGATATTGCCAAAGAATGGAAACTGCCGGTGATTCTCGTCGTTGGGCTGCGTCTGGGCTGCATCAACCACGCGTTGCTGAGTGCGCGGGCCATCGAAGCGGATGGCTGCCGGCTGCTTGGCTGGATCGGCAACCGCATCGATCCGGACATGCTGGCACCGGACGAAAACCTGGCAACCCTGCGCGAGCTGATACCGGCGCCTTGCCTCGGCGTGTTGCCGAACGGCGTGGCACCGCAGCAGGCGGCAATGCATTTGCGTGGCGCGGTTTCAGCCATGGTTTGAGCTTGCGCTTCACATCGGTCGTGCTTTGATGTTCCGCCAGCTTCTTCAACAGCCACACCATCGGAGGCTCCATGGCCCGCAGTCACTACTACCTTTCCATCGACGATCTTGCCAATGCGCGGGGCGGCGACCCGCGGTTTTCGTATGAAGGCGCTGGCCCGGGTGATTTCGCCACGGCGTTGCAGCACGGTTTGCGCGATGCTTTGCTGTTCGAGCGCTGGCGTGCGGCGCAGCCTGATCCCGATGCCGTCGATGCCAGCCTCGGTGCGACTGATCCGCAGGCAGAAGTAACCGCCAAGGTCAGCGATCTGCATATCGAGGTCGACCTGCTCACGACTTTGCCAATGAGCGTGGTGAAGCAACGGCTGAACCTGTTGATCGGCAGCGCATGGCAGCTGCGCGATATGCGCGCCGCCTGAGCGCCGACGGATTCATCCTTTCAAGCTGTCTCAGTTGAACCGATGGCAGCATCTCATCGGATGAATCGGTTATTCGACCCCTTGGTCAGTGTTGGCCCAGGCGCAACGCACCCGAGTAGCCCGTGCCCTGACTTTCGGCCCTTGGAAGAACCGGGCGAGAATGGTTAGAGTCAGTGGCTGTTTACTGCTCGTCCGTCCTTTGGACGCGTTACCTTGCACAATTCCTGGGGAACTCCGATGCTCCGTCTGCGTATGATCGTTATCGCCACCTCCATTGCCTTGACTGGCTGTTCGCAGCCGTCCGACGATACGGCCAAGCAGCCGCCTGCCACAGCGGCAACGGTGGCGCACGCCAGCACTGCGGTGCCGGCGCCTGCGGCCAGCACCAATAATCCGTTCTTTGCGGCCAGTACGTTGCCGTTCCAGGCGCCGCCGTTCGACAAGATCACCGAGGCCGATTACCAGCCCGCGATCGAAGAAGGCATGAAGCAGCATCTGGCCGAGATCGAAAAAATCGCGGATAACCCGGATGCGCCCACGTTCGACAATACCTACGTAGCGATGGAGAAATCCGGCGCGCTGCTGACTCGCGCGATGATGGCGTTTGAAGGCGTAGCCCAGGCCAACACCAGCGACACGCTGCAGAAAGTCGAGGAAGAGGAAGCACCGAAGCTGGCCGCGCATCGTGACGCGATCACGCTCAACAGCAAGCTGTTTGCGCGCGTGCAGGCGGTGTACGACCAGCGCGATTCGCTCAAGCTCGATCCCGAGTCGCTGCGCCTGGTCGAAGTGACCTACAAGAATTTCGTCCGCGGCGGCGCCAAGTTGTCGGACGCCGACAAGGCCAAGTTGAAGGACCTCAACAAGGAGGAGTCCACCCTCAGCACGCAGTTCAGCAACAAGCTGCTGGCGGCGACCAAGGCCGGTGCCTTGGTGGTGGACGACAAGTCCAAACTCGACGGCATGTCCGATGCCGACATCGCGGCCGCCGCTGGCGCCGCGAAAGAGCGCAAGGTCGACGGCAAGTGGGTCGTGGTGCTGCAGAACACCACCCAGCAGCCGGCGCTGCAGGACATCAACGATCGCGCCACGCGTGAGGCGCTGTTCAACGCGTCGTGGAATCGCGCCGAAAAAGGCGATGCCAACGACACCCGCGACATGATCGAGCGCATCGCGCAGATCCGTGCCGAGCAGGCCAAGCTGCTGGGTTATCCGAACTACGCCGCGTGGGCGCTGGACGACCAGATGGCGAAGACGCCGGACACGGCGATCAAGTTCATGCAGAACCTGGTGCCGGCCGCCACCGCACGTGCCGAGCGCGAGTCGAAGGACATCCAGTCGGTGATCGACCAGCAGAAGGGCGGCTTCAAGGTTGCCGCGTGGGACTGGGAGCATTACTCCGAGCAGGTGCGCAAGGCCAAGTACGACCTTGACGAGTCGCAGATCAAGCCGTACTTCGAGCTGGACAACGTGCTGCAGAACGGCGTGTTCTACGCCGCCAACCAGCTGTACGGCCTGACCTTCAAGGAGCGCAAGGACATTCCGGTGTATCAGCCGGATGTGCGCGTGTTCGAGGTGTTCGACAAGGACGGTACCTCGATGGCGCTGTTTTATTGCGACTACTTCAAGCGTGACAACAAGAGTGGCGGCGCCTGGATGAGCAATTTCGTCAACCAGTCGACCCTGCTCGGTACCAAGCCGGTGATCTACAACGTGGCGAACTTCAGCAAACCGGCTGCCGGTCAGCCGGCGCTGCTGTCGTTCGATGACGTGGTCACCATGTTCCACGAGTTTGGCCACGCGCTGCATGGCATGTTCGCCGACACCAAGTACCCGTCGCTGTCCGGCGCCAATACCGCGCGTGACTTCGTCGAGTTTCCGTCGCAGTTCAACGAACACTGGGCGTCCGATCCGAAAGTCTTCGCTAACTACGCGAAGAACTACAAGACCGGCGAGCCGATGCCGCAGGTGCTGGTGGACAAGATCAAGAAGGCCGCCACCTTCAACAAGGGCTATGACATGACCGAGCTGGTGTCGGCGGCGTTGCTCGACATGGGCTGGCACACGCTCAGTGCCGACGCACCGAAGCAGGACGCCGACAAGTTCGAAGCGCAGACGTTGAAGGACGACAAGATCGATCTGAGCTACGTGCCACCGCGCTATCGTTCGAGCTACTTCGCGCACATCTGGGGCGGCGGCTACGCGGCGGGCTACTACGCTTATCTGTGGACCGAGATGTTGGCCGATGACGGTTTCGAGTGGTTCAAGGAGCACGGCGGCCTGACCCGCGAGAACGGCGATCGCTTCCGCTCCATGGTGTTGTCGCGCGGTAACACCGAAGATCTGGGCACGATGTACAAGGACTGGCGCGGCAAAGCACCGAGCATCGAACCGATGCTGATCGATCGCGGCCTGAAGGACGCACCGAAAAAGTAATCCGCGCATCGTCTGCTTATGCGATCTCTATCAGGCCCGCCATGTGCGGGCCTGATTCTTTTTACGGCTGGCGATCGCGTCGTTCGGATACCGCAGAAAGTTGCGAATGATCCGGCACAGCCGCTACCCACATGGAATAATCGGACTTGATCAACCGGAGCCGCCAACGCGTGGACAGCTTTCAATTTCTGAAGACCGCGGTGGTGTTTCTACTGGCGACGGTGATCGCGGTACCGTTGACCAAGCGTTTTCGTCTGGGCTCGGTACTCGGCTACATGATCGCCGGCGTGGTGATCGGACCGCAGCTGCTGGGCTTGATCAGCGATACCGAAGGTGTGGCGTCGATCTCCGAGTTTGGGGTGGTGCTGATGTTGTTTGTGATCGGCCTGGAGCTGTCACCGCAGCGGCTATGGGTGATGCGGCGTTCGGTGTTCGGCACCGGCCTGCTGCAGGTATTGAGCGCGGCGCTGGCGATTGGCGCGGTCGGTTATTTTTTGTTCGGCCTGACCGGCCGTGCCGCAGCGATCGTCGGCGGCAGCCTGGCGTTGTCCTCCACCGCGTTTGGCCTGCAGATACTGGCCGAGCGCAAGGAGGCCGGCTCGGCGTACGGGCGGCAGGTATTCTCGATTCTGCTTTTCCAGGATCTGGCGGCGATTCCGCTGATTGCCGCCGTGCCACTGTTGGCGACCACATCGGCCGCGCATGGCATCGATCCGCACAGCGTGTTGCGCACAGTCGGTGTCATCCTGGCGGTGGTCGTTGGCGGCCGTTATCTGCTGCGGCCGGTATTCCGTTTCGTGGCGAGGGCCGATTCTGTGGAAGTGTCCACGGCGACCGCGTTGCTGGTGGTGATGGGCACCGCCCTGATCATGGAACTGGCGCATGTCTCCGCCACGCTCGGTGCGTTTCTCGCCGGCGTTCTGCTGGCTGATTCGGAATACCGGCACGAGATGGAATCGCACATCGAGCCGTTCAAGGGATTGCTGCTGGGCCTGTTTTTCATCAGCGTCGGCATGTCGATGGATCTGTCGCTGCTGTTGGTGCAGCCGCGTTTGGTGGCAGAACTCGTCATTGGGCTGCTGGTACTGAAAAGCATTCTGCTGTGGCCGCTGGCGCGACTGCCGGCCGGGCTCAACCGCTCGGACAGTCTGCGGCTGATCGTGCTGCTGGCCAGCGGCGGCGAGTTCGCCTTCGTGGTGCTGAAGCTGGCGGCCGAGAAACAGCTGATCGATGGCGGCCAACGCGATGCGCTGGTATTGGCGATCACCTTGTCGATGGCGCTGACGCCGCTGCTGGTGGTCATCGCCGCCAGGCTACTAAACGTCAAACCGAAAAAGCCGACGCGCGAGTACGACACCATCGATACCGACACGCCGCGGGTCATCATCGCGGGCTTCGGCCGCATGGGGCAGATCGTCGCCCGTGTGCTGCGCGCGCAGGGCATTCCGTTCGTGGCGCTGGAGCATTCGGTCGACCAGGTGGATGCGTCGCGTCGTTTCGGCAGCATCAATATTTTTTACGGCGACCCGACCCGACCCGAACTGTTGCGCGCGGCGCAGGCGGACAAGGCCGAGGTATTCGTGCTGGCGACAGATGATCCGGAAACCAGCCTGCGTACGGCGCGACTGGTCAAGCGGCAATACCCGCACCTGAAGATCATCGCGCGCGCACGCAATCGTCAGCACGTGTTCCGGTTGATGGACATGGGCATCGATGAGCCGGTGCGCGAGACGTTTTACTCCAGCCTCAAGATGACTCGCAAGACGCTGGAGGCGCTGGGTCTTTCGCACGAGCTGGCGGTGGATCGGGTGGAGCGTTTTCGCCTCTACGACGAGGATTTGCTGAAAAAGCAGGCGCTGGTCTACGACGATGAAACCAAGCTGATCCAGAGCAATCGCGACGCCATGTCCGATCTGCAACAGCTGTTCGAGGCCGATGCCGAACCTGGCGCTGAGCGTAAACGCCAGCGCGACAAGGACAAGCCGCTCAGCGCCGAGGACTAAGTCGCCCAGCCCGGGTGCCAGCTCTCGTTCGGGCCACGCTGCAGAAAACGAAAGTGATCCAACAGGGAAACATGCCACCATGGATGCAGATCCCGGGGAATCCATGCACATGCCGTCAACCGCAGACTCAGTCCGGCGTTGCTTGGAGTCATGCCCATGACCGCAAGAAATTCCTCACATCGCGAAGCGTCGGCAAATGCCGGCCGGATCGACCCCCTGGCGGCAAGCGCGGAACCGATGTTGCCGGCCGGCATAACTCCAGTGGTGATCCGCCTGGGTCGTCTGGGCGATACCGTCTTGCTGCAGCCGCTGCTGTGCAAGTTGCAGCAGCGCTATGGGAAACCCTGTCGGGTGCTCGCTTTGGGTGACTGGCCGCAGGTGCTTTTTTCAGCGCAGCCCGAGGTGGACGGATTCATTCCGCTGCGCAGCCAGTACGGCTCGTTGCTGTTCAGTCCGTCGCGTTGGCGGGTCGCGATGGCGTTACGGAAACTGCGCGATTCGCCCATCTACGTATGCGAACCCGAGCCGCGTGCCAGTACCAAGGTGCGTCCGATGCTCGCGCTTGCCGGTGTGCCGACAGAAAATTGCGAGTTCATCCAGCCAATGACCATGCTGGAAGACGAGCACTGGATCGATTGGTTGCTGCGTTTTGGCAACCAGACGCCGCCGGCCTTTCGCACCAGTCATGCGTTGACGGCGTCGGCAGAGCCCAGCGAAATTGCACCGCAGCTGCAGGTCACGGCAGCCGAGCGGGATGATCGCGACGCCTGGCTGCGTGTACAGGGCATGCTGGGCAGGCCGCTGGTGTTGCTGCAGCCGGGCAATAAACGCACCATCCGCTGGAACGGCGTGCGGCATGCCGACGACGACGACAAATCCTGGCCGGCCAAACGCTGGGGCGCACTGGCCCGTGCGATCAGTTACCGGTTGCCGCAGGCGCAAATTCTGTTTTGCGGATCGGCCGCCGAAGCGGGTTATATCGAATCGCTGCTGGCCGCGACGGAAACCAGCTCGTTACGCATCGACACGGCAGTGCTGCCGCTGGGCCGGCTCAAGGCGCTACTCGAAATCGCCCACAGCATGGTTTCGGTGGATACCGGTCCGGCGCATCTCGCGGCGGCCATGGGTTGTCCACTGGTAGTGCTGTTTGGTGGCAGATTTCCATCGATGTGGGCGCCGCGCAGCGGTCGCGGCAGTACCGTGACCGTGATCGGTGGATTGCCGGACGTTCGGCGGATCGACGAGATCGATACGGCACAGGTGGTGTCTGCCTGGGGCACCTTGCCGACGCGTGGGGCTCCAGAATCAGCGGCCGATTTGCCCGTCGAGTGAATCCATCGAACTGGATCCATTGAATTGAAATCGGGCGGATCAGTCGGCCGGTGCGGCAGGTTGGCGCAGCGTCTGTCGCACGCTGGGAATGGCGCCGAGGCGTGGCGCGAGTTCGTGCGCAATATCGATATAGCCAACCTGCCGCGCCACGTCGGCGGCGCTGCGGCCAAACGCATCGACGGCGAGACGATCGGCGCCCCGCGTCAGCAGCACGCGTGCCGGAGGCAGCAGCGCGTGCATCGCACAGGCGTGCAAGGCGGTGACGCCGCGCTGGTCGGCGTGCTCGACCCTGGCGCCGGCATCGATCAGCAGCGGCACCAGTGCGCCGATATGCGTGGCGTCGCAATCGCTGCCCGGCCGCAGGTGCGCACCAAGCAGCAACAGCAGCGGCGTCTTGCCTTCGTTGTCGGCCTGATTGATGTCGGCACCGCGTTTTAGCAGCCCGTCAAACAACCGGCGCGTGCGCAGGCTGTCAGTGTTTTCAAAGCCGAACTGCGCGGCGGCATGCAGCGCACTGCGGCCGCTGGCATCGACGGCATTGACGTCGGCACCGCCGTCGAGCAAGGCCTCGAGGATTTCAGGATGACCCATCGCTGCGGCCACCATCAGCGCCGTCGTGTCATTCGGCAGCCGTTGATCAACGGCGACCTGATGTTCCAGCAGCAATGTCACCAGCGTCTCGCGCCGAGCGGCAACGGCGGCTGCCAACGGCGTCACGCCGCTGCCTGCTGCGATGGACGAATCGGCGCCGGCCTGCAGCAGGCATGCGGCGATCTCGCGGTGGCCAGCACCGCAGGCGCGCAGCAACGCCGTGGCACCTTGGTCATCCTGCGTGTCAACGGCAAAATCCAGTTCCAGCAATCGCTGCACGGTAGTGAACGCACCGGCTGCTGCGGCTGCTGGTAGATCAGCGGCGCGCAGCGGGCGGCCGGGCCGCGACCAGTCATGCCAGTCCAGCCAGCGCTCGATAGCCGGGTGTTCCAGCGCCAGCCCGAGCGGCGTTTCGCCATTGGTATCGGCAGCTTCTGGATTGGCACCGTAAGCGATCAACGCGCGCACCAGCGGCAGTGCATCGGCGCCGTGTTCGAGTGCGGCAAACAATGGTGTGCGGCCATCGCGGTCGCGTGTGTTGGGGTCGCAGCCGCGGGCCAGCAATGCCTGCAGCAAGGTCAGCTGGCCGTTGATCACAGCCAGATGCAAAGGCGTGCGATCGCGCGCATCGACGCCGAACGGATCGGCGCCGCGATCCAGCAGATTCAATGGCAGTGCCGCGCACTGTGCTGTGCCGTTGAGTCGCGATAGGGCTTGCGCGAGTAGCCCCGCACCGGCGGGGCTGGCGCCGGCCTGCAGCAGGTCGTCCAGTGCTTCGGTCGATGTCGGAAGCTGTTGCAGCAAAGCGTCGAACAGGCGGCGCCCCAGCGGTGGCAGAGCGGGCGCATCGGCCTGTGCAGTGTCGGCATCATCGGGGAGTTGCGGCGGCAGGCGCGCCTCGGCATCCAGGCCGTGCTCCAGCAGCCAGCGCCGTGCCGAGCTCAGGCCGGGTGTCGCCAGGTCCAGATACAACTGGGCCAGCTGCGATTGTGGCCATTCGCGCGCGCGCGCAGCAAAGCTCGATACGATCGCCCAGTGCGCGAAGCGCAGCGCATCGAGAAGATGCGCTGGCGTGTCGGAGCCTTCAGTCAACACGTCGCGACTATGGCTGGCGGGCAGTGGCGTGTCGGGATCGAGCAGGGCGACCAAATCCCAGCGACCGGCGGCCGCGGCGTGATCGAGCGCGCTGCGACCATCGCCGCCCGGCGTCTTGGGCTCAGCGCCGAGCGCGAGCAATGCACTGATGGTTTCGCCTCGCGCGTGCGGCGACTGGCAGGCGAGGGTCAGTGCATCGCGGCCGTGGTGATCGCGCGCGCGCGCATCGGGCCGCGATTCGGCCAGCAATTGCACAATGCCGCCAGCGCCGGCACGCGCGGCTTCCATCAGCGCGGTGCTGCCGCGATGGTCGGTCAGGCTGACATCGGCACCGGCCGCGCACAGCGCGCGGACAATCTGCTCATGGCCTTCGGCCGCGGCGCTCAGCAGCGCACTGCGATGCCGCGCGTCGACGGCATTGACTGCCGCACGATGCTTGAGCAGCAGCTTGACGCCGGTGATGTCGTCATCGGCGATGCCAGCGGCGGCAACCAACGCCGGCTCGCCGTTGGCTGGCGCTGGCTTGGCGCCGCGCTCGAGCAGAAATTTTGCCAGTGGCCAGTTGGCGGCGCGGCAGGCAATCGCCAGCGGGCTGTTGCCCGAGCGGGTCAGCGCGTTGATCGGCGCGGAGGCATCCAGCAGCATCGCCGCCACGCCGGCTTCGGCGCTGAGCACGGCACCGTGCAAAGGCGTATTGCCTTCGGCATCGGCCACCAGCGGATTGGCGCCGTTGGCCAGCAGGGTCATCACCGCCTCGGCGCGGCCGTGCCAGCTGTCGCGGGTGGCGGCGAGCAGCGGCGTGATGCCGCCGCTGGCGCGGTTCACGTCGGCGCCCTTGGCGATCAGCGCGCGCAGCAGTCGCGTATCGGGTAGCAGCGCAGCGAGCATCAGCACCGGGCGCTGATCGCGATCGTCGGTGGCTGGCGCGGTATCGGGATCGGCACCGGCCTCGACCAAGGCGAGCGCGCGGTCGATGTCGCCATCACGCGTAGCGATCAGCAGCGCCTTGGCCTGCTCGGGCGTGCCGGCGGTGCGTTCCTGTTCGTTCAACACCACGACGACAGGAGGCTTGGCGGGAATCGACTTGATTGCGGTCGGAGTGGACGCCGCCGCCTGCTTGACGCTTTTTGCGCAGAGCAGTGCGCGCAGTGTGCGATTGGCGATGATCAGGCAACCCAGCGGCAGCAATACCGGGCCATAAATGGCCAGCGCGGCAATGCGCGGTTCAGATGGCAGTACGCCGTACAAGCCGGTCAGCGCGATAGCGCCAAAGGCCATGACCAGCAGCGCAAGAGCCGCTGGCAGAAAATGGCTGAAGAAACGCTCCTCGTGCGACAGATGCCGCCCGAAAGCCAGGCTGCGCAGGGTGGCTGTGAATATCCACGAACTGTCGCGCTGTGCCGGATACGCATCGTCCCAGACAAAGACCAGCCCGAACGCGGGCCACAGCCGCCAGAGCGACGCCAGCGCGATAACCAGCGCCGCCGCCAGGGTCAGCGCCGCGCCAAGGCTGGGGGAGTGACTCAGCTGCAGCATCGGCCACGCCACCAGCAAAAACACCAGCACGGTGTAACCGGTAAACATCACCAGATGCGCGGCGCCGCGGCGCAAAACCGTGCGACCGAAGCGCGGTTCGGGATCGAAACCAATCGCATGACAGATCGCCGCCATGGTCAGCGCGTTGGCCAGCAGCAGCGGAATCAGCGTCAGTGGATGGTTGACGAACCCGGCCGCAACAATAGCCACCAACCCCGGAATGAACCAGGCGAGAGATTGCACGAGAGGAGGGCGGCGTCGCGATTTGGGCTGGTTCATGCCGACAGTATAGAAATCGTTGCGACTTCAGACGGTAACCTGGTGTTAACCCTCGCACTATTTTTCGAGCATTTTTGCAGCGTGTTCAGCGATGGCTTCATTCGCTTTTCCTCAGTCGTCACGATCGTCGCGTGTGGCTGACTCTCGGTAAGCAGGGTGATTGGCAGCAGCCAGCGTCTGTTGTGGCGGCAACTGCAGATGCCAGCCCTGCGTGCGCAGATGGTCGAGTACCAGCTCGGTGTCCTCAACAGGCAGCTTGCGCTGCTCGTCCAGGTGCACCTCCAGCACGAAGCGCAGCTCGCCCAACAGCAGCATCAGTGATTCGGACAGCACGTCAAAGCCATCACGGCGGGCGAGCCAGAGATAGCTGTCGGTTTTGCGCAGGCTGGCATAGACGAAACATTGCATGGCCGTACTCCCGTGGTTATGCCAACACCGGTCGTGCTGCTCAAGACGACCACGAGCGTAACAGCGCCAGCCGCTGCTTGCTCGGCCCAATTGCCGGAAGCCCGATCAGTCAGCCGGCAAACGATGCCCGCGAGCAAGTATGCTATCCCCGATGTGCGAATCAACCGCGCTTGATCAGCATGTTCACCATGCGATGAAAAAACGCGCCATACGGCGGACCGAGCATGCCGGCACCGTTGAGGCGTGCCTGGCGGAACACCGGTTTCATGTGCGAAAACGTGCGGAAGCCCGCCTCGCCGTGATAGCCACCCATGCCCGACGGGCCGACGCCGCCGAAAGGCAGGCCGTGCTGGGCGATGTGATATAGCGTGTCGTTGACGCTGACGCCGCCGGCCACGGTGCGGGCCAGCACCGAATCGATCAGCGCGCCGTCTTCCTCGAACAGGTATAGCGCCAGCGGATGCGGATGCGCAGCGACATAGGCGACCGCCTCGTCGATCGAGTCATACGGCACCAGCGGCAGCAGCGGGCCGAAGATCTCGTTGCGCATGATGTCCATGCTGTCGCTGACGTTGCTGACCAATTGCGGCGACAGGCGTCGACGCGACGCATCATCCTGCGCATCGCCCAGCAGATGCACGGTCGCACCGGCGGCCACCGCTCCGTCGCGCAGGCCGACCAGGCGCGCGTACTGGCGATCGGAGATCACGCTGGCGTATTGCTTGCTCTGCGCCAGCTGCGGATACATCTTCGTCACCGTGCGTTTGGCCACGTCGATGAATTCCGCCATGCGCGCGCGCGGCAGCAGCACGTAATCCGGCGCAATGCAGGTCTGTCCCGCGTTGACCAGCTTGCCGAACAGAATGCGTTCCACCGCGTTGTCGAAGCGCGCACCGGGGCCGATGATCGCCGGTGACTTGCCGCCGAGTTCCAACGTCACCGGCGTCAGGTTGGCGGCGGCGGCGCGCATCACGTGGTGGCCGACAGCGGTGGACCCGGTGAACAGCAGATGGTCGAACGGCAGCGACGAAAAAGCCTGCGCCACATCGGCATCGCCGGTGACCACGGCGACCTCGTCGGGCCGGAAATACTTGCCGATCTGCTCGGCGAATAGCGCCGAAAAACCCGGCGTGAATTCGCTCATCTTCACCATCGCGCGATTGCCTGCAACCAAGGCGTCGACCAGCGGGCCGATGGCCAGATAAAGCGGGTAGTTCCACGGCACGATGATGCCGATCACGCCGAGCGGTTGAGGGATCATCTCGTTGCGCGCCGGCAGAAACGTCAGCCCCGGCAGCGAGCGCTGCGGGCGCATCCAGCCGCGGCCTTTTTTCAGTGCATGACGCACGCTGGAAAGGCTCGGGAAAAATTCCAGCAGGTCGGTTTCCTCGGTCGGTCGCTGGCCGAAGTCCGCGCTGATCGCGGCGGCGAAGGTATGACGCTGCTCGTTGAGCATGGTCTCCAGCGCGCGCAGCCGTTTGGCGCGGACCGGCCAGTCGGGCGTCGGGTCCTTGGCGTGCGCAGCGCGCAG
>Ga0302310_10001778_pt1 | contig 17956 bp, 18 predicted proteins | sample III_Palsa_N1_2_FD_200451 | JGI IMG/M metagenome (GOLD analysis project Ga0302310, IMG submission 200451) | Peat permafrost microbial communities from Stordalen Mire near Abisko, Sweden - III_Palsa_N1_2 | ecosystem: Environmental > Terrestrial > Soil > Palsa > Peat permafrost | place: Sweden...
AGAGCGGTCCGGTCCATCCGTTTGCCGGGGCGTGATTCGCCGCGGAAGCTCCTGCAGCGTCCGCGGCGAATCCGCGGGAGTGAGAGTCCATGAATACCTTACGCTGTGCCACGATGCTGATCGCCGCCCTGCTCTGCGGCGCCGCAGCGCTGAGCGGCTGCGGCAGCAGCGACCCTGCCGGCACCGCATCGACGACATCGGCCGCACTGGAATCCCTGCCTGCGGGCAGTGTGATGGCGTCCACCAGTTGTACGCTGACCGCTGCCGGCATTCCGATTCCGGCCAACCACTGCTGGCGGCTCAGCTACCGCACCACCGATACCTCGGGCGCGGCGGTCGAAACCATCGCCACCGTGCTGGTGCCGGATGGCGCGCCAGCCAGCGGCCGGGTGCTGGTGTCCTACCAGACCGCCGAGGATGGCCTGACCACGGCTTGCGCGCCATCCACGGAATTTTCCAAGGGCACCTCGCTGGAAGAGGCCAACGTGGTGCTCGACCTGGCGCAGGGCTGGGTGGTGGTCGCGCCTGACTACGAAGGCCCGCAATCGCAATACGGCGCCGGCATCATGGCCGGCCAGGCGGTGCTCGACGGCATCCGCGCCGCCGAAAATTTCGCCGCCGCCGGACTGGATGGCGCCGCCACCAAGGTCGGCATGGAGGGCTACTCCGGCGGAGCGCTGGCCACCGGCTGGGCCATGGAACTGCAGGGCAGCTATGCGCCGGAACTGAATCTCGTCGCCGTCGCCGAGGGTGGCGTACCGGCCGACATCGGCGCGGTCGCCAAGAACATCGACGGCGGCCTGTTCTCGGGCATCGAACTGGCGGCCGCCATCGGCATCAAGCGCGCCTATCAGTACCGCTTCGACTTCGAGAGCTATCTGAACACCGCCGGCAAGGCCATGGAGCAGAACATCGGCGACATGTGCCTGGGCAGCCCCGGCAACGCGCCCGACCCGCTTACCGCCTACCCCTACAAGAAGCTGGACCAGTACACCACCATCCCCGATTTTCTCGGCTATGCGCCGGTGCAGGCCATCCTCGACGAACTGAAGATGGGCCAGCGCAAGCCGGTGGCGGCCTCGCTCTTCATGTTCAACTCAATCGTCGACGAACTGATTCCGATCGCGACGGTGGACGCCCTGCATGCCACCTATTGCAGCGAAGGCGTGAACGTGACTTATGAAAGAACGCTGGCCGGCGAACACATCGTCGCGCTGGTGCCGTTCTTCCTGCAGGCCCTGCCCTATCTGCAAGGTGCCTTCAGCGGCAAGCCCGTGGTCAATCCGCTGGCAGCGAGCTGCGGCGCATCGGGCTGATGCGGGGAACCCGCCGGCCGCGTGCACGTGGACTTTCCAGCTGATGGCGCTGGTCCCCTGCTCCAGGCTCAGGCGGCTGACCATGCGCTCGATGTGGCGATCGGCACGGCCCTGCGTCACCACCTCGGCCGTCACCCGCACCTGCGGCGTGCCGTCGACCGGCTCGCGCTGCAGCGAGCGCAACAGCATGGCGTCGCCGGCGGCCTCCTGCAGCAGGGAGTTGCGGATATGGCTCTCCACCCGGTCACGGCAGGTCAGCTCGATCAGGTAGCAGGTCTCGACCTCGCTCTGCGCCTCGATCGGCTGCCGGTTGATGAAGAAGGCCAGCGGGCGCAGCAGCACATTGGCGCCGAGCACGATCAGGGAGGTGATCAGCGCGGGCAGCAGATAGCCCAGTCCCGCCAGCGAGCCCACCGCCGCCGAACACCACAGCGTCGCGGCAGTGTTCAGGCCGCGCACATTGAGTCCTTCCTTGAGGATGATGCCGCCGCCGAGGAAGCCGATGCCGGACACCACCTGCGCCGCGATGCGCGTGCGGTCGGCGCCGATCGCGCCTTCCGCCGCCATCCCCGACAGCGCCACGAAAGCCGCCGACCCGGCCGCCACCAGTGCATTGGTGCGCAAGCCGGCCAGCCGCTGCCGCCATTGCCGCTCCAGACCGATGGCCGCGCCGAGGCAAACCGCGATCAGGACGTTGGTCAGGAATTCCAGGGAAGACATCGGACGATCTCCAAGCAAGGTTCAAATCAATCGATCAGCGCTTGCCCGCGGCCAGGGTGGCCATCGCCACCATAACCGCAATGGCGCCGCCGTCGATAGCGCCCAGGGTCAGCAGCAGCATCAGGCCCACGCCCGCCGGATTGAGCGGATCGCGGCTGCTGCGCAGGCGCGCCCGCAGGCTCAGGCCCTGCGTCGTCGTCAAGCGGCTTTTGACTGTGAGTTCCATGATCAGCTACCTCCGCGACGACTTCGTGAACGCCCCGGCGTTGCCGGACTTGTGAACCGGGCAACCAGTCCCGGGGCGTGAATGCTCCGCGGCGGCAGCGACGGTCTTCGCTCCATTGAGAGAGCAGGAATAGCTCACCACGGGACCGGCCGGACGGCGGTAACTGACGACGTTATTGCGATGGTTCACGAGACACCTCCTTGCTGGCCCCACGTCGAGGTCGCGGAGCACATCTTTCAGGCATGGCCAAACGCCATCTGCACGGCCTTGTATACGGCCATGGCGCTGGCCACGATCAGGTAGCCGCGCAGCACGCCCATCCAGAAGCGGTAGCGCAGGCTCAGCTTCACCGGCTCCAGCTGCGCCAGCGGCGGCATGCGCCAGGCGTCGCGTTGCGCCGGATCCAGCGGCTGCGACGCCGCTTCGCGGCCGCGGCGCAGCAACAGCATCACCGCCCCGGCGAGCAGGCCGGTGACGGCACCGGCAAGCAGGATGCCGATGATGGCGCGCTCGCCGATATCCGGAAAAATGACCGAGGCGGTGAGAATCACCGACAGGATCACCAGCACCCCCACCACCAGGCTGGTGAAGAGATTGACCCGGCGCGAGTTGACCCAAGGGCCGAGCACCGCCTTGTCGTTGCACAGCAGCAGCAGGAACACCGAAGCGCTCGGCAGCAGCACGCCCGCCAGGGTCTGTACCGCGTTGGTCAGCAGGCCCAGCGGCGCGCGCGGAATCAGCACCAGTGCCGCGGCCAGCACGATCAAGGCGAAATAGATGGCGTAGAAGCCGATCGCCTCCGTTGGCTTGCGGTGCAGCGAGTGCCGCAGCGTGAACACATCGCCGATGGCATAGGCGGTGGACAGCGACACCGCGGTGGCGCCGATCAGGCAGGCGTCGATCAGCGCGATGGCGAACAGCGTTGCCGGCAGCCGGCCGTAGTATTTCGCGATGCCCGTCGCCACCGCCCCGGTATCGGCGAAGCTGCCGAACTCCGGGCGGCCGGCGAAAGCCGCTGCGGCGCCGGCCATGATGGCGATGCCGCCGACGATCACCACCACGATGCCGATCAGCAGATCGGCCCTCTGGTAGCGGACGAAGCGCGGGGTGATGCGCTTGTCGATGACATAGCTCTGCTGGAAGAACAGCTGCCACGGCGCCACCGTGGTACCGACGATGGCGATGATCAGCAGCATCACCTCGCTCAGCTTCGCGCCGTGCGGATAGGCCGGGATCAGCGTGTCGCGCACCACCTGGTCCAGCGGCGGATGCACCAGCAGGAAGAACGGCACCAGCAGGAAGCTGCCCAGCACCAGCGCCAGGGCAAGGCGCTCGAAGCTGCGGAAGCTGCCGGTACTGACCACCGCGCCAACCAGCAGGGCCGACACCGCCACCCCGGCCAGCTTGGGCACGCCCAGGTAGTCCAGCGCCAGGCCGATGCCGATGAACTCGGTGACGATGGTCAGGGCGTTGAGCACGAACAGGTCGATGACGCTGAAGGCGCCCCAGAACTTGCCGAAGCGCTCCAGGATCAGCCGCGCATGGCCGACGCCCGTGACGGCGCCCAGGCGCAGCACCATTTCCTGGTTGACGTAGAGCACCGGCACCAGCAGCGCCAGCGTCCACAACAGGGTGGTGCCGTAGTTCTGCCCGGCCTGGGCGTAGGTACTGAAGGCGCCGGCGTCGTTGTCGCCCACCATCACGATCAGGCCGGGGCCGGCGATGGCCAGCAGGGTGCTGAGCCGGGCGGCCCAGCCGCTGCGGCGCGCATGATCGTCGCGCCGGATGGTGCCGAAGGCGCCCTCGATATCGCCGAGGTGGGCGCTGTCGAGCACGGCTTCGGGCACGCCATTCTGTGGTACTGCAGTGTGTGTGCGGTCCATTGGATGCTCCCTGATCTCGGGGTTCGCGGTTTCAGTATTCGAGATGGACGCGGAAGCCGATCACATCAGCCGGGCCGCGGTCCTTGTTGTAGCCGGGGTGGTCGATGTGCTGGTAATCGGCACTCAACTGCACGTGGCGGATCGGCTCGAAGCGGTAATAGGTCTCCAGCACGCGCTCGGCGCCGTAGTTGATGCGGCCATCGCCGACGACGAAGCCCTGCCCGCCCGCGGCCAGGTACTCTTCATGCGGCCCCGACAGATTGCCGATGACATAGGCCAGGCCGGCGCGGTCCGTCGGCCGCCGCCAGTGCGCGCCGTCGACCTGTCCGCCGAAGCTGACCAGGCGGTCCACCTCGGTGAAGGCGAAGGACTCGGCGCGGCCGTCGTTCCAGCCGATGCGGCTGAACAGCCCGGTCTCGCCGTTGTCCGCCAGCGGCAGCTCGCCGTTGAGGCCGAAGCCGTACTTGCGGCGATAGGGCTTGTCATCGGTCACGATGTTGGGGGTGGTGCCGGTCTGCTGGCCGATGACGATGGCCTCGCGGTACAGCCCCATCTGCGCGGTGTTCTCGTACACCAGCAGGCGCAGCACCGCGCCGTTGTCCTTCGGCTGCTGCAGCGTCAGCTCCAGGTTCTGCCCGTTGGACTTGGTGATCGGATTGTCCAGCGGCTGTCCGTTGGCGAACTTGGGCATCTGGTAGATGCCATAGCGCAAGCCCCACACCGGGCTGACATAGGCCACCACCACGCCGCCGGTATAGCCGCGCGTGTCAGCCGCATAGTCCCAGGCGGTATCGTTGAACAAGCTCCAGTTCTCGAACTGGGTGCGGGTCGAGTTGGCGTAGCGGTTGCGGTCGAAGTCGTCGGGCACGGCCATGGTGCCCAGCTTGAACTCCAGGCGCGTGTCCGCCTCCTCGCCGGGCAGCTGGTCCTGGGCGCGCTCCACCGTGTGGGTAGAGGCGCTCAGCGGCACCACGTAGCGCGCGTACTTGCGCGCGGCATACGGCGTCTTCGGCAGGCTGGAGGCTCCCTGCCGGATCGGGTCGCCATTGGTCAGGCTACCGAGGCCGGTGACATTGCCGATGCCGGCGCCGAGGAACTGCTCGATGTCCAGATAAAGCTGGAAATGCCGCACCGGCTCCCAGCCGGTATACACGCCAAAGGTGTAGCTGCTGGCAGTGTCGCCATCCGACGGCAGGCTGAGATTGCTCGCATAGGGCGAGCTCATCGAAAACAGGTGCTGACGGGTCAGGGTGAACTGCAGGCCGGTGAGCTGAGGCAGTGGCACGTGATCGATCCCCGCCCAGGACAGCCAGTCCTGGTTATCCGGCTGAGCGGACTCATTGGCCGCAGGCGCGGCTGTCACCGGCGGCGCGGCGTTGCCGCGCTCGCTCGCCTGAATCTCGGAAGCCGGGAACCATCCCAGCAGCATCAGTACGATGCAGGCGGCGCATGAAGCAAGATTGTTTGGCCGAAACAGCATGTGCTCCCCTTATCCTGGGCAAGCCGCCACCCTGCCGCTCGGATGGCGACACGCGGCGGTTCCGGACACGAATCCGCCTTGCCGACGGTTCGGGCCCGATGGAAAAAAGCACGCTGCGGTAGGGGCTATCCCGGTTGGGGGATAGGGAACTACGAACGGCGCGCTGTCCTGACGCATGGAGCGGGACAGCGGCCGGGGAGGAAACTCCGGGGACGGTCCCGCTTTTACCCCGCGACGCGGCGGGGACTGCTACTGTCCAACGAAGATGCTCCCGATGCCTGTGATGGCGCGCACTATACGCCTCGAAAATGCCCTGTCAAGGCTTTTTCGCTCACTAAAACGCATCCCCCATGGGGGATACGAAAATATCCTCCATGGGGGATCTGTATTCCGGAGTGAAAAGCCGCTACAGGCTGCCGCCCGCCAGCGCGCTTGGGCAGCTCAGAGGTATTTGGCGACGTCGCGGAATTCGGCGATCAGCTTCTTGGTCTGCGCCTTGTCCTTGGCGCTCACCGTCTCCTGCAGGCAGTGATCGATATGGTCGTGGATCAGCGCCTTCTTGGCATTGTCGATGGCCTTCTCCACCGCCTGGAGCTGCTGCGCCACCTCCACGCAGGTACGGCCCTCCGCCAGCATCTCGATGATGTGTTCCAGGTGCCCCTTGGCGCGGCGCAGGCGCTTGGCGATTTCAGGATGCGTTTCGTGCATGGTTCAAGCCATTGGCGGGAAAGTGCCCCTATTCTCCGCTAAATGCCCCGGGGCGGCTCCACGCCAGTCAGCACCGGCGCCGCTCCGATTTCGCCCCGGTACGGCGGACCGCCGAGTATCGCCCTCGCCCCTGCCTGAATCGGGCGCGAGGGCCGCGGATCAGCCCTTGCCGGCCAGCGCCTGCACGATGCTGGAGAAGTCCAGGGCGCCGCTGCCCGCCTGGCTGTGGCGCTGATACAGCTCGCGCGCCAGGGCGCCCAGCGGAGTTGCAGCGTCGGCCGCCGCCGCCGCTTCCTGCGCCAGTCCCAGGTCCTTGAGCATCAGGTCAGTGCCGAAGCCGCCGCTGTAGCCGCGCGACGCCGGCACGTTGTCCATCACGCCAGGCCAGGGGTTGTACAGCTCCAGCGCCCAGTTGCGGCCGGAGCTCTTGGCCATGATGTCGGACAGCACCCTGGCATCGACGCCGCTGGCCACGCCCAGGCTGATCGCCTCGGCGGTGCCGATCATCTGGATGCCGAGCAGCATGTTGTTGCAGATCTTTGCGATCTGCCCGGCGCCGCTGGTGCCGGCGTGGAAGATGTTGCGGCCCATCTTTTCCAGCAGCGGGCGGGCGCGCTCCAGCGCCGCGGCGGGGCCGCCGACGATGAAGGTCAGCGTGCCCGCGGCCGCGCCGGCGGTGCCGCCGGAGACCGGCGCATCGATCATGGCGAAACCCTTGGCATGGGCCTCCTCGGCCACCTCGCGCGCGGCCTGCGGCGCAATGGTGCTGCTGTCGATCAGCAGCGCCCCCGGCTTCGCCGCATCGAGCACCCCGCCATCGCCCAGGTAGAGCTTGCGCACATGCGCGCTCGCCGGAAGCATGGAGACGACCACGTCGGCATCGCGCACCGCCGCGGCGGCGCTGACGGCGGCTATCGCGCCGGCATCTGCCAGCAGCTTCAGCGCGGACGGCACCAGATCGAACACGCTGAGCGGATAACCCGCCTTGAGCAGGTTGAGCGCCATCGGCGCTCCCATGTTGCCCAGGCCTATGAAAGCAATCTTCATCTGCAATCTCCAGTAGTTTTTGCTCTTGGGAAACTCTGATCAATTGGATCATCGTCATTCCCGCGTAGGCGGGAATCCAGTTCGGCGAAGGGCGGAAATCAAAACTGGACCCACGCCTACGCGGGGGTGACGATTGATCAGAGTTTCCCTTACAGATCGGCCAGCGGGTGCGCTTCGTTGAGCCAGCTCGACCAGGGCGCCGTGAAGTGAGCGGCGACCCACTCGGCCGATACCTCGGCCAGGGTCGCCGGCGTCCAGCGCGGCTTGCCGTCCTTGTCGACCAGCAGGGCGCGTACACCTTCGGCAAAATCGGGGTGCGCGCAGCAGCCGAGCGAGACGATCAGCTCCATCCTGAAAACATCCGCCAGGCTCATATGCTTCGCCCGCCGCTGGATTTCCCAGATCAGCGCCGCCGAGGTCGGAGAGCCGCCGGCCAGAGTGCTGGCGGCGCGCTTGAGCCAGGCATCGTCGCCCTGATAGCCGGTTATCCGCGCATGCACTTCCGCCAGGCTGTCGCCTTCGGTCAGGTGCTGGATCGCCCCGGCGTGCGCAGCAACATTCGATGCGGGCAGCGCCTCCGCCGCACGATCGGCAAACGAGCGCAGCACCATGGACAGGATGGGGTGGTTGTCCGCCGCCGCCTTGCTCCAGCCGGTGCCGGCCAGCTGCTCGAACAGCGCCTGGCGCTCCCCGGCCTTGAGAAAATGATCCGCCAGGCCGAGCTTCAGCGCGTCATGCCCGTTGAGCGCGGCACCGGTGAGCGCGAGGAACAGGCCGGCGCGTCCCGGCATGCGCGGCAGGAACCAGCTGCCGCCGACATCCGGATACAGGCCGATGCCGACTTCCGGCATGGCGATGCGCGAGGTCTCGGTTACCACGCGATGGCTGGCGCCGGCCATCAGGCCCAGGCCGCCGCCCATGACGATGCCGCCGCCCCACAGCAGAACCGGCTTCGGATAGGTATGAATCAGATAATCGAGACGGTATTCCTCGCTGAAGAAGGCCTGGGCCTGCTGATTCGGCCCCGGGCCTTTTTCCGCAATGATCGCATCGCGCAGGAAGCGCACATCGCCGCCGGCGCAAAACGCCTTGTCGCCGGCGCCATGCAGCACCACGCAGGCGATGGCCGGATCTTCTGCCCAGGCGCGCAGCTGCGGGGCGAGCGCGCGAATCATCGCCAGGTTCAGCGCGTTGAGCGCCTTCTCCGCATTGAGCTGCGCCACACCTAGCCGCATCCCGCCGCCAGCGGGCAGCTCGTCGAACAGAACCGGCGCCGGCGCGCCGTTGGAATCAGCCATTGCGCCACTCCGGCTTGCGCTTCTGCAGAAAGGCGCCGACGCCTTCCTTCTGGTCCTGGGTGTCGAACAGGTCGATGAAGGATTCGCGCTCCACCGGCAGGATCTGCTTCAGCGGGTTGGCGCGCGCGCCCTGGATCAGGGCCTTGCAGGCGGTGACGCTGCTCGGGCTCTGGTTCGCCACTTTCGCCGCGAGCTGCAACGCCGCCTCCAGCGCGCCGCCGGTGGGCACCACCTGCTCGACCAGGCCGATGGCCCTGGCGGTGGCCGCATCGACGCGCTCGCCGCACAGAATCATCCGCTTGGCCCAGCCCTCGCCCACCAGCCAGGGCAGGTTCTGCGTGCCGCCAGCGCAGGGCAGCAGACCCACGCCCGCCTCCGGCAGCGCCAGCTGCGCCTGTTCTTCGGCGATGCGGATGTCGCAGGCCAGCGCGCACTCCAGCCCGCCGCCCATGGCATAGCCGTTGATGGCGGCGATGCTGACACCGCGGAAGGCGCTGAGCGTTTCAAAGGCCTCGCCGAAGCGGCGCGCCATCTCCCGCGCCACCGCCTTGTCGCCGTCGGCGAACAGCTTGAGGTCGGCGCCGGCGGAGAAGAACTTGCTGCCCTCGCCGGTGATGACCAGCGCATAGATCTGCCGGTCCGCCTCGAGATCGCGCACCAGCCGCGCCAGCGACTTGAGGCTCTCGGCGGTCCAGGTATTGGCCGGCGGATTGGACAGGGTCAGCACGGCGGTGTGGCCGCGCTTCTCCAGCTTGAGATTTACATAGTCGCTCATCGCAGTTCCTCGGTTGCGCCTTCGCGCAAGATGGCGCGGGCGACAATCACCCGCATGATTTCGTTGGTGCCTTCCAGAATCTGGTGCACGCGGCTGTCGCGCACATGCCGCTCCAGCGGAAACTCGCGCGAGTAGCCGTAGCCCCCGTGCACTTGCAGCGCGGCATTGGAAACTTCAAAGCCCACATCGGTGGCGTAGCGCTTGGCCATGGCGCAGTAGGCGGTGGCGTCGGGGCTGCCGCTATCCAGCTTCCACGCGGCCAGGCGCACCATCTGCCGCGCCGCCACCAGATCGGTGAGCATGTCGGCGAGACGGAATTGCAGCGCCTGGAACTGCGCCAGCGGCTGGCCGAACTGACGGCGCGTATTGAGGTGAATCTGCGCGCGCTCCAGCGCGGCCTGCGCGGTGCCGACCGAGCAGGTGGCGATATTGACGCGGCCGCCATCCAGCCCTTTCATGGCGATGCTGAAGCCCTCGCCCTCCGCGCCCAGGCGGTTTTGCAGCGGCACCTCGACGGCGTCGAAGCTGATGGCGCGCGTCGGCTGGCTGTTCCAGCCCATCTTGTGCTCCAGCTTGCCGTAGTGAACACCGGGGCTGCCGGCCGGCACGGCGAAGGCGGAAATGCCCTTCGCCCCCGGACCGCCGCTGCGCGCCAGCACCACCAGCAGATCGCTGGCGCCGGCGCCGGAGATGAAGACCTTGCTGCCGCTGATGACATAGCGGTCGCCGCGCTTCTCCGCGCGTGTGCGCAGCGAAGCCGCGTCGGAACCGGCCTCGGGCTCGGTCAGGCAATAGCTGCCGAGCTTGCGGCCCTGCGCCAGCTGCGGCACCCAGCGCTCCGCGACCTCGGGCTGCGCCCAGGTCGCCACCATCCAGGTCACCATGTTGTGGATGGTGATGTAGGCAGCGGTGCTGGTGCAGCCGGCGGCCAGCTCTTCGAGAATGATGCTGGCGTCGAGCCGCCGCAGGCCGAGGCCGCCGCGCGCCTCCGGGGTGTAGATGCCGCAGAAGCCCAACTCGCCGGCGCGCGCGATGGTCTCGCGCGGAAACTCGCACTCCGCATCCCAGCGTGCCGCATGCGGCGCCAGTTCCCCGCGCGCGAAGCTGCGCGCGGCATCCTGGAACGCAAGCTGCTCCTCGCTCAATGCGAAATCCACGGCCTGGGCCCTGGCTCAGCGCAGGCTGATGGTGGTGTTGACCCCGGACACGGCGGCGTCGTCGAACCAGCGCTGCGTCACCGTCTTGGTCTGCGTGTAGAACAGGATCACCTGCTTGCCGTAAGGCCCCAGATCACCCAGCTTGGAAGCGCGCGAGCCGGTGAAGGAAAACAGCGGCACCGGCACCGGGATCGGCACATTGATACCGACCTGGCCGACGTCGATGTCCTCCTGGAAGCGGCGCGCCGCGGCGCCAGACTGGGTGAACAGCGCGGTGCCGTTGCCGTTGGGATTGGCGTTGACCAGCTCGATCGCCTCATCCAGCGTGGCGGCAGCGAGAATCACCAGCACCGGCCCGAAGATTTCCTGCTCGTAGATGGCCATGCCCGGCTTCACGCCGGAGAAAATGGTGGGGCCGATGAAGTTGCCTTTCTCATAGCCGGCCACTTTCGGATTGCGCCCATCCAGCTCCAGCTTCGCGCCCTCGGCCACCCCTTTCTCGATCAGGCCGCTGATGCGCTGCAGCGCCGCGCAAGACACCACCGGGCCGACATCGGTGCCGGATTCGGCGCCGGCATTGATGCGCAGGCCGCGCGCCTTCTCCACCAGCTCCGGAATCCAGCGCTGCGCTTCGCCGACGAACACCGCCGTCGACGCCGCCATGCAGCGCTGGCCGGCCGCGCCGAACGCGGCGCCGGCGAGGTTGTTGAGGGTCTGCTCCCTGTTCGCGTCGGGCAGCACCACGGCGTGATTCTTCGCCCCCATCATGCACTGCGCGCGCTTGCCGGCCAGCGTGGCGCGCTGGTACACATGGGTACCGACGCGGGTCGAGCCGACGAAGGAAATGGCCTTGATGTCGGGGTGATCGCAGAGGCCGTTCACCACCTCTTCGCCGCCGTGCACCACGTTGAGCACGCCCTTGGGGATGCCGGCTTCGAGCGCCAGCTCGACCAGGCGCATGGTCACCATCGGATCCTGCTCGGAGGGCTTGAGCACGAAGGTGTTGCCGGTGGCGATGGCCATCGGAAACATCCACAGCGGGATCATCGCCGGGAAGTTGAACGGCGTGATGCCGGCGCAGACGCCCAGCGGCTGCAGCAGCGTATAGGTATCGACCCCGCCGGCAACATTGGTCGCCAGCTCGCCCATCTGCAAGGTGCCGATGTTGGCGGCGTGCTCCACCACTTCCAGGCCGCGGAAGATATCGCCCTCGGCATCGGGCAGGGTCTTGCCCTGCTCCGCGGTGAGGATCGCCGCCAGCTCCTTCATGTGCTCGCGGATCAGCTGCTGGTACTTGAGGAAGATGCGCGCACGTGTGCCGATCGGCGTCTTGCGCCAGGTCTTGAAGGCGTCCTTCGCCGAAGCCACCGCCGCCTCGAGTTCCTGCGCCGTGGCGAAGGGCACGCGGGCCAGCACCTGCTGCGTCGCCGGGTTCACCACATCGCGCCACTGCATGCTGCGCGAATCGATGAACTCGCCATTGATCAGCAGCTTCACGGTCGGCGGGATAGCCGTGCCGGCGGCGGGTTTGGACGGGGCGGCGGTCTGCATGAAGAATCCTCGGGTCAGTGCCGGCTAGCCAAACGCCAGCAGGTTTTGCATTATTCGCATCTACGGCAGCAAAGATAGGCCTGAAAATGCGAACAAAAGCAAAGCGAAACCCTCGTATTTGCGAATATTGCGAATATTCGAGGTGAACCCATGAGCAAGGTCTATATGGGCGTGCGCCTGCAACGCCTGCGCGAGGAACACCGCATCACCCAGGTGGCGCTGGCCAAGGCGCTCGGCATCTCGCCCAGCTACCTCAACCAGATCGAGCGCAACCAGCGTCCGCTGACGGTGCCGATCCTGCTGCGCATCAATGCGCAGTTCGGCGTCGACGTGCAGTTCTTCGCCGAGGACGACGAGGCACGGCTGATCGCCGACGTGCGCGACGTGCTGGCCGAGACCGGCGCCGGCACCGTTTCAGTTGCCGAGACGCGCTCGCTCGCCTCGAACATGCCGGAGATCGCCCGCGCCGTGGTGGAGTTGCACCGGCGCGGTCGCGCAGCCGCCGAGCGCGCCGATGCCCTGGCGGCGCAGCTCGGCGACGGCCACAAGCTCTCCTCGCTGGCCCAGCCCGGAGCGAATGACGAGGTGCGCGACTACCTCAACCGCCGCTGCAACCACGTGGCGGAACTGGATCAGGCCGCCGAAGCCATCTTCCTGGAGAGCGGGCTCGCCGTCGGCGATGTGTCGACGCGCCTGGCGCAAAGGCTGGCGCAGCGCCATGGCGTGCGCATCGCCGTGGCCGGCGCCGACGACGTGACATTCAGCAAGCAGCGCTTCGATGCCGGCAATCGGGTGCTGCACCTGCCCGAGTACCTGCGCCCCGGTCAGCAGGCATTCCAGATGGCAATGCAACTAGCCCTGCTCGAACTGAGCGAAGTGCTGGACCAGCTGATCCGCGATGGCGGCTTCACCGGCGCCGAGTCGCAGCGGCTGGCCCGCATCGGTCTGGCCAACTACTTCGCCGGCGCCCTGGTGATGCCCTACGCGCTGTTCCTGCAGGCGGCGGAAGAGCTGTCCTACGACATCGAGCGCCTCTCCAACCGCTTCGGCGTCGGCGTCGAAGCCGTCTGCCACCGCCTCTCCACCCTGCAACGCCCCGGCGCGCCGGGCCTGCCCTTCTTCTTCGTCCGCGTCGACCGCGCCGGCAACGTGTCCAAGCGCCACTCCGCGTCGGACTTCCACTTCTCGCGCATCGGCGGCACCTGCCCGCTGTGGATCGTCTACGAAGCCTTCAGCCAGCCCGAGCGCGTGCTGACCCAGATCGCCGGCATGCCGGACGGCCGCAACTACTTCTGGATCGCGCGCCAGGTGGTGAGCGGCGCGGTGGGCTATGGACGCCCGCAAAAGACCTTCGCCGTCGGCCTCGGCTGCGATCTGCGCCACGCCCATCGCCTGGTCTATTCACGCGGCCTGGACCTATCCGATCCTGGCGCGGCCACACCCATCGGCGTCGGCTGCAAGGTGTGCGAGCGGCAGCGTTGCCCGCAGCGGGCGTTTCCCACGCTGCTGCATCAATGAAGCCGCTTCAAATTCAAAACCACGTCATCCCCGGCGGCCATCTGAAATGCTCCATCATCAGCAAGGTGCCAATACCGCTCTATCGCGCCCTGAACCTCGCCGCCCGAAACCGGCCGTTCAACACCGTGCTAAGACGGCCTCCCTGTTTTTGGGGGCGGATCGACTTGTTGGGTGCTCGAAAGTAATACCTAGCACTGCGCGACCCCATTGAGTAGTGTCCCTCGACTACGCCAAGATGATCTAACCATCGGGCATAGTGATGTCGGTTGGTTCCATCACTTTGGCTACCTGGACAAAAGGCCACTTACACGATAGCTGTCGATCAACGCATCGAAGAGTGAGATATCCGAGCGGCTTCTCGCCATGAGTTGGGCACCCGCGACGGCCGCGAAGATGGCGCGCGCTCTTGCTTCGCTATCTTCGGCACTGACGACAGCCGCAGCCGACAGGGTCTTGCTTAACCACGCGATATTGACGTCGGCAAAGGCCTGGACCTCCGTTTTCACGACCTTCGGCAGATCGTCATATTCCGCCGACATGAAGCTGCAGAGGCACATGCGATTACCGTTCGCGAGCGACTTGCGGAATATAGTCGGGTATTGGCGCAGGGCGTCGATAGGGTCTACTGCTTCAGTCGATATGGCCTCAAGATCGACTTCGATATCCTGCCAATAGCGTTTCGCGACCGCGGCACCGAGATCGGCCTTGCTCGGGAAGTGATGATAGATGCTCGGCGCCCGGATCCCCACCTCATTCGCCAGATCGCGGAAATTCAGGCCGCTGTAGCCATGCGCCATCGCGGTCCGCTTCGCGGCCGCCAGGATGGCCTCCTTGGATGTCGTACTCATTTCGCTGTCTCGCTCGCTTCGTTCGATAACTCTACCAAGTGGAAGATAGGGCTTGACAGAAGAAAAATAAAGGCCTAACTTTTACCTACCAACTGTTAGGTAGAAAAATGAAAATGAATACCCAGATCGTCAATTCCAAGGTTTCACCTCTCCAGACTCTTCAGACGCAGGGCGGGGCGCTCCGTCTCTTTACTTCACCTTCGGTGTTCGTGAACCCGCAGCGGCTGCGCATCTTCCTGCATGAGAAGGGCATCGCCGATCAGTTCGAGGAGCGCATCTACGACATGACGCCGGTCGGCGAACAGCGGCAATGGCGGCATCTCAAGATGAACCCGTGGGGCGAGACTCCGACGCTCGAGCTGGCGGACGGAAGCTTCATTTCCGAAACCGCCGCCGTCGTCCGGTATCTCGATCAGACCTTTCCGGGACGTCGCATCATGGGCGAGACCCCGCATCAGCAGGGTCTCGACAACATGTGGGACAACCGCATCTGGGTCCATATCCTCTACCGGTTCGTGACCGCCTTCCATGTCCTGCATCAAGGGCTCGGACCGAAGCTCGAGCTGACCAGCAATCACGCCTGGGGCGAGCATTGCCGCAAAGAGGCGCTGGCGCACGCGGCCCTGGTCGACCGGCATCTATCGGATGGTCGCGAATGGATTCTCGGCGGGGACGAGCCGACCTTCTCCGACATCACCATGGCCACCGCGATCGCCTTCTCCAAGTTCCCGGTCAACGCGACCCCGCTCGACGAGCGCTTCGAGCATATCGATGCGTTCTGGCAGCGCTGGCAGCGCCGGCCGACCTTCCTGGCCGCCTACGCCGACCGTAGTAGCGGCGTGCCGGAGCTGGATAACCGGGCCTGAGCAGACACCGCTTCATCGGATCTCAGCCGACGTGCTGTTCAAGCGCTGTACAAGAACGGTGTTCGTTGTAATCCCATTTCTGCACGAGATGTTCAGTCTTTCAACTTCAAGGAGATTGTCATGCCATTTGCACGTATCGATCTGACTAAAGGAAAAACCCCGGAGTATCGCGCCACCGTGGCCGACGTCGTATACGGGGGAATCGTCGGCGTTCTGAAGGCGCCGGAGGGTGATCGCTTCATGATCATCGGCGAGCACACGCCGGAGAATTTCGTCTATGACCCCGACTTTCTCGGCATCAAGCGATCGCCTGACCTCGTCATCATCCAGGTGACCAGCACCGTCGGAAACACCAAGGAACAGAAGGTTGCCTTCTTCCGCCAGGTCGCCGACGAACTGAACCGCCGGCTCGGCGTACGCCGTGAAGACGTATTCATCAGCATGGTCTTCGTCAACCGCGAGGACTGGTCATTCGGCAATGGCGAGCCCTGGTGACTGACGGCTCGTAGCCTCGAACGGTTCAGTTTGAGTCGGCGCAAACATTCCAACTCCACTCGGCTCAACGGCCGCCCTTGCCGAAGGCGACAAGGGCGGCCTGGACCTGTCTGATCCCGGCGCGGCCACACCCATCGGCGTCGGCTGCAAAGTGTGCGAACGACAGCGTTGCCCGCAGCGGGCGTTTCCCTCGCTGCTGCATCAATGAAGCCGCTCCGAAACCACGTCACTCCTGAATGGCGTTGAATCGGACTCCTATTCTTCCATTTTTCGGTAGGATCATTTTCATTAATACAGTCTATTTATGCTAAATGGAAGGGTCTACTGTGCGCGCCATTCGGGCATCTGGCCCAACGGACAGGAGATCGACATGAACAGGAACCGGCCATATGCCACGGTGAGCAAGCTAGCGATTCTCGCGCTGGCCCTGAGCGATTTCGCCGCGCAGGCGCAACAGCCCGATCTGGAACTACAGGTTGCCGCTGCCACGGTCGTAGCGCCTGTCGCAGCGAACCAGTCGCTGAAAGGCATCGTCGTCACCGGCTATAACAATCCTCTGCTCCGCTCCGATCAGCGGCTTGCGATGCTGAACGCGTCGCTGCCGCTGGACGGGAAGAACGGCGCGGCACAACCCACGGAATTGCAGCAAGTAGCAGCGTTGTTTCCCCAAAGCCCCAACGCCGCGGTGGGTGAATCACGGCGGATGATGGAACGCAGCTACGCACCGCCAGCTGCACAGGATCCCGATGGAGACGTCGGGCTGGGTGTGCGCTAGCAAATTCATCTCGTGTAGGGCGGAAGAAGCGTAGCGTATCCCGCCTTACGGGCTCACGATGTCGCGGCGTCGAGCTATCCGGCCTTCAAAGGCCCGGCCACCTTGTAAAAGTTGAGGATCACGCCGGACGGCATTGCTTTCGAGCTGACGAGCTCGAATGCGCGTGGCGGAGTCCCTTGCGCAAAGAAGCGTTTCCCCATGCCCAGCAGGACCGGATAGACGATCAGCAGGACTTCATCCGCAAGCCCATGTTCGAGCAGCGTCGATGTCAGCGTGGAGCTGCCCCAGAGGACAAGGTCCGGGCCGTCCTGCGACTTGATGCGGCGTACGCCCTCGACGAGGTCAGTTCCAAGGCCCTCGCACGGGCCCCATTCAAGGCTTTCCGGACGGTGGGTGGCGACATATTTTTTTGCCGCATTGAGGCCGTCCGCCATCGGACTGCCCGGCGCCTTTGGCCAGTAGACCGACCACATATCGTAGGTCCGACGGCCAAGCAGCAGATCGAAGCTTGTGCCATGCGCGGCGGCGACTGCGTCCCGGCCAGCGGGGGTCCGATAGGGCGCGGTCCAGTCGCCGTGGGGGAAATCGCCATCTTCGTTCGAGGTCTGGAGTATGCCGTCCAGCGAGATGTGCTCCATGATTTTGAGCTTTCTCATTTGAGTCTCCATGTTCCGGGGTTGGCGCTTCTATTCTTTAGGCATTTCGAGGAACTCGCGCACCTCGACCGGTGCGCGACAGGCGACGACGGCTTTGCGTCCCCACGCCACAGCCTCATCCATATTGGCCGCATCAAGTATCCAGAAGCCGCCGATGTGTTCCTTGGCCTCAAGGTATGGCCCATCGGTGATGACCACCTTTCCGCCGGGCTGCTTGCGCAGCGACTTCGCCTGGGACGCCGATTGCAGGCCGCCGGCGAAGAACCTGGCACCGACAGCCCCCATCTCTTCGTTGAGCACATCGATATCACGGACCATCGCTTCATCCTCTGTGGACGGGTCATAGTCGTCGGGGTGGTGAATGGCAACCAGATATTGCGGCATCTCGCTCTCCTGTCACGGTCTTCGGGGGTCTTCAGCCGGGCTTTTGCCCCGACTTCACTATAACGACGAAGGGCGAGACCGGAATTCGACAAATTGTCAGGAAGAATTTTTGTGCTTGCGCGGCGGTGTTGCAGTACTCGCCTGGCCCTGGATTCCGGCTTGCGCCGGAATGACGATTCAATCTTAACTATCTGTACTTAAACAATATTATTTGCCATAATCTTCTACACAGAGCATGCACAGATACGGCGAA
>Ga0302310_10001779_pt1 | contig 17955 bp, 10 predicted proteins | sample III_Palsa_N1_2_FD_200451 | JGI IMG/M metagenome (GOLD analysis project Ga0302310, IMG submission 200451) | Peat permafrost microbial communities from Stordalen Mire near Abisko, Sweden - III_Palsa_N1_2 | ecosystem: Environmental > Terrestrial > Soil > Palsa > Peat permafrost | place: Sweden...
AGAGAGATCGCAAAACCAAGTCGAAACGGAACATCTTTTGGCGAAATTCTTATTCGCTCCGCGGGCATCGAGTAAACATATTACCGGGACGCGCCTGTGAATGGTCTTTTGGCCCATGCTCTGGGTATCGGGAGTGCGTCCCGGAATACATGGGGACGAGTCGGTAGCATCGGGGGATTCAAACCATCCCATGCCGTGCGATGTCGAACACGTCCTTGCTGCAACTTTCGCTCCTGGAGGCGCTGCCCGATCTGGCAGTTCTTCTGCAGCGTGATGGCATGGTGCTCGCCGTGGCGGGGGGGCAAGAGTTAGGAAACCTGAAACTCACCGGGGAGTGGGTCGGAAAGAACTGCGATACGTTCTGGCCTGCTCCGGTAGCCGAGGTCGTCAAACGGCTTACGCAGGGCGCCATCGGTTTTCGCAAATCGACGCAGGCCAGGTTTCAGCATTTGGGCCAGAATTTCGAGGCCCTGGTGTATCCACAGGGCCCCAACCGTGCGCTATGTATGCTTCGCGCGCTGGCGACCGTCGAGGCGGGCGATGGCTTGGACTCGACCGACATACGATCGCCCCCTTACTTGGACCGACGGGGGTTCTCTCGGCGCTTCAAGGAGTCGATTGCATTGGCCACGCTGTGCGAGAAGCCGGCGGCGCTCGTGGTCATTCAACTGGAAGGATCGTCCGACATCGCTCGGGCCTTCGACTCGTCGACGGCCGATCTGGTCATGCGCGCAGCGATGTTGCGCCTGTCATCGGATGCCCTCGGGGCGGCCAACGCCGGGTTCGCTTGGTACTTGGGACAGTTGAGCGATGACCTCATAGGCTTGGTCGTTGAGTCCGCAGAGCGCGGGCTGATTCGTACCTGGGTATCGGCTCTGTGCCTCCGCCTGCGCGAACCGGTGAGCGTAGGCGATGCGGTATTCCATCTGACCCCGCACGTGGGGGTGGCTATTCTCGGCCAAGATGCCACATCGCCGAAGGTAATGTTGGAGCATGCGCGCGCGGCCGCCACAGAGGCGCGCCAATCTGGGTCCGGCAAACTTAGCTTCTTTACGGACACCGTGAAATTGCGGACGCTCGCCCGGTTCGATGTCGCGCGGGAATTGCGTGAGGCCATCGATAATCACGAAATACGGCTTCGATATACCGGGCGCTATGATTTAGCGTCGGGACGCCTCGTGGCCTGGGTGGGTTATCTATCCTGGATCCACCCCATTCGCGGCGAGGTGCGACCGGAGGAGTTTCTGCGCGTCGCTGAAACCACAGGTCTCGCGGTCGCACTGTCGCGCGCAGCACTGTCGTACCTGAAGGAAGACTTCGCGGCACTGGCGCCGCAATGGGGCAGTGACACCCGTATTTCGTTCGGGGCGCTGCGTCATCACATCACGCAGCCGATCTTCAAGGAGGATATCGAGCAGTTTCTCGCCGACGGCGCCGTGCCGGCCAACCGGCTGGAACTTCGTATCGCCGAAAAAGCGTTCATCGCACGCGATAGTGCCGTTTCCGATCTGCAGGGGCTCGGCGTGCAATGGGTGGTGGATGAAGTGGGGCGTGGACTGGGGTCGCTCGATGCGCTCGCCAGGGCGCCCATCGCGGGACTACAGCTGGATCGCGCCTGGGCGAGGGCCGTGCGCACCGATGAGGTGGCGCTCAAGGTGTGCCGGGCGGGAATTGCGGTAGCGACCGCACTCGGCTTGACCTCCATTGCCACAGGCGTCGACAACGAAAGGCAACGCCGAATCCTATTGGAGATGGGGTGTGGATTCGGGATGGGCGATCTTTACCGACACGAGCTGCCGGACATAATGCGGCCTTATCTCGCCTCGGCGTCCAAATAGCCATAGAGGCCCAACGCCACGCCGCGTGGCCGGCGATTTGACCGCCAGATTATTTGACCGCCGTCACAGTTTGCGCGTAGTTCGCCGCGACGCACACAAGTGTAGGGGAAGACCCTCTGCCTGTTTAATGGGCACAGAGCGGGTCACTTACGACCCGCAATCAAAGGGACCTCCAATATGCGAGCCTTCACGATAGCCGCGGCGTTGATATCTCTGTCCACCTCCGCGGTCGCGGGCCCAATCGCTCACACCTCGCCGGTCGGTGCGGAGGCTCGGTATATCGTCGAAGCACACTCGCGCACCGCCGCCGCGCTGGAAGTCGTGCGTGTCGGGGCGACGGTTGACCGGAACCTCGAGATCATCCATGCGGTCTCCGCGCACCTGACCGTTGCGCAGGTGTCGCGTCTACGCCATGCCGCCGGGGTGCATCTCTTCGCGGATCGCGCGCTCGCCACCGAAGGGAATCTACTGAGCCTTCTCAGCCCCGTCACGTCTCCCGTCGTCGAGCTGACGAGTAGCCTGCAGACCCCAACCGATGGCACGGGATCGCTGTTGCCAACTTTGTTGTATCAGACGAACTACCCGATGTTGGTGGGTGCCGACACCCTGCAACAGTCCGGAATCACCGGCAAGGGTGTGACCATCGCAGTGCTCGACTCGGGCCTCTGGCAGGATCCGGCCCAGCTCTATGGCTATCGGCTGCTCGCAAGCATTGATGTGCTCAACGGCGGCACGGGCCCGGTCCAAGGCGATGTCTATGGCCACGGAACGCACGTGACGTCCATCGCCGCGGGTGGCGCGATGAATATTTCCGGCAATTACCTGAGCATTGCACCGCAGGCGAATTTGGTCGTGGTTCGCGCCTTCGACGGCACCGGCGGCGGCCTCTATACCGACGTGATTGCGGGTCTCGACTGGATCGTTGCGAATCAAAAGAAATACAACATCCGCGTCCTCAACCTGTCCTTTGGAGCGACCCCGGAGTCCTATTACTGGGACGATCCGCTGGCGCAGGCTGTGATGGCTGCCTGGCGCGCGGGTATAGTCGTCGTAACCGCCGCCGGCAACGAGGGTCCCGCGCCGATGACCGTCGATGTACCCGGAAACGTACCGTATGTCATCACGACCGGCGCGCTCACGGACAACTACACCCCTTACAACTTGAGCGACGATCGTCTCGCGTCATTTTCCTCGACCGGGCCGACTTATGAGGGCTTCGTCAAGCCTGAAGTGGTTGCGCCGGGCGGCCACATTGTCGCCTCGATGCAGAGCACCAGCTACCTCGCGAACATCGACCCCAATTCGATGTTGCCCACCGAGAATTTGTTCACGATGTCCGGTACGTCCATGGCGGCGGCGGTGACCACCGGCGTGGTCGCACTGATGCTGCAGTCGGACCCGTCCTTGACGCCCGATACGGTGAAGTGTCGCTTGCTGGCCTCATCGCGGCCTGCGGTCAACTCGAACGGGACACTCGCCTACAGCGTGTTCCAGCAGGGCGCCGGCCTCATCAACGCGGTTGCCGCGGTCAACAGCTCCGCGACCGGATGTGCCAACGTGGGACTCGACATCAACGCGGATCTGGCCGGAACCGAGCACTTCGGTGGCCCGGCCAACGTAGACGCCTCGGGCAACTACTACATCATGAACATGGCGGGTTCCACGTGGGGAGCGGGGCAATCCAGCGATGGGTACACCTGGTCTGAGGGCTATGCGTGGAATGAAGGCTACAACTGGAGTGAGGGGTACCTCTGGTCACAGGGTTATACCTGGGCCAAGGGTTACACCTGGGCCAAGAGCTATACCTGGGCCAAGGGCTACACGTGGGCGAAGGGCTATACCTGGGCGAAGTCTGTGCCGTGGTGGTCATCGACCGGTTCGCCGGCTAGCTCGACGACGCCGGCCTCGATCGAGAATTGGGTTCCGAATGAATGATCGGAGTGTGACGCAGATCTAGGGACCAAGCGCCGGTCAATGATGCCGACTTGATCGGGGTCACCTCACCCCAAGTCGGCTTCATGCATTGTAGGGGCGTGAGTACGCACATGATCGCCGGCGAACGCCTTCGGAAACTGCTGATCGGATTGGCGTGGGGTTTCCTGGCGTCGGTCGCACAGGCCGCCACGGATACTCGCCCGCTCATTCTGGACCACCTTACGACCACAGACGGGCTGCCCCAGGGCACCGTATACGCCACGCTGCAGGATTCACAGGGGTTCGTGTGGCTCGGCACCGAAGACGGGTTGGTCCGTTATGACGGCCACGACTTGGTCCGGTACACGCATTCGGTCAGCGCGCGAGACGGACTGCCCGGCACCTGGATTTACCAGATCGTCGAAGACGCACATCACGATCTGTGGATGGCCATCAAGGATTCGGGGGTGGCGCGCTGGAACCGTTCCAGCGACTCCTTTACGGTCTACCGTCATCAATCTGCCAGCGCCGACTCCCTCTCGAGCGACTCGGCGCGCGCGCTATTGGTGGATCGCCGCGGCCGGATTTGGATTGGCACGAGCGATGCTGGCATCGACATTCTGGACCCCGGCAGCGGGCATATAGAACATCTGCGCCATGATCCGGCGAAACCCGATTCGCTCATCGATGACCAGATCTTCACGCTCACCATGGATCGCTCCGGAACCTTGTGGATCGGCACGGAAGCAGGTCTTGATCGCTTGCAAGGCGAAGCGCGCTCATTCCGCCACTTTCGACACTCGCCCGCGGATCCCCACTCGCTGAGCGGTGATCAGGTTTCGCGCATTCTAGAAGACAGAAGCGGGGACATGTGGATTGCCACCTACGATGGCGGTCTGAGTCGGATGGACCGAGATGGGCGTGTATTGCAGACATTTCGTCACGATCCTCAGCGCGACACTTCCCTCAGTAACGACGATGTCCGGGCGGTGCTCGAAGATCGGGTCGGCCATTTATGGGTGGGTACGGTCGACGGGTTGAATCTGTTGGACCGTGGGGCGGGCGTCTTCATTCACTATTCTCGTGACGGCAATGACGCCGGCTCGCTGCGAGACTCCTTCATCATGTCTCTGTACGAGGATTCGAGTGGTTTGATGTGGATCGGCACCAAAGCGGGCGGCGTGAGTCGCTGGAATCCTCGCAGCTGGGATCTGGGCGGCCATCGGCCCGAGTGGCTTCGCGGCAAGCTGGTGACCGCCTTCGCCGATGCGGCCGACAACAAAGTGTGGATCGCCTCATTGGGCGCCGGCCTGGTCCGGTACGATGCCGACAGCGGCGAGGCAACCGACATCGACACTATCGTGGGCCGACCCGATGCGCTCGGTGACCGTCGCGTCATGGCGCTGCTCGAGGATCGGCGCGGGACGCTGTGGATCGGCACGATGACGCGCGGGCTCAGCATGCTCGAGCCTAACGGCCACTTGGAAGCGGTAGCCGTCAAAGAAGGGGATCCGCGCAGCTTGAGCGATGCCGGTATCGTAACGATTGCCGAGGCGCGCGACGGGAAGCTATGGATTGGTACGCATGATGGCGGCGCCAATATTCTGGATCCGGGCACTGGGCGGATCCGCCAGTTGCCGTACGGGCCCTCGACACCTAATGCGGTCAGCGCCCCCACAGTGACCGCGATCGCCGAGGACCTCGAGGGAAATATGTGGATCGGCACCGATGGCGGCGGCCTGAATTTGGCCAGGCCGGACGGGTCGGTCATCAAGGTTTTTCGCCACGATCCGAACGACCCTGCCAGTATCCCCGCAAATACTGTATTTGCAATTGCCGTCGACGCGCGTGGTCGCGTGTGGCTGGGTACGGACGGCGGCGGCCTCGCGCTGGTGTCGGGTTCTACCGCCGCCCCGGAGGCGATTCGCTTTAAAGTGTTGTCACGCACGGAGGGCCTGTCGAGCGATACGATCTGGGGCGTGCTCAGCGACGCCACAGGAAAGCTCTGGCTCAGCGGCAATGCAGGTCTGATGCGTCTGGATCCCGAGTCGTTGGCGGTCAAGACCTATCACCGTGAGCATGGTCTGCAGGGCGAGGAATTCGACTCCGGCGCTTATTTTCGCCTACGGGACGGCCGCTTGTGTTTCGGCGGCACCGACGGCTTTAACATTTTCAATCCCGCGCTCCTGTCCGAGGATCGTCGCTCGCCGCGAATCGCCCTCACCCGCGTGGAGGTGATGGGCGCTCCCTTAGGCGGCGCCACGCCGGCGTGGCTGCTCGATCGAATCGCGGTCGGACACCAGGCCAGCATCATTACCATGGACTTCGGGGCCTTGGACTTCACGTCGCCCAAGCGAAACCGTATCGCCTACCGAATGGCGGGACTCACGGAACGATGGATCGATCTCGGCTCGCAGCATCGGGTCACGCTGACCAACCTTGACGCCGGCGATCATGTACTGGAAGTGCGCGCCGCCAACGCGGATTCGGTGTGGAGCGAGAATCCGCTGCGGGTCGTCATTCACCGCGACCCGGCGCCGTGGAATTCCCCCGCGGCATACGCCGTCTATGTCGCACTTGCGCTAGGCCTGGTGGTTTACCGGCTACGTTCGCAGCGCAAGAAATTCCGAGAGGTGGTGGCGGCACGGGAACGCCTCGAGCTTGAAGTGGCGTCGCGCACCCGGGAGTTGGTCGAGAGCAATCGACAGCTGGCGGAAGCCGCGCAGGCGAAGAGCAACTTCTTGGATCGCATGAGTCATGAGCTGCGCACGCCGATGAACGGAGTCGTAGGAATGACTGAATTGCTGACACGGACGCCGCTGTCCGCAGCCCAATCACGCTTGACCCAGACGATCCGCTCGTCCGCCGACGTACTCCTACAGATCGTCAACGACCTGTTGGATTTGTCGAAGATTCAGGCCGGCAAGGTGCGCCTCGAGTCCATGCCCATCGATCTCGTCTCCTTGCTGGAGGAGTGCACGGTGTTATTCATGGGGTCCGCGAGTGCAAAAGGCATCGAGTTGATCGCCTGCCCGCCGGCAGCCGGGCATGCAAATCTGATCGGAGATCCGCTGCGTCTGCGGCAGATCGTGATGAACCTGGTCGGTAACGCGGTCAAATTCACGGCGCGCGGCGAAGTCGTGGTCAAGGCCGATGTTACCGACGTCGCGGCGGACGGTGGGACACTGTGCTTGACGGTGGCCGATACCGGCATCGGCATGGACGATGCGACGCTCGCGAAGATCTTCGAGCCATTCACTCAGGCGGATGAGTCCACTACCCGCCGTTTCGGCGGCAGCGGCCTCGGACTGTCAATCTGTCGTGAGCTCGCGCAGGTCATGGGCGGCACGATCACGGTGAAGAGCAGACCTGAGGCGGGATCTACGTTCACCGTGTCACTACCCCTAAAAGCAGACGGCAAGCCACTCCATGCGCCGACGGCGCGGTTACGCCAACGTCGCGTGCGAATTCTCACCCGCCGACCGGCACTGGCGGAATCACTGGCGCGCCACGCCGCTGCCATGGGGCTGATGACGGACGACGAAGGAGAATCCGCGCCGCACGCCTCTGGAGGCGACCATGTACTCATCGTGGATGCCGGCGGGTTTCAGGAGTATCTCAATCGGTATTCGCAATCGCCCACCCGAACTCGTGCGCCGCTGGTGGTTGTAGCGTCGGCGCAAGAGGTCGAGTCCGGGGATCTGGAGCGCGTCGTCGGCGCCGGCGCTATCGTGTCGAAGCCGGTGCAACGAGATGCGCTGTACACCGCACTGGCGGCCGCCCTGGGCGAGCGGCCCCTCACCGTCGCGCGGTCGCGACCAGCCCTCATCGACCCCATCGTCGGTGGTCATGTGCTACTGGTCGAGGACGAGCCGGTGAACGCGTCGGTGGCCCAGGGATATCTGGCCGAATTGGGATGTACCTCGGTATGGGTGGAGACCGGGCAGGAGGCGATTGCACGTAGCGCTGTGGAGCGCTTCGATTTGATTCTAATGGATTTAAGCATGCCGGGTATGGACGGGTTTACGGCTGCCTCTTTGATTCGGCAGCGCGAGGGGTCGGGGCGGCGGACACCGCTCCTTGCGCTTACCGCCCACGACGCGACCGGTTACCGGGCGGCATGCCTCGCCGCTGGTATGGATGATTTGATGACCAAGCCGTTTACGCTGGAGGAGTGCGCAAGACAGCTGCGTCGCTGGATCCGCGATAGCCAGACGCAACCCGCTGTGCCGGCTGCCGCGCCGCCCGCCCGGGAAGTAGCCTTGGCCACCGTCGACCCAGGGACCGTTGCCACGCTGCGCAACCTACGTGCAGGTCAGCACACCGGTCTGTATTCGAAATTAGTCGATCTCTTTAGGTCAGGCTCGACCCGCTCGTTGGCAGAGCTCTGCGAGAGTCTCGCGGCCGATGATTTAACAGCAGCCGATGCCGTGTGCCACAAACTGGCGGCGAGTGCCGCGAACGTCGGGGCGTTGGCATTTGCTCAGAATGTCCGCTCGTTGGGACAGATGTGCCGGGCGGGCGATGCCGTCGGGGCGAAGAATTTATACGACTGTCTCGAGACGGCCCATCCGCTGCTGCTCCAGGAACTGGTGCGTCTGCAACTTCCGGAAAGCGCATGAACAAGAACAATCAGACGGGTCCCTTCGCCATCATCGCCGACGATGAAGAACTGGGGCGGCTCCTGCTCGCCGAATCGGCAATAGCGACAGGTTTGACACCCTTGGTATTCGAAGATGGTCTCGCGGCACTGGAAGCGGGGCTCTCGCATGAACCCGCGATCATCTTGCTGGACGTCGACATGCCGGCAATGGACGGGTACTCGGTCTGCCGGCGCCTACGTGCCGAACAGCGCCTAGAAAACGTGCCCATCGTCATGGTGACGGGCCACGAAGATGCGGCCGCGATTGATCGCGCATTCGCGGCAGGCGCTACCGATTTCATCGCAAAGCCCGTCAATTGGGCGCTTCTCCCGCGCAGACTCGAATACATTTTACGCAATGCCGCCGCGGCGCGTACGCTCGCCGAACGGGTATCGCAGGTGAACACCCTGGTGGGGGCGATCCCGGATTCGCTGTGGGTAGTGACGCCGGAGGGTCGCGTTCTATGGAGTCCGAATGCGGGATCCTCGGCTTTCGCACCGACGCAGCATCTGGCTGAGACGCTGCTCATGATCCAGCGGACGGCTGCGGACGGCGTCGGTCGCAAACTCGAGTATCGCGAGCCTCATCCATCCGGCACGCCGCGGTCTTTCGAACTAAGATTCAACCGCCGGGAGGGCGGGGACATCGTCGTCCTACGCCAGGACACGAGCGAGCGTACGGCGGCGGCCGAACGTATAGAGCGACTTGCGTACTTCGATTCGCTGACCGGACTGCCGAACCGACAGCATTGCATCGAGATCGCTGAACGTCTTTTCGGCGAGGCCACCCAAACTGACGAGTCCGTCGCCGTCATTTACATGGATCTCAACGGCTTCAAGCGCATCAACGACAGCTTTGGCCACTCGGTCGGCGACGCGGTGCTGCGAGTCGTGGCGGGCAGGCTTGTGCACTTGCTGGAGCGCTTTCAAGGCGGCAGCGACGGACTGTCGGTCGCGCGCTTTGGCGGCGATGAATTCGTCATCCTCCTTCGGCATGGCGAGTCCAGGGCGCGCGCCGTCGAGATTGCCGAGACTTGTTGCGCGGCTTTCAAGGAACCGATCGAATACGACGGCCTGGAGTTCTTTTCGAGCCCCAGCATTGGCCTCGCGGTCTATCCCGAGGATGGTAATGACGTCGCGACCGTATTCAAACACGCAGATACCGCAATGTATCAAGCCAAGACGGGAGCTGTCGGCGCAATTGCGATTTACACACCGGCGATGAGCAGCCGTTTGCGGGATTGGCTGGAACTCGAGGGGCGCCTGCGACGCGCGGTGCAAACCGACCTGCTGCAACTTCAATTCCAGCCTAAATTCCGTTTGAAAGACAATCGATTGATGGGCGTGGAAGCGCTGCTGCGGTGGTGTGACTCCGAGCACGGAGATATTTCTCCCATCCGATTCATTGAAATCGCGGAAGATAGCGGCCTCATCATCGACATGGGCAATTGGGTCATCCGAGCGGTGTGTCGGCAGTTGCGACGTTGGTTGGATCGCGGCATCGCGATACCCGTGGCCGTCAACGTCTCCGCAAAGGAACTACTCCATGGGGACCCGGCAAAGGTCGTCGAGATCGAGGCGGCCGCGGCGGGTGTCCCGACATCGCTCATCGAGATCGAGATTACCGAGTCGTTGCTCGTCAAGGATTCGACCGCGGTTCGCAACACTCTGGACAGACTGCGCCAACTCGGATGCCGGATCGCACTGGATGATTTCGGAACCGGGTATTCGTCCTTGGCATACATCACCCGATTTCCGCCCGATCGGATCAAGATCGACAAGGCCTTCGTACACAACGTGGATCGATCGGTAAGCGACGGCGCCATCGCGAGTGCAATCTTGGCACTGGGCGCGAGTCTCAAGCTCGTCGTGACGGCCGAAGGCATCGAACGCTCCGGTCAATTGGAGTGGCTGCGCGAGCGCGGCTGCGATGAGGCGCAGGGATTTTTGTTGTCGCGGCCCTTGTCAGTGAAGGACTTAGAGGAGCACTACTTAAACGAGCTGGCGGATGGGGTGGGGCCGGGGCAATGCCGAGAAGAATCCGGTACTGGATGAGTATGCGGCACTGGGTGAGAGCGCGACACTGGGCGAGACCGCCGCACTGCGTGCGGACGCGCTAGTTGCTTCGGATCGTTTTTTGTCCCGGATACCAGCACCCCAGTCGATGGCACACGGACGACGGGCCCAGCCGGTGCGAGCCACGGGAGCCGGAGCGGGAACTCAAAGCTACCGAATCAGATGATGCTGGTGCATCCAGTCATCCATGAACTTGCGCAGGTCCGCATCGATCACCATGGCCCAGAGTGCCAGCACGGCGATCAAGAAACCGACTACCAACGAATTGGCAAGCTCCGTCGGTCGACCGGCAAATCCGAGTGCCCAGGGCGCCGCCATGAGCCAGACACCCAGTGCGGCGCAAGCCAGGTCTTCCCAGGGACTACGGGTATCGACGAGATATCTGCTGACCGCAGTCATCATAATGACGGCGGCACCCACCACCCAGGTATTCCACGCAGCATCGGCGTGGGCGATCGGGAAGTGCAAAAGCCGTGGCGACATCATCAGCCACAATCCCAGCGCGGTAATGAGCAAATCGCGCAACCGTTTCATGTCCATAAGCCCTCCTCACTGATCGTCAAGACCCAGAGCGCATACAGCAATCGAACCGACGTCGGGTGAATCAAATTTCAACGGTGGGGATTATACAGCCGCCGCCAATGGAAGGCGCGCGAAAGCACGCATTGCACCGCAATAGCTAGCACGCGCCGCGTCCTCCGAAAATGCTGACATGTTCGATGCAATAGCGGCGGCGGTTATCCGCCGCCTCGGGCGCGACCTAGAACGCGTGGTCGAATGCCACCTCGCCCTGCACAGCGACTTGGTAGGCCGAGACACTGCGCTCGAAGAAGTTGGTCAACTCCTGCACATCCTGCAGTTCCATGAAGGCGAACGGATTGCGTGAGCCGTAGATGACCGGCAATTTCAGCTTCAACATGCGCTGATCGGCCACGTACTGGAGGTACTGGCGCATTTCCGTGCGGGTGAGGCCCGCCACTCCTTCGGAGAGCACGTCATCGGCAAAGGCGCATTCGCACTCCACGGCTTCTTCGATCATGGTCTTGACCTGCGCGGCCCAGTTCGCGTCGAACAGTCCGGGTTCTTCTTGCCGAACGGTCTCTAGGACTTCATAGGCGAAGGCCATGTGCGCGCTCTCGTCGCGGAACACCCAGTTGGTGCCGGCGGCCAAGCCGGGCAGCAGCCCGCGGGAGCGCAGGAAATACACATAGGCGAAGGCGCCGAAGAAGAACAGCCCTTCGATGCAACTCGCGAAGCAGGTGAGGTTCAACAAGAACTGACGACGATCATCCATGGTCTCGATGCGGTTCATGTTCTGCACCGAGTCCGTCCAGCGTTGGCAGAACTGTGCCTTGCGGCTGATCGAGGGGATATTGTCGATGGCCGCGAAGGCACGGGCGCGCTGCGCCTGGTCGGGAATGTAGTTATCCAGCAGGGTCAAATAGAACTGCACGTGCAGCGCTTCTTCGAACAACTGCCTGGACAAGTACATGCGCGCCTCCGGCGCGTTGATGTGCTTGTAGAGGCTTAAGACGAGGTTGTTCGCCACGATGGAATCGCCGGTGGCGAAGAAGGCCACCAGACGCTCGATGAGGTGGCGATCGGCCGGGCTCATGCGGCGCTGCATGTGGCCCAGATCGATTTGAAAATCGATTTCTTCCACGCTCCAGGTGTTCTTGATGGCGGCGCGGTACATCTCGTAGAACTTCGGATAGCGCATGGGCCGAAGGGTGAGATTGAAACCGGGATCGAGTAAGTGGCTCATTGGCAGGCCTCGCAGCTTTCGGGGTTCTCGAGCGAGCAGGCGAGAGCGGCGCTGTCCTGTGTCGCGCCGGCCTGGGTTTCTTGAACCGTGGTTTTGGAAATTTTCGTCGCGGGCCGTGACCGCAGGTAGTACGTGGTTTTGAGACCCCGCTTCCAGGCATACATGTACATGCTGGACAGCTGACCGATGTTCGGGTTGGCGATGAACAGGTTTAAGGATTGGCTTTGATCGATGTACGCGCCACGGTCGGCCGCCATTTCGATCAGAGACTTCATGGGGATCTCCCACGCGGTGCGGTAAATGCTCTTGACCTCCGTCGGGATCGAATCGATTCCTTGGACAGAGCCGTCGGCCAATTTGATGGCGTCGCGCATCTCGGGGCTCCATAGACCCAAGAGCTTCAGTTCTTGCGCGAGGTGGGCGTTCACCTGCAGGAAGTCGCCCGACAACGTCTCGCGCTTGAACAAATTGGATATCTGCGGCTCGATGCACTCGTAGCAGCCCGCGATAGATGCGATGGTGGCGGTGGGTGCAATGGCAATCAGCAAGCTGTTGCGCAGCCCGTGGGTGCGAATTTCCGTGCGCAGTTCCTGCCAGCGTTCCGGGTTGGCCGGGGTGATGCCCCAGGCTTCGAATTGCAATTCGCCGGCGGCGGCGCGGGTCTCCGGGAAGCTGGGATGGGCGCCGTGTTCGCGGGCTAATTCCATGGAGGTGCGCAGTGCGTGAAAGTAAATTTCCTCGGAGATGCGGGCGGAGAGGCTGCGCGCGGCTTCGCTGTCGAAGGGCAGGCGAAGCTTAAAGAACACGTCCTGCAGGCCCATCAACCCCAATCCCACGGGGCGCCACCGCATGTTCGAGGAGCGCGCGGCGGCAATGGGATAGAAGTTCAAGTCGATGACGCGATCGAGTTGGCGTACGGCCAGCTCGACCGTGTGGCGCAGCTTATCGAAGTCGAATTCGCGGCCTTCGAGGTGGCGGGCGAGATTGATGGACCCCAAGTTGCACACCGCGCTTTCGCCGTGGGTGGTGACCTCGATGATCTCCGTGCACAGGTTCGAGAGGTGAACGGCGTTCTGGGCCAGAGCCGTTTGGTTGCAGGCGCGATTCGACTTGTCTTTGAAGGTCATCCAGCCGTTGCCGGTCTGGGCGAGGGTGCGCATCATGCGGGCGTAGAGGTCCCGGGCGGGCAGAGTCTTGCGGGCCAGGCCGCGCGCTTCGGCTTGGCAGTAGGCCTGCTCGAAGGCGGAGCCCCAGAGATCGGGCAGTTCCGGCACGTCCTTGGGATCGAACAAGGACCAGGGCTCGTTCGCTTCCACCCGCTTCATGAACAGGTCGGACACCCAATTCGCGACGTTCAAATGGTGGGTGCGGCGGGCGTCATCACCGGTGTTGTCACGCAGCTCCAGGAACGCCTCGATGTCGGCATGCCAGGTTTCGAGGTATACGCAGGCTGCGCCCTTGCGCTTGCCGCCTTGGTTCACCGCGGCCACCGACGAATCCAGCGTCTTCAGCCAGGGAACGATGCCGTTCGAGAGGCCGTTCGTGGAGCGAATCAGCGAACCCTCGGAGCGCACGCGATGCCAGGCGACGCCGATGCCGCCGGAGAATTTTGACAGGAGCGCAATGTCCTTGTACTTCTCGTAGACGCCTTCCAGGGAGTCCGGAGGCGAATCGAGCAGGAAGCAGCTCGAGAGCTGCTCGTGCAGCGTGCCGGAATTGAACAGAGTCGGCGAGCTCGGTAGGTAGTCCAGCGAGGAGAACAACCGATACTGCTCGATGGCCTCGTGGACGGTGGTGCTGAGCGCCACGGCAACCCGCATCCAAAAATACGGCGGCGTCTCGATGACGTAGCGCTTCGTGGGGTGCTTCAGTAGGTACCGATCGTAGAGCGTCCGGATGCCGAAATATTCGAAGCGCTGGGTGCGCTCGACGTCGATGGCATCGTTCAGCTTGCGGGCATTGGATTCGACGAATTGCAGCACGCGCTCGTTCACCAGACCGACATCGAAACCGGCGCGAATGGATTGCGAGAAGGAATAGATACCGAGACCTTGGACCTCTTTATCGATGAAGGCGCCCAGCAGGCGAGCCGCCAGCTTGGAATAGGCAGGTTCGTCGGCCATGAACGAGGAAGCGGTGCGAATGGACAGTTCGTCCAATTCGCGGGTGGTCGCGCCGTCGTAGAGGCCGGCAATGGTCTTCAGGGCCACGCGCATGGGGTCCACGTCCGCGATACCCTCGCAGCAGCGGGTCACGGCGCGCACGATCTTGTTCACATCGATGGGCTCGTGCGCTCCGGAGCGCTTCTTGACGCTCATGGGGGCGCGCGGCGAGGGTGGGGGATTCAAATTGAATTGGGGCTGGGCAATCTGTTGTGTCGACACTTTAGTTTTCCTTCACGAGTTCAATCGTCGGACTGAACAGCCGTGGGCGAGGGTTCGAAGGCGCGGTTTTGGTGCGCGCGTCTGTACCTTTCGCCGGCAACTGCTCCCCTCGAGCGTTGAGGAACTCCGATGGCGAAAGGGCGGGGTGTGGCCTGCGCGTATGGCACAGACACGTATCCCGGCCGCTCCTCCCACGAGAGCTCCAGAGCCGTACAACACCCCGTTCGGGATGAGGATCGCGGCAGGTCTTCGGACTTGTGGGCTTTCGGCTTTTTAGGCCGGTTTCTACCGCACGCTGCTTCCCGAACCGGCGACTTGCGTCGACAATTCAGTGCCGTTAGCGTGTTTCGCTCCCATTTACCGCTGCGGGGCAGTTCCGGGTTCTCACCGGATTCCCTCTTAGGTCCAGCACTAGTGCCAGACACCGCAATGGGCCACAAGATATTGTGTTTATGGGATTGCGTCAATTATGTTTATGCTGCAACGCAATTAGGTTGCAAAGGGACTTCAAACCTTAAAAACTTCCTATATAATCCGCGCGCACTTCCGATTCGGTTTGCACGAACCCGAGCATCGGCCTGGAAAATACGTTTGGCGCAGTCGATTTTGTTGAAGGCGCCCGTAGCTCAACCGGATAGAGCACCGGCCTTCTAAGCCGGCGGTTGCAGGTTCGATTCCTGCCGGGCGCGCCACTTATCGGAAGTCGACGATGGTGGACGTAGCTCAGCTGGTAGAGCCCCGGATTGTGATTCCGGTTGTCGCGGGTTCGAGCCCCGTCGTCCACCCCACCTTTAGAAAGTGGTTTGTTTGTGCAGTGTTTGTGCGGAAAGGTTTATTGGGCCGTTAGCTCAGCTGGTAGAGCAGTTGACTCTTAATCAATTGGTCGTAGGTTCGATCCCTACACGGCCCACCATCTACCCTCCGAAGACTTCCGGTAGTATCCAACACGACGTCAAAAGTCGTGTAAAACCCCTAGAAAACCAGGGTGAGACTGTCCGACGAGTCGAAGCTCGGGGCGCTCTTGATAGTGCGCACCGATGCCTGGGCTGCTGCAGCCAGATTTTCCGTTACGCAATTGCCACCAGCCGAGCGAAACGAGATCCGGCTGCCGATCCTCGCGGAGCGCTGCCACCCCCCGTGGGCGGCCACTTCGCCAGCATCACCGAGCCCGAGGGTATCGGCGAACTGCTGCGCGCGATCGACGGCTATCAGGGGAACCCGCGGACTCGTTGTGCTCTGCGTCTTTCTCCATTGTTTTTTGTGCGCCCCATCAACTTGCGCAAAGCCGAATGGATTCACTTTCTCTGGGACGAGGCGCAATGGCGAATACCGGGGGTGCTATTGAAGATGAAGGAAGATCTGATTGTGCCGCTGCCGCGTCAGGCGATGGAAATCCTGGGCGAGCTCAAACCCCTTACAGGCAATGGACGCTACCTCTTCCCGTGCGAGCGCGCTTCAAGCCGCCCGATGTCGTCGAATACGGTCAACGGCGCGCTCCGCCGATTGGGCTACAGTGGCGAGGAAATGGTCGGCCATGGTTTTCGCGCAATGGCCCGTACGGTCATGGATGAGGTACTGGGATATCGCGTGGACTGGATTGAGCATCAGCTGGCACACAAGGTGAAAGACACCAACGGCCGCGCATATAACCGCACTGCCTATCTCGCAGGGCGGCGGGAGATGATGCAGGGGTGGGCGGACTATCTCGTGCGCCTAAAAGAAGGCGCGGTCTCTTCGTGGGTGCGAGCCCACCCGGCAACTGTTGCTCCAGCCGGTAGTAACCGGAGCAGTCGTGGAGGTGACGAAGCGGCTGAAGCCTTCGGTGTAGAGGGTCATGTAAGTGACCTGACGAATACGCAGGCCATAACGTGAGTGAACGCTGAGCAATCCTCGAAAAGTCCAATGCAGAAGCCGACCCGCCTAGGTTTCGGGGAAGGCTGTCATTTCTGGGGTAGTGAGCAACACGCACCCAGAGATTCTGCCGGGGTACTGGCGATGGCATGCGTATCAGAGGGAGACCGTCGCAATTTAGGGAAGCCCCATCGCGTGGTCGGTTGCGACGACCGCCCGGACGCCCGCGAGGGACAGGCCGGATGTGGTGGGGTGGCGGATAGGCCCGAGATACCGTTGAGATCAGTGTAATGCTGATGGAGGGAAGGGGCCTTAGTTCAAGATCGGCGCAATAAGTGGCGAGGGACGGGAAATTGGGCAACCTATCAATTCCTGAGAGTGTTCAGAAGCTGCAGACGGCGTTACAGGCGAAAGCGAAGGAAAACTCCGGCTTTCGGTTCTACGCGCTGTACGACAAGATTCATCGCGAGGACGTACTGCAGTTTGCGTATCTTCGCTGCAAATCCAATGGCGGCGCGGCGGGAGCAGACGGGCAAGAGTTCGACGACATCGACTCGTATGGGCAAGAACAATGGCTGAGAGAATTGGCGCAGGAGCTCAGAGAGAAGAAGTACCAGCCGCAAGCGGTACGGCGAGTGTTCATACCCAAGCGGGGTGGCACAGGGCGCAGGCCCTTAGGCATCCCCTCGATCCGCGACCGGACGGTGCAGATGGCGACGGTGTTGGTCTTAGGGCCGATCTTCGAAGCCGATTTGCAGCCGGAACAACACGCGTATCGGCCGGAGCGTGACGCGCTCAGCGCGGTAAAGCAAGTCTATAAATTGCTGAAAACGGGTCACACGAAGGTCATCGACGCGGATTTGGCCGCGTACTTTGACAGCATCCCGCACTTGGAATTACTTCAATCGGTGGCGCGCCGGGTTGTAGACCCGCAGATGCTGCATCTGATCCAGATGTGGCTCAACGCTCCCGTTGAGGAAACCGACAAGCGCGGCAACAAAAAGCGAACGACCCGCAATCGCGATGAGAAACGGGGTATTCCCCAAGGGTCACCCGTATCACCACTGCTGTCGAATATTTATATGCGACGGTTCGTGTTGGGGTGGCGGAAGTTGGGGCACGCCGAGCGTTATAAAGCGCAAATCGTCAATTATGCCGATGACTTCGTGATCTGCTGTCAAGGCAACGCGTTTGAAGCGATGCAAGTGATGCGTCAGCTCATGGGTCGGCTACGGCTGACGGTCAACGAGGAGAAGACTCACTATTGCCGCGTGCCGAGGCAGCACTTTAACTTTCTGGGGTATACGTTCGGGCGATATTACTCGAAGACATCGGGCCGCGCTTATTTGAGCGCCAAGCCCTCGAAGAAGAGTCTACGTCGTCAGATCGAGTCGATCCGGGAGAAGACCGACAAGCGTCGCGCTCTGCTCCCCGCCGAACAAATCGTGACGGAACTGAACGATGGGCTACGCGGTTGGGCCAACT
>Ga0302310_10001780_pt1 | contig 17943 bp, 10 predicted proteins | sample III_Palsa_N1_2_FD_200451 | JGI IMG/M metagenome (GOLD analysis project Ga0302310, IMG submission 200451) | Peat permafrost microbial communities from Stordalen Mire near Abisko, Sweden - III_Palsa_N1_2 | ecosystem: Environmental > Terrestrial > Soil > Palsa > Peat permafrost | place: Sweden...
TGGCAGATGAACCGGCTCTTACAAGGGGATGTGGGCAGCGGAAAAACCATCGTAGCCGTTTTGTCGCTTCTGTTGGCAGTGGACAATGGCTTCCAGGGCTGCCTGATGGCGCCTACCGAGATATTATCACAGCAGCATTACGCAGGGGTCACCGCACTCCTGGAGCCATTGCATTTGAAAGTTGCGCTGCTGACAGGGTCCACGAAGACCGCTGCCAGGAGGGAGATACTGAAGGGGCTGGAAGAAGGCTGCATCCATATTGTCATTGGAACGCATGCCCTGATCGAAGAAGTGGTTCAATTTAAACGCCTGGGCCTGGCGGTGATCGATGAACAGCACCGGTTCGGGGTAGCCCAGCGGGCCAGTCTCTGGAAGAAGGCCGCCCTCCCTCCCCATATCCTGGTAATGACCGCCACCCCCATACCCCGCACCCTGGCCATGACGGCATACGGGGACCTGGACTACAGCGTGATGGATGAACTCCCCCCGGGGAGGATACCCATCGTGACTGTTCACCGTTTTGAAAGCGGGCGGCCCAAGGTGATGGATTTTATAAAATCGGAAATTGCAAAAGGAAGGCAAGCTTATATCATTTTCCCCCTAATCGAAGAGTCGGAAAAGCTGGATTATGAAGACCTGATGAAAGGGTATGAAAATGTGAAAGCCTATTTCCCGGAACCTGCCTATTGGGTCAGTATGGTCCACGGCAGGCAGACAGCGAAGGTAAAAGAGACCAACATGCAACGCTTTGTCAAGGGGGATACTCAGATCATGGTATCAACCACGGTCATTGAAGTAGGGGTGAATGTGCCCAACGCAAGTGTAATGGTCATTGAAAGTTCAGAAAAGTTCGGTCTTTCCCAATTACACCAGCTAAGGGGCAGGGTAGGGAGGGGAAATGAGCAAAGCTATTGCATCCTGGTAACAGGGTCAAAGTTGGGTAACGAGGCCAAGGAACGCATAAAGATCATGACTTCAACCGGTAATGGATTTGAGATCGCGGAAAAGGACCTGGAATTGCGGGGCCCCGGGGATATAGAGGGCACCCGTCAAAGCGGCCTGTTAAACTTCAAACTGGCTTCTATAGTCCAAGACAAGCATTTGTTGGATATTGCCAAGGCCGAAGCCGTCCGGATTGTTGAAAATGATCCGGAATTGCTATTTCCCGAACATAAGACAATCCTTGATTACCTTTTGTCTCAAAAGGGTAAAACTGCATGGAGTAAGATATCTTAGCGCAACATTTAGGCCCGGATTACGTATATAATATAAGATTGATGAGAAATATGTACTCTTTCGGTAAAATTCTCCTTTGTATAACGTTCTCAGTGGCTGGGATCATTGCCAGGGCTCAGTCCCCTGCCACATTGCAGTTTATTGAGAACAAGGGACAATGGGACAAGCAGGTTTTGTTCAGTGCTGATATGCAGGAAAGCGGATTTTACCTCCACAATAACGGGTATTCGGTATTAATGCGGCAAATAGTAAAGCGGGACGGTAAAACCACGAGCGGTTCCCTGTATCCCCATAAAGGGCTGGTACCCATTGCGCACCCGGATCCCGGTCACCTTACTGCTAAAACGTCTGCTACGCCCAATGGAGGATCAACCGCAGCCAATGCAGGAAATGAATTACCCAATGACGCGATGACTGTTAATTATGACGTCTACTCAGTCCAGTTTGCAGGTGCTAATTCCAGTCCCCGGATCATTCCCGATAAACCGGATGGGGGGTATAATAATTATTTCATTGGAAACAATCCATCCCTATGGGCCTCCCATTGCCGTACTTTTCAGGGGGTGACCTACAAAGACATGTATCCGGGTATTGATGTCCGTTATTATTCAGAGTCCGGTCAATTAAAATATAATCTGGTCGTGCATCCTGGAGCCGACCTTTCGCAGGTGACGTTACAGTATAATCCTGTCAGCAAGCTCTATACGAAGAACGGCCAGTTGCACGTGAGCACTCCCATGGGAGAAACAATAGAAATGAGCCCTGCGTCCTATCAGCCAAATGATACCGGAAGGACTGAAGTTAATTGCCAATATAAGGTCAAAGGAAATACCGTTTCTTTTTCTGTACCGGACTATGATCCAAAGCAAACGCTGGTCATAGATCCGACATTTGTATTTTGTTCCTTTACCGGTAGCAAGGGGGATAACTGGGGTTTCACGGCAACCTATGGGTCCGACGGAAGCATGTACCTGGGCGGGATTGCCGGGGATGGTTACCTGACTTCCCCGGGGGCCTATTCCCCCGGATTTCACGGTGGTCCGGCAGCGAATGAATATCCCCCTGATGTGGCCATCATTAAATTATCCCCCAATGGAACGCAGCGCGTCTGGGCTACCTATCTGGGCGGGGCGGATGACGATGAACTTCCTACGAGTATGATTGAAGACCACAACGGGGACCTTGTCGTGGTGGGGCATACCCGTTCTGCGGATTTTCCTACCACCACCACAAGCCCGACTTTCGGCCCCAGAGGAGGATGGGACATTTTTGTGTCTAAGTTCAGTAGTGACGGGTCCCAGTTATTGGGTTCCATCGTGATTGGAGGAAGCGGCCAGGACGGAAGCAATATCACTGACCAGTATGAGAATCCTCCTGGAGCCATGTCATTGAAGCAGAATTACGGGGACGACTCCAGGAGTGAAGTTATTGTAGACGCAAACAACAATATATACATGGCGTCCTGCACGAGATCCCCTACGGATTTTCCTTCGACGGGCGGGTTTCAGACCTCTTCTCCCGGTGGCCAGGACGCCGTGGTGCTAAAGGTGAATGCTGCCGTAAACACCCTGATGTGGAGCACTTATTTGGGTGGTAAGGGGGATGACGCAGCCTATGTGTTGGATATGAGCCCGATCACGGGGCAAATATTCGTCGCCGGTGGTACGGCCAGCCCCTCCTTTCCCGGGGTTCCTGCCACAGGGGTGGTACAGCCGGTTTTCGGGGGCATCATCGATGGATTTATTACTGCGTTGCAGGATAACGGCAATTCGGTATCGTTGCTCAAATCTACCTTTATCGGGACCGCTTCCATCGACCAGATCTATGGTCTGCAATTTGACAAGCTGGGCTTTCCTTACATCACTGGGACTACGCTCGGCACCAACTGGCCTCATATCAATGCCACCTACTACGTGGCAGGCGCTAAACAATTTGTTTGTAAACTGCAGCCGGACCTGTCTGCTTATATATACTCCACCGTTTTTGGAACAGCCAGTTCCACGGACGGCCCCAATATTTCCCCCACTGCTTTTTTGATCGACCGGTGTGAAAATGTGTACGTAGCAGGTTGGGGCGGGATCGTAGACCATGGGAATGCTTATCCGTCTTCCGGAACGGGGGGGCTGCCTATTACTTCAGATGCTGTGCAGAGTTCGACGGACGGGAGCGATTTCTATTTCTTCGTCATGCAAAAGAATGCTACCGCCCAATTATACGGAAGCTATTTTGGTCAGAAAGGCGGCAACTTCCAGGAGCATGTGGATGGGGGAACCAGCCGGTTTGACCAGAATGGCGTGATATACGAAGCGATCTGTGCGAATTGTTACGGAGGGGCAACATTCCCTACCAACCCGAAGAACGTGTGGGCATTTACAAATGGCACGCTGACCCCGGGGTCGCTGACGCCGTCTTACGGAGGTTGTAACGAAGCAGGGGTCAAGATCGCCTTCAACCTGGCAGGCGTCGGATCGGGGGTGAAGGCCTCCATTACAGGCAAAACATTATCAAACCTGGGATGTATTCCACTCCAGGTGAATTTTACGGATACCATCGGAAATGCGGTTACCTATGTCTGGAATTTCGGGGACGGCAGCGCCCCGGTGACTACGACCGTCCCTTCCACCAATCATACCTATACCCAGGTGGGCATTTATCAGATCATGCTGATATCCATTGATCCCAGCAGTTGTAATGTCCAGGATACTTCCTATACAACCATCAGGGCTGCCAACAATAGCGCGAATGTAGCGTTCACGGATTTTAAAATACCGCCCTGCACCAATCTTGGTTACGAGTTCACCAATACTTCCACGCTTACTGCAGGAGACAAGCCCTTTACCGATACTTCATTCACCTGGAGTTTTGGGGATAATAGTCCTTCGGTCAGGGCCGGGCTTCAGACCCAGACGCATGGGTACCCTGCCAGCGGCGTATATTCCGTACAATTGATCCTTACCGACACAAATTATTGTAATGCGCCGGACACGGTCACTCAAACGTTGCACGTGGCTACCCTGGTAAAAGCCCAGTTCAGTACACCACCCACCGGGTGTACGCCTTACAATGCTATCTTCACAGATAACTCCATCGGAGGAATGCAGTGGGCATGGGATTTTGGGGACGGTTCGCAATCAACCACCGAGAGTCCCACGCACTTGTATCCGAACCCGGGTGCCTATGTCGTTCAACTTATCGTGACGGATACGTCAACCTGTAATAAGGTGGACACGGCCTATGAAACCATCAACCTCTTTGAAAAACCAACGGCCTCTTTCATTTGGGGCCCCAGTCCGGCCGTCCAGAATACCCCTACCGTTTTCACCAATAATTCTTCCCATGATGCCGTCACTTTTACGTGGATATTCGGGGACGGGGATACGCTGGTCACGACCAGCAGGGATACAGTTTCTCATCAATATAATAAGACCACTACCTATACTGCCTGCCTGGTCGCTACCAATGGGGCAGGTTGTTCCGATACGACCTGTCAGGCGGTGAGCGCCATTGTATTCCCCGATTTCGATGTGCCCAATGCATTTACGCCGGGAAGATTTGGCCAAAATGGGGTGATCAAGGTGCGGGGCTTTGCCATTTCCAAGATGGACTGGAAGATATACAATCGCTGGGGGCAACTGGTATTTGAGTCCCTGAACCTAAATACAGGATGGGATGGCACCTTTAAAGGGGTCCTTCAGGCTATGGACGTGTATGCATATACACTTAGCGTGGAGTTCTCCGATGGCACCCATGCAACCAAGACGGGTGATATCACCCTGCTACGATAAGGTCTTTTGCTTTTAAGCCGCGAATGGCGTATATTATATTGCAGAAAAAACAGCTTTTTGAAGAAAGTCCTTGTTGCTTGGTTGGTATGGATTCTATCCGGAGGAGTGCCCGCGACTGCCCAGACAGGGGGGACCTTTGAATTCATTGAAAACAAAGGACAGTGGGGAAAAGAAATCTTATTCAGGGCTGATATGCAAGGCAGCGGCTTTTTCTTAAATAAAAACGGCTATACGGCTACTTTGTATAATACCAGGGATTACGAACGGGTTTTATCCATCGTCCATGGTCATAGCCCACACGGAGAAAAAGGGGAGGGGGACACGGTTCAAGTCCAGGGATTTAAAAAAACGACGCTTCATTATGCACCCACTGCCCTGGATTCTTTTGTTGTTCACGGACATACCTATACAGTAAAATTCTCCGGAGCCAACCCGGAACCCCAGATCATTCCGGAAAAACCCGTAGGGGGCGTTAACAATTATTTTATCGGAAATGACCCCAATAAATGGGGTACCCATTGCAGGGTGTATGAATCTGTCCGGTATAAGGACCTGTATCCGGGAATAGACGTACGATATTACTCGGAGGGGAACCGATTAAAGTATGACCTCATCGTTCATCCCGGTGCGGACCTTTCCAGGGTTAAGCTGGAATATGGATCTGTGCAAGGCCTGAAGGTGAGGAACAACCAATTGCATATCGGGACTACCGTGGGGGAATCGGTGGAATTGACCCCTGCGGCTTACCAGCCTTCGGATAGCGGCCGAACCGGGGTCGGCTGCCGGTATAAGCTAAAAGGAAATGTCCTGACCTTCGATATGGAAGACTATAACCATTCCAATACCCTGGTGATCGACCCTACTTTCATTTTCTCTTCTTTTACAGGCAGCAAGGCGGACAACTGGGGATTTACCGCTACATACGGCTCGGACGGCAGCATGTACCTGGGGGGAATTGCCGATGCGGGATACCCGACTTCACCAGGCGCTTTTCAGTCTTCTTTCAAAGGGGAGGATGGCTCCGGTATACCCGGAGATATCGCCATCATGAAGTTATCACCGAATGGCACCAAGCGGATCTTTGCTACTTACATCGGCGGATCATTGCAGGACCAGCCACATAGCCTGATAGAGAATCCTAATGGGGAACTGGTGATTGCGGGAAGGAGCAATTCCGTTGATTTCCCCCAGACAGTTCCTCCGGTGGGGCCTAATGGAGGATGGGATATCATCGTATGCAAACTGAGTAATGACGGTACCCAATTATTGGGGTCTATGAAGATAGGAGGTAAAAATAGTGACGGAGTGAATATTGCAGACTATTCCGTGCAAGGGACGAATATCCTGAAGCAGAATTACGGTGATGATGCCCGCAGTGAAGTCAATGTGGATGCATCAGGAAATGTGTACCTGGCTTCCTGCACCCAATCCCCGGATTTTCCTATGTTCGGAGGAGGCTTCCAGACCGCACTAAGCGGAGTTCAGGACGGAGTGGTTTTGAAAATTAATCCCGCGGTAAACCAGGTCATCTGGAGCACTTACATGGGAGGGACAGGATATGACGCCTCCTATGTACTGGCCCTCAATCCCATGGCTGCGGGTAACCTGTATATAGGCGGAGGCACGACAAGCACTGATTTCCCCGGGGTGGTACCGGGGGTTGTACAACCTGCCAATGCAGGAGGCACCTGTGACGGATTTGTGGCCTGGTTGATCGACCAGGGAACCAGTGTCAGCCTTAATAGAGCTACCTATATCGGTACCGGCGGCATTGACCAGGTATACGGGGTGCAATTCGACAGACTGGGATTCCCCTACATCATGGGCACCACCACAGGGGAGTGGAAGGTGATCAATGCCCCTTATTTTGCGGCCGGCAGCAAACAGTTTATCTCCAAATTACAGCCGGACCTTTCCGCTTATATCTACTCTACCTGTTTCGGCACGCAAAGCACAGAGCCCAATATTTCGCCGGTCGCTTTCCTTGTGGACCGCTGCGAGAACGTCTATGTATCCGGATGGGGAGGGAAGGTCGATCAATTGGAAGGCTATTTATCTGCCGGGGTCGGCGGAATGCCGATCACTTCGAATGCCGTCCAGCGAACGACGGATGGGAGTGATTTCTATTTTTTCGTGATGCAGAAGAACGCGGCCAGCCAGCTATTCGGAAGCTTCTTTGGACAATACGGGGGGCAATTCCAGGAGCACGTGGACGGGGGTACCAGCCGGTTTGACCAAAACGGGGTTATTTACCAGGGCATCTGCGCGAATTGCGGGGGAGGCGCCATTTTTCCTACCCAGCCTTCCAATGTGTGGGGGCCCAAAAACCTGTCGAATGGAAGGTGCAATGAAGCCGGAGTAAAGATCGCGTTCAACCTGGCGGGCGTGGGATCCGGCTTAAAGGCCTCGATCGTAGGCCGGCCTCCCTTTGTCCATTCCGGGTGTCTGCCGTTGCAGGTTAATTTCAGCGATACCATTGGGAACGCGGTGACCTACGTATGGCATTTCGGAGACGGTTCGCTGGACGCAACCACCACTGTTCCACAAACATCCTATACGTATACCCAGACCGGGACTTACAATGTCCGGTTAATTTCGATCGATCCCCAAAGCTGTAATGGAGCGGATACCTCTTATGCCACGCTGGTCGCCCGCAATGATGAAGCCCTGGTCAGCTATTCAAAGGCCAAACTTCCCCCCTGCCAAGGGCTGGCCTACAGGTTCTATAATAATTCTGATGCGGGCACGGGCAAGATATTCTCCGACAGTTCATTTGTCTGGAATTTTGGGGATGGAACGCCCCCTGTTATCGGGGGACCTGATTCTGTGACGCATAGTTTTCCGGCGGCCGGATCTTATACCGTTACACTGACCATGATTGATACGGATTTCTGTAACTATCCCCAAACCGACTCCGAAACGCTGAATATATCTCCCCTGGTAAAGGCTCAGTTTGAGACGCCGGCTGTCGGCTGCGCTCCGTATACGGCTGTTTTCAATACGATCATTCACGGGGGCCAGCAGTTCATCTGGACCTTTGGAGATGGCACGGGCTCCAGGGATATATCGCCGGTCCACTTATATGAGTCGCCGGGCGTCTATCCGGTTCAACTCACTGTAATAGATTCCAATTCGTGTAATATTATCGACTCGGCGAGGGATACCATCACCGTGTCGGGCCGGCCCTCTGCTGCATTTACCGTAAGCCCTGTGCCGTCCAGGGAAAATACGCCCACCGTATTCACCAATAACAGCTCCTCCGATGCCGTCCGTTTTAACTGGGAATTCGGGGACGGAGATTCTTTACTGACAACATCCCGGGATACGGTGGCCCATCAATACAACATAAGTGGTACCTTTAATAGCTGCCTGATCGCTTACAACGCATCAGGTTGCCCCGACACCGTGTGCAGTCCCGTAAGCGCAGTTGTCGTCCCCTTGTTAGACGTACCCAATGCCTTTACCCCAGGCCGCTTTGGCGAGAACAGCCAAATAAAGGTGAGGGGCTTTGGTATAGCGAAGATGGAATGGAAGATTTATAACCGCTGGGGTCAATTGGTATTTGAGTCCAAAGATCCCGGTACCGGTTGGGACGGTACCTATAAGGGAACCTTGCAGCCTATGGATGTATACGCATATACCCTGTCCGCCGAATTCACCAGCGGGGGACACACAACTAAAACAGGGGATATTACGTTATTAAGATAAGGGCCTCACCTATTATTAAAAGGAGCGCTAAAGAAGAAAATTTATGCAAAAGATGATGCGGGGCAGACCCGCTGTGTGGTTTTTCTGGTTGGTCTTCGCACAAGGGGCTGTGCAGGGATTACACGCCCAGGACCTCCACTTCTCCCAATTCTTTAATGCTCCTTTGCTGGTTAACCCGGCAAACACCGGGTTCTTGCCGGATGCCGATTACAGGCTGGGAGCGAACTACCGCAATCAGTGGAGTGATATCATGCAGGTGCCTTATCAGACCATGAGTATTTTTGGGGACGCCCAGGTGTTAAGGAACCGGATCACAAATGGTTGGCTGGGGTTGGGGGGAACTATCCTAAGAGATGTAGCGGGTAGCGGGAGCCTTACTTCTACGGAAGTATACGGGTCGATCGCCTATCACCAGATGCTGGGTTTGTCGAGCTTGTTGACCGTAGGGTTTAACACAGGTTGGGCGCAAAAGCGTATCGATGTGTCCAGGTTGAAATTCCCGGACCAGTTTGATGGAAAATTTTTCGATGCGGGATTACCCAGCAGTGTGATACTGGATAATACCCAAACCAGCTACTTTGACATGCAGGCGGGTATAAATTATGCCTATTTCCCTAATGAACATACCTACCTTAATCTAGGGGTCTCTGTACAACATATTAATAATGCCAGGGAGACGTTTTTTGAGACCAGCGACCTCGGATTCGGTCAGATCCCCAGGCGTTATATCGTGAACCTGGATGCCCGTTTCAAGACCAATGACAATATGTGGATCCTCAATCCCAACATTTATTATACTCGGGACGCAGGCGCTACGGAAATGATGATTGGTATGAATGCAGAATATAAGCTGTCGGATGATGGCCTGAATTCATTAATCGCTGGCCTCTACTACCGGCCTGGAGATGCAGTGATCGCTATGATAGGATTCCAACTGAAGAGCTTGAAACTTACCTTTTCCTACGATATAACCGTATCAACGCTGCAAACCTACAACGGCTCCAGGGGAGCCTATGAATTCTCATCCATCTACACGGGATATTACGACGACTACAACGGAGACAAGCGGGAAAGCCTTTGTCCGAAATTTTAGCGCGCCCCCAAAGCAGGCCGAAGGACCTTACGGCGCCAAACAAGAGCGGGCCGCTGACCTTCGACGACCTGCGGTCGCCTCGGTCGTGCCCTGGTGGGCACCCCTTGCGGGGTCCTGCCCGAAGGGCCGACAAACAGATTGTTTGGCGCCAGAGGGCTACATTCCAAAGAGAGCCCTCTGGCGCCAAACCGAAGGGACGCAGTGGAAACTGCGTCCCTGAGACATGAGAAAACTAAAAAAAAAACTGCGTTCTAAATGGCTATACAGAATTCGAGGCGAATTACCTTCGCAATAAGTTGGTAAGCGAATATACGATTGATTTCGTAATTCAAAACAAGAAATTTTATCTGATTTTTACTTTATGGTAGAGTTAATAGACCGGTTCCGGGAAATCATAGGAGATGCCTATGTATTGATGGATCCGGAGTCCCTTCATCACTATGGACACGACGAGACGGAAGACCTGTTATATTTGCCTGAAGTGGTATTGAAACCACGTACCGCCTGGGAGATAAGCGCCATCGTCGCCCTATGCAACCAATACCGGATCCCCGTAACGCCCAGAGGGGCCGGTACCGGACTCAGTGGTGGGGCATTGCCACATAAAGGGGGGGTACTCCTGAGTACCGAACGCCTCAATTCCATTATTGAAATAGACGAAAGGAACTTGCAGGTCACTACGGAACCCGGTGTTATTACAGAAGTTCTCCAGGATAGTGTAAAAGAAAGGGGCTTGTTTTATCCACCCGATCCAGCCAGCAGGGGCTCCTGTTTCATAGGAGGAAATGTGGCGGAGAACAGCGGTGGCCCGAAGGCTGTGAAATATGGGGTTGTAAGGGATTATGTGTTGAACCTGGAAGTCGTCCTGGCGACAGGCGAGATCATCTGGACGGGTTCCAATGTTCTTAAAAACTCGACGGGATATAACCTGACTCAACTCATGGTTGGTAGCGAAGGTACCTTGGGGATTGTGACTAAGATCGTTCTCCGGCTGATCCCTTATCCCAAATATGATGTGTTGATGCTGGTCCCCTTTACCGATTTGGAAAAGGCCGGAGAGGCGGTGAGTGCCATATTCCGGGCAGGTTTTACGCCCAGCGCCCTGGAATTGATGGAAATTGACGCCCTTATGATCACGAGCCGGATGGTAGGCAGCACCGTTGCACCTGTAACGGAAAATACTGCAGCGCACCTGATCGTGGAATTGGATGGGAATCATATGGATTCCCTGATGATGGAAGTGGAATCGATCGCCGGAGTACTGGAAGCCCATGGCGGGGGTGAGATTTTCTTTGCAGACGATGCCCAGCAAAAGGCGGAATTGTGGAAAGTACGGCGCAGAGCTGCAGAAGCGATAAAAGCGGCAGGATATACGATAGAGGAAGATACGGTGGTCCCAAGGGCCGAATTGCCTTCCCTGATCAAAGGGGTTAAAAAACTGGGGAGGCAATACGGATTCCATGCGGTTTGTTATGGCCACGCCGGAGACGGCAACCTGCATATCCGTATTAAGAAGGAAGGCACCCGAAACAGCATGGATGATCCGGCGATGGTGGAAGGCCTGAGAGCCCTTTTCCGGCTGGTAAAGAGCCTGGGAGGGACCATCAGCGGAGAGCATGGGATAGGGCTGGTACAAAAGGGCTATATGGACATTGTCTTCAGTCCGGCCGAGTTGAGGCTTATGAAGGCTATTAAACTGGCCTTTGATCCCAATAATATCTTAAATCCTGGTAAAATATTGGATAACTGAGACCGTTATATTAAACTTTGTAGTTAATACAAGTCCAAAGCTCTGATCTAAATAGTGTACGTAAAAACAGACAACCAATAATTTATGAAAAAACTGTTATTGATATTGACGGTGCTGGGGATAGTCAACATGCCATTTTTGGCGCAGGCTCAGACGCAGGATTCAACGCATAGCAACGGTGACACTTCGGCCCCGGCCACCCCACATTCAGGGTGGAAGACGTACAGGGGGGAGTCGGGCTCCAACCGCTATCGTTATCAGACGCAGTCTGATGCATCCTCATTCAAGGAGCATCTGTTCGCGGGAGGGGCTTTGTCCCTTGGTTTCTATTCCGGAGAATTCCTCATAGGCGCTAATCCATTTGTGGGTTATTCTATCAAACCCTGGCTGGACGCGGGGGTGGCAATAAATTTCCAATATTACTCCGAAAGCCCTGAGGCTACTTACAACAATTCTACTTATCATAACACATTGCTGGGCGCAGGTGTGTTTGCAAGGGTTTTCCCGGTCAGCTTTTTGTTCCTGCAGGCGCAACCGGAGTATAACGAAATCTGGGAAAAGGAATCCCTCGACGGTCAGAGTACGTATTCCGACAGCTACGGGGTGTTCAGCTTCCTGGTAGGCGGGGGGATAAAATTTGGACCTCCTGACGCTAAGAGCTGGGGCTTCATATCCGTGCTCTTTGACGTCGGCGGGAATACTCTTTCGCCTTATAACGGGCCAGGCGGAAACCTGCTTCCGATTTTCCGAGCAGGGTATAATGTAGGATTTTAGCTATGGTTTCCTGGCTGCTGGGCATTGTGCTGGCTTACTTTCTGTTGTTATTGCTGGTAGCATATAAGACTTCCAGGCATTCCAGCAATGAGACCTTTTTCATAGGCAACCGCAGTTCCAACTGGATGCTGGTTGCCTTTGGCATGATAGGGACGTCTCTTTCCGGAGTGACCTTTATTTCGGTGCCCGGCACTGTGGGAAATTATGCGGGAGGGAGCAGCCCCCAGGCTTTTACTTATTTTCAGGTAGTTCTCGGATACCTGATAGGTTATATGGTGGTGGCATTCGTATTGCTTCCTCTTTATTACCGGTTGCGCCTGACTTCCATTTACCATTATCTCAGGACCAGGTTGGGAGAAACCTCCTACAAAACGGGAGCGCTTTTCTTTATCCTTTCCAGGACGGTAGGCGCGACTGCCCGTCTGTACCTGGTCATTAATGTCCTTCAGATCTTCCTGCTGGATTCCCTGGGTGTTCCCTTTGCCGTAACAACCGTCATCATATTAGGTATGATCCTCTTGTATACGTTGGAGGGGGGGGTGAAGACGATTGTGTGGACAGACACCCTGCAGACGACTTTTATGTTGCTGGGTCTCATTATCGGCGTGATATATATCATCAGCCATTTGCATCTTGACCCCGGCGGCGTATGGGCGGGTTTGAAGGCCCACGGATTTACCCGGGTGCTGAACACAGATGTAAAAAGTCCGGCGTTCTTCGGCAAGCAAATATTGGGGGGGGCCTTCATTACGATTGCCATGACTGGCTTAGATCAGGAAATGATGCAGAAGAATATCAGTGTCCGGACCCTGGGAGATTCCCAAAAGAATATGATCACGTTTAGCATAGTGATGGTATTGGTCAATGGGCTTTTTTTATTGTTAGGCGGGCTGTTATACCTCTACGCTTTTCACAACGGAGGAGCCTATTCGGATCATATATTGGTAATGAAAGGCCAGCCCGTCGCAGGAGATGACCTTTTTCCTTCCCTGGCCCTGCACTCCTTTTCCCCTGCGATCGCCCTCATCTTCATCATTGGACTGATCTCTGCCTTGTTTCCCAGCGCCGATGGGGCCCTCACAGCCCTTACGGCTTCCTTTTGCATCGATTTACTGGGCATGCAGGAAAATACGTCCCTGAGTGAAAAGCAGAAGAAGAGGACCCGGATGAAGGTGCACCTGTGTTTTGCGGTCGTATTCCTGCTCTGCATCCTTGTATTTCGCTGGATCAACGATAAATCCATTATCAAGATCATCCTGGACCTGGCCGGGTACACTTACGGACCATTGCTCGGGTTGTTTGCCTTTGGCATTTTTACCAGGCGTACCCTGAGATTCCCCAATTGGGTTCCCCTGGTCTGCCTCATGAGCCCCCTGCTTTCCTATATATTAAGCAGGGCAAGCGCCTCCTGGGCCGGGGGGTATAAAATAGGCATTGAATTATTGATCATCAATGGGCTGCTCACCTTCCTGGGATTGTGGATGATCTCTCAAAAAAAGACTACTGTATGAACGAGACATTGAAAATTTCAAAACAGCGTAAATGGACTGAATCCGAAGCACATTCCAGTTGGCAGATCTTTAAGATCATGGCGGAATTTGTGGATGGTTTTGAAACCCTTAATAAAATTGGTCCCTGTATCTCCATTTTCGGATCTGCCAGGACCAAGCCCGGAACCCATTATTACGAACTGGCCGTGCAAACGGCAAGGCGCCTGGCTGAAGAAGGATTTGGGATTATTACAGGAGGAGGACCCGGCATCATGGAAGCCGCCAATAAAGGGGCGCAATTGGCCGGGGGCAAGTCGGTCGGGCTCAATATCGAACTTCCTTTTGAACAAAAATCAAACCCCTATATCGATTCCGATAAGGGGATGTACTTTGATTATTTCTTTGTGCGGAAGGTTATGTTCACCAAGTACGCGCAGGCATTCGTCATGTTCCCCGGCGGTTTCGGGACGATCGATGAAATGTTTGAAGTGGCTACGCTGATCCAAACCCATAAGGTGGAAAGAACGCCGATGGTATTGGTGGGAAAGGCCTACTGGTCGGGTTTGCTGGATTGGATAAGAACCCAGATGCTGGAGGCGGAAAACAATATAAAAGCGGAGGATCTGGACCTGTTCGTCCTGTTTGATACCCCGGAGGAAGTGGCGGGGTATATGGTCAGCTATTATGCAAAAAACCCCCTAAAGCCGAATTTCTAGCGTTTTCCTATCTTTGTTAAAACGAACCCTACGTGGAAATAATCCATCCATTGGGGGCCGCCTACGCCGAGCGGTTTTCCCGGGAAGAATCGCCTTTATTAAAGGAGATCTCCCAGTTCACCCGACAGCACCACGCCCAGGCGCACATGCTCAGTGGCCAGGCGCAGGGAGCTTTTCTCTCATTTATATCGCGATTGCTGCAGCCCCGACGCATTTTGGAAATCGGTACTTTTACCGGATATAGTGCATTGTGCCTGGCGGAAGGGCTGGTAACGGGTGGTCTACTGCATACCATAGAATGCAGGGAAGAGGATGCGGCGCGTTCACGTGAATATTTTGCCAGGTCCTCCTGGAAGGATAGTATATTATTACACGAGGGAAATGCGTTAGATATACTGCCTGGGTTGAATGAAACCTGGGATTTGGTATTCATTGATGCGGATAAGGTGAACTATGTAGCTTATTACGAGGCTGTTTTGCCTCGGGTCCGGTCCGGGGGGGCGATACTGGCGGATAATGTACTTTTTCACGGGCAGGTGCTGGAAGAGCCGGTGAAAGGGAAGAACGCACTAGCTATCCAGGCGTTTAACGAATATGTGCAAAGCGATCCGGGGGTAAGACATGCCCTGGTTCCACTCAGGGACGGGATGATGTGTATCTATAAACTATAATGCGTAAGTACTGACTATGAATGGATTACAAAAAATACGTGCAGGGCTGACGATATTGGCTGCCTTCCTGTGTATACAGGGAACAGCCCAAAATATGACCGTTGACCAGTACGTGGCCACGTACAAGAATCTGGCCATTGCAGAAATGCAAAGAGCGGGGATTCCGGCATGTATCACCCTGGCCCAGGGCATTTTGGAGACAGAAGGGGGGAATAGCGATCTCCTGAAGCAGTCCAATAACCACTTTGGGATTAAATGCAAAAGTTCATGGACGGGCCCGACGGTGAGCCATGACGACGATGCGCTGGGGGAATGCTTCCGTAAATACAGCAGCGCTGCCGACTCTTATAAAGACCATTCAGCTTTCCTGAAAGGGAGCGACAGATACGCCTTTTTATTCCAGTTGGATCCCCTGGATTACAAAGGATGGGCGTACGGCCTCAAAAAAGCCGGGTATGCGACCAATCCTAAATATCCCCAGATCCTGATCCAATACATCGAACAATACCACCTGCAGGATTATTCCATGATTGCTATGGGAAAAATGAAGGACCCGAACCCTGACGGGGCACTAGCCGTCCAGGAGCAGCCAGCTTCTTCGCCAGCCCCTTCTCAGGCTGTCCCCGCCGCTACGACAGCGCACTATCCCCAGGGGGAATTCAGGATCAATGAAACAAAGGTTGTATTTGCCCCTGCAGGGACTTCCTTGCTGGCGCTGGCAGACCAATATCATGTGTCCTTGTCCTACCTTGTTGATTTTAATGACCTGAAGAATGACAACGAACTGGCGGCAGACCAGTTGGTTTATTTGCAACGCAAGAGAAAGGTCGGAGGCACCCCTATTCATATCGTACTGGCTGGTGAATGTCTCTACGATATTGCTCAGGCAGAGGGTATCCGGCTTAACTCATTGTTAGAGTATAATCAGTTGGATGAAACGATGCATCCTGCCCCGGGAGAATCGCTATATCTTCAGGGAAAGGCGCCGTCCCGGCCCAAACTGGTACAAGCGGAACTGGTGACATTCAAAACAAACTAGCGGAATGGATATTCGTGTACATGATAAGACATTTAAGCCATATCTAACAGCAGCGGAGCTGGAACAAGGTATTAAGCGCGTGGCTGCTGAAATTAACCGGGATTACGCCGGTAAGCACCCTTTGTTTATAGCCATCCTGAACGGCTCCTTTATGTTTGCGTCCGATCTGTTCAAGGAATTAACTATTGACGCTGAGTTAAGTTTTATTAAATTAGCATCCTATAAGGGGATGAAATCAACGGGCCATATCGTAACGGCTATTGGGTTGGATACGGATTTATTCGGACGGGATGTGGTCATTATTGAGGATATTGTAGATACGGGGAAGACCTTATCGGCATTTTTGCCCCAATTGGAGCACCAGCAGCCGGCCTCTTTGAAAATAGCCGTACTGCTGCATAAGCCGGAGGCTACCCTTTATCCCATTCGTATCGATTATTTGGGATTTTCAGTGCCAGATATATTCCTTTTGGGGTATGGACTGGATTATGACGGATTAGGTAGGAATCTTAAGGAAATATACCAATTGTCGCAAGCATAGCGGCGCTGTTGACCTTAATTGAAAACACCTGGCTTGATTGGCGAAAACCAGATCAATTATGAGGTGGATTAGCTTGCTATTTAGCTTATCCTCTATCGTAGGAACTGCAAAGGCACAATCCTACATTCGGGGCCAGGTATTGGATGAGTCCAATAAACCTCTTTTGGGGGTTCAGATATATCTTCCCTCCAGCCAATCCTTTTTTACGACGGGCAGCTCCGGTAGTTTTGGTTTTCCCTCTCCTTATAGCTCAGATAGTGTTGTATTTACCTTACAGGGTTATTCGGTATTAAAGACCAAGCTGGCGGGAAGCCATTTCAGTACGGTTACCCTGAAAATGCTGCCGGGAACCGCCCAGGCAAGGAGGCCCAAGCTGCTGTCCCTGGTAGGCCGCCAGGGGGCAGACCAGCGCAGGAGTCTCTGGGAGGGGGGCGAAACCTACGCCAACCTCGTCGAAAACGACCCCATATCGACCGACCAATTCCTCAGCACCGGATTTGCACTCAATATTGACAAGGCCTCCTACAGTAATATACGCCGGTTTATCAACATGCAAATGAGAGTGCCTCCGGATGCGGTCCGGATTGAGGAGTTGTTGAATTATTTTAACCTGGACTACCAGCCTCCTGTCGCGCCAGATGTTTTCTCCTTTCAATCCCAGGTCACCGATTGTCCCTGGAGTGCGGAGAAAAAATTATTGTTCCTTCACATCTGCGGTCAGAAGATTAACCTGGACGAGATGCCCCCGAGTAATTTTGTCTTTTTACTGGATATCAGCGGATCCATGGAAATGCCCAATAAATTACCCCTGATCAAGTCGGCTTTCCGCGCCCTGACCAATAATCTACGAAACAAGGATACTGTGAGTATTGTTGTGTACGGAGGGACTGTGGCGACGATCCTGGAAGCGGTACCGGGAACAAGCCGGCAAAGGATATTGGATGCCATAGACGGCCTGGAAGCCCAGGGAGAAACCCCGGGAGCCGCGGGTATAGTACTCGCCTATGGGGTAGCCAAGCAACATTTTATCAAAGGGGGGAATAACCGTGTTATCCTGGCTACGGACGGAGATTTTAATGTCGGACAAACGGGTGAAGATGAGTTGGAAACGGTGATCTCTCATGAAAGGCAGAGTGGGAT
>Ga0302310_10001782_pt1 | contig 17931 bp, 19 predicted proteins | sample III_Palsa_N1_2_FD_200451 | JGI IMG/M metagenome (GOLD analysis project Ga0302310, IMG submission 200451) | Peat permafrost microbial communities from Stordalen Mire near Abisko, Sweden - III_Palsa_N1_2 | ecosystem: Environmental > Terrestrial > Soil > Palsa > Peat permafrost | place: Sweden...
ACAATATCCATCAAAGTCAGCGCGGTCCGATAACAGAGAAAAAGTCGCGCATTGTAGTGCCTGTGGCCGGAATCGGAACACGATGTCCGCCAAGTGCTCGTTGGATTGCGTCAGAAGGCTTCAATGCCTTGGTCGGCGTGGTGAGGTGTCGATCTTCCATACGTGCCACTAGCGCTACGTGCCGCGGCTTTCTCCCTTCGTTCGATGGGCTGCGGCTAGTAGTGCATATCAGCCGACATGGCCCTCGGAGCGTGCTCTCACTCGATGGCCCCCGGAACGATGACTTGGCGGCCACCTTCACCGCGGGCCACGCGCTGGTAGGCGTCGACGGCGTGGATCAAGGGAACGGTGTTCTGCACCTGCGGCGCCTGCAGCGTCCCATCGTCAAACAGCGGCGCCAGCTCATCGAGAAGCCGTGCCGTCTGAGCACCGTCGAGCTTGAGCGAGTCGGCTCCGAACAGTTGCGATTCGTTGTGATAGAAGTCGCGTACATCGAAGCTGACGCGGCTGGCGCCGGTCGCACTGATCTCCACCAGCCGGCCTCGATGAGCAAGACAGCGCAGCGCCGCTTCAAACATCACGCCACCCACCGCATCGTAGACGACGTCCGCGCCCCGGCCTTCGGTTAACTGCCGAAGGCGTTCGGGCAGGTCAGCGTCAGATAGTAAGGTGCCGTCGAAAAGGGCTGCTTCGGAAGCTGACAGCGGCTCCCGGGTTACGCCGATGACTCGGCTGCCACGCCAGCGTGCGAGCTGGGTCACTGCCTGACCCACGCTGCCGGCAGCGCCGATCACGGCAACCGTCTCGCCATGGCCGGTGCGGGCATATTCAATCAGGCCCTGCCAGGCTACGGTGTAAGCCACGCCAACGCTGGCTGCCTGGACAAAGCTGAGGCATGCCGGTTTCTGCGACAACGCTTCCAGAGGCACGCGCATGAATTCGGCGTGCGCTCCATCGATGGTAAAGCCGAACTGGCCACCGCTGCCCCATACCTCTTTGCCAAGCCATTCGGACGGCCCTTCGACAACGATGCCAGCGAAGTCGCGCCCTGGAACGCGGGGGAGGGTGGTCTGGCTCATCAACCCGGCGACGTTCTTGACGTCGCTCGGATTGATCGCGGCGGCGCGGACTTCGACGATGGCGCTGTCGCGGTCAGCGCGTGGTTTCTCGATATCGCTCAGGGCGAGCAATTCAGGTGCGCCGAAACGGGTGATTTGCATGGCTTTCATCAGTACAAACTCCTTCGGGGATGGATCAGAACCAGGGGCGAACGATGGCCACAATGCGTTCGCCGACCAGCATCGCGGCGAGCCCGAGCAGGGCAATCGGCGGCGGTGCCGGTGAGCGTGTACGCAGCAAGCCGTAAATCACGCCGACCGCCAGGCCGATCGCAATTGATACAACAATGTCTCGCATGGCGTGTGCTCCAGGTCCGGTTGATGGGCTTATCTTGACGCAGTCGATTGCCCGTGGGTTATTCTTTGATTTGCCAGTTTGTTGTGAATTCTCGCCAGGCAATGTTTGGTAAAAGTGAGCGTCGATCCGATTACCAGCGCACGACTCGCCCGGTTGTGGCGATGGCGCGCACGTTGCAGCGCGGTGAGGTAACCGCGCAACATCGACATCGGCGCGCGCAGCTGATCTATGCGGCCAATGGCGTGCTTACCGTGGAAGCTCAAGACGGTATTTGGGTGGTGCCACCTGAACGTGCTGTCTGGATACCCTCGGGCAAGCCTCACGGTTTGCAGGCTGCCTCTCGCACGGAGCTGCATAGTGTCTACGTCGAACCGGCTCTGGCAGCACCGTTTCCGACGCAGTGTGCTGTGCTTGAGGTGACCGCTCTGCTACGCGCACTGATTGGCGAGGCCGTGACCATTTCATCCCGCTATGCGGTCGATTCCCATGGGGCGCGGGTGATGGCGTTGTTGCTCGAGTGCATCGAGGTCAAGCCGATATCCGCGCTCAACTTGCCGATGCCTCACGATCCACGTGCACTGCAGTTGGCCACCTATGTACGCAATGAACCCTCGGTGGCCGTGGGGTTGGCGCACTGGCAGCATCGCGTTGCGGCCAGTCAACGTACCTTGGAGCGCCTGTTCCTGCAGGAGACAGGCATGTCATTTGGACGGTGGCGCCAGCAGGCGCTGCTGCTGCACGCCTTGGAACTGCTCGCCGTCGGCACGCCGGTGAAGAACATCGCGACGACGCTTGGCTATGCGGACGTCGCCGCATTCAGCTCGATGTTCCATCAGACGATGGGCACGCCGCCATCGCGCTATTTCAAGTCCCCAACACTTCCAGGATAGCCTTCCACGATATGGGCCACTTTGTGAAGTCAGCATCTTCCGATGGGGAACCTACAGCTTGGGCGAGCAGGGTTCCTGCCGAGACGAGACGACACCTTAAGCGCATCCTTGATTTCGCATTCTTGGTATTTCCGGTCGGGTGTTGCGTCTTCAAACCCGCTTAAACGCTGGGATTGTTCGCCAACAGCCGAGTTTCGCGTTGCGTAATGAGGAAGGCGTCCTTTGTTGCGCCGTGGTTAGCCGAGCGACGCAACACTTTTATGAACGAATCGTGGTCCGCCTCTCAACCTTGCTCCTGGGGGTTGCGCGCCCCGGCTCGCCGCGAGCTTCGAAATTGCTTTCCTGGGTGCAGGTGCCGGTGGAACTGCCAGAATGATCTCCGAAGCGACCTTCCAGTCATCCTCAATCTTCATCCAGGTGATGATCAGCAGAAATGGCTTCGGTGCCCTTGGCCGGAATGAGAACACGATGTCCGCATAGTGCCCGTGGGATTGCGCCGGAAGGCTTCGGTGCGTTGGTCGACGTGGTGGACGACGCGAAAACGGGCGGCGTCAGGGCAGGGCGATTAGAGCAGGTTATCGAGGCCACGCCTGCGGCGGTATGTCCCCTTGGAGAGGGTAAGGGCAGCCGTATTGTTGACGAGGACAGGCGATCCGCGATTGTTTAAGATACGCCCATGGAACTGCGCCACATTCGCTATTTCATAGCTGTTGCCGACGAAGGCAGCGTCACGCGTGGTGCAGAACGTGTTGGCATCGGCCAACCACCGCTCAGTCTTCAGATCAAGGACTTGGAAACCGAGGTCGGAAGTCCCTTATTCCGTCGTGTTCCCCAAGGGGTCTTATTGACGGCCGCTGGCACCGCCTTCTATGAACGGGTGCGCGGTATTCCCGACCTGGTCGAACGAGCCACTCTTGCGGCGCAGCGAGCTGCTCGCGGCGAACTTGGTTCCTTGCGCATCGGGTTCACTGCCTCGGCAGCGTTCAATCCCGTGGTGACCGACGCCATACAGCGATTCAGGCGTGCCTACAGCAGCGTTGAGCTCACGATGGAAGAGTCGAACACCACGCGCTTGGTGGCCGCGCTCCAAAACAACGCGCTGGACGCAGCATTCATACACCCGGCGTTCCAAGACATAGACGGGCTTCAATTGCGGTTATTGTCCGAAGAGCCGTTTCTGGCTGTGCTGCCTGCCAAACATCCGCTGGCAAACAAAGCGGATCTGAGTCTCAGGGAACTCGCCGCAGAACCGTTCGTGCTATTTCCCCGTTCCATCGGCTCGGCTCTGTTTGATACCGTCATGATGGCCGGCCGCGAGGCAGGATTTGAGATACAACTCGGACAAGTGGCACCACAGTTTGCTTCCATCATCAATCTCGTTGCTGTCGAGGTCGGCGTATCCCTGGTGCCGGCGTCGCTAAAGCAGCTGCAGGTCAAGGGTGTCGTTTTTCGCGAACTCGTCGATGTCTCCACTACGACGGTTCGCCTCTCGCTTGCCTGGCGACGGGGTGATACGTCGGTCTTCCTAAAAAACTTCCTCAATAGTGCACTGGTTTGAACCAGGCAATTTCTTGTACATGAGCATCAAGATTTTTTGGGCCCTCGTCGGGCTTTAAACATGGTCGTGATCACATGAATCGCGAAGACAAGCACAATGCCAATGGTGCAGCCAAGTACCACATTTTCAAGCCGCTGCGTCGCTGCGATGGCCGACTGCCCGGCAATAATGAATAAGGCTGCTGCACAAGCACAACGCGCAGCGAAGCCAACCGGATAATTATGGAAGGCGACGAGCGTCAACACTGCCACTACCGCGACGAGCTCCAGGATGAATCGATCGTGCGGCAGTGCGATCCCAAGCAGGATTCCGATCGGTACGCCCACGCTAGCACCAATTAGCCGATCGCGGAGTTTTGTGCGCGCACTGATTGCGTCACCCGTCACTACGCTTGCTGCCGACCAGATCACCCATTGCCCATGATGCATGTGAAATAACTCCACGACCGCTGCCGCAATAGCTACCGAGAGCGTGACAGCAATCATGGACTCCCTATATGGGAGCAACTTGGGTGGTCCCTTGCGCTGCAGGACTCTTGAAAAATGACGCCGATACGAAGTGTTTGCGTGCTGAGCAAGTTTATGAGGAACATAGGACATCAATAGCACCGGCATCATGGCTGTCGCCAAGTACGGCAGAAATGTAAGCCCACGTCGCAAGAGTTCGTTAAAGGTGGCCGCGCCTTCGGCGTTTTCACATGCCAAGTACAAGGCGGGAATAAATATGAAGTTGCCTACGGTGCGAAGCTCTTTCCCGTAGGCTGTAACCCAGATCGATGTCATGGCCAAGAATGCCGCGAAAAGCACGAATAACACCGGGACTGCCAATGAAAGCAATAGGCTGAGGTATCCAGCCGCGATGGCAAATCCATGCAGCAGGACTCCAAGCGGGGCTAAACCGGAACGCCTTTCCGCGATGTAAGCGGAAATCGTGACTAGCGAGGCTTGAAGCCATACTTCCTTTCCCGAAACGGCTGCCGCAAGAACAAGAGGTGCCAACACGAGCGAGGATCGTGTTATCGCGTCGACATCGACGACACGGTTAAATTTATTCGAGATTGCTGTTGCAATGTTCATCACGCCGTTCCCGTTATGGCTCACATCAGGATGGCTGGCACAACTACTGTGTGGATATGGCCGACGATTCGCAAGTCCTTGAATGCCTAGATCAAATGAAGCGCCTTCGCCTGGCTGAGCAGTTCTTCCCGAAACGACGGAGCGGCCAATTCGATCAGCGCGATGGCACGTTCCGTAGATGATTTTCCCTTTAAATCCACCGAGCCGAATTCAGTTACGACGATATGAGTGTCGATCCGCGGTGTCGTAACCGGGCCGTCCAATCGTGGGACGATACGTGAGACAACGCCCTTGGCAGCCGTCGAACGGCACGCAATGATCGACTTTCCACCGTTTGACGCGTAAGCGCCCCGAACGAAGTCAAGCTGGCCTCCAGATGCGCTGTACTGGTGACCTAACATGTGTTCGGAATTGCACGCGCCGGTCAGGTCAATTTGCAAGGTGGCATTCACCGATACGACATGATCGTTACGGGCGATAATGGCCGGGTTGTTCACGTAGTCGACGGGCTGACTATAGATCGCCGGGTTTTCGTGAATGAAGTCGTACATGGCCTTCTGCCCAAGCGCAAAAGTAAAGACGGTTTTGCCGGTGTCAATCGCCTTGCGTCGATTGGTGACCACTCCCGCCCTCATGAGATCGATCATCCCAGGGCAGAGCGCTTCGGTGTGGATGCCCAGGTCATTGTGCCCGCTTAGTTGACCGCAAACGAAATTGGGTAGCGCCCCAACACCCATTTGCAAACACGCTCCATCCGGGACCATATCAGCGATGAGTCGTCCGATGATTTCATCTTCTTTTGAAGCAACTTTTACGGGTAATTCCAACAGGGGGACGTGATTCTCGACGATCGCATCGACTTCTGATACATGTAGCTGTGCGCCTGCGCCTTGGACCTGTGGCATCTGGCTGTTCACCTCGACGATGACTTGCCGAGCGGTCCTTGCGACTCTGCTCGAATAGTCATTCCCGGTACCCAGGCTGAAATAACCATGAGCATCCATGGGAGACACAGTCATAACCAATGTATCAATTCCAATATGTTCAGAGAGAAAGCGCGGAGCCTGATGAAAGGTGCTCGGTACGTAGTTGATGACCTTGCGACCATCCTTCTCCCCTCGCTTGATCAGTGCGCGTTCCACGGGTGTGACAAACATGCAATAAGGACGGATCCGATCATTGAGCTCATAGCGCAATATCGTGTCCCCAAGGATCTTCGTCGATTCGTAGTAGTACGCCCGCACATTCTCCACCTCTCCGCGCTCGGCCCGTTGGGCCAGGGCTGCGAGGAGCGCTGGTGGTTCCGCCATGGCCATGCCAATGGCGAGCTTGCAGCCGCTCTGAATTCGCGCCGCCGCCTCGTCAGGGCTCGCGAGCTTTTGCTTATACATGTCGTTGATGTTCATGGCCTATATCCTCAGTAATTCGCTGCTTCTTCCGGAGAATGGCCGCGTCGGTAAACAAGCATCGTGCGTTCAAAGCTCATTACTTCGATTCCCGATTGGTTGATTCCGCGTGTCGACACCGTCACGATCCCTTGTGTGGGTCTGCTCTTCGACACGCGTTTGCTCAAGATCGTGCTTTCCGCGTACAGCGTGTCGCCAGCGAAAACAGGGTGCGTCGCTTTGACCTTATCCCACCCTAAGTTGGCGACAACCTTGGCGCTCACCGTCCTCACACTCATGCCGGTCAGAAGCGCCAAGGTGAATGTGGAGTCAACTAAAAGTCGCTTCCATTCCGTTTTTTCGGCGTACGCCGCATCGAAGTGAACTTGCTGGACATTGAGGGTCAACAGGGTGAAATACACATTGTCCGTATCGAGGACGGTTCGACCTGGCCTATGTTCGAATACATCACCGGGCACGAAGTCCTCAAAGTAAAGACCGGATGTCTCACGGAAGCGTCTATCACCAATAGCTTTATAAGCAGGAATAACATTTTCCACGGCAGTATCTCCAAAAAGTGATTACATCTACTCGGCTGAGGCGACAATGCGTCGTGCTTGACGCGCTATCGCTTCATCGATCATTTGTCCATCCAAGGTGCCGACGCCCTTTTCGTTTATCTCGAGAACCTTGTGAGCTCGAGCGATCGCTTCGGGCGACGGAGAAAAAATAGTGTTGATCGCGGCGACTTGATTTGGATGGATGGCGGCCTTGCCTATAAAGCCCATGTTTCTGGCTTTCTCCGCCTCCCTGATCAGACCCTCCGCGTCTCGTACGTCAAAGTAGGGCGAGTCCATCGCCGCTATGCCGGCGATCGCGCATGCGCTGACGAGGCTTGCTCGGGCAATATCTAAATTCGACGCGTCAGGACTGCAACCTAAGTCGGCAGCGAGATCAGCCGCGCCCAGCATGAGGGCAATCGTGCGATCAGTTGCGCTGACGATTTCGCCGAGGGCCCGAAGTCCCTTTGCACTTTCGACAAGTGGGATGAGACGCGTGTCTGCCTTCGACTGACGAAGAATGTCATCGACAAGTGATACTTCGGCTGCCGATTCGGTTTTTGGAAGCAGCAGAACGTCCGGATACGCGCCGCTTTTAGTTAGTGCGATTAGGTCCGTCAGACCCACCAGCGTTTTAATGGAATTGATTCGTAGAGCCTGCGCCGTGTGCGTCGATCGGGGCATCAAGAGCGCCGCGATCGCCTGGTTCCGCGCACGTTCTTTGTCAGCCTGTGCGACCGAATCCTCGAGGTCAATGAAGAGCAGGTCAGCCCCTGTTTCCGCTGCCTTTGAGAATCGTTCTGCCCGTGTTGCCGGTGTGAACAGGCCACTACGTAATTTGATCGACATTTCGCTACTCCTACGTTGCTTTGAGAGTCGCGCGGGATGTCGTCTCTCGATGCAGCTCAAGTTAGTAGTGACCTATCGAATGGTCCATTGGGTGCCACTGGCGATCGTCATATGTTCCACAAATACCTGGTGTTCGTTAGTGGACGACGTGTGTCCTCGAAGTGCAGGGCGCGGACCCTGCGTAACCATGGCAGGGTGGTATTCGAGTAGGTAAGGCGACTCATACTCGACTACGCAAAGACGCAACATCAAATTGCCGCTCATGTGTGCCGACGACGAGCGAAGATTTTTGGTCTCGTCTAGCGTGAGATCAGTATTGCCGGCTATGTGAGACTGTAAGACGGTAGAAAACATCACGTCTTTTGGCAGGTATTTGTAAAACATATCGAGAATGACACTGCTCGCCAATGGCCCGATCGGCGCGTGGCTCATATCGTGTCGCCACTGATTCCCGGAAACGCCCTTGCTGCAGAAAGTGGGTGCGCAAAGAATCGGTTGCTGTACGTAAATAAAGTAGAGATTGAATAAACAAACTAACTCATAGGAGTAATAACCATGACAATTACATCAGAATTTGTTCGTGAAGTGTTCGAAGGCCTGGAGCGCGGAGACGGCGCAGCATTCTTCTCGCACGTCGACGATAACGTCGATTGGACGGTGATGGGAACCCATCCGCTTGCTGGCCACTATCCCAGCAAGGAAGCGTTTGTCGCAGGCACATTTGCCAAGCTTGGTAAAGTTCTGCCGGAGGGAGCGCAGCTTCAGGTGGAGAATCTGATCGTCAAGGATGACCAGGCCGTGGTGGAACTCCATTCCATGGCGACCGCGAAAGACGGCATGCGGTTCGACAACCGCTACTGCTGGGTCGTTTCGTTCAAGGGAAAGACCATTGTGCGTGTGCGCGCCTATCTTGATTCCGCGATGGTCGCTCGCCTTTTCGAACAAAATCCCATTAATTAACTCTCTTGCGGCGGTCACGCGGCCGCCTCCGGGATGATCTCAGCCACTGCGTCGGGTAGGTCATCCCCATTTCCTCAAGGATCTATATCTCATGAAGTTTAAAATCAGCAAACGTATATTGTTCTCCATCGCACTTATCTTTGGAGGCATGGCAGCGCAGAGTTCGGCGATGGCCGCGACACCTGTGCACAACATCGTTCTCGTGCATGGCGCATGGGTTAATGGCAGCGGCTGGAAACCGGTTTATGACATCCTGGTCAAAGACGGTTATCACGTTTCCGTTGCGGAGCATCCGCTGACGTCATATGGCGCCGACGTGACCGCGGTAAAGCGAATTGTCGACATGCAGGATGGTCCGACCATTCTCGTTGGCCACAGCTATGGCGGTGCGATCATTACCGACGTTGGCAACGATCCGAACGTGGTAGGGCTTGTCTATATCGCAGCGCATGCGCTCGATAAGGGTGAAACCGAAACGGGCAATGGCAAGCGCTTCCCAAGTGCCATCAGCCTAACCAAGGACACCAAGGAGACGGCCGACGGATTTCTCTATATTGATCCCGCGCGCTTTCCGGCGGACTTCGCGGCGGATCTGCCGCCGCAACAAGCCAAGTTCGAGGCAAATGCTCAGGAATTGACGGCGGCATCTGTGTTCAATTCACCGGCTGGTCAACCTGCATGGAAAACGAAGCCGAGCTGGTACGCGGTGGCGACGGCTGATCACATGATCAATCCGGATCTTGAGCGGATGTATGCCAAACGTGCGCATAGCACAACCATTGAAGTCCAAGGCGCAAGCCACTCCGTTTATGAATCGCATCCAAAAGAAGTAGCCGCGCTGATCGAGGAAGCGGCGACGCACGCCGAACCCTGAGCGGTTGTGCTGTGTGGGCAGTGGCGGCGTACGAGCGACTAGCGACTACCTGCCACTTGCCACTTGCACAAACACACCTTTGCTTCTCCCTGTAAGTAGATGGATTAAAAAAGCCGGAGAACCTCAATATGTGGCGGGTTACAGCGTTGGGGAAGTGGCCGCCTGGGGCGTGGGTCGCTTGATCGACGGATTTCGCACGCTTGATTTCGTTGCCGCTCGAACCAAAGCGATGGACGCGGCGAACCAGGGCGACGAAGGCACGCTCTTTGTTCGCGGCCTCGATTTGGCTGCGATTGATAGTCTTTGCGCAAATCGCGAAGCAGCCATCGCCATCGTCAATCCTGGTGATGCGTACGTTCTGGGAGGGCGTCGCCCCGCACTTGCAGGCATTGCAGCGGAGGCGCTTCGCTCAGGTGCTGCGCGAGCGGTGACGATTCCTGTCGAGGTGGCCTCGCACACTAGTCTTATGAAAGATGCGTCTACCGCCTTTTTCGCACGAGATGGTCAATGTGCGCCTTGAAAGCGCGCCACGTATGGGGATGCGGATATTTAGTGGCATTGACGGGGCGTCCGTACTTGATACTCGCGATGGCGCGATGAAGTTGGCTACGCAGATCTCGCATCCCGTCCGTTGGGCGAGCTGCTTCGAAAGCTGTGTGGAGGCTGGCGCGGTCGCCTTCCTGGAGCTGGGTCCAGGACGCGCGCTAGTGGAAATGGCGGTTCTGGCTTATCCAGGTATTCCTGCGCGAAGCCTGGATGATTTTCGTTCACTGCACGGCGTACGCACTTGGCTATCAAGGGTCATGAGCCGAAGATGATGCCGTCGAATCGTTCTTCGTATATGAAGAACGCTTGAAGTAAATGAATGAAGGGTCGCAATCGAAGATGAAAAATATCAACTTTGAAACGGGAAAGAGAAACATAAGTGTTGCCGTATTGCTGACGCTTTCAGGAGGCTTTCTTGATGCGTTCGCCTATGTTGGTCATGGTCATGTGTTTGCCAATACGATGACCGGAAACGTCGCGTTGCTCGGCATCAATATTTCCGCGTCCGACTGGCCCCAGGCGCTGCATCACATCCCGCCGCTGGTGGCGTTTGTCTTGGCGATATTCGTTGAACATCTGATGAGGCTGGATCGAGATCGTCGCTGGGTTAAGCATCCGGCCATGACTTGCCTGATTCTCGAGATCGCCTTTCTCGTCACCGCGGCGAGTCGCGCTATCCCGATTGATGACTTCTGGCTAGTTCCAGGCATATCCTTTCTGGCGACCTTGCAGACCTTGTTCTTTACGAATGTGGAAAATGTTGCTTTCACTTCGGTGATGACGACCGGCAATTTACGTCGCGGTACCCAGAAGCTGTTTACGGGACTGATTCCTCATTACGATGCGGCGGCGCTCCACGATGCCCGTCTCTTGTGGACGATCGGCATGAGCTTCCTGGCGGGTGCCGTAGTCGGCGGCTACACGACGAGCCACATGCATAACAGCGCACTCTGGGTGGCTGCCGCATTTCTCGTCACGGCCATGCTGCAAATCTATCGGATTGCATTTCTACAGGCGAGGAGAGACGCGGGGTAGGGCCTAACTTATAGGTTTAAAATCATTTCGAAGCCTGTGCGTCCTATTTTTAAATGCGTATACCAGCCTGCGCTTACATATTTTCCAGCTGCGAGACGGTGGCGATTTCGGCAATAGCGGAAAGATGCCTGATCGAAGCCTGATGTTGTTGCTCGTCGTGCGCGGCACTGGCGTCTTCCAGCACGACGACCCGGTAGTCGCGATCGTGCGCGTCGCGGGCTGCCGCTTCCACCGCCCATGTCGTACTCACACCAAGCAGAACCACACGTTCAATGCCTTGAGCACGCAGCAACGGCTCAAGTGACGTGTTGTAGAACGCACTCACGCGCGATTTGGTAACGACGAAATCCGACTTGGCGATGCGAAGCTCGGGATGGAACTCGGTGCCCCATTGTTCCAGCTCCAGCGCCCTGAATTCGTGCGCCTTGCCGAAGAACGGCGAATGCTTGGGCTGTTCATGGTAGTTGGATGCGAAGCCCACTTTCACGAGAACAACCAGCCAGCCTTTTCGGCGTGCAATTTCCATCGCCGTACTCGCCTTGTCGATGATGTTGCGCGATCTCGCTTCAATAGCGACAGTCGTTCCACCGACCTTGCCCTTGACATCGACGATGTCGTTGATCAGATCGAGAACGATAAGAGCAGTTTTCACAATTGTCTTCCTGTAGAAAGCGATTTGAATTAATCAAGTTGCATGACTTGATTGGGGCGGCGTAGCATCTGCGTTGAGCAGGCAAATGCCGGGTCGAGCCGTGTTGCGCCGGGACTTGGCCAGTCGGGCTCAAAGTAAATGGAGTGGTACACCGCCCACGACCCATTTTAGAGAAACGAATCATAACGTGGTGTGATTAAAATGATATTGTTTTATATCAACCAAATAAGGGAACTAGCTATCTTCGGCATTTCCTGGCCATCGTCGACACGGGCATCGTTACGCGCGCGGCTGATGTGCTTGATATAGCGCAACCGGCATTGAGCCAAGCGTTAACGCGCATGGAAAAGAAATTGGGCGTCATGCTTTCTAACCGCACCCGGCGCGGCGCGGATCTGGCAATGGGAATGGCGCGGACAATCGCGACAGCCTTTGCTATCGCGTTCTGAAGAGTGGGGGGAACGGTCTCAGGGCGTCTGCGTTGAGAGTGAGCAAGCCATCCGCCCCGCACTTGAGGTCCTTCGTTCGATCGCCAATTGAATAGCGATTTTGGAGATTGTCATAGAGGAAGCGGTAGGGAAGGGTGTAAAGCGTCATCAACCAGAAGAACTTTGCCCGCCGCAACTGTGACTTGTCGACGTTCAATCACCCACCCGCGAATGAGCCATTGCCGACGCTAAGGGACGTTGCGGCCGATGATCACTAGACATCGATTGGAGCAATCCGCGGTGACGTTATCGCCCAGTTTCCGCTCGCTGTCGGTCCTCAGCCCACACACGGACTAACCCAAAGAACCCTACCGCCTCGCCGTCCGCGACTACGAGACGAGTGCCGCGTCCTTTTGCGGTTACTTCGGACAATGGCATGAAACTGAGCACCTCGGGTGCCTGGGACTATGGTCGCGAGATTAGTGTGTGTACTTAGTACTCATTAGTGTACAGTGTACGCATGACTAAGGACCGCATACTCTCGGCCGCGAAAGCAGTGCTCGAATCCGCAGGCTTCGAGGGGCTGACCATCCGCAGGGTCGCCCAACGAGCGGACCTCTCGCCGATGGCGCTCTACCGCCATTTCAAGAACAAGGACGAGCTGCTCAACGCCCTCATGCAGGACGGTTTCGCCGCGTGGGAGGCGATCGTTCGCGACATCCGCACCCTAGACCCTGTGGAGTGGCTGCAGGCGCTCATGGAGGCCTATCTCGATTTCGCGCTCACGCAGCCGCACAGGTTCGACGCGGCGTTCTTCCTGCCGGCGCCCGCGGCGCGCCAGTTCCCCGATGATTTCGCCGCTGGCCGCTCGCCGGCGATTGCGCTCGTGATGGCTCGCATCGATCAGGCAAAGGCCAATGGTCGGTTCCGCGCCGAGCCGACACTCGGGATTGCGGTGGCGCTCGCGGCCTACGGACAGGGATTCGTGTCGATGCAGCGCGCCGGGCGTTTCACGAGCGACCAACAGTTCAAGGCGCTGTACCGCGCAGCGCAGCGCCAGTTCCTCGATTCCCTCAAACCATCCGGGAAAAACGAATGATCACCCTACTGGCCGCCGTGTTGAGCGGCATCATGTTTTATCTCGCACAGGGATACGACCACGTCTGGGCCCTGGTCTGGCTCGCGCCCGTGCCGCTGTTGTGGCTCGCCTATGGCAATACGCGCACGTGGCAAGTGATCGGGGCGAGCGCGATCGCGCTCCTCGGCGGCGCAGGCTATATCTTACAATCCCCCTACCTCCACCTCATACCACCGCTCGTCATCACGTCGGTTCTGGTGGTCGATATCGGGCTGTTTTGCGTCGCGGTATGGTTTGCGCGCTTCGTGCAGCATCGGGCATCACCGCTCCTCACGCTGCTTGCGTTTCCGACTTGCTGGACAGCCTTCGAGTTCCTGATTGAACTGCAGTCCCCGAACGGCACTTACGGATCGCTCGCCTACAGCACGATGTCAGCGCCCGTCCTGATCCAGAGCGCATCGCTTTTGGGAATGTACGCCGTTACGTTCCTGATCTGCCTCTTTGCCAATACCCTCGCCATGGCGCTACGGTTCAAACGAAACACGGCCGCGGTCGGCCTCGGGCTAACGATCTGTGCGGCCAATTTGGTGTTCGGTATCGTACGGCTCGCGAGCCCGCAGCCCTATGTGCTGCGGGTGGCGGGAATCGTCGATGAGACGGCCGTAGCGGATTCCTGGCGGGCGAAGACCGTGTCCGCCGATCTCGCGGTAACCGAAACTTATGCGCGCGAGATCCGTGCAGCCGCCCGGGAAGGCGCCAGATTCGCGGTTACGCCGGAAGGCGGCATGGCATCGAACCCTGCCGGACAGAGCACGATCGTTGCGCCGCTCGTTGCCGCCGCCAGGGATACGGGTGTGCAGATCATTGCTGGCTTCCACTCCGAGACGCCGGCCGCCGACTTCGCGCTTGCGATCACTCCCGATGGCACGATTCAGCGCTACGACAAGCGCCATCCGGTGCCGGGCCTCGAGGACGATTTCACGCCGGGTCATGTCTCGGGCTGGTTGGGCGATGGCCGTGCCGAGGAGATCTGCAAGGACATGGATTTCTCCGACACCATTCGTTCCGATGCCGCCAAGGGCGTCAGCCTGATGGGCGTGCCCGCGGGCGACATGGGCATCGATGGCTGGCAGCACGGAATCATGTCCGTGATGCGCGGCGTCGAAGGCGGATTTTCGATCGTGCGCGCTGCCCATGACGGCCTGGTGTTCGCCAGCGACGCGCAAGGGCGTCTGGTCGCCCTCAAGAAGGATGCGCCTATGGGCCTGACCATGATCGTCGCCGACCTGCCGCTGGGATCCGGTCCAACGCTCTATACGCGGATCGGCAACGCCTTCCCGTGGCTCTGCGGGATCTTCGCTCTCGCGCTTGGCGCAGGGCTGCCGGCCTGGCTGCGGCTGCGAAGCGCCGCCCTGTTGCCGAGCGTTGAAAGTTGACCAGAAAGGCGCGGTCCTGCGCACTGAAGATTGACCAAGGAATTCCAACCTGGTTTGCGGGATTTATGGCCCAGCAAGTACTCGCAGGGTGGTCGGTCTTCGACGCGCAGAGGTAGTCAGTCGTCAGCGAGCGCCAACAACGTGCACAAACATTGGTGATATGCCCACCATGCAGGGCGATTAGGCCGTGTTACCGGGGGTAGGGGAGTGCGGCTTACGAACAATGCGGATACATGAATTAATAGATGAGGTGGCTGAGCGTCAAGTTGCCCATGACCCCCACGTAGACCTGGGCCCCAATGCAGGGTGGTGTCGACATCGGCTGCGCTCACAACGCCCTCGGAACCTCGCGGCCGAGCGCCGCCTACAGATGGTTGGCTACATGCGCCTGACGGGTACAGTCTTCTTGCCGATCGACGTATAGAAGGCTGTAGCTCGCAAGATCGTTTCTTCCGAAGTCTTGGCCCCGCCGACTCTCTCGACGAGAGGGACTAAGTTCGGCGGATTGAAAGGATGCGCGAGAGCCCTCTGAGACGCTAATCCGAACGCCTTTCTGCCGACGCGTAAGGCCTAGGAGAGGCTGTTCGTATTTTTTGGCTTATTCGGCACGAGGAAGCTTCTATAGAAATATTTTTCGGAAAAGAAGTGTTAGTGCGAACAACTGATCGGCATTTGTCCGAGGCTGAATGTCACGGCATCCATGTATCCCAATGAATCTGCTGCCGGAGGAAGGACGAGTCCGAACATTTCTCAGACCATGTCCGAATGCTGAATCGAAATTCATCCCGTACTTGTATGGGTCCACCAGGGGGCTACGCTGTTAGATCAAGACAGTTGAATCAGGTATTGCGTTATGAGCAAACCTGCGCGGAAGCGGTCGTCATCATCCGTTCGCTCGGAGGTCAAACGGCGAGGCCGAGCACACGCTCCAGGTAATCGCGCAACTGCGCGCGTTCCCCGACTTCCAATGTGCGCTGCGCTGCAGTCATGACACGGCCGCTGCTGATGCAAGCCATATCGCGCGACTTGGTATGGCCAGCCTCCGTCAGCTCGAGGCGTAGCGCTCGCCGATCTTGCGTGTGCGGCGCACGGCCCAGGTAGCCTTTGCGCTCGAGGTGATCAAGCTGGCGCGTCATCGCGCCGCTATCGAGTACCACAGCTCGGGCCAGTACGGTGGCCGAGACCACGCCAAGCTCTTGCAACTTTTCGAGGATCCAATGCTGAGTGAAACTCAAATCGATGTTCTGACTGGCGAATTCCGTCTCGATCGCGCGTACCAGTACGGAGCGTAACGTCGCCAGCAGCAAAGCAAGGCTATCGGCAGGTGCTTAGGCGCCGGATGCCGTTTTGGCCTGAGAGGAGGGACTCGGATTCATAAGTCTCCCGTTGTGCAGCCCACAGCGAGGCTGGGCCTCCGCTATGTAGCACGACGTCTATCATCAACTCGCTGCGAGTGTTGCCGTAATGGCGCGGCGTGCAATCGTGCATCGGCGAATAGTCCCGACCTGGCGTATATTCCGGTCCGTTTACCGCCCACCAACGGCGCCACGATGTGACCGCTTACGTTGGGGGAAAAAGTTTGACGTGGTCGTCGGGGCGGCGGTGATTAAACACGTCAGTTCATCGCCCTCGAAAACAATTTGATGCATATGCGGCGCCGGCGACCGGATACGCAGTAACTGTAGCGTGCGAACTTTCAGCGGGCGGCGCAGCGCTCGGTGAGTGTGAGGTGTCATCAGCAGAATCTCGGTGAGAAGGGAAAGGGGAGCGGGCGTCACCGCTTTCCAGGCAACATTCACACGGCGGCGTGAGTGAGAGGGCTCCCAAAGCGAAAGCTCGACGCCGTGACAAACTGCATAAAAGCCGTTTCGTGATAGACGCAGGCGCCTGGCTCGTCCTCTGCCGCTCCGACCGCCACCATGAGCGGGATCAGATGATCCTCGCGTGCATGTGCGCCGCGGGCATAAGGCGCGTCTTCCCATCGAATCAGTTGTTCGGTGCGTTCGGCGGGTTCCGATGCCACGAGCACATGCTGCAACCACGCATCGAAGTGCTGGGATATGGGCGCCGCGCGCGCGTCACGAATGGCGAAGTTGTGATAGCTGAATCCGCTGCCGATGATCAGCACGCCCTCCCGGCGCAGTGGGGCAAGCAGGCGACCCACTTGAAGGTGCACTGCCGGGTCCATGCCGACGTCAAGCGAGAGCTGTACGATCGGCACGTTCTCGTTCGGTGCCAACACCTTCATGAGACTGAAAGTGCCGTGGTCGTAGCCACGTCCATCGTCCAATCGGACAGGCATGCCACCTGCTGCCAGCAGATCGCGGACTCGGGCGGCAACTTCGGGTGATCCTGGGGCCGCATAGCTGATGCGATAGAGGTAGTCGGGGAAACCCCCGTAGTCGAAGAGCATGCCCGGTTTGGCGGCGGAAGAGATGGCGAAGCCGCGTTCTTCCCAATGGCCGGAAATGATCAGCACCGCCCGAACCGGGCTTTGCAGCTCAGGCCTCAACGCGATCAAAGACTGCTCGAGGTTGGCGTAATTCTGGCGCCTGGGCTCTTCGACGAAGGACCAGGGGCCGCCGCCATGGCTCAGGAAATAGGTGGGGAGTTGATCGATACTCATTGCAGCTTCTCTTAGCGGTTTCACTCATCGAGCTAAACGCCCGTCATGAGATTCGCGGGCCGGCGTAGGGCGCGGCCCGCCTGAGGGGTGGTTAAGCAGCAGCTGCCGCACGCGCGGCCATCGTCGCCTTGGCCCACCAGACCAGGTCGTCGAGGGCGGCCGTAGCCGAAGGCAATAGCCCAGCCTCGATATCCTCGATAGGCTTGTTGCCACCCATGGGGAATACGGCCATGAAGTCGCTGCCGCCAATGTGGACTGCGCCGCGGGTGGCGACCATCTGCAATTCAACGCCGATCCCTCGCAGATGCTCAATGGCGCGTCCTGCGCCCACGCTGCCATAGCCGATCGCGGTGAAAGGCTTGCGATTCCACTCTTTGTAGGCTTGATCCAGCGCGTTCTTGAGTGCGCTGGTAATCGAGTGATTGTATTCAGCAACGACGAAGATGTAGCCGTCGTACTGGCCGATGGTTTGCTGCCACCGGATGGCTTCGGGATCTTTGCTGGGAACGCGCAGATTTGATGCGACCTCGGCGAAGAAAGGCAGCGGATGATCGCGCAGATC
>Ga0302310_10001790_pt1 | contig 17856 bp, 14 predicted proteins | sample III_Palsa_N1_2_FD_200451 | JGI IMG/M metagenome (GOLD analysis project Ga0302310, IMG submission 200451) | Peat permafrost microbial communities from Stordalen Mire near Abisko, Sweden - III_Palsa_N1_2 | ecosystem: Environmental > Terrestrial > Soil > Palsa > Peat permafrost | place: Sweden...
GAGCCGGCTGGCGCGACCCATCGTGATGCTACCCGCCATGGCGATGATCGGGGTGGTGGCGGCAGGCTTCATGAACGTGACGAAGGGGCCTGCCATCGTGCGTGCGTTCGCGATCGCCGCACTGTTGTGGCTGCTGGTGCTGCTGGCCCTGGGGAGCGTCGATGCATTGACCCGTATCGACTACGCGGTGATTCCCCCTTCATTCCCGAAGGCGTAGCGCGTAGGCTTGCTCAAACATCGGCAAACAGGGGGGAATGAGGATGAAAATCGCCTTGGCGACACTGGGCGCGCTGGCCTTGCTATTGGGGGGCGCGACGGCGAGCGCCCAGAACTGCAACCGTGATTGCCTCAAACAGCATCTGGACGCGTATCTGGCCGCCGTCACCAGTCACAAGCCGGGAGCCGGCAATCTGTGGGTCGGTTTCCGCCAGACCGAAAACTCGATCGTCATTCCCGAAGGCCAGGGCGCCTGGAAAAATGTCACCGCTCTGGGGTCGGTGCAGCGCCGGTACCTGGATCCCGTGCAGAACCAGGCGGGGTATTTCGGCACGGTCATGCTCGGCGACGAGGAGGCGGTGGTCGCCATCCGCATCAGGGTGCAATGGAACCAGGTCACCGAAGCCCAGTGGTGGATGGCCAGGAAGGGCGATCCGGGCGTGACCGGCGAGCCGGGCAAGACGCCTTTCAACGTCGACACGCTGCGCGCGACCCTCCCGGCCCAGCGCGTCGTGCCGAAGGATGAGCGGATGCAGCGCGAAGCGCTGCAGGCGGTCGTGAACACCTACTTCGACGGCATCACGAGCCACAACGGCTTCATCGTCAAGGGGCACCCGGGATGTTCGCGCTACGAGAACGGCTTCCCGACCTTCAATACGCCCATGAAGCCCGGCATGAACGACATCGGCAACGATGGCAAGACGGACTGCCGCACCCAGGGTGATTTCGGTGTGGCGATCGTCGCCATCCGCAACTTCTATGTGATCGACGAGGAATCCCAGACCGTGATGGTCGAGGCCATGTTCCGCCGCGACCAGAAGAACGCCAAGCGGCGCAATCACTTCACGGAAGTGTTCCACCTGGATCACGGCAGGATCCGTGACATTCACGCCTGCTTCTACTACGCACCGGAGGATCGCCCGGTGCCGAACTGGCCGCCCTACGATGGTCTGTTTCCGCTCCCGGACAGCTACCGGTGAGTGCCGTAAACCCACCCATCCGCTTCGAGGATGGGGGTGCGTATGAGCGCTACATGGGGATCTGGAGCCAGCGCGTGGGCGACACGTTCCTCGACTGGCTTGCGCCACAACCCGGCTTGCGGTGGCTGGATGTCGGCTGTGGCAACGGTGCCTTCACCGAAAGATTCGTCGAACGGTGCGCGCCGGGCCTGGTGCGCGGGATAGACCCTTCCGAACAGCAGCTCGCCTTCGCACGGACGAGAGCTTCGTTGGCACACGCGCAGTTCCTTAAAGCCGATGCGATGGCGCTGCCCTTTGCCGACGACAGCTTCGACGTCGCGGTCATGCCGCTGGTGATCTTCTTCGTGCTCGATCCGGCAAAGGGGGTCGCCGAAATGGCGCGGGTCGTGAGTCCCGGCGGCACGGTCTGCGCCTACGCGTGGGACATGGACAACGGCGGCTTTCCCTACGAACTGCTGCGCGCCGAAATGCGCGCCATGGGCCTCGAGCTTCCGACACCGCCGAGCACCGACGCGTCGCGACGGGAGGTGCTGGCGGACTTGTGGGCGGGCGCGGGGCTCACGGCAATCCAAACGCGGGCGATTACCGCCGAGCGTGTGTTCACCGATGTCGAGGACTACTGGCAAACGGTTCTGGGCGGCCCGAGCGTTGCCGGCAAGCTCTCAGCAATGCCCGCTGAGACCCTCGCGCGCCTCAAAGCCAGGCTGGGCAAGCGCCTGTCCCCGGACGCCTCCGGCCGTATTACCTGCAGTGCCCAGGCGAATGCGGTGACGGGGCGCGTACCGAAGTAAGCTACTCACCTTGAAATGGTGAGGGCTTTCGATGACCGCATTCCTGGGCTGGTTGTTCTCCTCCGAGGGCTTCATGCCCCATGGGCATTGCTACCTGTGGCAGCCCGGTACGCTGTGGCTCAATGTCGCCTCGGATGGCCTCATCGCGGGGGCCTATTTCTCGATCCCGGTGACGTTGAACTACTTCGTCGACCGCCGCCGCGCCGAGATTCCGTTCCCGTCGATCATCCTGATGTTTGCGGCCTTCATATTCCTGTGCGGGTCCACGCACGTGATGGAGATCTGGACGGTCTGGCACCCGGACTACCGCCTCGCCGGTGCCTTGAAGCTGCTGACGGCTGTCGTCTCCGTGGTGACGGCCGTTGCCCTCTTCTGGATCCTGCCGGTCGCGATGCAGCTGCGATCCCCCGGTCAGCTGCAGCGCGAGGTTGAAACGCGGACGGGGGAACTCGCCACGCTCAATGCCCGGCTGCAGGAACTCGATCGGCGCAAGGATGAGTACCTGGCGACCCTCGCCCATGAACTGCGTAATCCGCTGGCGCCAATGCGCGCCGCCGCGCGGATCCTGATGGCCCCTGGCCTGACTCCGTCGCAACTGCAGACGGCGCAGGCCGTCATTGAGCGCCAGACCACGCATATGGCAAAACTGCTCGATGACCTGCTGGACGTGCAGCGGGTCACTCGCGGCAAGCTGCAGCTGAAGAAGCAGCAGGTCGCGCTCCAGACCGTCGTCGAGTCCGCGATCGAGACGGCGCAGCCGCTGATCGCGGCCAAAGGTCACACTCTCACGGTGGCGCTGCCGGATGCGGCACTGTGGGTGGAAGCCGATCCGCTGCGGCTTGCCCAGATCATCTCCAACCTGCTGACCAATGCGGCAAAGTACACGGATCGTGGCGGTCGCATTGTCCTGTCCGCGACGGCGGAAGGACGCTCGCTGCGGGTCTCGGTCAAGGACAACGGCATCGGCATCCCGCGCGAGGCCCTGCCCTCCATTTTTGAGATGTTTACGCAGGTCGATGGGGCGGCCGACCGTGCGGAAGGCGGGCTTGGCATAGGGCTCGCTTTCGTCCAGGGGCTTGCCGTACTGCATGGCGGTGCCATCGTCGTGGAAAGCGAGGGCCGCGGACGCGGCAGCGAGTTCATCGTGCGGCTGCCGGATGCAATCCGCCAGGCACCGGTTGCCGAGCACCCGCAGATCGGTCCGGTCGCGACCGGGCCGAAACAGCGCCGCATCCTCATCGTGGATGACAACCAGGACGCCGCCAACTCGCTGGCGATGCTGTTGGGCATCGATGGTCACGAGGTCCAGGTGGCCTTCGATGGCCGCAGCGCATTGCAGCTGGCGGCGACGTTTCAGCCGCAGGTCGCGCTGCTTGATATCGGCATGCCTGACATGGATGGCCACGCGCTGGCGCGAGCATTGCGGCAGACTGCGGGGGGTGCAACGATTTATCTGGTGGCGGTCACGGGGTGGGGCCAACAGGAAGATCGCCAGCGTTCGCAGGCCGCCGGCTTCGATCAGCATCTGACCAAGCCGGTCGATCCGGAGGCGCTCACGGCCCTTCTCACGAATTTGCGCGCCTGACGGCGCATTGGAAGTTCAGGATGTACACCCCTCAGGCCGGAATCTTCGCCCTCGGTACCTCCTCGCACGCCTACCTGGAGTTCGACCTCCTGGAGGCGAAGAAATGCAGGGAGTTCGCCGCGGCACTCGCCTCCATCCGTGAGCCGCGGACCACCACCGGCGGCGTCAACTTCGTCATCGGCTTCAGGCCGGAGCTGTGGAGGGATATTGCCCCTGACGACGCGCCGGCGGGGCTGAAGGGTTTCAACAAGGAGATTCGGGGCACCGAAGGCTTCGTCATGCCGGCCACCCAACATGATGCGCTGGTGTGGCTCTCCGGCAGTGCGTACGACATCGTCTTCGACATGGCCCGCTCGGTGATCCGGTCCCTCGCCGGACAGGCGTCACTCAAGGAGGAAACCTCGAGCTGGTCGTATCAGCACGATCGCGATCTGACCGGCTTCGTTGATGGCTCCGAGAATCCGACGCTGCTCGATGCTCCGGCGGATGCACTGCTGCCCGAAGGCGGTCCCGGTGCGGCCGGCTCCGTGCTGCTGCTGCAGAAGTGGACGCATCTGGTCACCGAGTGGGAGGCGCTGCCGGTCGAGCAGCAGGAGCGCGTCATGGGGCGCACCAAGGTCGACAGCGTCGAACTTGAGAACAAGCCATCAGACTCGCATGTCGCGCGCACGGATCAGGACACCTTCGGGAACATCTTTCGTCGCAACATGCCCTACGGCAGCGTCGACAACCATGGCACTGTTTTCGTCGGCTTCAGCGCCGATCAGCGGCGGCTCTCCGGCATGCTCGACAGCATGGCGGGCCTGGTCACCGGCCAGCGCGATGCGCTTACACGCTTTACGGTGCCGTTGACCGGTTCCTACTACTTCGTGCCTTCGGTGGAGAATCTGCGCGGGCTACGCAGCGCGGTATGATGGCGGCCGTTTTACCCTGCGCAGGTGCTCCATGAGCGAACCGACACCGCCGCCGCCCGCGGGTGATGATCCCAAGAAGCGCCTGCGCGAGCGGGTCGACAAACTGCTGGCGCAGGCACCGTGCCGCAGTACCGGAAGCACCGTCCTCAACGGGCGCCCGTTCCGCTACGGCGCGATCGCGGAGTTCATTCCGGTCGTTGCCGGCGGCGTCGACGAGAAGCGCGGCGACATCGAGGCGGCGGTGTTCACCACCTCCTACTTTCTGGACGACGCGGCAGCGGCGGAACGACCCGTCTGTATTGCATTCAATGGCGGCCCAGGATCGGCCTCGATCTGGCTGCACCTGGGGGCATTGGGACCCAAGCGGGTGGCGATCAACGAAGATGGCACCATGCCCCCACCACCGTACCGGGTGACGGACAACCCCGAGTCGTGGTTCGAGCACTTCGATCTGGTGTTCGTCGATCCACCGCACACCGGTTACTCCATCAGCGCGACCGAAGAGGCACGCAAGAAACTGCTGTCGGTGGACGGTGATGCGAATGCGCTCGCCGAGGTCATTCGGACCTGGCTCACCCGCCACCGGCGCTGGAGCTCGCCCCTTTACGTCGCCGGTGAAAGTTATGGGACCACGCGCGCCGCGGTCCTGGCCGAGAAGCTCCAGGACTGGGGCGTCGCCCTGTCAGGGCTGGTGCTGGTGTCCTGCGCCATGGACCTGCAGACGCTGGTGTTCACTGCCGGCAATGAGCTGCCCTACGCGCTGTTCCTGCCCGCCTTTGCGTGTGTCGCGCAGTATCACGGGAAGCTCAAGGGGCGCTTTGCCGAATCCCCCGCAGCCGCACGCACGGCAGCGGAGGAGTACGTCAGGGAGGAGTACCTAGGCGCGCTGCACGAGGGAGCGGCGCTGTCAGCGAGCGCGCGCCGCCGCGTGGTGCAGCGGGTCGCCGAACTGTCCGGCTTACCCGCCTCGCTGATTGACCAGCGCAACCTGCGGATCAGCGAGCAGACCTTTTTCGTCGAGCTGCTGCGGGATCGTGGCCAGATCGTGGGCCGGCTCGAGGCGCGCGTCATCGGCCCCATGGGCGCCAGTCGTTCCACGGCATGGGAGTTTGATCCCGGGCTCGAAGCCCTGGTGCCGCCCTACACCATGGCGGCCCATGCCTACATGAGTGAGAACCTCGGGATCGAGACCCAGGACCGGTACGAGGTGTTGTCGATGGAGGCACACAAGCACTGGGACTGGAATCGCGGCGAGCAGAAGGGCAACAGCTTCGCCTGCACCAGTCCCGATCTGGCGCGTGCGCTGCGACGCAATCCCCACCTGCGGGTCCTGGTGGCCAGCGGCTACTACGATCTGGGTACGCCGTACAGCGCCTCGGACTGGTCACTGGCCCATCTGGATATTCCGCCTGATGTGCGCACCCGTGTGGAGCACCGCTACTACGATGCCGGCCACATGATGTATACGCGCGAGCCGGACTTGAAGAAGCTCAAGGGCGATCTGGCGGCGTGGCTCACGCGGGGCGCATAGGTCGGCCGGCAGACCAACCCACCGGGGTGTTGCATTGATATATATGTGCTGCTATATATCAGGTTATGAATGCCGCCGATATCATCGCAGAGCGGGGTCCGCTGTTCCTGGGTAGCCGCCTGAAGCGGCTCGCGGAGCGGATGCAGGCGGAAGTCAGTCAGGTTGCGGAGCAGGCGGGCCTCGCGATCCAACCGAGCCAGTACTCACTGCTCGCGACGCTCGATCGCTTTGGACCCCAGACCATCGGCGAGCTGACGGTGGCCATGGAACTGAGTCAGCCGGCCATTACCCGCATGGCCGCCAAGCTGGCCGCGATGGGTCTGGTCAGCATTGACCGACGGCACAAGGATCAGCGCCATAAGACTGTGTCCTTAACCGAGCGCGGCAAGGTCGATCTCGAGCATTCGAAACGCCATGTATGGCCGCAGGTCGAGTCGGCGGTCACCGAGATGCTGCGCGGGTTGAGCGGACCGCTGCTGGAGCAGGTCGCTGCCATCGAGCGGATGCTGGCGGAGAAGCCCCTCGACCAGCGCGCGCTCGCGGCGGCCCGGGGCGAGGCGAGTCTGACGATCCTCGAGTATGCCGACACCCTGGCGCCGGCGTTCCGCGACATCAACGCCCAGTGGATCAGCGCCATGTACCAGATGGAGCGGGCCGACATCGAGCTGCTGGAGAATCCACGCGGGCGAATCATCGATCGGGGCGGGGAGATCCTGTTCGTTGCCGCCGCAGGGCTGGGAGTGGTCGGCACCTGCGCACTGCTCAAAACGGGGGAGGACCAGTACGAGCTGACCAAGATGGGCGTACTCGAATCCGCCCGCGGCCGCAAGGCCGGAGAGTTTCTGCTGCGGGCCATGATCGCCCGGGCCGAGCGGCTGGGCGCGAAGCGCCTCTACCTGCTGTCCAACCGCAAATCAGCGGCCGCCGTGCACCTCTACGAGAAGCTCGGCTTCGCGCATGACGATTCCATCATGCGCGAGTTCGGCGCACGCTATGCACGTTGCAACGTGGCGATGCTCTATCAGCCGAGGTAGCAAGACGGTTCGCGGGAGTTGACACTGCTCAGGCGATGTAGAAACTCGTATACACATGGAGGTGGAGCAGATGCCAAAGACAGCGACTCTGACAGTGCAGCAGTGGGGGAATAGTCTGGCGGTGCGCATTCCTGCCGCAGTTGCGCGGTCTGCACGATTTGTCGTCGGTCAACCGGTGGAACTGTCCGTTGGCGCGGATGGCGTATTGGTCAAACCCGCGGGGACTCCGAAATTGACGCTGGCTCAGAAGCTCGCCGCGTTCGACCCCGCCCGTCACAGCGGGGAGTCACTGGCAGTGCGTCCGGTCGGGAAGGAAGTGCTCTGATGGCCGGGCGGCGGGCGTGGGCACCCAGTCGCCGAGATATGATTTGGATCGATTGCAGTCCAAGGTCATTTGACTGGCGGGCTGGTGCAGCCAAGCCACATCCCTGGAAGCAGGTGTCGGAGAATGTATTCGCTCTGGCGTGCGAGACGCTGAATCAGATCATCGCCATAGGCTGAACACCCGCCCGGGTACAACGCATGGCGCTGCAACACCTGACCGATCAACAGATCCGTACTTGGACACGGGCCCGGAAAGATGAATGGTGGTTCAGGAATGTCTACCGCGGCGATGTCCCGCAGCTGACACTCAGGTCCGGGCTCACGGGATTTCTGCTCGGCGGCGTGCTGGCCGCCACGGGGCTCTATATTGCTGCGAAGACGGGCCTGGCCATCGGCGTGGGGCTGACCTCGGTCATCCTCTCGTTTGCGCTGTTTCGCATTCTGCACGCCGCGGGCCTGGGCAAGGACCTGACGATCCTGGAGAACAACTGCACGCAGTCGATTGCAGCGGCAGCGGGCTACATGACCACCCCGCTGGTGGCGAGCCTGACGGCCTACATGTTGGTGACGGGACGCATCATTCCGTGGTGGCAGATGCTGATCTGGATGGTGACGGTCGCGACAACCGGCGTGCTCGTCGCGTTTCCGCTGAAACGCCGCTTCATCAATCAGGATCAGCTGCCGTTTCCGGAAGGTCGCGCCTGCGGTGTGGTGCTCGACGCGCTCTATACAGGCGCCGCCGCCGTCGGTCTCTTCAGAGCGCGGTTGCTGGGTCTGTCGGCACTCGGTGCCGGTCTCTACCAGATGCTGACCAGCGATGGCTGGATGCAGTTACTCCAGTTCAGGCTGCTGCGGATGGACCGCTGGGCCGGGCTCAAGGAACCCTGGACGTTCCATGACCGCCTCGATACCTACTACTACACCGCGGCCGCGCGGCTGCATTCATGGATACCGCGGATCATGGGTACCGACGTGCGTCAACTCGGCCTGCGCTTGACGCTCGACGCCGCGATGCTCGGCGTGGGCGGATTGATGGGCATCCGTGTCGCGACGAGCTGCCTGATCGGGGCAGTGGTCAACTACGTAATTCTCGCCCCGATCATGATCCAGCACGGAGATATCGTGCAGCGCACTGCGGCCGGCGGCACCGTGATCGCGATCTCCCGCACCGAGATCGTCAACCAGTGGTCACTGTGGTGGGCCGTGACCATGATGGTGGTCGGCTCGCTGGTGAGTTTGCTGGGACGGCCCGAGATCTTCACGTCGGTGTTCAAGTCGTTGCGCGGCAGCGGCGCGACCGATGATGCAGCGCCCGATGCGGCCGCGGATCCACTGCGCTACATCGAGCTGCCCTTGTGGGTCTCGTTTACCGGTGTGCCACTCCTTTGTGTGCTCGGCGCGAGCATTACGCACTCGTTTTTCGGCGTGCCATGGTTGCTCTCATTTATCTCCCTGCCGCTGATCCTGGTGCTGACGGTGATCTGTGCCAACTCCATGGCACTGACGTCCTGGACGCCGACCGGTGCGCTGGCGAAGATTACGCAGTTCACGATGGGCGCCATCGACCACACCAATCCGGCCAGCAACCTGATCCCGGCCGGGATGACCGGAGAGATCTCCGCCAACGCCGCCAACCTGCTGTCGGACATCAAGCCTGGCTATATGCTGGGAGCGAAGCCGCGCCAGCAGGCGATCGGTCACGTGATTGGGATCATTTCCGGATCGCTGGTGTGCATTCCGCTGTACTTCCTGCTGTTCCTGCCGCCCGGACACGACGGCGTGCGCTCGACCGCCACCATCGTCTCCGACAAATTTGCGATGCCCGCGGGACTACAGTGGCAGGGAGTCGCGGAGCTCATCGCCCGGGGCATCAGCCACCTGCCGATATCCGCTGTGATTTCGATGATCATCGCCGCGGTCTGCGCCGCAGCGATCGAGATCACCAATATCGTGTCCAAGGGACGCCTCCCGCTATCAGCGGTCTCAATCGGCTTAGGAGTGATACTGCCGCCCGAATACACGCTGCCGATGTGGGTTGGCGCCATGGTGTTCTGGTGGGGAGGTCGGCGCTATTCGAGCCCCGGCACCCGCGGTCATGCCTACTGGAAGGAGGGCAGCGAATCGATCTGCGCCGGCCTCATTTCCGGTTCAGCGCTGATCGGGATCGGCAACGCGATCGTCAACGCCGCGTTCTTTTGAAAGGTCGGATAAGACATAAGATCGCGGCCAACGCAATTCGTTGCATTATGTTTCGAAAGTCAAGCGGCGACGTTTTAATGCTGAAAAATCCCACGTTGGCGCGCCGGAATATGGCGAGTATGCTGCCAAGACATAAGGATCCGTTAGATCCAGAAAGTGAAGGGGCGACCGAATGAAGAAGATCAGCACTGGGCTCGTGATGCTTGGGTTGTTGACCGCGGCTCTGGCCGCCCACGCCGATACCTTTGCCTACGCGACGATAGACTACGGTGAATTCGGTACGCTGGATCTCTCCTCCGGGGCGTACACCAACTCGTTTTCACTTCCCAACACGCTCGCAGGGCTCGGCGTCGAGAACGGCCAGCTGTACGGCGCCTTGCTCAATGGCGACTCGCTTTATGCAATCAACCCGACCACTAAAACGTATACGACCACCGCCATTGCCGGAATAGACTTCTACGATTTCGGGTCGACGCTCAGCTCGCTCTACGCAATCAATGGAAGCGGCGAGTTGTACTCCGTCAACCCGCAAAACGACACAGTCAAAGCCATCGGTAATGTGGGGTTGAGCGGCTTCGGAAGCGATTACAACAATCTCTCCGTTAATTCGTCGACGCTCTATTTGGTCAATCAAAATGGCTCAACGAACGTAAGTACCCTTTACAGCGTCAACCTGACCACTGCCGCATTGACGACAATCGGCACCCTGACGAACCAACAATACACATCGCTGCTGACCACAGGCGGAACGTTCTATGCCGTTTCGCAAAACATCAACACTTATAACCTCGGGACTCATACGGAAACCGCGGGACAGTCGATTACCAACACTTCGGGAGACGGCGCGTACGGCTTGGCGCCGGACCCCATCCCGGCGGTGCCATTGCCCCCGAGCGTTGTGTTGCTCCTGAGTGCCGTGCCGTTGTTGATCTTTGCAGTCCGTCGCCGGCCTCGCGGGGACATGGGCGTGCAGGCCGTCTGATTGCCCCGACATTGTCGATCTGACGACACGTACATGGGCGGGGTGTTGCAACCCCCTGTTTTTGCTTCGGTGTGGATAAATAGACTGCGCCGCCTTTAACCCCGCCTTCCCACGCAACAGACCACCCTACACAGCGCCCGATGCTGGGGAGATTCCAGTGCGCGGACGAAGCTGTCAGTGAAGTCAGGAAAGTCTCGAAGGTCGTGGTGAAAGCGACGAAGTAGGCAGCGGTGAAGCTGCACCAGATCCCATCGAAGCGGGTGGGTAGCGTGAGTTCGCTCAAGTCCTGCTGCTCGAAGTGCACATCAGGGGCGCGCGTCCGAGCGGCCGCCAGGAGCTCGGGGTCATGGTCGATGCCCGTCACCGCCACTCTGCGGACGGCGAGTTCTGCAGAGAGGTCGCCAGGGCCGCAGCCGAGAAAGTCAAAGTACTCGGTTAGTCCTCGTCGCAGCTGCGCTCCGGAAGGCCGATCAATCTCCGTGTCCGAAAAACCGGAACCACCTCTGACGACGTGTCGATTTCCGATGTCGCCGTTCGTCGAGGTGGTGGGTCAGTTTCACCAAGAGAGGCATCATGAGACTACTTCTCTCGCTTGGCATCGCGGTTCATCAGCGGTCGAGAAGCCAACTGCCCCATGTGCGAACTGGGTTGGAAGTCACTGGGGGTGCTGGAACTCACCGCGCTGCCGAGCCTGGATAAGGCGCTTTGGGTTCCCGTGCTCGAGGAGACAGACGTCCTGCTGGTTGGAGGCGGCGATCCCCTGTATTTGTGCTACTGGATGCGGCAGTCCGGACTGGCAGACCTCTTGCCGTCGCTGCGGCGTGAGACGGTCTACGTGGGATTGAGCGCCGGGAGCATGATAATGGCCCCCAACATCGGGGAGGACTTTGTCCGTTGGCAGCCCCCGTCCGGCCGCGATAGAACGTTGGGAATCGTCGATTTCGCGATGTTCCCGCACCTGGATCACGAGCGACTCCCCGAGAACACTCTGGCAGATGCGGAAAAATGGGCCGCCCGCATGCCGGTGCCGGGTTACGCGATCGACGATCAGACCGCCCTCAAAGTGACCGACGGTACGGTCGAAGTGATCTCAGAGGGACACTGGAAGCTGTTTACTCCCTGACACCCAGGCGCGTGCGGCAGACGACATAGAAAATGGGCGCAAAGACGAGGCCGAACAACGTCACGCCGATCATCCCGAAGAATACCGCGGTGCCCAGGGCCCGGCGCATCTCGGCGCCGGCTCCGGTCCCGAAAGCCAATGGCGCGACGCCCGCGATGAACGCGAACGAAGTCATGAGTATGGGCCGCAGTCGAGTCTGGGCAGCATAGGCGGCTGCTGCGGCCGGCGACATCTTCAAACGTGCCTCCGCTTGCCGCGCAAATTCGACAATCAGGATTGAGTTCTTGGCGGCAAGCCCGATCAGCACCACCATGCCGATCTGGGTGAGAACGTTGTTGTCGGTGCCGCGCAGATTCACACCGAGTATCGCCGCCAGCAGACACATGGGCACGATGAGGATGATCGCCAGTGGCAGGGTTACGCTTTCATACAGCGCCGCCAGGAAGATGAACACGAAGACGACTGCGAGCGCAAAGCTCACGCCGGAACTGTTGCCGGCAAGTCGCTGCTGGAAGGCGAGGTCCGTCCATTCATAGGCGAAGCCCGGCGGCAGCCGGCTGCGCGCGATGCGCTCCATCGCATCCATCGCATCCCCGGTGGACGCGCCAGGGGCTGCTTCGCCTTGAATGTCGGTGGCCGGATAGAGGTTATAGCGCTGCACCTTGTACGGCCCCGTCGCCGGCGAGAAATTCACGAGCGCACTCAACGGCACCATCGCGCCGGAACTCGATCGGGTCTGCAACAGACCCACCGCGGTATCATCCCGGCGGAAGCTCGAGTCCGCCATCGCGATGACCTGGAACGTATGGCCCAGCAGATTGATGTTGTTGATGTAGGTACCTGCGAGATAGGTCTGCAGGGTCGCGAACACACTGGTGGCCGGCACGCCCAGAATTTCAGACTTGTCGCGATCGACCTCGGCGTTCAACCGCGGGCTGTGGGTATTGAGGCTGACGTAGGTGTTGGTGATCGCGGGGTCCTTGGCGGCCCACGCGGCGAGGTCCCGGGCCTGGGCCTCCAGCGCGGCATAGCCGACGCCTCCTCGATCCTCGATCATCATCCGAAAACCGCCGGCGGATCCCAGGCCGAGCACCGGCGCCGGCTGCGTAATGCGGATGTCGGCGGCAGTCAGTGCGCCCAGCCGCTGCCGCAGATCGGCGGCAATGCGAGCGGCCGTGCGACCACTTTTCAGTCGCGCCGCGAACGGCTCGAACACCGCCCACATCTGCCCCGAACTGGATTGGTTGTTGAAGCCGTTGCCGTCGATACCGGCGTAGACCGAGGCCGAGGAGACGCCGGGTGTATCCAGGACGATTGCGATGGCCTGCTGGACCACTGCATCGGTGCGCGCCAGGGTCGCACCCGGCGGCAGCTGAATGGAGATGGACAGATCCCCCTGATCCTGCTGCGGAATGAATCCCCGCGGAGTCTCGACCAGTCGCCAGGCGGTGAGTGCGATGAGCACCACGTACAGCGCCAACAGGGGCTTGGTCAGGCTTATCGCGCGCAGCGTCGCCGCACCGTAGGCGTTGCTCAGGCGCTCGAAGCCGCGAGTCAACGCCGTACGGGCGCGCAAGAAAACGTTGGGGGCCCCCTCCCGCGGGGCTCCCTCGGTATGGGGCTTGAGGATCAGGGCCGCCAGCGCCGGCGACAAGGTGAGGGAGACCACGAGCGAGATCAGCGTCGCCGTCGCAATGGTCAGCGCGAATTGCTTGTAGAACTGGCCGGTAATTCCGCCCATGAACGCGGTGGGAACGAACACGGCCGCGAGCACCAGGGCGATGCCGAGGAGGGCCGCACCCACCTCGTCCATGGTGACATGGGCCGCCTCCCGCGGGCTCATCCCCGCGGCAATATGCCGCTCGATATTCTCGACCACGACGATGGCATCGTCGACAACGATTCCGATCGAGAGCACCAGCCCGAACATCGACAGATTGTTGAGTGAAAATCCGAAGACGGAGAGCACGGCACCGGTGCCGATCAACGCTATCGGGATCGCGAGGACCGGGATCAGGGTCGTACGCCATCGTTGCAGGAACAGCAGCACCACGACCACGACCAGGATCGTGGCGCCGATCAGCGTGCGCCACACCTCGTCTACGGAGGCCTGAATGTACGTGCTGGGGTTGTAGATGATCTCGTAGGTGAGGCCCGCTGGAAAATCCCGCTTCAGCTCGCGCATGGTCGCCTGCACCGCCTCGGCGACCTCCAGCGCGTTGCTGCCCGGAGCCTGGGTGACACTGAGCGCCACCGCCCGCTCGCGGCTCTTGTACGCATTGACGCCGTAGTTCTGCGCCCCGAGCTCGACCCGACCGAGGTCGCGGATGCGCGTTATCCGGCCCTGACTGTCGCGTTTGACGATGATCTGGGCAAATTCATCGCTGGTCGCGAGCTTGCCTTGGGTCTGAACGCTCAGTTGCTGGGCTGCGGGACTGTCGGTGAACGGCGGGGCCCCGAGCGCGCCGGCGGCCACCTGCAGGTTGTTGTTGCGCAGGGCGTCCACGATTTCGGCGACCGTGAGGTCGCGCGCCGCGGCCTTGTCAGGATCAATCCAGATCCGGATGGAGTAGTCCCGGGCGCCGTTGACGGCCACATCGCCGACGCCGGCAACCCGCAACAGTCGGTCACGCACCTGCAGGCTCGCGTAGTTGGCCAGGAACTTGCGGTCCATCGCCGGATCAGTGGCATACATGTGCACGATCAGCAGCGTGTCGCCATTGCCCTTGCGCACCGCAACGCCCAGATCCTGGACTTCCTGGGGCAGCTGCGGAAGCGCGGTCTGCACCCGGTTCTGCACTTTGACCTGGGCGATATCGACATCGGTACCGAGCTTGAAAGTCACCGTAATGCTGGTGCGCCCCTCCCCGATGGATTGCGAGGACATGTAGAGCATGTCATCGACGCCATTGATCTGCTGCTCCAGGGGCGCGGCGACTTCGTTGGCCATCACCTCTGCCGAAGCGCCCGGATAGGTCGCCGAGACGGTGACCGTGGGGGGAGCGATTCGTGGGTACTGGTCGATGGCGAGCTTCGGAAAGGCGATGGCGCCGAGCAGCGTGATGATCAGTGAGATCGCGGCGGCGAACACCGGCCGATCGATGAAGAAGTGGACGATCTTCACGACGTTGTTCTTATGGCGCGGCCCGATCCGGCAGGTGCAGCTGTCCGTTCTCGCCGAGGGAGATGCCGGAGGGAAAGGCGCTCATCGGGGCCGCTCTGGCATCGACCTTCCTCCCGGGGTGCGCGCGTTGCACCCCTTCAATGATGACCCGCTCCGTGGGAGCAAGGCCGGCGCGTATTTCCCGCATGCCGTTGATCAGCTGGCCCACTTCCAGCGTGCGTTGCCCGACCGTGCCATCGGCGGCGACGACATAGGCGATCTGCCGGGTCTGGTCGTTCACGACGGCCTGATCCGGAATCAACATGGCCTCGGTGGCGTGCTCGGCGAAGAGTCGCATGTGCCCGAACATGCCGGGAGTCAGAAAGCCGGCCGGATTCTCGACCAGGGCGCGACCGCGGATGGTGCCCGAGCCATTGTCCAGCGCGTTGTCCAGAAACTCGATGTGCCCCTGCCAGCGGTACTCGGTCTCGTCCTGGAGCCGGATGTCGATGCGATTGCCGGAGAGTGAGTGGCTCGAGTCGCGTTTGTAGCGCAGCAGCGCCGCCTCGGGAGCATCGAACACGAATCGGATCGGGTTCAGCGTCACGATCGTGGTGAGCACCGTGGTCTCGGCGGTCACCAGGTTCCCGGGGGCGAGCCGGCGATACGAGATCTGGCCGGCCAGCGGGGCTACGACCCGGGTGAACCCCAGGTTGAGCGCGTTGGCGTCGACGTTCGCCTGGGCGGCCGCGACATCGGCGCCGGCTTGCTGCTGTCCGGCGGAGAGCGTCTCGAAGTCGGCCTCGCTGATCGTGTGGCTGGCGATCAGCGAACGACCGCGCCTGAGTTGCGACTCCGCGTTGACCAGTGTCGCGCGGGCGCGCGCCAGCTGTGCCCGGGACTGCTCCAGCTGCGCGGCGATTGGCCGGGGATCGATGACGAACAGCAGCTGATCCTTGGTGACCATTTGGCCGTCATGAAAGTGGACGGAGTCGAGCAAACCGGACACTCTCGGGCGCACGTCGACGGAGTCCACGGCCTCGAACCGACCGACGTATTCGTCCCAGTCCGTCACCTGCTGCCGCAGCGGTACGGACACCAGGACGATCGGGGCCGCCTCCGAGGGAGGCGCAGTCCGAGTGCAGCCGCCCATCTGGGCCAGCACGACACACAGGCCGAGACACGCGGCTTTTCCAGGCGCGGCTGCTGCGATCATCCGTGGGAGACCTTTTTTCTTGTGGACGCGTGGCCTGGCGCTATTCTGTGGGAGGGTCCCCAAGTTAGCCAGTCTCAACGATAGGTCGTGACGATGCGCAGCGGGTGTTGCAGCGCGGCAAGCCTGGCTATGCGATCGGAGAAGGTTGCCCGTGTCGATACAAAATTTTGAGACAGTGCGGGAACTGGGCCTTGCCATGCCCGGTGTCGTCAACGACACCGCATTCGGCGCTTCCGCGCTAAAGCTGAACGGCAAGCTGGTCGCCTGCGTTCCAACCAATAAGTCAGCCGAAGCCAACAGCCTCGTCGTGCAGATCGACCTTGAACATCGCGCAGAGCTACTGCGGCAGCAGCCTGACGTCTACTACATCACCGATCATTACGCGCCGCACCCCACGGTACTGGTCCGACTACCGAAGATCACGCGGACAGATCTGAAGGAACTCTTGCACGATGCGTGTCGCTTCGTGGCCTCCTCAGCTTCCAGCGCCTCTCGTCCGGCGAAGCGTCCGAAGCGGGTAGGTCGCGGACCGGCGGCCCGCAGGAAACCATGAATCGACCGGTCGGGGCATCATGCCGGTGTTGATCGTTGACCAGGAGATGCTGATGCAAAATCTTGACGCCAGGACCGTGTTTTTCGTCAAAGACGCCGAGCGCGCGCTGCGCTTCTACACGCTGCGCTTCTACACAGAGACCCTGGGCTTCAAGCAGGACTGGATCTACCAGGAGGACGGACGGCCATTCGTGGTCCAGGTCAGCCTCTTCGGCTTCTCCATTATCCTGAATCAGGAGGAAGACTGGACAGCAGGCAGGGCCGGCCACGGCCGTGTGTTCTTCGCGATTTATAAAGATCAGCTTGAGTCATTCCAGCGGTATTTGAGTGAAAATCGCATACAGACCACAGTCATCTACTGGGGTGCGCCGACTCTCGTGATTCGAGACCTCGATGGGAATGAACTGTTTACCTGGCTGCCCGAGAGCGAACGGGCGAGCCTGGAAACGGAACTCGCAAGCGCTCATAGCCCGGCCTGATGTGCGAGATCGGGATAGTTGGGTATCAACGCATTCGCGCGTTTGAGCCACCAAAAAGGAAAACGCCCCTGAAGTCTTTCGACCTCAGGGGCGTTTTGTTTGAGAGCCTGGCAGTGACCTACTCTAGCATGGCAACAGGCCACACGACCATCGGCGCAGAGCGTTTTCACTTCCGAGTTCGGAATGGTATCGGGTGGTTCCCGCTCGCTATTGCCGCCAGGCAAACCGTTTGAGTCCGATGTGCCGGTCCGTATTACGGGACCGGCTCACCGTTCTCGAATCCATAGAGTTTTTTGTACCGACGCTGTCGCGTTCGAAATGGAACGAATCCACTCCATACATTTGCATCGATCGATAACCATCAGCAGGTGTGGTCGACTCTTTGGGAGTCAACCAAACCCCTTGAGGTTATATGGTCAAGTCTCACGGGCAATTAGTACTGGTTAGCTGAGGCCATCACTGGCCGTACACACCCAGCCTATCAACCACGTAGTCTTCGTGGGCCCTTTAGGAGAGTCAAGCTCTCAGGGAGATCTAATCTTGGGGGGGGCTTCCCGCTTAGATGCTTTCAGCGGTTATCCCGTCCGTACATAGCTACCCGGCAGTGCTACTAGCGTGACAACCGGAACACCAGAGGTACGTCCATCCCGGTCCTCTCGTACTAAGGACAGCTCACCCTCAAATCTCCAACGGCTACGGAAGATAGGGACCAAACTGTCTCACGACGTTTTGAACCCAGCTCGCGTACCACTTTAATCGGCGAACAGCCGAACCCTTGGGACCTGCTACAGCCCCAGGATGTGATGAGCCGACATCGAGGTGCCAAA
>Ga0302310_10001792_pt1 | contig 17841 bp, 23 predicted proteins | sample III_Palsa_N1_2_FD_200451 | JGI IMG/M metagenome (GOLD analysis project Ga0302310, IMG submission 200451) | Peat permafrost microbial communities from Stordalen Mire near Abisko, Sweden - III_Palsa_N1_2 | ecosystem: Environmental > Terrestrial > Soil > Palsa > Peat permafrost | place: Sweden...
GGCGGAATTGCGGCGAATTTTAGCGGCACCGAAGTTAAGCGAGGCAACCAAAGAGATCGTAGGAAAATCCATTATCTAAGTTTTAAAAGTTTTTTGGTTCTTTTTTTCAAAAAAGAACACTATCTTGCTTTATTGTGGCCAGGATGCCTGAAGCATGTATGTAACCACCAAGTCTTTTTCGCATTTCCCGTCCGCAGCATTTTTCGTCATTGCTTTTTTCAGTTCGATTCCCTTTTTCGTGCGTCATTCCGTCGGCGGCGTCGCGGCGGCGACGATTTACGCGGCGTTGCTGATTTTGTTGTTGGCTGCGGTGAACGTCGAAGGCTGGATCGGCGTTCTCGCCCGGTCTCGCGTTCTGGCGGGGGGCGCCATTATCGCGCTCGCGGTCGCAAACTTTGCTGTCTTTCCCAGGATGCGGCTGGTGTCTCATCCAAGCTCAGCGCCAGACGCGTTAAGCGTGCCGTTCGCGCGTCTGCTGGCGGGGCGGGAGCCCTACGGAAAACTGTTATTTGATGGCGCTCCGATCAGCCCGGGTCCGGGCTGGATCGTGTTACACGGTGTTTTCACCGCTACCGGCCTCACTCCATTGATTGTGCCGGTTTGGCTTGGCCTTGCCACCTGGATGGTAGGCAAGTCGGGTGCCAAACCCGCGCTGTTTGTCGCGCTGGTGTTCGCGCCTCTGGCATTTCTGCAAATGAGCGTGGTGGGCCACGACATCTTCGCGATCAGCCTGGCGTTCATTGTTATGCTGTTGGCAGCGTTCGCCGTGCCGCCGCAGGGTTTCGGATTGCTGGCTCTGGCGGTATTTGCCGGCACGATCGCTACCGCCAGGTTGCCACTTATTCTGCTGCCGCTCATAATCGGCCTGGGGCTGGCCCGGCGCAGAAACGCCGCGTGCGGAATTCGTTTCGCGGTCATCGCCTCGGTCACGGCTGTTTTGTGGCACGGCGGATTTTGGCTTTGGTGCCTCAAGGCCGGTGATTTCTATCAGCCCCTGCACGTGTTCCAGCGCGCCCACTCCGGCGCGGGAATTTGGTTCACGCTGCTCGGAGCACTCGGCGGCGTTGCCTCGTGGGTTTGGATTTGGCTGAAACCAAAATCGGACATCAGCGATTGGCTGTTCGCGCTCTGGCTGCTGCAAACCGCCTTGTTCCTACCAATCGGAGTCGGCGAACTGGTCCACGCGCAGCATTCCGACTGGAGTAACCGGCAAGGGTGGGCGGATTGGGAGGGCAAGAATTACATCGCATACCCGCTGCCTTTGCTCGCAGCATCACTGGTGTTGCGATTTTAGGAAGAAAGACTTCTTTTTTGAAAAAAAGAAGCAAAAAACTTTTGTCAGTTTAGGTCGTAGCATCGCTGGCGCGAACGGTGGCCACGAATGTTGCTAAAACTTTGGACGAGCCCGTACTTGCGGCCCAATACTCCTGCTTGCCGTCGTTCCAATAGCTAATCGCCATGCCGCGATAATGTGCCGCGCGGACGCCTTGCGCGGGCTCGCCATTTGCCGGCCAAATACACAACGTCACCTTCACGCCCGCCTGCACATACGCCGCAACCTCCGCGCGGTGCCCGGCAACCTCATCCTGCCGCGCACCCGTAAGCCGGAACCCCGGCACCTCCGGCGCCGCGCCCGCGGCGGCCACTTCAGCGCCACGTAGCGCCGCGTCGCGCACCGCCATCAACTCGCCCTGCTGGTGCGCGTTGGGCAACACCGCAACCACCAGCGTTGCCGCCACCGCCGCACCCACCGCCAACGCCGCCAAAGGTGCGCCCCAGGCGCGAAGCTTGAACCGAACCACCGCGGCTTCCTTCCCCGCGCGATCGAGCACTCCGGCGATCCGGGACTGGAATTCCACCGAAATCTCCTCCTCCGGGATCGCCTCCGCCAGCGCCGCACGCAACTCCGCAAGTTCAGCGAGCCGTCGCGCGCACTCCGGGCAGGCGGCCAGATGCGCCGTCAGCTCCGCGGTGTCGGCCGCCGGCAATTCACCGTCGAGCAGCGCATTCAGCTGCAGATTGCGATCTTCACACGTCACGGCACACGTCCTTCACCGCTCGCAAGCCATGCCGTGCGCAGATCCTCGCGCGCCCGCGACAGCCGCGACATCACCGTGCCGAGCGGCAGCGCCAGCGCGTTGGCGATCTGGGCGTAGGAAAGCTCGCCGAATTCCCGCAACACCAATACCTCCCGCAATCCTGCCGGCAATTTCGCCACCATCTCGCGCAGCCGCACCGCGCGATCCGCCGCCAATACGCGCTGCTCCGGATTGGGTGCCGGATCGGCGATTTGCATCATCCATTCCTCGTCGCCCGCTGCTTGAACCATCTTCGAGCCCGTGGGCGCCTGGTCACGGTGAAGGTTGCGCATGATCGCCGCCATCCAGCTTTTGAAATCGTCGCCGCGATACGAATCGAAATATCGCAAGCCACGCAATACCGATTCCTGCACCAGATCCTCGGCGGCCTGGCGGTCGCCGGTCAGCGCGCGGGCCATGCGATGCAGGTACGCGAGCTGTGGCAAAGCCAATGCGCGAAATCGCGCCGATCGATCGAGCCCCGTCACCTGGCGTTCCCCATCGCGCATCTCTCGACGCCGGCCGCTACCGCGCGTCCGTCATTAATAGGCGCAGTTCGACGGCCGGGTCACGATGGCAAAACCGTATCGGTTACCGCGAGCCGGCCGCTGGTGAAGGTTGAGGTTGCCGTGGTGATGCCGAGATGATGGCCGACCTCACCTGCGGGCATCGCCAGCATCGGCCCGGGGCGAGGTGCTGTCCCCGGCTGCGGTTGGGGAAACGCGGTCGACCGGGCGGTGTGAAACTGGATGTTGCCTTCGACCTTCTGCACGATCTGATGGATGTGCCCATTCAGCAGCGTGACCGAGCCGAAGCGGCGGAGCAAAGCGATCGCGGCCGGTCCATCAGCAGTGCCCCAACCCCATTGCGGATAGATACTCCACAGCGGGACGTGGGCGAACACCACGACCGGGGTTGAGCTGCTAACCGCGCGCAGATCGTCGGCGAGCCAGGCCAGCTGATCCGCGCCCAGCAGCCATTGATGGTCGGGGCCCTGATGCATCACGTTGGACAGACCGATGAAGTGCACGCCGTGGTCGTCGAAGCTGTACCAGCCGTCACCCTTGGTGTTTCTGCCATAGCGGGCGAGATAGAGTTCCTTGCCGGGATCGAGCATGTCGTGTTCGCCCGGCACGTGGTGGATCGGCAGGCGGAGGCCCGCGTTGATCTGGTCGGCGGTGTCGAATTGCGCGGGCTTGGCGAGATTCGAAATATCGCCGGTGTGCAGCACCAGCGCGGGTTGGTAGGGCAGGGACCGCGCCAGTGTGACCGCCTCTTGCAGTGTGCCGGTCACATCCTGATAGGGGCCGGCTTTGAAGCCGATGTGGCTGTCGCTCATTTGCAGGAAGGTGAAGCTGCCGGCGTCCGGTGTGGCGGCTGCGGCCGAGCCGATCGCTCCCAAGGTGCGCGGAATACCCGCCGCCACCGTCCACAGCATGCCGGTTCCGATCCACCCAAGGCAGGCCATCGCGTGGCGCCGGTCCGGATTGTTGGGTTGGTTTTCCATCTGTGCATTTTCCTGTCTGGATATGCACAAGACTTCTGGGTTTGTGGTTTATTCCCGCCAGCTTCGCATTATTTTGCGCGCTTACGCCGCGCGCCGCCTAAACCCTTATTATCAAAAGTGTTTTGCTTCTTTTTTTCAAAAAAGAAGAGTCTTCTTACTGCGTCCCCGGCGAAGTACCGCCCTGACCCAGATCGGCGCTTGAAGTGCTGGCAAATCCGCTCAGCGGGTTGGTCGATCCGCTGCCGCCGGTCGGGCTGAAGCGGCCGATATTGCCGATCACCTGGCCGATGAACGAGGCTTCGCTGCCTGGCGACGCGGTTGCGCCGCTAGCCATGGAGAGTTGCATGCCGTTGGGTGCCGGGTGAGAATCGATGCTTGCGAGCGTGCCGGAGGGGTCGAATTTCACCACCGTCACGGTCTGGCTGATGATCCCTGGGGTTTGCGCGATGCGGGTGTGGGTTTGCTGGCCAAGGTAGAGCCAGGTGTCGGGGTCGAAGCTTGGGATGTTGGTGGGCGTGCCCAATTCCTCCTGGACGTCGGCCTTGGTGGACACACCTGGCACCAGTTCGGCCACGTCGCGCGTGTCGGTGGTCTGGCCGCGATAGACTTTCTGGGCCTCGACCAGGCTGCACGCGGACAGCGCAAACGCGAGGGCGAGCAGGGGAAGGACGCGGGGTATGGCAGCCTGGAGACGCAAGTTGGGAAGTTCCTTTGGACGCGGAGGCGAACGGCACGAGGCATTCGACCGGGCCAAAGATACGGGATGCGGCGGCGGCTGGCAACACAGGGTGATCTCACAGGTTGCTGCAGGTTGACCGCGGATGGCGCCGCGCTATCACTGTACGACGCCGCGGCTTTGGTGCGGTGCTAGGCGCCATTTCGGAGCTTCAGGAAAATGGCTTTGTTCTCAGGCGTTTTTGCCGGACCGCAACAGCGCCGGATCGAGCGCGCGGGGTTCGAACTTTATGCCAAGGCGGTCGCGGCGGCGCGCACGCCACATTACTTTGCTGTTCTCGGGGTACCCGATACGTTGGATGGGCGGTTCGACCTGGTGGGTTTGTTCGTCGCTCTGCTGATCCGCCGGCTGCGGCTTGATCAACCGCCCGGGCCGGCGCTGGCGCAGGCGCTGTTCGATGCGATGTTTTCCGACATGGACCTTAATTTGCGGGAGATGGGCGTGGGCGACATGTCGGTGGGCAAAAGGGTGAGGGCGATGTGGGAGGGGTTCCATGGCCGGGCCAGCGCCTATGAGGCCTGCTTCGCCGGGGGTGACGAGGCCGCGCTCGCGGCCAGTTTGACCCGCAATGTGTGGCGCGGGGCCGCTGGCGGCAATCCGCTGGGCCTCGCGCGCGACATTTTGCGCGAGCAATCGCATCTGGCGCAGACGCCGCTCGCGGACCTTGCGTGCGGCGAGGTGAGTTTCGTCGGGCCGGAGGTTTTTGAGCGATGATTCCACCCGAACTGCACCGCCCGATTCCGATCGACCGAATTAACGCGGGCGACATCGATGTGCGCGCGAGCCAGGCCGAATGCGCCGCGCTCGCGAAACGTCTGCTGCTGCCCGAGATCGCCGCGGTGTGGTGCCGCTGGCGCTGCACGAGCCTGCCGGGTGGCGGGTTCGCTGCCCGCGGTCACCTCAAAGCCGCCATCACTCAGATCTGCGTGGTGAGTCTCGATCCGTTTCCGGCCAAGATCGATGAGCATTTCGAGGTCCGTTTCGTGCCGGAAGACCAGGTCGGCGATGTCGACCCCGACGACGAGATCGACGAGATTCCCTATCAGGGCTTCGAGATCGATTTGGGCGAGGCGACCGCCGAGCAGCTCGCGCTGTCGCTCGATCCCTACCCGCGCAAGCCAGGCGCGGTACTTCCGCCCGAGGCTTCGGACGAATTGGAGCATCCTTTTGCCGCCCTGGCGCAATTGCAGCCGAAACCCCCAAGAAACTAAATCTACAAAAGTTCTTTGCTTCTTTTTTCAAACAAGAAGACTTCTTAAGTCCTTCTTTTTGTGAACAAAAAGAAGCAAAAAAACTTTGACACTTTGGGTTCGGAACTAATCTCATACATCTGTACCTGTCGGCGGTCATTACGCCCCATCGTGTAAGACCACGCAAAACCGAAGTTTTCCGCCGCTCTTCGCTTGCAGGGGGAACAACCCTCTGCTAGACCGCGCGGCTCATGATTTCGCGTAGTTTGGAGGGGCAGCAACCCCATGGCCGTACCTAAGAGAAAAACCTCGCCGTCGCGGCGGGGGATGCGCCGCAGCCACGAAGCGCTCGGCACCGAAGCGCATAGCGAGTGCGCCAATTGTGGCGAGCTGAAACGCCCCCACCATGTTTGCAGCCATTGCGGTCATTACGATGGCCGTGAAGTTGTCGCCGCCGGCGGCAAAGCGCTGAAACACGCCGTTCGCGCCTGATCAGGCGTGACTCGCGGTAGCCGCCAGCCTTCCTTGACCGGCCCCGCGGCGGGCGCGCCAGACATGTCTGCTTCCGACCAGACCAGCGGCGCCCCATTTACCTTGGCGATCGACGCGATGGGCGGCGACCACGCGCCGGACGCGATCGTGGCAGGCCTCGCGATCGCGTCGGAGCGGCATCCGCAGGCGCGGTTCCTGCTGGTCGGCAACGAGGCGCTGCTGGCGCCGTTGCTCGCTCGCTACAAGCGCGCCGCGGCGGTATGTACCGTGCGCCACGCGGCGGACGTGATCACCAGCGACATGAAGCCGACCGCTGCGCTCAAAATACGGCAGTCTTCGATGCGGCTCGCGATCGATGCGGTGGCGTGCGGGGAGGCGGAAGGGATCGTTTCCGCCGGCAACAGCGGGGCGCTGATGATACTCGCCAAAATCGTGATCAAGACCTTGCCGGGCATCGACCGGCCGGCGATGGCGGCGATCATGCCGTCGGCCCGGGGCGACAGCGTGATGCTCGACCTCGGCGCCAACATCCAATGCGACGCGCGCAACCTGGTCGAATTCGCGGTGATGGGCGACGTCTTCGCCCGCGCCGTGCTGGGACTGCCGGCGCCGATGATCGGGCTGCTCAATGTCGGCTCCGAAGAGCTCAAGGGCGACGAAGACCTGCGCCAGGCGGCGGAGACGCTGCGCGCAAGTCCGCTGTCGGCGCAATTCCACGGCTTCATCGAAGGCCACGACATCGCCGCCGGCACCACCGACGTGGTGGTGACCGACGGCTTCACCGGCAACGTCGCGCTGAAGACCGGCGAGGGCGCGCTCAAGCTGATCCGTGGCCTGCTGCGCCAGGTGTTCCAGAGTTCGTTCTCGGCCCGGATCGGCTACTTGATGGCGCGTTCCAGCCTCGAGCGGCTGCGCGAGTGGCTCGATCCGCGGCGCTATAATGGCGCGGTGATGCTGGGACTCAACGGCATGGTGGTGAAATCGCACGGCGGCACCGATGCCGAAGGCTTTGCCTATGCGGTTGACGTGGCGGTCGATATGGTGGTGCATCGTTTCAACACCCATATTCGCGAGGGACTCGCCCTGATCCAAGCCGCCGAAGCCCCCCCCGGCACCGGGGAAGCCGTTTCCTGATGCGCCGCGACATCGCCGGTCCGGAAATCGCGGGGGTGGGCGCGTATTTGCCGCGCCGGATCGTGACCAACGAGGAACTGGCCCGCACGGTGGAAACCTCCGACGCCTGGATCGCGGAGCGCACCGGGATTCGCCAGCGCCACATCGCGGGAGCCGAAGAGACCGCCGCTTTCATGGCGACCGCGGCGGCCCGAGAGGCAATGTCCCACGCCGGAGCTACCGCCGACCAGATCGACGCGGTGATCGTCGCCACCTCGACGCCGGATCAGGCCTTCCCCGCTGTCGCGCTCCGCGTGCAGGCGGCGCTCGGCATGACCCGCGGGTTTGGCTTCGATCTTGGCGCGGCCTGCTCGGGCTTTGTCTATGGGCTCGCGGTCGCGGATCGGATGATGCGGGCGGATGCGCCGGGCGCAGGGGCGCTCAAAAATGTTCTGGTGATCGGGGTCGAGGTGTTCTCGCGCCTGGTCGATTGGAAGGATCGCGGCACCTGCGTGCTGTTCGGCGACGGCGCCGGCGCGGTGTTGCTGCGCGCCAGCGGCGATCCCGAACGCGGCATCATCTCGACCCATCTCCATGCCGACGGCAGGCTGGGCGATATTCTCTATGTCGACGGTGCGCTGGGCCGTCCCGAACTGCCGGGCACCGTGGTGATGCACGGGCGCGAGGTCTTCCGTCACGCGGTGGCGAAGCTCGCGGAGACGGTCGAGGAAGCGCTGGCGGCCAATCATCTCCAGCCCGCGGATATCGATTGGTTGGTGCCGCATCAGGCCAATCTGCGCATCATCGAGGCGATGGGCCGGAAACTCGGCCTTTCGCCCGAGCGCGTGGTGGTGACGGTCGACCGGCACGGCAACACCTCGGCGGCCTCGATTCCGCTCGCGCTGAACGAGGCCTGCCGGGACGGCAGGATCAAGCGTGGCGACCTGATCTTGATGGAGGCGCTGGGCGCCGGTCTTACGTGGGGATCGGCGCTGGTACGCTATTAGCGGCGACCGGACAGAGGAACTTCCGATGCGGGAGAATCGCATCTGGAATTCCGCTGCCCGCCAAGTCCGTAGCCAGCCGCTCTAAGCCCAAGTATCTGGCATCTGTTCCTAAATTATGCTATGCAGGCGTTCATCCGCACCGCTCGCCTGCACTTCGCACAACTCGCACAGCTAAAAAAGGGCCCCCCGGCTGGACAGCCGGCACTTGTCATTAGAAGTTTTTTGCTTCTTTTTTTCAAAAAAGAAGCCTTCCCTTGCTTTCCCCTTATCCCGATCCGCTCTCTGATCAAGAAAAAGCCCTCCAGCAAGCATTTGTTTCTAGACAATTGTTGACGGAACACCGGTTCCCCGCGTAACTTTTTGTCATGAACACATTGACGCGCGCCCATCTGGCCGAATCGATCTATTCCCAAGTGGGTCTGTCGCGGAATGAGTCCGCCGACTTGCTGGAGATGGTGCTGGAGCGTGTGGCAAGCGTCCTGGAATCCGGTGAATCACTTAAAATCAGTGGGTTCGGAACCTTTTCTGTAAGACAAAAAGGGCGGCGGATCGGCCGCAACCCGAAGACCGGGGTGGAGGTGCCGATCCTGCCGCGGCGGGTGCTGGTGTTTCGTCCCAGCCAGGTGCTGCACGCCCGGATCAACGGCCAGGCCGTGAAGCCCGGCGACGACGAATGATCCCGTCGCGCACCGGCCGGCGGTTAAATTCTGTAAATGCAGCATAATCCGGCAGGATGAGCGGCGCACCCGATCTGCTCGCCGGCGAGATCGAGGACAGCGTCGCTTCCGCGCGCGCCCGCAAAGCGCCCAACGCGTTTCGCACCATCAGCGAAGTCGCCGACGACCTGCATATCCCGCAGCATGTGCTGCGGTTCTGGGAGAGCAAGTTCAGTCAGGTCAAGCCGCTCAAGCGTGGCGGCGGCCGGCGCTATTACCGGCCGGACGACATCGCCCTGCTCAAGCGCATCGCGGATTTGCTCTATACCCAGGGTTATACGATCAAAGGGGTGCAGCGGCTGCTGCGCGAGACCGGCGGCAAGCTCGAGGGCCATCTCTCGCCGCCGCAGGCGCAGGACCTCGGCGACCCCGAGGACGAACCCGAAATCAAGCAGCCCGCCTTCAGCTTGGAGGCGCCAATCATTCCGGCCCGCCCGCCGGTGATGAAACCGGACGATTGGCGCCGGCTGATGACGAGTACACTCCGCGAGCTGGAATCGTTACGGCGGCTGTTGCCGTGAAGATAAAGCCTCACCCGCGGGACGAGGCCGGTAACCCGAAGCGTCACATGGATGCGTCCCGGCATTGAACGGCGAAGCGGTCAGCTTTGCCGAAGATGACGCCGCGCCACTTGCGGCTGCCCCGGAGGTTCCGCGGCGCGGGGCCCGCAGTGCCTATGCCCACAACCGGACGCTCGACGGAATACGCGGCTGCTTCGCGCTCGCCGTAGTCGCCTGGCACACCCGCGCCGAAGTCTGGGCGACCGATACCCACGGTGCGTTCGCGCATTTTCTCGCGATCGTAACCTGGACCGGCGCCCAAATCGCGGTGCTCGGGTTCTTCGTGCTCTCCGGCCTCGTGCTCACGCGCGCCTGGAAAGGAAGCTATCCGCGCTTTCTACTGCGCCGCTTCGTGCGACTGTGGCCGCTCTACGCGCTGACGCTGGCCGCCGGCTACGCGCTCGCTCATCGTCCGCCGCTCTGGTCGGAATTCTTCTGGTGGCCGATCCTGTCGGCCCACCACCCCCTCCACATCAACGATCCGGCGTGGTCGCTCTGCGTCGAGGCCTGGGCGATGCTGTTCATGCCGCTGTTTGTCTGGGCCGGGCGCGGCCGTCTGATCCGGGCGCTGGCGGTGGCGGCGGGGTTTCTGCTGGCGGCTCGTCTCGCCGACAGCAATTTCGTGTTTGCGTTCTTTTTCATCACCGGCGCGTTCCTGTCCCGCTTCGAACTGCGCCTGCCGGTGATGGAGGCAGCGATCTTTCAGTTCTTCGGACGAATCTCCTACCCGCTCTATCTCTCGCACTGGCTGGTGCTGCATTACACCCCGGCGCCGATCCTGGTGCGAGTCGTAGTGTGTTTCGTGGTGGCGTGGTTGCTTACGATAACGGTTGAGCGCTGGAGCATTGTGGGGTCGCGAGCGGTGTGACCAGCGCCGCCGGTCGCCGCTGTTCCGTCCAGATGACGTAGGCGAACAGCAGCAGCGTGCCGCCCAGCCAGAGATTGGGAACGCTGTGCTTCATCAGCGGTGCGATCGGCAGCACGTAGGCGATCAGCAGCATGAGCTTGCCCCAGGGCGGAAATCCGCCGCGGGACCACTCCGACAGCAGCCAGGCGAGGGGAAAGGCCATCAATACCAAGTCGTAATCGACCAGATAGGGCGTCGCGAACAAGCACACCAGCACGATCAGTGCGCGTTCCACGCCCGCCGCGACACCGCGAGCTTGCGCTCGCCACAGCAACCCCAAGCCACCGATGATAAGGAGGAGCTGAATCGCGTAAGCCAGCGGGACCGTTGCACCGAGCTCGCGTGCCCAGCCGAATGCGCTTTCGAATCTCCAGTCCGCCAGCGCTGGCGGATCCTCCAGCATAAAGCGGGCGATCTTCGAGCCGGCGATAAAGGCCGGCCAAACCGCCACGCCCAACACCAAGGTCGATAGCGCCAACATCCCAAGCGCCGACACCGCGGCGAACAGCAAAACAACCCAGCGCCGTGAGAACACCAGCGCAAACGGTACCGCCAGCGCGAGCTGCGGCTTGATCACCATGAGACCCAGGATCAGACCCGAAAGCCGCGGCCGGCGATCCATCAACGCGAGGCCACCGCCCAGGATCGCCGCGGTCAGCAGCGAATTCTGCCCGGCATCGACACCGCCCAGCACCGCGGGCATGCCCAGCGCGGCCAGCACAATCCAGCGCGATCCGGTGGCGCGATAGATCGCGGCGCCGAAAGCCGCAACAGTCGCGCCGAGAAACAGCGCCAGCGACGCGACGAACGGCAGCAGCGCGAGCGGCAGACACAACAACAGAAAGGGCGGGGGGTAAAGGAACGGTAGATAAGTGCCCGGGGGAAGAATCGTCGCCTCGAACGACCCAAGCTGCGCTAGATTGTAGGGACTGGACGCCGGCCCCGCGAGGGCGAGCCGGGAAGCCTCCCAGAAACAGGCGAAATCCCAGCCGTAGCGAAGCTTGCCGTGGCGATAAAAGCCCTCCAGGAGAAATTGACAGGCGACGATCGCGGCCAAGCAAATCAGTGCAGCAACCGAGTACATGCGACCGCGCTCGGGCGTGAACCAGGCCATCTGCCGTACACTCGCCCCCGCGCGGGAGAGGTAATTGGCTACGCTCATGAAATGATGCCGAGGAAAGAGGAAAGTCTTCTTTTTGGGAACAAAAAGAAGCAAAAAAACTTTGTCAATCAGTAATTGGAATGAATCGATGCTACTGCACGGTGACACTTACCGGCGGCTGCGGCTGAAACTTGCGTAAGATCTTGCCGTTACGATTGATTACCGCCAGCTGCAGAGTGTGCGGCCCCGGCGGGAGCGTGACGCTGAGCTCGGTCAGCCCAGCCGGAAACGCGACGTGACTGGGATCGGGGGTAACGACTTCGCCGGGCTGCGGGGCCGGCTGGTCGATCAGCAGGAATACTTGGCGCGGGCTCTTCACTGGTCGCGGCCGCTGACCGATGATGTAGGAAACTGTCACCGGCCCGCGAAGAACCGCACCGGGAGCGGGACTCGCGATGGAGAATATCTGGACTGCTCCCTGGTTCGGACCACCGGGTCCCGGCCCCTGCACCGCCCCCTGATCCGGGCCTTGATCGGCGCCTTCGTCCTGGGCGTGGGCGAACTGCGGAGCGGCCAGCCAGGCCAGAAGAGCGCCCAGGACGGCCAGTTTCGGCAAGAGTTGTCGTGACATGATCGAAATCTCTCCTCGGCAGGCGGGGATATCCCGCGATTTGGTAACGCGCTCGTGGGACATTGGTTCGCGCGCCCCGAGCCCAGTGCCGATTTTACCGCTGTGTCGATGCGGGGAGTATTTAGTTTTGAAAAGATCCGGTCGATTCCCCGATCGCCTCGACTGCGATCGGACAAAGTTTTTTTGCTTCTTTTTGTTCACAAAAAGAAGACTTCCGTCCTTGCCTTGGTTGTCTGTTGCCGCCCGCCATTCCCGACTCCCCTAAACCGTCCTAGAGTTGGCGCATAAAACAGCTCCAGGGGGGAGTATGCCCGTGATCGCGCGACGCAATCTGGCCAAGTTCGGTTTGGCCGCCACCGCTCTAGCCGGCGCCGCGCGGGCTCAGGCTGGCGTTCTGGTCGATTTCACGCCTGTTCCGCTACCCGCGCAGGCACCGGCCAAGCAGGCGGTGGCGGTTTTGCCCAACGCCAAGCTGGCCTATTGGGACACCGGCGCGGGCCGCGAGGCGGTCATTCTGCTCCATCCCACCACCGGTTCTTATCTGGTCTGGTCGTATCAGCAGCCGGTGTTTGCCGCTGCGGGCTATCGCACCATCGGCTATTCCCGTCGTGGCTTCGCGGGATCGGACGCGGGCACCGGACAGGGCGGCGATACCCAGGATCTGGTCGATTTCCTGAATTATCTCGGAATTCGGCGTTTTCATCTGGTCTCCACCGCGGCGGGCGCGTTCACCGGGCTGGATTTCGCGGTCAACCACCAGGATCGGTTGCTTACGATTACGCTCGCCTGTTCGATCACCGGGTCGGATGGCGCGGGCACCGGTCCCGCGCGCGAGCGCATTCGCCCGGCGGGTTTCAATGCGTTGCCGCCGTCATTTCAGGAGCTGTCGCCGTCCTATCGCGCGGCCAACGCGGACGGTATGGCGCTATGGGAATCGCTGCAGCGGCGCTCGCGTAGCGCGCCTGCCGCGGGCGGTCCATCTGCCATGCCCAAAATCACCGCCGCCCAGTTGCGCAATGTCACCACGCCGGTGCTGCTGATCGCCGGCGGCGCGGATCTGATCGCGCCGCCGCCGCTGATGCGCGCGCTCACCACGTTGCTGCCGAATTCCACCCTCACCGAGATCCCCGATACTGGTCATTCCGCCTATTGGGAACAGCCCAAAATCTTCAACCGGCTGATCCTTGATTTCATCGGCCAGAACGCCGGGCGCGCTTCAACATGAGTGGAGCCGTCGCGCGCCCGCCGGCCTGGATGGCGCCGCTGGTCACCTCGCTGTTCTTCGCCTGGGGGTTTTCGACCGCGCTCAACGACACGCTGGTGCCCAAGCTGAAAGCGCTGTTCGCGCTCAACTACGCCGAGGCGATGCTGATCCAGTTCTGCTTCTTCGCGGCCTATTTCCTGATGTCGTGGCCGGCGAGCAAAATAATCGCCAAGCTTGGCTACATGCGGGGAGTGGTGTTGGGTCTGATCATCATGGCGGCGGGCTGCCTGCTGTTCACGCCGGCCGCGCGCATCGGGGTCTACGCCCTGTTCCTGCTCGCATTCTTCATTCTCGCCACCGGCATCACGCTGTTGCAGGTCGCGGCCAACCCGCTGATGGCGCTGCTCGGCTCGGAGGAAACCGCATCCTCCCGGCTTAATTTCGCCCAGGCCTTCAACAGTCTCGGCACCTTTGCGGCACCGCTGATCGGCGCCCGATTCATTCTGAAAAGCGGCTTGGCGCAGGCGCCCGACGCCACCCGGGTAAGCCCGCAAGTGCTGCAAATCTTCCGTAGCACGCAAGCCGCAGTGATCCAGCCGGTGTACCTCATCATCGCCGCACTCCTGCTGTTCTTCGCCGCGGTGTTCTGGCTAGTACGTCGTCAGGCCCACGCGCCGGCGACCGACGCAGCGCCGCTCGGGTTCGAGGTGCTGCGCGACACCCAGCTCTCGCTCGGCTGCATCGCGATCTTCGTCTATGTCGGCGCCGAGGTCGCGATCGGCAGTCTGATGATCAACTATCTGATCCAGCCGCAAGTTTTCGCAGTGACTGCGGCCCGGGCGGCCTCCTACGTCAGCCTTTATTGGGGCGGTGCAATGGTCGGCCGGGTGATCGGTTCGGCGGTGTTGCGCTTCGTGCGGCCGGGCTACGTGCTGGGCGCCTGCGCGGTCGCCGCGGCGATCCTCGCCACCACGGCGGGGTTCAGCACCGGAGTGGTCGCGGGCGTGGCGCTGATCGCGATCGGGCTGTGCAATTCGATCCAGTTCCCCACCATCTTCACGCTCGGCATCGACGGCCTGGGCGATGAGACGCCGCAAGGCAGCGGTCTGCTGTGCATGGCGATCGTCGGCGGTGCGATCATCCCGGTGGTCGTCGGCTCGCTGATCGATCACATCGGTCTGGCCCACGCGCTGCTGCTGCCGGTGTTCTGCTACTTATATATCGCCAGCTACGGGATCTGGGCGGCGCGGCGGCATGGAGGCATTGCATGAAACCGGAAGAACTCAGCGCCTGGGCGCTCGCCAACGGTTGGCGCATGATCGGCGGGTGCCCCAGCCTCACCAAGCCCTCGCGGCCGGACGAGGCGATCGTGCGGATGGTATTGAAGGCCACCGTGGTGAACTTGGAAGCGAAGAAGCCGGCGGGCAAATGGGAGAAAATCGCGGGCGCGAGCTACGCCGATGTCGTGCCGGACGCCGATACCGGCCGGCCAAGCGGGCTGGGCTTCGAGAAGATCCCGAGTTTCTCGATGCTGATGCAGGAGAACAAAGACCGCCAGGTGTTTTCCGCGTTCGGCAAGCGGCGTTAAGCCGTTGGCTTCAGTGGGGCGCGTGCGGGGGACATGCAATCGGAAGGCCTGAGTAAATTCCGGGCTGCCTGGCGCGGGCCGTCTGGAGATAAGGTTCGCTCGGACCAAACCCCTGGCCGAGCGTTACTGTCGGCCGCCGCCGCGGTGCTGTTGGCTGGCTGTGTTTCACCACCGGTCTTTCAAAATCCGACCTCCGCCACCGCTGCGGCCGAAGTGGTCGACCGCGGCTGGCATACCGACATCGCGCTGTCTGCGGATGCGATGACCGGGCGGCTCGCGGCGTTGCGAACATGGTTCCCCGGCGTGCGATATCTCGTGTTCGGGTTCGGCGACCGGAATTTCTACATGTCCCGCAAGGAGACCATCGGCGGCACCATAGCGGCGCTGTTTCCCGACCGCGGCGTGATCCTGGTGACGGCGCTCTCCGCACCGCCCGCCAACGCATTCGGAACCGCGAACGTGGCGACGATCCGGGTGTCACCGCGGCAGCTCGCCGCGATCGCGGGTTTTATCCAGGCATCGTTGGCGTCCCGCCTGGACGGCTCGATCGAGCCGCTCGCGGAGGGTCCGTATCCCGGCAGTTTGTTCCTGGCGTCCAGCAAGACCTACGATGCTTTCGACGATTGCAACCATTGGACGCTCGCCGTCTTGAAAGCCGGCGGTCTGCCGGTTCGTCCCGCCGGCGTCATATTCGCCGGCCAAGTGGTTGAACAGACACAAAGGATCGTCGCGCTGCAGCGGTACCCCGGCTAGCCCGCTCGTGTAGGTAGAGTCCGAATCTTCCGCGCCATCGGCGATCGAGCAATAGTGCGCTTGCAGACGACAGCGCCGCCGGCTTCCAGTGGTCCAATAGAAGGGCGGCAACTGCTGATAAACCGAAGCTCCACCATGAGTTCCGGAAATCTATTGGTTGGCTCCGGGCGGGTGCGCCCAGGGCCCGGCGGGATTTAAGGCACGCTGGTTCGAACCCTCCGGGCGGAACCGCAGTCTTGCCGGAGACGTGATGAGCTTTAACATTATGAAGGACAGTACAAGATGATTAAATATCTCCTGGTGGGCGTAACGGCTCTTTCCCTGACCGCGGGCGCAGCCCTTGCTCAGAGTTCGTCGACCGACACGACGACCTCGACCCAGACCACAACTCCGGCGACGCCCCCGCCTCCGGTCGCGGGCAGCACGGACTCGAGCCAAACCACCACCACCGACGCCAACGGCAACCAGACCAGTTCGACCACCGAGACCACGACCCCAGCCCAGACGCCCCCGCCATATTCCGCTCCGGGCAGCACGACCAGCACCACGACCAACAGCACGAGCACGACTTCGGGCTCGGGTCAGTAAGTTCCGCCGCGTCGTGGCTGAAGTCGCGATAAGGCTCCTGATGCCGACCGGCGGATTCGCCTTATCTGCCGAAACCCGCCGGCTGGTGCTTTCGACGCTGGATGGCAAAGAGCGAGGCCCCGACAGGAATAGTCTGGAACCCTTCAACCATCGGCAAAGCGAGATAAAGGTAACTCGCGAACGGAGAATGAGACATGAAACGGGTAATTTCGACCCTCGGGATTGTGACCGCGGCCGGCTTGGCGCTTAGCCTCGCTGCCTGCGACAATATGAACAACCAGCAGCAGCGGGCGGTAACCGGCGGATTGATCGGCGCCGGCGCGGGCGCGGTGGTGGGTTCGACGGTTGGCGCGCCGGTCGCAGGAGCCGCGGTCGGTGCCGCTGGTGGCGCCGCGATCGGTGCGACCACCCAGTGATGTCCGGCTCGGACCTGAAAGATCCTCCGGAGGGGACGAAACCCTCCGAACCACCCGCGGAGGAAGAGAGCGCGCACGTGGAAGCGACGCTGGACGAGGCATTGGAGGAGAGCTTTCCCGCGAGCGATCCGGTTTCGATCTCGCCGGACCGCGCGGACGGAGGGCTCTAGCCGGAGGGCATGAAATGGCGGTAACAATCGGGCGATCGGGAGTATCAGACGATGCAAACCCACGAGCCGCCACCGGGTGCCGCGCCGGATTGGACCATACCGCAAGCCTGGCACAGCTACTCCACGGCGGAACATGCGATCTGGGACCGGTTGTTCGATCGCCAGGTCGCGATGCTGGGTAACCGGGTCACCCCCGACTTCATGGCGGGGCTGGACATCCTGCGGCTATCCCAGCGCGGCATCCCCGACTTCGCCGAACTTTCGGATCATTTGCGTAAGGCTACCGGTTGGTCGGTGGTCGCGGTGCCTGGCCTGGTGCCGGACGAGGTGTTCTTCGACCATCTCGCGCACCGCCGTTTCGTCGCCGGCCGCTTCATCCGCACGCCGGAGCAGATGGATTATCTCCAAGAGCCCGATGTATTTCACGACGTGTTCGGCCACGTGCCACTGCTCGCCAACCCGGTGTTCGCCGATTACATGCAAGCCTACGGCGAGGGCGGGTTGCGCTCGTTGCAATTCGGCGCGCTCGACAAGCTGGCGCGGCTTTATTGGTATACGGTGGAGTTCGGTCTGATCCGCGAGGCGGGGAAACTGCAGCTTTACGGCGCCGGGATCGTTTCGAGCTATGGCGAGTCGGTGTTCGCACTCGACGACCCGTCGCCCCATCGCATCGGTTTTGATCTGAAGCGGGTGATGCGGACGAAATACAAGATCGACGATTTCCAGCGGAACTACTTCGTAATCGAAAGCTTCGATGCGCTGCTGCGCGATACGGTCGAAACCGATTTTGCGCCGCTTTATGCGGAGTTGGAGACGTTGCCCGACATCGAGATCGGCGAAATCGTTGCGGGGGATGATGTGATCAGTCTGGGCACCCAGAATCGGGCGAGCTAGAGCGTTTCGGGCCGTTTAGCCGATTCCAGGAGCATCTTCTTTTTGTGAACAAAAAGAAGCAAAAAAACTTTATCAATTTAATCAATTGCGGATCTTCCCGGGACACGCAGGGAACCAATCGAATAAAAGTTTTTTGCTTCTTTTTTTCAAAAAAGAAGACTCTTCGACTTCACCTATTACTGTATCGGC
>Ga0302310_10001809_pt1 | contig 17738 bp, 9 predicted proteins | sample III_Palsa_N1_2_FD_200451 | JGI IMG/M metagenome (GOLD analysis project Ga0302310, IMG submission 200451) | Peat permafrost microbial communities from Stordalen Mire near Abisko, Sweden - III_Palsa_N1_2 | ecosystem: Environmental > Terrestrial > Soil > Palsa > Peat permafrost | place: Sweden...
TCATATATCGCCTATGCCATGTCGGTGATTGTCGCGCGGGCGCTGCCGGATGTGCGCGACGGGCTGAAGCCGGTGCACCGGCGGATTCTCTATGCGATGCGTCAGGGCGGCTACACCGCCGACAAGCCCTACCGCAAATCCGCCAAGATGGTGGGCGAGGTGATGGGCAATTTCCACCCGCACGGCGACAGCGCGATCTATGACGCGCTGGTGCGCATGGCGCAGCCGTTTTCGATGCGGGTACGGCTGATCGACGGCCAGGGCAATTTCGGCTCGGTCGACGGCGATCCGCCGGCGGCGATGCGCTACACCGAGGCGCGGCTGGCCAAGGCGGCGACGCTACTGCTCGATGACATCGACAAGGATACGGTCGATTTCATGCCCAACTACGACGAGTCGGATGAAGAACCGACCGTGCTGCCGGCGGCGTTTCCCAATCTGCTGATCAATGGCGGATCGGGGATCGCGGTGGGCATGGCGACCAACATCCCGCCGCACAATCCGGGCGAGATCATCGATGCCACACTGGCGCTGATCCACGAACCGGACCTGACGCTCGACGACATCATGCGGATCGTGCCGGGGCCGGATTTCCCCACCGGCGGTACGATCATGGGGCGTTCCGGGGTGCGGGCGGCGTTCGAAACCGGCCGTGGCTCGGTGCTGCTGCGGGCGAAGTCCGAAATCGAGGATTTCAAGAAAGACCGTCGCGCGATCATCGTGACCGAACTGCCGTATCAGGTGAACAAGGCGACGCTGCAGGAACGGATCGCCGAGCTGGTGCGGGGCAAGCAGATCGAGGGCATTTCCGACATCCGCGACGAAAGCGACCGCGACGGGATGCGGCTGGTGATCGAGCTGCGGCGTGATGCGACGCCGGAAGTGGTGCTGAACCAGCTGTTCCGTTTCACCCAGATGCAAACCAGTTTCGGGGTGAACATGCTGGCGCTCGATGGCGGCCGGCCGAGGCTGATGGGCATCATGGACGCGCTCCGGTGTTTTATCACCTTCCGCGAGGAGGTGATCCTGCGGCGCTGCCGGTTCGAACTTAGCAAGGTCCGGGAACGCGCGCATCTGTTGGTGGGTCTTGCGATCGCGGTCGCCAACATCGACGAGGTGATCCGGCTGATCCGTTCCAGCTCCGACACGCCGACCGCGCGCGCCGCGCTGATGGAACGTCGCTGGGACATGGACGATGTCGCGCCGCTGCTGGCGCTGATCGATGATTACGGCAACCGTGTGGAGGACGGAAAGATATTCCTGACCGAAGCGCAGGCTCGAAACATATTGGACATGCGACTTGCTCGCCTGACCGCACTTGAGCGGGACAAGATCCAGCAGGAGTTGGGTGAGGTGGCGGAGCAGATCGGCGAACTGCTCGCTGTCATCGCGAGCCGCCCGCGCCGGATGGAGGTGATGCGCGACGAACTGCTCGCCGCCCGCGGGGTGATCACGTCGCCGCGGATGACCGACATCGTCGATGTCGCGGCCGATCAGGACGACGAGTCGCTGATGGAGCCGGGCCAGATGGTGGTGACCATCACCCGCGACGGCTTCATCAAGCGCACGCCACTCGAGACCTTCCGCCAGCAGCATCGTGGCGGCAAGGGCCGCAGCGGCGCCGGCACCCGCGGCGACGATGTGGTGACGCGCAGCTTCAACGGGCATACCCATCAGTGGGTGCTGTTCTTCTCCTCCGGCGGCAAGGCCTACCGCGAGAAGGTGTGGCGACTGCCCGAGGCCGGCCCGAACGCCCGCGGCCGCGCCCTGGTCAATCTGCTGCCCGATCTGGGCGGCGATGAGATCACCGCGGTGCTGCCGTTGCCGCAGGACGAAAGCCTGTGGGAAAACCTGCACCTGGTGTTCGCCACCGCGAGCGGCAACGTGCGACGCAACCGGCTGTCGGATTTCCGCAACATGCGGGCAACCGGGCTGATCGCGATGAAACTCGACGAAGGCGACCATCTGATCGGCGTCGCCACCGGACGCGAGGGCCAGGACGTGTTTCTTGCCACCAAGCTCGGGCGCTGCCTGCGATTCGAGATTTCCGACGACGCACTGCGGGTGTTTGCCGGGCGCGACAGCTCCGGCGTGCGCGGCATCCGGCTGGCCGAGGGCGACGCGGTGATCAGCCTGTCGGTGCTGACCCACGTCGACGTGACCACCGAGGAACGCGCCGCGTATCTGCGCATCGCCCGGGCGCGCCGGGGCGCGGAGGAAGAGGCCGATGCGGCTGCGGCCGAGCCAGAAGAGGAGAGCGGCGAGGTATCGCTGTCGCCCGAGCGGGTCCGCGAACTCGAAGATGCCGAGGAGTTCCTGCTCACCGTCACCGATGGCGGGTTCGGCAAGCGCTCGTCGGCTTACGAATACCGCGTCACCGGGCGCGGCGGGCAGGGCATCGCCAATATCGCACTGACCCCGCGCAACGGCCGCGAAGTGGCGGCAACCTTCCCGGTGCGGCCGGGCGACGACGTGATGCTGGTGACCGACGGCGGCCAGCTGATCCGGGTGCCGGGCGACCAGGTGCGGCTGACCGGACGGATGGCGATGGGGGTGACCTTGTTCCGCCTCTCCAACAGCGAGCGCGTCAGCAGCGTGTTCCCGGTATTGGAAGAACCCGGCGAGGCGTCCGACCCCTCCGGACCGCCCGACTCGGAGCCCCCCGGCTTGGAGCCCCCCGGCTTGGAGCCCCCCGGCTTGGAGCCCCCCGACTTGGAGCCCAGGTAATGGTTAAACCGCGGCGCATCGCGCTTTATCCCGGCACCTTCGATCCGCCCACCAATGGCCATATGGACATCATCCTGCGAGCCTCGCGTTTGGTTGAACGACTGGTGGTGGGGGTGGCGGCCAACCCCGGCAAAGGTCCGCTGTTCAGTTTGGCGGAGCGGGTCGCTTTGGTGCAGCACGAGGTCGCAGCAATTGCGGGCCAAGGCAGTTCCGAAATCTTGGTGCAGGGGTTCGATGGGCTGCTGGTGGAATTTGCCCGCGAACTCGGTGCCGTCGCGATCATGCGCGGCTTGCGCGCGGTTTCCGATTTCGACTACGAGTTTCAGATGGCTGGGATCAACGCGCGCCTAGCGCCGAAAGTGGAGACGGTGTTCTTGATGGCTAGTGAACGTCACCAGTTCATTTCGTCGCGTTTCGTGAAGGAAATCGCTCGGCTGGGTGGCGATGTCTCAAGCTTCGTGCCTGCCCACACGCTGAAGAACATCGCGGCCGCGGTCGCAAGGCTGGAGAGAACGGACCGTTGATAAAGACCGCACTGCTAAGCCGTCGCGTTTTCTCGCGCCGTTGGTTCATCCCTTTTTTGTTGGTCCCGGTCGCGCTGTGCGCCGGGCTGATCGGAGCACTCATGTCTGACGCTGACGCCGCGAGCGCGATCAAGCTCGATCCCGAAAACACGGTCTATCTCGATCTTAAGGACGGACGCGTGGTGATCCAACTGCGCCCCGAACTTGCGCCGAAAACGGTGGCACAGTTCAAGACTTTGGTGCGCGAAGGGTTTTATAACGGCACGCCGTTCCATCGCGTGATCGATGGCTTCATGGCCCAGGGCGGCGACCCGACCGGTACCGGCACCGGCGGCAGCAAATTGCCCAACGTGCCGGCTGAGTTTTCGAAATATTCGCATTTTCTCACCGGCACGGTGGGAATGGCGCGATCCAACGATCCCAACAGCGGCAACAGCCAGTTCTTCATCTGCTTTGCGCCGCAGCCGGCGCTCGACGGCAAATACACCATCTTCGGGCGGGTGGTCGAAGGCATGGAATATGTCCGCGACATCAAGCGCGGCTCCGGCGCGATGGGAATGGTGAAGGAACCGGACCGTCTGATCCGGGCCGAAGTTGCGGCCGACGTCGCGCAGTAGGACTTGACGCAGAGGGTTGCCTCGGCTTTATGGCGCTCCCCGGCTTGGCGTTGGGGTGGTGAGGAATGAGCCCGTAGCTCAATCGGTAGAGCACGTGACTTTTAATCACGGGGTCGTGGGTTCGATTCCCACCGGGCTCACCAAAATTGAAGTCGAAGAATCTTCTTTCTTGAAAAAAAGTAGCAAAAAAACCTTTATTCAATTGGTTCCCTGCCTGTCCTGGGAAACTTGGCGATTGATTAAATTAACAAAGTTTTTTTGCTTCTTTTTGTTCACAAAAAGAAGACTCTTCTCTAACATATTGATTTTATTTACCATCGTTTCGGGCGGACACTAAGCGGCGTCCAGAGCCTGCGCAAGATCGGCGATGAGATCATCGGGGTGTTCGATCCCAATCGATAGCCGGATTGTCGACGAAAGCACTCCGATCCGGTTGCGGACTTCGGCCGGCACCCCCGAGTGGGTCATCGTCGCCGGATGACTGGCGAGGGATTCCGTGCCTCCCAGGCTCACCGCCAGCTTCAAGACCTGCAGCGCATTGAGGAATTTGAAGGCCGCCGGCTGGCCGCCGCGAATATCGAACGAGAAGGTTGAACCGGCGCCGGAACATTGCGCCGCGAAAACGCGGCCGGACGGTGAGGACTTCTCATGGTAGGGCAAATAATGGATTTTCTCAACCTTGGCATGCGCGTGCAGGAAATTCGCAACCGCCAGGGCATTGGCATCCGCCTTTTCCATCCGGATGCTGAGCGTTTCCAGCGAGCGCCCCAGCATCCAGCACGAGTGGGGATCAAGCTGCGTGCCGATCGCGCTGCGAAGCGACTTGACCTGCCGCATCAGGATTTTCGACCCCAATGCCGCACCCGCAATCAGATCGGAGTGACCGCCAACATACTTGGTCAGCGAATAAAGCGAGATATCGGCGCCATGCTCGATCGGACGCTGGAAGACCGGGCCAAGCAACGTGTTGTCGCAGGCGACAATCGGCAAATGGCCGTGTTCGGCTTGGATCGCATCGGCGATCCGGCGGGTCATCGCAACATCTACCAGGCCGTTGGTCGGGTTGGCTGGGGTTTCGATCAGAATCATCGAGACCCGGCCGCGCCTCACGGCCTCATCTGCGGCGGCCTGGACCGAGCCTTCGTCCACGCCGTCACTAAAGCCGATCGCGTTCACGCCCAAATTGAAGAAGGTTTTCGACAGCAGCGTTTCGGTGCCGCCATAGAGCGGCTGCGAGTGCAGGATGACGTCCCCGGGACGGACGAAGGTGAGCAAGGTGGTGGCGATCGCCGACATCCCGGACGAGAACAACACGCCGCTTTCGGCGCGCTCGTAGACCGCAAGGCGGTCCTCCACGATCTCGCTGTTGGGATGGTTGAACCGCGAATAGACCAGCCCTCCCTCCCGGCCCGCGGGCGGTTCGCGGCGGCCGGAGACGAAATCGAAGAAATCGCGACCCTCCTCCGCCGTCTTGAAGACGAAGGTTGAGGTCAGAAACACTGGTGGTTTGACCGCGCCTTCGGACAATTCGGGATCATAGCCATAATTCAGCATCTGGGTTTCCGGATGCAAAGCGTGTTGGCCAAGGTGGGTTTTATAAGGGCGGGGAGCGGTCATCGGAATCTCCTACCTGGGAAGAAGTCCACGTTGGGGTAGATTATACGATTTCCAACCGCCGAATCTCTGCTTCAACGTCATATCGGCGCTTTTTTTGGGCCGAAGCGTTCGCAAATATCAGGTCTCGGAGACCGTGATCGGTGGAAGGGAAAGGGAAGTCTTCTTTTTGTGAACAAAAAGAAGCAAAAAAACTTTGTCAATTGGGCCGCAACGTTCCAATTTACGAAAGTTTTTTGCTTCTTTTTTTCAAAAAAGAAGACTTGCTTCCACTTCGCCTTCTACCGGACATGTGCGTTGCCGCGGCGTTTGGCGGGACCGTCGCTGCGGGTCAGGTTGAGGGCGGTGTTGACGAGGGTGAGGTGCGAAAGCGCCTGGGGAAAGTTGCCGGTGAGGGTGCCGGTGGCGGGGTCGTAGCCTTCGGCCAGCAAGCCCAGGTCGTTACGGATCGAAAGCACGCGGTCGAACATCTCGTGGGCTTGGTCGTAGCGTCCCATCATCGCCAACACGTCGGCGTACCAGAGGCTACAGGCCAGAAAAGTGCCCTCGCCGGGGGGTAGACCGTCTTTGCTGGCTTCGCTGTCGTAGCGCATGATGAAGCCGTCTTTTTTCAGCCGCTGCCCGATTGCCGCGACGGTGCCCGCAATGCGTGGATCGGTCGCCGGCAGAAAGCCAATCTGCGGCAACAGCAGGACACTGGCGTCGAGCTCGTCGGAGCCGAAATAGCGTACGAAGCTGTTGAGCTCGGCATTCCATCCCTGCTCGCAGATCTCACGGTGCAACTGATCGCGCACCGCGCGCCAGCGATCTAGTGGCGCGTCGAGATTTTCGCGCTCGGCGGTGGAAATGGCGCGATCGAACGCGGCCCAGAGCATCGCCTGGGACTGGGTGAAGCGCTGCGGCAGATCGCGGCTTTCCCAAATTCCTCGGTCTGGCTGTTGCCAGATTTTTTCGAGATGTTCGACCATTGCCACCTGCACTTGCCAAGCAGGCTGGCTTTGCGGCAAGCCGTGCAGGCGGGCTTGGTAGAGGGCGTCGACAACTTCGCCGGGAACGTCGAGTTGCTGTTGCACATAAGCGAGATTGCCGAATCGCACCGGTTTCGCACCGCCGAAGCCGCATAGCCAATCGGCCTCCCATTCCGGCAAGCGCGCTTCGCCACCCATGCCGTAGAGCGGCTGCAGATGAGCGGGCTCGCCGCCGGCGGCGCGCACCAGCCAATCGCGCCAGCTCGCGGCTTCTTGCTCGTAGCCGCAATGGAGAAACGCCAGCAGCGTAAATGTCGCGTCGCGCAGCCAGCAATAGCGGTAGTCCCAATTGCGCTCGCCGCCGGCGCGCTCGGGTAGCGAGCTGGTGGGCGCCGCGGCGATACCGCCGCTGGGCTGAAATACGAGCGCCTTCATGGTGATAAGCGAACGCACCACGGCTTCGCGCGCGGGGCCATCATAAGTGCAGCGCGCGACCCAATCGGCCCAGAATTGTTCGGTCTCCTGCAATGCAGCCTTGGGATCCACCTTCCGGGGACGCGCGCCGTAGGAGACGAAATAGGTCAGCACGAAGGCGACGCTCTGGCCGGCGGCAACCGAGAATTCGCAGCCACAAGCGCCATCCTCGGCGCAATCGAGCGGAACCTCGGCATCGAGACAGACCGCGTGCGGTCCAACTTCGGCGGCGGCGCAGCAAACGGTCTCGCGATCCCAGCGCGGCTTCAGCCGGCCGTAATCGAAGCGCAAGCGCAGATCGCTCTTGAGACGCACGGTGCCTTGCTCGCCGATGACAATGCGGATCACGTCAGATGCCTGCGCGCGAGGCGGCATGAAATCGAGCAACGTCGCTGAGCCTTCCGGCGTAACCACCCGCGTTTCCAGGATCAGCGTTTCTTCGCGGTATCTACGGCTGAGTTGCACATCAGGGTCAATGGCGGCAATTTTCCATTGGCCGTTCTCTGGGGCGCCGAGCAGTGATGCGAAGCAGGCTTCGCTGTCGAAACGGGGCCAGCACAGCCATTCGATCGTGGCGTCGCGGTGCACCAGCGCGGCGGTCTGGCAATCGCCGATCATCGCGAAGTCGGCGATCAGGCGCGGCGAACTGGTTTGCGCTTTTTCGGCCATCTGACCACCCTACTCGGTTCGCGGCGCCCCTTGGACCAGCGTGTGGATGTAGCCCAATTTGTCGATCACCGCCTGGGTCAGCGTAAAGGGATAGAGATCGCCCTGGCCCATCGATCGCGCCATGCCGTTGAGCGCAAACGACAGCGGCTGCCACGCATCGATCAGGCGCGAGATACTTTCGACGTCGTAAGGATCGAAATCGGCGACAACGCGGAGCCGATCGCCTTCGTTTTCGAGGGGATCGATGCTGACGCCGAACACATGGGCGGTTTCCAGCGTATCGACGATGTGCATGTAATGCGCCCAGGTCTCGGCAAAATCTTCCCACGGATGGCTGGTCGCGTAGGCGCTGATGTAGTTCAGCTGCCAATCCGCGGGCGCGCCGTGTTCATAGTGCTGCTTCAGGGCGGCGTCGTAATCGACGCTGTCGTCGCCGAAGACCTCGCGGCAGCCTACCAATTTATCGGTGTCGCGCACCAGCTTGTCCCAGTAGAAGTGGCCGATTTCGTGGCGGAAATGGCCTAGCAGGGTGCGATAAGGTTCGCCCATCGCGGCGCGCCGCCGTTCTCGCCGCGCATCGTTGGCTTCCTCCAGCGCCAGCGTGATCACGCCTTGCTCGTGGCCGGTCATAATCTTGGGGCCAGCCGCGGGATCGGTGGGTGACGCAAGGAAATCGAACACCAGCGGCTCAGGATCGCCGCTCGCGATCGTGGGCAACGGCAGGCCGAATTTGATCAGGGAATAGATCAGGCGCCGCTTGGCGACTTCGATCTTTTGCCAGTCGGCGAGGCGGGCTGGATCGCTCAGGTCCGGCACGGTGCGGTTGTGGCGGCAGGCGCGACAGAAAGTTTCGCCCTCGTCGGCGTGGATCATCCAGTTGCAGCCATGATGTTCCCAATTCATGCAGAACCGGTAGCGTGATTCGTGGTCCGCGCTCGCGATCCAGCCAGACCCTTCGGGTTCGACCGCGCTCATCGTTCCAAGGTCGGGGAGATAGCCCAGCGAATAGCCGCATAATTCGCATTTGGTGTCTTCGAACAGCAGCGCCTGGCCGCAACGCTGACATCTGAAAAATTTCACGAGATGCCCCCGGTAATTTTGGTGATCGCGCATCGCGGCGCGAAGAAAGATGATAGGCACAAGATCTAGGCCGATGCTGCCGGAATTGCAACGCCACCGTTGTGCCGGTGATCAGCCGCGCGATTATTTTCGATCGCGCGCAAGAAGGGGGCCTTGCGACCCCGCTCCTTGCCGCGGCGATCAGTGCTTGTGCGAGTCCCGGACGGCGTCCTTCGCTTGTCCAACCGCTTTTTGCGCCTTGCCGACGTTCTTCTCGACCTTGCCTTCGAGTTCGGTCGAGGCGTCACCGGTGATCTTGCCGGCGGCTTCCTTGACCGCACCCTTGACCTGGTGGCCGGTGCCTTTGATCCGATCGCTATCCATTTTCGCTCTCCTTGAGGAATATAGAGGTTTCAACCTTGCGCCAAAATATCCGACGCAATCTTAACTAAGCGAAATAATAAATGAATAGCAAATAACTAATGATTAATAAATAAAACGTTCAAATCTACAACAAACACGATAGAGGCGGACAAAAGCGGGTGGCTTACATACTTATGATATGCCATTCCTGAAGCTGGCTCTTCTGACTAACGCGAACTGTCCGCTTTCTTATTTCACCATCTGGGCGGTAGCCTGCTGCCAGAATTCCAGCTCACTTCCCTCCGGTTCTCCCGCGGCTTGCCAGAGATAATAGGCGCGCACGCGAATTTCGTGTTCGCTCGCGATCGCAAGCGCTGGGTCGACTTCATTGAATGGCGCCTCTCCCTCCGGGAGCAGAGTTTCGAGCGGAGCCTCCGGTCCGCCGCGCACTTCGCTCTCGGCGCCGATCTCGAGCGCAGGGGCTTTTACCGTGGCGCGCTTCGCCCTGGCGGGCGCGGGAGCTTGGGAACTTTCCGTTGCCGTCACCGGCGTGACGGGAAGATGCAGATCATCCGCTGGGGTCATCGATGTTTCCTTTCGACGTTGTTAGAGGCCTGCCTTGATGCGCCAGACTTCAACCTCCGGGACGGTTGCAGCCGCTTCGAATTTATCGCGTTGCGCGACGCGGAGTATGCGCGACGGGCGATAAAGCTAACGCATCGATAGGTTGACGGGAGACAGCTGCATACCGCCGGAGTTCCAGGCGGCGACAAACGCCAGCCGCGCCAGCGCGGGCAGCGAATTCGCCTTGGTCTTCTTCATGATCGAGGCGCGATGATTTTCCACCGTGCGCTGGCTGATGCCAAGATCCGCGGCGATGTTCTTGCTCGGGTGACCGGCGAGCACTAATTCCATCACCTGCCGCTGCCTGCCGGTAAGCTCCGCGACATGGCTCGCCGCGGTTTGTTGCAAGGCGAAAAAATCGGTCTGATCAGGAGTGGATTCGGTCGCCTGGTCGTCCTCCGTGGAGTCGTCACCAAGGTTGGGTTCGGAGAGGCGGCCGAGGAAAGCTTCCCGCCAATGCAGGATCGAATTTGATCGCAGGCCTTCCATCATCGTTTCCCAGCGCTCGCGGCGCTCCTCGAGGCTCATGTTTAGCGCGCGCAGTACGGCGTCGGCAATGCCCTCGCGATCGAGTGGGTTCACCAGCAGCGCGGCGTCGAGTTCGCGTGCGGCACCGGCGAAGGAGGAAAGGATCAGGCAGCCCGGCGATTCTGGATCTTGGGCCGCGACATATTCCTTGGCGACCAGATTCATCCCGTCGCGGAGCGGGGTGACGAGCCCCACCGCGGCGGTGCGATAGAATCCCGCCAGGGTGGGGCGGGAAAATGTCTTGTTGAGGTAGCGGATTGGGGTCCAGTCGAATTCGGCATATTGGCCGTTGATCCGGCCGGTGAGGGCGTCGATCTCCTGCCGCAGATTGCGGTAGGCCTCCACTTCGTTGCGCGAATGCGGCGTGATCTGCAGATAGCCGAATTTGCCGCGCCAATCGCGATTGTTGTCGAGAAAGTGATCGATCGCCTCGAGCCGGTGGGGAATTCCCTTGCTGTAATCAAGCCTGTCGACGCCGATCACCAGTTTCCGGCCGCCGAGGCTTTCCACCAGACGATGCGCCAGGCTGGAGCTTACCGCGCGGCGGGCCATGCGGCTGAATTGCGCGGTGTCGATGCCGATCGGGAAGGTGCCGGCGACCGCGTGAGCCGGACCGGCGTCAAGGCGCTGCCAGGCGCTTTCGTAAGCCGTCTGCCCTTCCTGGGTTTGGAAGCCGACCAGATCATATTGATCGAGTGCCCGCAGCAGCACATCGTAATGCGGCAGCGCCGCCAGCACGCCTTCCGGCGGGAACGGCGTATGCAGGAAGAAGCCGATGCGATTGGTAACGCCGAGGGCGCGCAGCGCGGCGGCCAACGGAATCAGATGATAGTCGTGCACCCAGATTACGTCGTCTGCCGCGAGCAGCGGTTTCAGTACGCGGGCGAAGTGATCGTTGACGTTCTGATAGACGCGAAAATCCTCGGAGTGATACTTCATCAATCCGATCTGAAAATGGAGCAGCGGCCACAACGTGGAGTTGGCGTAACCAAGATAGTAGCCATCATAGTCCGATTGGCCCAAATCGAGAGTGGCATAAGTGACATTGTCGCCCATGGTGATAATCGGGGACTCCGAAGTCTGCGCGGCGATGTGACCACTCCAGCCGAACCATAGGCCGCCTTGCGCCCGCAGCGCGTCGTGCATCGCAATCGCGAGCCCTCCCGCGCGGCCAACATGACTATCCGAGGCGGTTACGCGGTTGGAAACGATGACGAGGCGGGGCATAGCGCATTCTCCATGATCAATCGTGACGCCGAGCCGAGCCGGAAATGGCCTGGGAGCGAGTCGGCCCGGACAGCACCAAGATGCACTTCTTCTCGTAATTATCAACAGGTTCTAATAATTGTCACAGGCACCAAGCCGAGCCACAAGATTGTCACAGCAGTAGCTCGCGGCGATGATGATATAGATGCGGACAGGATAGGTGTGGGCTGGCGCAATCGATAACATTGACGTGGATTTATGTTCTGCACAGCGTTTGGAAAGGCGCAGATCGCCGTAAACAGATAGATCACAGGAATAGAGTCCGAGGCATTCGGACAAGCATTCGGACAAGAAGGAATCTGGAGTAGCCAACCTATGCGGATGTCGGAATTTTCACCCAAGCCAGCGGATAGATTAACTCGCAGCGGTGCCGCGGTAAGCGTGCGCCAACCCGCGATCTACTATTTCGATCCGTTGCTCGCCGGCGCGCCCGAGCATTGGGGCGAGCATTTTCGCCGCGCGAGCGGGATGGGATTCGATAGTGTGCTTTGGGCGCCGCGGTTTCCCGCGGGCGATGAGATCGCTGTCACCGATCGGGGGACGAAATACGATGTGGTTCATGCCGCCCTGGGGGGCGGACATGCTCTGGATCGTCTCGCCAGTGCCGTGCGTGAGGCCGACGCTTGCGGCCTGCGGCCGATGCTCGACCTGGACATCAGCGTTGTCGCGCCGGGAACTGCCGTGGTCGCCCAACCTCCGGGGCGGCTCGCGGTTTCCGGTCGAGCTGCCGCGTTTTGCTATGGCGGCGACCACGGCGGGGCTGTCGATTGGTGGGATCGGCGTTTGGCTGCGCTGCAACAGTCCGGCGTCAGCGGCTTCCGCTGTGTTGCGCTCGACCGGCTTTCCCCGGCGATATGGCGCCAGCTGATCGCCGCGGCGCGCGCGCGCGCACCTGCCACGGTATTTTTAGCTTGGACGCCCGGCCTCGCCCCCGCCGCGATCACGGCGCTCCGCGATGTCGGGTTCGATTTCACGTTTTCGTCATCCGCCTGGTGGGATTTTCGCGCTGGCTGGCTGCAAGAAGACGCCGAACGGATCGCGTCAATCGGCCCCGCGATCGCGATGACCGAGCCGCCCGATGGCTTTCGCTGTGCCGACCTCGACGCCGGTGGCCGCGCCAGCGGTCGCGCCACCCTCTTCGCCGCCCATTACGCACCCGGCTGGTTGGTCCCCATGGGGTTCGAATACGGGGCCGGGTCCTGGATATCCCGGCTGACGCCAGGGGTCCGTGCAGACGCCTTCAAACGGCTGCAATCGGCCCCCGTGTTCGATCTCACCGCCGAGATCAAGCACGCCAACGCCGGCAGATTGCGCCTGGGTGGCGCCGCGAGCGCCAAGGTGGTGTCATCCGCCGGGGCGGAGCTGGCGCTGCTCGTCCGCGATTGCGGCGCCGGCGGCCGGCTGGTGGTCGCGGTCAACCCATCGCTCGGCGCGGGCGTCGAAGTCCCGGCCGCGCGGTTCCAGCCGCTTTTGGGCGGGGCGAATTTGGCACCGGTCGCCGGGCCGGAAGCGCCCGCACTGACCCCGGCGGCAAAGCTGAGGCTACGGCCGGCGGAAGTCGCGCTGTTCGAGGCGGTTCCAACCCCGCCGATCGTGCTTGGAGCACCCGCTCGGGTCGATCGCGACGCGGCCCGGATCGCGATCGAGGCGATCATGCCGAAAGTCGACGACGGCGAATTTCCGGTGCGCCGCGTGGTCGGCGAGATGGTGGAGGTGGAAGCGGACATTCTTGCCGATGGTCATGGCAAACTCGCGGTTGAACTGCTGTGGCGAACGGCGGACCGGACCGAATGGCAATCGATACCGATGGCGCTTATCGCCAACGATCGCTGGCGCGGAGCGTTCCCGCTGGAACGGATGGGCCGCCACGTGTTCGCGATATCCGCCTGGAGGGATGAATTTGCGAGCCTCCTCGACGCGATCGCGAAGAAATCCGCTGCCGGCGTCGGCATCCGTCTTGAGCTTGAAGAAGCGCTGGCGCTGGTGCGAGCGGCCGCGCCGGTCGCCAACGACAGCGGTACCCCACTTGCCCGGCTGCTCGCGGATGGAGACGAGGACACCAAAACCAACATATTGCTGAGCGCCGAGGTGATCGAGCTGATGCGCCGCGGCGACCGGCGGAAGTTCCGCAGTGACAGCGGCGAGGTTATCGTGGATGCGGAGCGGCAGGCGGCGGTTTTCGCCAGCTGGTATGAGATCTTTCCCCGCAGCCAGAGCGGTGATGCGACCCGCCACGGCACTTTCCGCGACGTGATCGCGCGGCTGCCGGCGATACGCGACATGGGCTTCGACGTTCTGTATTTCCCCCCGATCCACCCGATCGGCCGCATCAATCGCAAGGGTCGCAATAACTCGCTGATCGCCGAGCCTTCCGATCCTGGCAGCCCCTACGCGATCGGGTCTGCCGAGGGTGGTCATGATGCGATCCATCCCGAACTGGGTACGATTGCGGATTTCCACGCCTTGGTCGCCGCCGCGGTTGGCCACGGGCTCGAAATCGCGCTTGATTTCGCGATCCAGTGCGCACCCGACCATCCTTGGCTGAAGCAGCGTCCGGAGTGGTTCGATTGGCGGCCCGACGGGTCGTTGCGCTACGCCGAGAATCCGCCGAAGAAATACGAAGATATCGTCAACGTCGATTTTTACGCCGAGGGGGCGATGCCGTCGCTTTGGTGCGCACTGCGCGATGTCGTGCAATATTGGGTCGATCAGGGCATCCGGCTGTTTCGGGTGGATAATCCGCACACCAAGCCGCTGCCGTTCTGGCAATGGATGATTACGGACATTCGGGCGCGCCATCCAGACGTGATCTTTCTCGCCGAAGCGTTTACCCGGCCTAAAATTATGTACCGGCTGGCGAAGGTCGGATTCTCGCAGTCTTATACCTATTTCACTTGGCGGAATACCAAGCAGGAACTGACCGAGTATTTCACCGAGCTTACCGGCACCGCGCCAAAGGATTACTTCCGGCCGCACTTGTTCGTGAACACGCCTGACATTAATCCGTTCTTTTTGCAGACTTCCGGCCGGCCGGGGTTTCTGATCCGTGCGGCGCTGGCGGCGACGCTGTCCGGCCTGTGGGGAGTCTATAACGGCTTCGAACTGTGCGAAAGTGCCGCGATTCCGGGGAAGGAGGAATATCTGGACTCGGAGAAATACCAGATCAAGCCTTGGGACTATGACCGCCCAGGAAACATTATCGCCGAAATCACCCGGCTCAATCGGATCAGGCGAGAGAACGACGCTCTGCACAGCCATCTCGGTGTCGAATTCCTGAACGCGGACAGCGATCATATCCTGTATTTTCTGAAGCAGGCATCGAGCGGGAACACGATCGTGGTCGCAATCAATCTTGATCCGCTGCTCGTGCACGAGGCGGTGATCGAAATCCCGACCTGGAAGTTCGGTCTGCCCGACGACGGCGTGCTCGAGGCCGAAGATATGATGCGCGGCAACAGCTTTCAACTACACGGCAAGCGTCAGCACGTCCGCCTCGATCCGCACGAACTGCCATTCCACATCTGGCGCTTGCGGCACGCACCAGCAGGGCAGGCCTAGGCCAATGAAAGCAACCGAAAGGAGCCAGCCGGTGGTGCTGGCGCAGGATCCGCTCTGGTATAAGGACGCGGTCATCTATCAGTTGCACATCAAATCGTTCTTTGATGCCAACAATGACGGCGTTGGCGACTTCCCCGGCCTAATCCAGAAGCTCGACTACATCGCGGATCTGGGCGTTAACGCGATCTGGCTGCTGCCGTTCTATCCTTCGCCGCGGCGGGACGATGGCTACGACATCGCGGATTATCGCAACGTGCACCCGCAATATGGTGACATGCGGGAGCTCAAGCGCTTTGTCGTCGCGGCGCATGAGCGGGGCATTCGCATCATCACCGAACTGGTAATCAATCACACCTCCGATCAGCACCCGTGGTTTCAGCGTGCGCGGCTGGCGAAACCGGGGTCGGCGGCACGAAATTTCTATGTCTGGTCCGATACCGACAAGAAATACCTGGAAACGCGGGTTATTTTCGTCGATGCGGAGAAATCCAACTGGACCTGGGACGAAACCGCGAAGGCGTTCTATTGGCACCGGTTCTACGCCCACCAGCCAGATCTTAACTTCGACAATCCCCAGGTGCTGCGGGCCGTACTCGCGATCATGCGCTTCTGGCTAGAAGTCGGCGTTGATGGGCTGCGGCTTGACGCGGTGCCCTATTTGGTCGAGCGCGACGGCACCAGCAACGAAAACCTGCCGGAGACGCATCAGATCTTAAAGAAGATCCGCGCCGCGCTCGATCAATGCGCCAACGATCGAATGTTGCTGGCCGAGGCTAACCAATGGCCGGAGGACGCTCAGCAATATTTCGGCAGCGGCGACGAGTGCCACATGTGTTTCCACTTCCCGCTGATGCCACGGATGTATATGGCGATCGCGCAGGAAGATCGCTTTCCGATCACCGATATCATGCGTCAGACGCCGGACATTCCGGAGAATTGCCAGTGGGCGATTTTCCTGCGCAACCACGACGAACTGACACTGGAGATGGTCACTGATTCCGAGCGTGACTATCTATGGGAAACCTATGCCGCGGACCGGCGCGCGCGGCTTAATCTCGGTATTAGACGCCGGCTCGCGCCGCTGATGGAGCATGACCGGCGCCGGATCGAGCTGATGAACGGCTTGTTGTTGTCGATGCCGGGAACGCCGGTGATCTATTACGGCGACGAGATCGGCATGGGCGATAATATTCATCTCGGCGATCGTGATGGTGTGCGTACGCCGATGCAGTGGTCGCCCGATCGCAACGGCGGTTTCTCCCGTGCGGATTTCGCTAGCCTCGTGCTGCCACCGGTGATGGACCCGCTCTACGGTTTCGCCGCGGTGAATGTAGAGGCGCAGGCGGGCGACCAGCATTCACTGCTGAATTGGACCCGGCGGATGTTGACGGTGCGCAAACAGCATCACGCTTTCGGCCGCGGCAGACAGAAGTTTCTCTATCCCGGCAACCGAAAGGTGCTCGCCTATCTGCGCACGCTGGAACAAGGCGAGGCCGAGCCCGAGGTGATCCTATGCGTCTATAATCTTTCGCGCACGGCGCAGGCGGTGGAGCTCGATCTCGCCGACTACGACGGCCGTGTGCCGGTTGATCTCCTCGGCGGTTCGGGATTCCCGCCGATCGGACGGCTGACTTACCTGCTCACCATGCCGCCTTATGGGTTCTATTGGTTCATCCTGGCATCCAGCGCGGCGTTGCCGCATTGGCACATCCAGCCGTCGGAACCGCTGCCCGAGCTTACCACCTTGGTATTGCGCAACGGCATCGCGGACGTGACTTCTGGCATGTCGCTCGGCGTGATCGAGGGTGAAATTCTGCCGCGCTATTTGATGCGCCGGCGCTGGTTCGCCTCGAAGGACAAGGATGTCGAGTCGACCCGGCTGGTGGGGGTCGAGGCGGTTGCGGGCCGGTATCTCGAGATTCTGCTCGCTGAGGTCGAGATCAGCCTCGGCGAACGGAGCGAGCGATATCAGCTGCCGCTGGGTATCGCGTGGGATGACCAGACCAAGTCCGCCTTGCCGCAGCAGTTGGCGTTGGCGCGGGTGCGGCAGCGGCGCCGGGTGGGATACCTTACCGACGCTTTTGCGCTTGACGAGTTTGCGCGCGGGGTGATCTGGGGGTTGCGCGAAAGCGTTGTGCGCAGCGTGCGGACCGGCGAAATTCGGCTGGTGCCGACTGCTGCCTTCCAGCGTGTGCAAATTCCCGACGATGTTGAAATCCGGCGCCTGTCGGCCGAGCAATCGAATAGTTCGCTGATCCTGGGCGAAGTAGCGGTGATCAAGCTGGTGCGTCGCGTCATGCCCGGGATTAATCCGGAAGTAGAGATGAGCCGATATCTGACCGAGCAGGGTTATGCGAACGCCCCGCCGCTGCTGGGCGAAGTCACCAGGACTACCAACGACGGAACCTTCTACACCATGATCGTGGTTCAGGGATTCATCGTCAATCAGGGCGACGCCTGGCAATGGACGTTGGATTATCTCTCGCGCCTGGGCCAGACCATTGGTGTCGCGGATAAATCACGGTCAGACGAGTCAGACGCGTCGAGCGGTTATGGACCGTTTGCCCGTGCGCTCGGCACGCGACTGGCCGAATTGCATGCGGTGCTGGCGAAGCCCGCTAATGATCCCGCGTTCGATCCCGAAGTCGCGGGCGCCGCAGACGTGGAGAATTGGAGCGAAGGTGCCAAGGCGCAGCTGGTGGCTGCGTTCGATACCTTAGCAGGAGTGAAGGAATGGCAAAGTCCGG
>Ga0302310_10001815_pt1 | contig 17707 bp, 20 predicted proteins | sample III_Palsa_N1_2_FD_200451 | JGI IMG/M metagenome (GOLD analysis project Ga0302310, IMG submission 200451) | Peat permafrost microbial communities from Stordalen Mire near Abisko, Sweden - III_Palsa_N1_2 | ecosystem: Environmental > Terrestrial > Soil > Palsa > Peat permafrost | place: Sweden...
CAAAGCAAGCCGATATCGCTATGCTGCATGAACTTTAATGCTTCAGAAGCCGCTGGATCTGCCATGAAATGTGCGAGTTGACAGATGCTGTTACCCATTGCTCCGGGTTGCCGGACTTCATTGACGCTCGTCCCGCTCTTTCTTCGATAAATCGGTCGCCATAACTGGCAGCGCCACCACGAAATTCCGGAAGCGCCGCTATTTCGCTAGCGATGTCGAAATATTGGGCGCCTCCATGCTCTTGAAAACTCCGGCCCCGTGAGAGGAACCAGCGCCCATCTAATGTGTATTTGACGTTCGGCCCAAGGTGCTTCGCGATCATCCTCGTGTCCATCTCCGAATATAGGGGAGGCACGGTCGTATAGTCCCCAAAACTTGGCATCCTCTGAATCGATGAGTCTTGTAGATCTAACCGGAGATGCCATTCCCGTCGCTCGAGATATCCACTTGCAGCACGGTCGCATACGTCCTTTAGTGTGTTGGGCATTGATGAACCGGAAACAATTAGCTGCCGCCATTCGGTAATATCCGGAATGTGCCGGATCGCCCGCGCAAGTTGGTCGACGCGCAACGACCGCGGTGTCTCATCGAGATAGCGAAAGTCAATAATCAAGTCCGCACTAGACGGCTCGAGGCCAAAACGGGCAAGACAGCTGCCTAAGAGGGCCCCAATGCGTGTTGGCAGCAGCAAGTCCTCTTCCTCCAGCCGAATTCCAATTCCGCAGCGGTAGTCCGCAACAACGCGCTCAACTCCCACGTCGTGTTCGGGTTCGCGTTGAAATCCTGTAACGGGAATCACAGCCAGCCCACGGGCGCGCATCGTCCGAACAATGAATTCAATTGCGACTTGGCTTCCGGACACGATCTCCGGTCCAACATCGAACGTATCAACCCAAGCGGGTCGGGTCGGCAACCAAGCGTCCATTGCATGTTCGGCGACTGTACTGAGATGATCGAGCAGGCTCTTTGGTTTTTTCGCAAAGCGGTTAGGGGGAAGCACATCAAATAGCGGCGTTATTTGAATTTTAGTTGGTGCGTTGAGTAAACGGACAGCCGCAAACTCTCCCCGTTTGGACTTGATGATCGGCATGTATAACACAGGCATCACACTTAACTCGCTAGCTACGAAAGATCTGCAGAGCGCAACAGTTTTGAAGGCTGTCCTTGCCCAACCATTTTCGTCAGTATCTTGTAATCACTACGCTCAAACCGAATTCGCCCGGCAACGATGCTAGGATGAATCTGCGCTTGTTGTGCGAGTCGTTCAATGTTTGCGGGTGTCGGCCACTTAGATGCATCGCTCCTCTTCCAAAGCGCGCGTGGAATCGCAGCGTCAGCAGCGGCTAGGTTGGCCTCGATTTCCATTTCGTCCGTCTCATCTCTCTTTGTCAGAAGATCCGCGAAAGCCTGATTGGGACCCTTTACGTGCAGCGCCACATGTGCACATTCGTGCAAAAGCGTAAACCAAAAGTTATCTAGCCGATCAAGTCGCAGGCTTAAGCCTATTAGTGGCCGTCGCGCCAACGACCAAAAGGCGCATCCATCCACTCGCGTGCCGGGTATTGCAGCGCAGACGTGCGTGCTGATACCGCGTTTCCGAAGGAACTGAAGGGCGCGTACCGGACCATCCGCATGCATGCTAAGACGAGCAATTTCGCTGAGTGACTCAACCTTGAAACTCTTAGGGTCGTACGGTGCCTGAAACTTTTCCTTTGTGCTCATCCAGTTTAGGTGCGCGAGCCACGCGAAAAGTCTTGGATCCGTCTCTTCCGTGGCGTTTAAAGGCTCGAGCGAGCCGCGTAGCAATGCAGGAGAGGATTGAGGATAACCATGCAAGAGAGTTACGAGCGATTGAATAGATCGCGAATCTGTCTCGTCGGCGGCTTTCGGGAACCAACCGATTCGGACCATTTCCCTGGCATATTGTTTTAGACGCGGCGCCGTCTCCTCCCAGAGCCGCAGCTCGGCCAAAACGTCTTCTGTATCCGACGATGGACCAGCGAACGCATAGTCCTCACCGCCGGCCGGTAAGTCTTTTGCCCAATCCTGAGCAAAGAGCCATTTCATCGTTTACCTCTTCGCAGGAGTTTACTTGGTGAAAAAGCATCGGCTTGGCCATGTGACATCTCGAAATAGTCGTAGCCATTTTTGTGGCGATCGGGTCCAAAGTGCGTCATTCCACACTTATTGTAGAAGCTAACTGAGCCACTCACGGAGTGGAGAGCAACACGCCCATCAAGCTGGAGGTCGCGACTGTGTTCAATTGCAATTCGGACCAGCGCGTATCCGGTCTGTCCAAATTGGGGTGATCCCATGAAAGTCCCGCGATTCCAAGGGGCCGATGCGATTCGTTCAATGTAGACAAGATTGTTGCCTTTCGGGTCATGCCGCGTGGCGTGGTTCGCACCCTCCAATAGCATTAGGCCTTGAGTTCGCCCTGCTGCCTCTACGGCGAAAAGCGCGCAATCGGAGTCGTCCCCGTAACCTGCGTTTAGCCTGCGCCAGTCCCAGCCAACGTCCTGGAGTCGCAGCTGTGCCATCTCTTGGCCGAACAGATTGGTGTCTACAACGCCGTCTGCGGCTGTACAGCGAGACCTGGCATCTTTTGCCGCTTCTAACATCGGTGGTAGCCAGAAATCTTCGTGATCTCGGAAATGGCGCTCTTCCAAGCCGCGAAAGATTTTGGCTTTTATAACCTTGTCGCCCGGCCTCTGGATGAGGTCGATCTCGCCAACTTGGATGCTCACCGACAAGAAGTCCGCGGCTGAGATAATCCAGAGCTGATCTCGGACGGCCGTGTCGAATCCATTCCTTGACTTGGCCCTTGCGACGTTGTCGCGGCGCCCCCGCGCAGGCCTTCCTCCAAGGTGGCGAAGTCTAGCCCTATGCAACAAGCAGAGCGAGCTCAGTCTTCTCTTTCGTCTGAGGGTCTTCGATGAACAGCTTCTGTCCCAAGGTCGCGCGTTCATGAAGCAGATGGAAGGCACGTAGCGACTGGCGAAGGACGCCCACCTTGGTTAGCCCAAGTTTGTCCGCGAGGTGCTCCAAAATCTGCATCTCACGGTCGTTCAGGGCGAGCGTCATCACGCGCTTATCCATACTGGTCTCCTGTTTCAATCCCATTTTAATCAATAACATAGCTAAAGGCAATTGGAAACACAGCGAAACCATATGAAAACAGTATGATTATGGTATATTATTTAGGTTGTTGGTCTGGGTCGATAGGACAGTTGCCAATGATGTGTCTGATGAATCGTCCACCAATTCAGGAGCATGTAATGAGCAAGGCCAGATTCACTCCCGGAACGCGGGCACCCGTTTCGGGGATTTACGAGCAGGTGGGGCCCCGCGGAGGCCGGACAGGCGAGGAAGCAGATTCGACCCGGGGCAAGCCATTGCCGCCGACGGAAAAGCCCGGGACCACATGGATCCTCGCGCGTCCGGCACATCACAAGAACAAAGCGTAATTGGCTACAGACACCGTTCTCGTTACTCGTGATTCGTGACTGCAACAGCTCGGTATTCGAATTTTACGCCACTTCAAATTGCGGAGGTGACACTGATGAACGCCGAAAAGGAAAGGATTTACGTCAACCAGGATGAGCACGAGATCGGCACGCACAAGATCTCGTACGAACGGGTTGTTGATCTGTATCTCGGCGAAGGAGGAAAGCCTTCGCAGGAATATCTCGTAAAGTACTCTCGGGGCCCCGCCGGTAATCCGAGCGGCACCCTGACCCCCGGAGTAGAGGTTGAGGTCAAAAATGACATGCGCTTTAGGGTTTCAGGAACTGGCGAATCGTAATCCCTTCATTCGGGACTTGGACGAGCTGGGATATCACGCCGATTTCGTTGGGGGCTATTTCGTCATCTATGGCGTGCCGTACTTGGATAAGGATAAGGCACTCAAATATGCCGATTGGGTAAGTCCGGTCGACTTGAACGCAACGGGGATAATGGATCCGCCCATAAACCATCAGGCGTGGTGGAATGGAGAGAAGCCTCACAACCAAGCCGGCGAGGCGCTAAAAATGGGCATCGCGGATAACAAGATTGAGGTTTCGCCGGGATTTTTGTTCCCGTACGCATTCTCTCTGAAGCTCCATGATGAGAAGGGTCAAAACCGTCTGTACGGCTCGTTCGAGGAGAAGGTGCAAACGTATCTTGCTAAGATCACAGCTCCCGCAATGGCAACGTACCCAGAGGCAACGCCGCTGGCCGGTATCAAAGTCAAGGCAGCGGCGCAAGGCAGCCCACTTCGATTTCCGGATACGTCGTCAGCCCGGTACCACTTGAATGATGTATCGTCACTCCTTCGAGGCAAAAAGGTCGCAATCATCGGGCTCGGGGGCACTGGTGGGTACATTCTGGATTTCATCGCCAGGACGCACCTTGAGCGGATCGCGCTGTTCGACGACGACATGGTGCACGTGCACACGATATTTCGTATGCCAGGCTTCATTTCGGGCGCCATCGGGATGGCGAAGGTCGACGCGCTGGCGCAACATTATGGCCAGTGGACTTCCGCCATCGAACCCGTGAATGAGCGCATAACCGAATTGAACATCGAGCGCATGCAAGGTTTCGATTTCGTATTTGTCTCGGTGGATGACGGTCCGGCGCGGCGATTCATCGTGGACTGGCTCAGCTCGAGAGAGATACCGTTTCTCGACTGCGGCATGGGCCTCAATCGTTCAGTGATAGGTCTCAATGGCACAGTCCGTATAACCGGGGTCGATCGCGCGGCTTATGAGCGTAATGTGGATACCGCTTACCTGCCGACCGGTGATGCCAAGGACGACGAATACCGTCGACAAGCACAAATTGCAGAACTTAACGCACTGAACGCGTCCTTCGCCGTTATCCGGTTTAAGCAGCACTTCGGGTTACTTGATCGTCTCGATGAGGCATCGTGGTACACCTTCGAGACGGCGTCTTTTGAACTCGAACCTGAAGTGCGCAAGCAATGAGATTTGCGTATCTCGCGGTCGATCGTATTCCCAAGGAGCTCCGCCCCGGCGTCGTCTACCACAATGCGGATTTCGAGCTGGGGGCGCTCCTGTGCGCATGCGGTTGCGGGCACCGCGTCGATCTATTGGTGCCGGACAGTCATCAAATATACTCAAGCAACGGACTGGCCACGGTTAGGCCGTCGATTGCAGTTTGCGACGCCCCATGCAAATCGCATTATGTCATCAGTGCGGGCCACGTGGAATGGCTGCCGGCATTTTCCGCGTCGCAAGCTAAGTCGGTTATGCAAGACCAGATTGCTCGACATGCATCGGTCAATGCGCGCCGTCGGTCTTGGATCGATCGGCTCTCAATGGCGTGGACCGGAGTTGTCAACGAAGCGAAGGCTCTCCTTCGGCGCTTCCTAGGGTGAGCCGAAGGGCACAGCTTGGCGATGGCGGCCGCACGGCAGCGGGACTTCCATCAATGGGAGCATCGCGGAGATGGATGATGCAGGTGGCAAGTTCCGTGCGGCACAGGCAGAAGTCGACCGCATTACGCAGCAGATTCGGAGCGGGCAGCTTGGAAGTACCATGCGATCCACCGACAGTGATGCCTGACGCTGATCAATTTTGCGCCCTATGCGCGATTAGGCCTGCCGTGAATCGGGAACACGTCCCAGCAAAGGCACTGTTTCCGAAGCCATGTCCGCCCGGACTGAATCTGATCACAGTACCGAGCTGCGGCCACTGCAACGGCGGATCAAGGCTTGATGATGAATACTTCCGATCATATTTTGCGCTGCGTATCGAGGAAACGCCCATCGAAGCGCTGACCATGATGCGTGAGGCGGCAACGCGGGCATTCACCGATCCAAAGAGTCGGGGCCTGAGGGGAACCTTCGCGCGCACCTTGAGCGATATTTGGGCGCCCGAGGGTGACGGCGGCGTCCTCACAAAGCAAACCCGGATCACGCCCGATCTGCAGCGCGTGGGCAAAGTCATTCTCAAGCACGTGCGAGGAGTCTACTACCATGTGACGGGCCGCGCTCTGCCTGCTGGTGCATCGTTGATGCTGATGCCCGACTATAAAATCCAGCAACTCTCTGAGGAGCGACAGCGCGGCTTCGATTCTTGGACGAGGTTTTCACTAGCCGGCGAGTGCGACCAAATTGGTGATGTGTTCGGCTACGCGCTGCGATTCGCGGACTACAGTCCCAATGCGTTTGTCCTGAGCCTCTTTTACTACAAGACGTTCTTCTATCACGTGATGACACGCCCACAGACTTTCAATCCCGGCCCGTTAAATGATTCTTGGGATCACGCCGCTATGAATCTTCCAGATCTGGAGGCCGGTCCCTTAGGCGGGGCGGAACGGCGTTCGCGACTGATATAGGCGAATCGAGAGGCTTTCATTGAGGAGCAGCCGCTGCACGGTTGGTCGCGAAAGAACGCTTGCCTGGGTAGGTCCTAGGATGATTCGGTCCACCAGCTTCTCAAGGCTAACATCATCGGCGAGCACGTCCTTCAGCGGAGCGAGCTTAAGCTTAAGTTTGGGTTCGATCCCATTTCGGACGATGGCGTGGCCAAGCATGTCCTTCAACAGGCCGCCTGTATCATGCGCTGCGCGATAAAGGGCACGCCACTCGGTCTCCTCGCTGAAACCAATGTGTTTTGAGTAGATTGAAGCAAGCTTGATCCGCTGCAAGTAGGCTCTCGCCGGGATAGCGAGGTCGCCATCCGATAACGGGTGCTCGCCCATCAGCTTTGCGAGTAAGTCCAGCCTCCCGATGGCCCACTCTTCACGCTCCTCCCGAGTGCGGTATTCCACCGGTGCAATGATGAATTGGGCCTTGGGGTTGACAGTGAATTTCTCGGAGTTGAACACGATGGCCGCTCCGGATCCGTTACCGCCATAACCGCGCCACTGCGATAGCCTCCCGTCAATGTCCGCCGGATCATGCTTTGATGCGCAGAAGACATACGTGTCGAAGGCTTCATAATCCCAGAAAGTCTGTAACGCGCCGTTGAATGCCTCAAGTAGGATTGCGTGTCGCGCTGCCGTGCCACATGCATCAATCAGCCCCCTGTGGACGCGGAATGCGTTGGCACCCGTCATCATCCCGAACACGATTTCTTCGTGGTCGTTCATCCCGAGAGGGTTTGAGAACCATACTTCCTTGTTCAGGATGATCTGTTCGAGGACAGCGATGGAGGTGTAATGAGCGAGGAGAGGGCGTTTGTTCGGAAAGCTATTCGCCTCGTCGATGTCGTTCGAGAGCGCCGTATAGAACTCGTTGAGCAGGTTTTGACTATTCATTTTGAGTATGTCTTCATGGAAGGCGCGATGGCTCACACAATTGCTGGACTATCTAGCACCACGGCGTCATCGATGCTTGGTCACCATTGCGCCAAATTTCGGCAGACGACAAACACAGCGTTAGGTAAGCGACTTGCAAATCTGGCGCGATTGCGCGCCTCATTGCCGTATGCCTGGAGCTTCTCGCGATCGAAATGCGCACCCAGATGCGGTGTACCACCGCGAGAAAAATCGATTCCGGCCGCGATAGTCAGTCGACTAATGTGAGCGTATGTGTGGTGAAAGCGATACGCAGCCAACATTGTTTCCATAGCTTCTGGCCGAACGTTCGCTTTTGCAGCGTGCCGCTTTAAATCAGCAATAGCTCTATTGGCGCTGTATATTCCAGCCTCAAATCTGGTGAAGTAGCCAAGCGAATGGACCGAGCAAAGAAGCGCTAGGCCAACTCCCTCAATCACTTGTCTAAACACTGTGCCGGCCGCTACTGTGTGCCCGAGTAGGAACAGCTTAGTGGAGGTCACCTGCAGATTGATTGCGGTATGCAGAACGGCCATAACTCGCCGACGGTCGGTGTCGTCCTCCTCGAGCCGGTAAAGAAAAATCATGAACATGGCCAAAGCCAACGCAGTGGATGTTGTAACGACGTCGATTTCCTTTCGAAAGTGCTTCAGGAATTGCGCTCTTGGCTCCCTATCTGATGATTCGAGAACGTTTGTAACATCACGGCATCCTGCGATGAGCTCGGCGCCAAGTACCTGCAGCAATTCTTCGCGCGATGTCTTCAAGATTCGCACGGTTTCCCGTTTGATCGCTGGAGTCCCTGTGGGGCTGATGCGTCGCCGCCGTTCTTTCGGTAGACGGTCCACCATCTATGCTCGTCGTCTTCGGCATTGACCAATGCTTCCGCTGCGTCGTGCTTTGCTGCGAGGTCCGTCACCCCCGAGGCGTCTTCGACTCGCTTTTCACGATCCAGTCGCTGATGGGCTGCCGATTCTCGGACAAGGGCTTCTAATACCATCGTTTCAGCCATGTACCGCTGGTACGCAGGCGATCTTGTGCACTCTACGAAGGCTGCCCGCCTGGCTGTTTCCTGCCTCGCAATTGCATCTGCTTTTACTTGCGCTGATGCGACGTCCGCAGCGGCCTTCGCCTCGGCGGCGTTACGGGCAGCGTCAGCGGCCAGAGCGGCGGCCTCAGTCGCTTGCTGATCTTCGATGTCAGCTTGCCGCGTGGCGGCGTGGGCCTGCTCATTGCGTGACGTCTCGCCGCTGGCTTCCAAGGTTTGCCGTCGCTGCGCCAGGAGGGATCGACGTATTTGGTCCTGCTTGCCCGGAGGCGAGTCTGTGCATGCTGTGACCCACTGCTGAGCGGCATCGAAGTCGGTGCTGGTCCAGCCCTTGAAGTAGTCACTCGTCGGATGATCGAGCGCAAAATCGAGGTCGGCATAATCGCGGCACGTCCTGCTCTCCCCGCGGAGAAGAGTCGCGGCATGAACAACCGACGTGGTTGGAAATAACCAGATCGCCGCTAGTGCACAGCACCAAATATACGTGGAGAACGGCATGCACCTCCCTGTAGCGAAGACTGATTGTACGCTTGCCCTAATGGCGTTGTTCCAGTGCCACGCGCCAGCGCGACTGAGTAACTTGGTGCCAAATGTTTTTGCTGCTCCGAGGCAGCTGAACCTCGTCATTGCGGCGCGTAAAGTTGCTCTCTGATGCCTGGAGTCGCAGCAGGTGCGTTCTCCAAGTACTTCCCAAGATGCCGAAGCTGCGCGAGGCTTCGTGGTGTGTAGAGAAGGTCACTTCTTCGGTTCCATTAACCGCGCCGCAGCAGAATTCCCCGCCTCGCCTCTTCGATAATACCCAATAAAGGTCTGTACGCTCCGATGTCCTGTGAGCGCCATCGCCTCGCCAATCGGAATGTTTTGCCGTCCCGACTCGGTCACAAACCCCGACCGCAAGCTATGCGCCGTAACCTTTCCTACCGGCGGATCCACCAGCTTCGCGCGGCTTCGCACAATGCTCCACACCGCCTGATCCCGCAGCGGCTCGGTTATTTTGCTTTGGTGGATCCGCCGGAAGATTGCCCCTTCGGTTATCTTGGCCTTGAAGAGTTCGTTGAGCCACGCCTCGAGGGCGACTGCGGCTTCGCCGACGATGGGCTTAGCGTTCTCGGGCGACCGAGTCCCGGCCTGGTTTGTCTTCGACCGCCCGAGGTCATATATAAACCCGCCCTGGTGGTCCCGGCGGACGTTCTCGAACGTGGCCGCCACGATTTCCGACCGGCGTCGTCCACCACTCGCAAACCCGAACAGCAGCAACGCCCGATCCCGGATCCCGGCTAAGTCGCCCTGGCAAGTCGCCAGGAGCGCCTCCATCACCGGCCGTGTTGCCGCAATCGGCGGCCGACGCTCGTGTTCAGGCGGTCGGCGGGCGTACGCCCGCTGCACCGTGGAGAGAAGCTGCCTCACTCCTGGGTCTCGTAGCGGATTGGTATGGGCCGGAAGCGGAGGCAGGTGGGCCGCAAGAAGCACCTCGTGTGCCTTCGAAAGGGCCGCGAGGCGGGTTTTCACGGTAGCGAGCGACCAGGGGCCCAGTTTCGCCTTGTAGGCGCGTGCCACAAGCACCCGGTCGATCGGATGAGGCAGCAGATGCTGCGTCGTGCGGCGAGATGAAATAAACGGGGAGGGCTCGACAGGCTCCTCCAGCGGATTATGCTCAAGGTGATCCAGCACGAACTGGATAACGACGGGGACGGGGACCGGTGCCGTCAGCACCTTCCCATACCGCAGCGCATACCAGGCGCCCCAGTACAGGAGCGCCGTGCGATACGTGCGTCGGGTATTGGGGGAAGTCCCCTCGACCTCGAACGCCGCGGCCGCCCTTTTTGCTTCTTCGCTTAAGACATCCGGATTCAGATACGCCGCCGGTGGATCGGCATACAGCTCTTCAACGACCTGAGCACTGGATAACGAAAGCTCGGTGCTCATGACAGCGCGCTCACAGCACCACCAGGTGTCGCTCTTCAGCCCCCGGCACCACGCGCCGCGCAATGGCGTGATCGAAGGTCACCAGCCGACCGTCGTGATGGACAGCGAGCGCCAAAAGGTACGCGTCGGTCACTTGGCGCGAGCCCACGATATATTCCCAGTTCACCAGGCTTGGTAGAGAGCAGGCTAGGGCTCTCGACCCAGAACTGGTGATAGACCGCCTCGGTGGCTTCGCGGAGCCGCTCGGCGACCTCAGAAGGTTTCAGCGCATTCGGATAGTTCGGTTGCGAGAGGATCCGGATGCAGCCGTTTTGGGTAATGGGGCAGGATGCCCATCCGGTGGCAATGTTGGCCTCGAGCCAGTCTCGCGCTCTGACATGGTGGAGGTGGTCGGCATCGAGCAGGGCGATCAGAACATTGACGTCCAGGAGCGCGCGCACCTCATACCCCCGCTTCGTCGCGCAGTTTGTTCACGAGGTCGTTGGTCACCGGTGCGCCGCGGGGGCTGAAGGGACGGAAACCGAAGAAGGTACTCGGAGCCTTGTCCGGACCTGTAGACGAAGGCGACGTCATCGACGCGCGCAGGCCCGCTCGGGCCAAGTCTGAGACCACTTCGCCCGCAGTCCGGCCGTCCCGCCGGGCCAATTCCTTGGCGGCCTGAAGGACCTCAGGATCGATATCGAGAGTAGTACGCATCTGATGCGTGATGATATCGGATGGTGTCCGCGCCTGCAACCCGCGCTTAACTGATTGTTCTATAATGCCCTGTGTGAGCCAAGCGCCCACTAAGCGTGTAAATACTCACGATAACCATCACTTATCGTATTAATTTACTGGGACCCTCCTAGCTGGCAAACGTTACCCGGAGTATCAATCAGGAACCCGTCACCCGCACCCGGAGCGGAGTGGCTGACTCGAACGGTTTCAGACCGATGAGCTGAATAGAGCAGTCGGTGAACTGAGGGCCGACCGAAATGAATATTACTTTTGTCGTCGCAATTGGCTGAATCGCGGCAGATAGGATTGATGGTCGCCACCGGATAGTGGGGAGCTTGCCTATGTCGCCGCTCGCGTTTGGTGCCTTTCGCCTGCGTCCGCGCACTAGTGCGTTTATCGCTGCGACGCTGCTACTTGCTTGGGTATTCAGTGCCCGGCCTTCAATCTCGGCGCCGGTCCCCTACGAACAGACGACGGTCGCAGAGCTCCTCCGCCAGGAAATCCAGATCCACGCTCTTCCACCCGACATGATCTCGTTGGCCAAGGCTGCCGTTGAAACTTCGGCTTCTGCCGCTGAGCGCGTGTCGAGGCTTCCCGCCGATAGGCAGACTGCCCTTCGGGCGCTCGGTGAGATCAACATCCAATTGGCCCGTATGAACTTCTTGCAACCTCTCAGCGAAGATCTGTGGGCCAACGCCCTCAGCGAGGCGCTCACTCCCCATGACGCTAACGACTCGGCTGTCGTCCTCGCCCTTGAGTCAAGCGAAAACCAAGCGCGCCGGCCGTACTTTGATCCTCATAAACCAGCCTACTGGGTTCAGTGTCAGACGGGCGCGCTCTTCTTCATAGCCGTAGGCGAACGCCTAGGATGGGACATTCGACTAGCTTCCATGCCCCTGCACAACTACGTGCGCTTTCACCTTTCCAATGGACAGATCGTCAATTGGGACTGGACCGACAGCCGCAGCCTACCTGATGACTACTACCGTCGGCAGCTGCCTGCCGGTGATCACTGGGTCCGTGCTCGGGTTTTTGCGGTCAGCATGTCACACAGGGAGATGGTCGGGTACTACTTAGATCAGCTCGGGACCGCTTTCGATAGCACTCCAGAGGGCGTACATCTCATGGAACGCGCCATCGGCCTGAATTCGCTCGAGCCTCATTCGGCCAACAACCTGGCCTGGGCTTACGCCACCCACCCGAATTCGACCGCCGATCAGCGGACCGCGGCGGTTGGGTACGCGCTTCAGAGCTGGGCTACAAATCCCGATGATCCCAATGTTGAGGATACCGTAGCGTGCGCATTCGCAGCCGTAAGCAAATACTCCAGGCTGGCGCAGCGGATCCCGTTCTCCCGCCAGAAGCGATTCAATCGCTCCTGTCAGAAGTTGGCCCTTCGCAGAGTCTCAATGGCCACCCAATCGTTAACTTTCCGCTGCGTATCGAGCCATCTGACGCAACCGCTACACCGCCTCAGTCGACCGATGAAAAACTCAAAGGTACGGTGGACAGGTTCTTGAATAATCAATCGCTGGCGATTATAGAACAATTCACGGCTGCCCTCAGAGCTATCAATCCTCTCAATCCTTTCTTGACATCGCTTCGCGAGAAAGTCGGGCCAAACGCCGTCATTACTGTTCGATACGACTCCGACCCACGGCTTCTCTGTCTATCTGGATCCCAATCCACGCTAGGGGCAATGCCGCCGAATACTCATCTCGCAGTCGTAGCCAATTATCTGCCGCCTGATGTTTCCCATCTTGATCGGACGCCCACCTTGTTGGACGTCACCACGGCCTGCGATGATAAGAATCAATTGCGAAGTATCGAGCCGGTATACAACGCCGAGATGCTCGTGAACGACGGTGGAACGTGGAAAACTGCACTTAGCACAGTCGAAGGGTTAGATGGAGTTTGGATCAGCAAGCGGTTAACTACCGACACGCCGTCCCGTTATAACCTGAACGGACGGCCGCTCGGCGAATTACTGTCCCGACAAGCCGACGCCGACAATACCGAGGGATATCTCTTCGGCTCCGGGGCCATTGGCGCTTATCGTCTGGAGGTAATCGCCAATCACGACGGCTGTCGCGCAGACATTACTGGAAGACATGTGTACATGGATCTAGTGCTCGGGCAGCCCAGCTTTCCAGAACTTCCTCGAATTTCGAACGGAATCACCGTCGGAGCCCGGAAAGTCTATGATACGTTGACACTTCGCCAAATGCTGAATACCACCGCTCAACAACTCGCCAGCATCTCGGGATTCAGTCAGTCACAGATCTTTTCGCAGTTGGGGACGTTTCAAGGCATTACGCGCGATACGTCATTTATTGCCGCTCAAGCGACCGCAATGCCCACACCAACCATCTCCACCGTAACCTCCGCGGGTTTATCTGGCGCAAGCACAGCGTCGACGAACGCGGTCCTTAATGTGGGCGGGTCGGCATCAATTACAACTATGCAGTGCCCTCAAGGCACCGTCCCTAGCATAAATACCGGAGCAGTACAGTCCTGCACCGCGCCGATACTGAATTCTTCTGTCAGTGCAACTCCGACAATTCTCGGTGCAGGAGCCCTCGGTGGCAATAGTGCGCAGGAAAACAATCTTGCTACCTCCGGTAGTCTACAGGCCACCACGAATAATGGATTGACTCAAAACACCTCCCAGCAAGGACAGACGACAATCAACAGTGGTGGCTACGCGCCAACTATACCTACGGCACCAATCTCATCCGCGTTCACGCCGCCGACAAACGTTGGTGTGTCCGCGTCGGACTCCTTAGTCGAACAGGTGGAACTCAATTCCCAAATTACCAACCTCCGTCTAATGCTGCAGGGTGCGTTGTCCGATCAATACCTCACGCGCAATACCCAAGCGGTAGCGACCCGGGCGCAAACAACGATGGGATTCTCAGTCTCGCTGGATCCTCCCCGGCAATACAAGCGCGCAGTTGCCGAGGTCCGGGTTATCGTGGTGTCACCAGTCCGCGCCGGCGAGGTCAGCATCGTCAACATTCTGCCCGCCGCAAAGACCTATAATGTCGCCAAAGTTACCAGTCGCCAAAGTGCCTACGGCGCCGGCGTAATTGTCGATGCGATCAGCGTTGGAGCGACCACCGGAAAGGCTAAGGATCGCCTCTACCTCGCAAAAGATACCGACACCGTCGCTCTAGAATACCCGGACGAACGCACCGCCTCCATGAGCCGTCCATTCCCGCAATTTGTTGCAGACCTCGGGAAAGAGATCGAGCGCTGGTTAGCTCTCGGTGACTGCTCAAACGACGTACCAGAGCTTCCCGGACAGAACGTAAGAGTCTTTGGCTGGCAGTTTCGGCCGGTACTGGGAGCCGACTACGTTCAGGCCGGCCAGCGCCAGGTCTTCGCACAGCTAGCCCTACCCACGACGATCACGCAGGCCTACGCGCCTTATGTGTATATTCAGACTCGATGGCTTAACTACAACGAGAATAAGCAGGCGGTTGGAGCCGCCTTTACTGGTAGCTGTACGACGGTTCGTTTAACTGACCCGATTACAATGCAGGCTCCCGTCCAAGTCGACGATATCCGCACGACCGATATCGGTGGCGGAATTCTGCAATTTCACGTCACAGGCCGATTCTTCTCGCCCGGAATTTCGGCTCTCGCCGGATCGACGGCCATCCCCGTTTTCACGTCTGACGGACGGAGCCTAGATCTGTTCGTGAATGCGGGAACCTTAATGCAGTCTGGAACGATAAATTTAATGCAGGAGGATGGGACGATTATTCCACTCGGCATCGGTATGACCGATCTGGCGGGAAAGGATTGCCAAATTGCCAATGCAACAGTTGTACCGGTTCCTCTACCCGACGGAACCTCGAGAGTCTCGGTAGATATTAAGTACGGAAGCGATTACAAGCCAGATAGCGATGGTGCGCCAGATCCTATAGTTCTGATTGGCAATCAGATATTTGGTTTACAGAGTGCTCCGTTCCTTCGGCGCGAGAATCAGACGGATTTCTGCGCAGCGGAGCACGGCCGAATTGCCTGCCATTTTGATCTTATAGCGCCGACCGACGCATTGCGCTCGGCAGAGACGTTCGTTGTTCGCGACTTACGCTGGAACACATTTGCGAGAACGGGTAACTTGGAGTTTGAACCATCTTTCGCATCGATCAAGTCTCTAGTTCCACCGCCGAAGGACAAGGATAAAGCAAAGCAGAAGACTCCGGCGGGAACTACCTACTCAATCACTGGAGCACAACTGACCCATTTCTCACATGGCCTCTGCACCGGAGCGGCTCCAACGATCGACGATAACGGCAATAATCTCAACTGCGTCGAACTGTTCGACGGTAATATCCCAATTCCGTTTGACAAGAAAAAAACGAATATAACGTTTGATTCACCTACAACGGCTCTACTAGTTACCGAGACGCCTCTGAAGACCACCGCCGTCCGAGTGCTCTGGTTCGGACATTCCAAAGACGCAGTCGAGTGGGACCTAGTCCTCCCTAAGCCGCAGGGCGAATCAATTGTCGCCACCCCGGCTTTATTAAACGTCGGCGATAGCCGGCTCGTGACTTTTTCGGGCGGAGAGGACCTTGCTGCGGCAACGGGGCCTGCCGAACCGGCTCTAAAATTTGATGGAGGCAACGGTACGGTGATCTTGGCAGGGACATTCGACAAAGATAAGGGAACGCTCAAGGTCCTGATTCCCACGATCATCACGCAAAGGGCCGGCTACAAGGAGATTACTGCAATGTTGACAGTGCCCACCCAAAAGAATCCAAAGGCTGTCCAGTTACCGATTCAAGTGGTACAGGGCGCCACAACGTTCGTAGCAAATTGATCCGATTGGCAGCTTTCGTGTTGAGCCATGCTCTCTGCCGGAATCGAGGAGCGAATAAGCGAGTACCGCAAGATCTAGGTTATGTGTTGCACATCGAAATCCATACCCGAAGGCCCGAAAGAAACGCTCGGCAGACACGGAGCGCAATCTCGCCGTGAAAGAGGTGAACAGCAAGTCAATCGCCGGCACATAGGTTCATAGGTCTCCTAGGCGCTGCGTTGTTTCGGCTGCCGCGACAGGTCCAAATCTCTGTGGAAACGCATTTACCATAAAAAGGATTATCGGTCCCGATTCGGCTAACCACTTGATTATGTGATCAATTGTTCTTTGCTAGTCGGTACCAAAGTTTGGTAAATTGGTGGTAGGAGAGCTTTATGCCAGCCAAGAACACGTCTTTCAGTATCGGTGAGCATTTCATGGGATTCGTCGAATCCCAAGTGAAGGACGGTCGCTACGGCAATGCGAGCGATGTCATGCGGGCGGCCCTGCGGCTTCTGGAGGAGCGTGAAGCGAAGCTGAGTGCGCTTCGTGCGGCCCTGATCGAGGGCGAGGAAAGCGGCGCATCGACCGCGTTCGATTTCGAGGCTTTCATTGACCGCAAGAGGCGCGAGAAATCCAAGACCCCATGAAGGGTATTTACGTTCTCTCGCCGCGGGCACAAACCGACTTAAACGAGATATGGGATTATACGGTCGACCGCTGGGGACTTGAGCAAGCGGAATCGTATGTCCGACAGTTGTGGGAGCGTATCGAATCCCTCGCCACGCATCCGGCGATAGGGCAGGAGTGCTCTCACATTCGGCCGGGCTACCATAAAATTCCCTGCGGCTCGCACGTACTATTTTACCGCCTCACCGCCGAAGGCATCGATGTTGTCCGCATCCTGCATGAACGCATGGATTTCGAACGTCACATTCCTTAGCGCTATCTCATCGTCGTCAACAACGGCCATCGGGATATTGTGTTCGCGATGTATGTGAAGAGACTCGTGCTCAAGAATTTCGCGGGACTCCCCGCCGCTCAGTTGCCCGAGCGAATGATCGAGCTGTCGCTGTATGCTGAAGAAAAACTCAAATCCGGCTGAGGCTCAAATGAGCGTGGAGATCGAAAGCAACGAAGACTTCGAGCGTGCACGCGAGCGCCTGCGGCGGCGTGACCCGGATTCCTTGGCCGCGTTTATACTGTCGCTGGCAACGCAGCCCGGTCCCATGGGTGACCAGGTGCGTACGTTCATCGTCGGGGATGACCTCCTCGAGACGGTCGAGTCGCTGCGGCACCGCATCGGTGGGCTTGCCATTGCGTCCGAATACGAGCACCGACACGCCCTCGGCCGGGATATGGGAGCAAGTCTCGATTTCATCGTCGATTCAATCGAACGGCTGGTATTGCCAACCGATGCGAATGCCGCCTTCGAATTGCTGGCCTCACTGTTCGACGCGGATGCAGTGGCGATGGAGAATTGTGGCGAGCATGACTGGGCAGTAGCCTGCGCCTACCAGCGGGCGGTCGGGGTGATGACTACGGCTACGGCACATCTGTCGCGCGCCGCAGTCGATGAACGGATCAAGGCGCTGCTCGAGAAGGACGGGTACGGGATGCGGGCTCAACTGGCATCTGCGTTTCTAGAATCTCCAAAGGAGCGCCCGTAGGATCATCAGCTGCCCCACGAACGGCGGCCATATTGTCATAATCTTATTATGCGAATAAGTATTTGTTTTTGTTATTGATTCAGAAACTTGAATCAAGGCTATCACGCCTCGGCCTGGGGAGCGTCGATAGCTATCGCTTATCAAATATAGGATCGGGTATATCGAAGACTCCCCGGCATCGAGCACAAGCTGCCATGGCACGGGCCCGCCGGCGGCCGCGCGAAAACCTCTAGGAACTAGGCATTG
>Ga0302310_10001817_pt1 | contig 17700 bp, 16 predicted proteins | sample III_Palsa_N1_2_FD_200451 | JGI IMG/M metagenome (GOLD analysis project Ga0302310, IMG submission 200451) | Peat permafrost microbial communities from Stordalen Mire near Abisko, Sweden - III_Palsa_N1_2 | ecosystem: Environmental > Terrestrial > Soil > Palsa > Peat permafrost | place: Sweden...
TCTCGATCCAGTTGCCGCCGCCCAACGTCACGGGCACGCTGCACATGGGCCACGCGTTCAACCAGACCATCATGGACTCGTTGACGCGCTACCACCGCATGCGCGGCCACAACACGCTGTGGGTGCCGGGCACCGACCACGCGGGCATCGCCACGCAGATCGTGGTGGAGCGCCAGCTGCAGGACCAGGGCACGTCGCGCCAGGCGCTGGGCCGCAAGAACTTCGTCGCGCGCGTGTGGGACTGGAAGCAGGAATCGGGCTCCACCATCACGCGCCAGATGCGCCGCATGGGCGACTCGGTCAGCTGGAAGCACGAGTACTTCACGATGGACGACGGGCTGTCGAAGACGGTCACCGAGACCTTCGTGCGCCTGTTCGACGAAGGCCTGATCTACCGCGGCCGCCGCCTGGTGCACTGGGATCCGGTGCTGAAATCGGCCGTGTCCGACCTGGAAGTGGCCAGCGCCGAGGAAGACGGCTTCCTGTGGTTCGTGCGCTACCCGCTGGCCGACGGTTCGGGCGACCTGACCGTGGCCACCACACGTCCCGAGACGATGCTGGGCGACGTCGCGTTGATGGTGAACCCGGCTGACGAGCGCTACCAGGCGCTGGTCGGCAAGATGGTCACGCTGCCGCTGGTGGGCAAGCAGATCCCGGTGATCGCCGACGACTACGTCGACAAGGAGTTCGGCACCGGCGTGGTGAAGGTCACGCCCGCGCACGACGCCAACGACTACGCCGTGGGCCTGCGCCACGACCTGCCCGTCATCGGCGTGCTCGCGCTCGACGCGACCATCAACGACAACGCGCCCGAGGCCTACCGCGGCCTCGACCGCTTCGTCGCGCGCAAGAAGGTGGTGGCCGACCTCGAGGCCGGCGGCTTCCTGGTGGAGGTGCGCAAGCACAAGCTGATGGTGCCGCGCTGCGAGCGCACGGGCCAGGTCATCGAGCCGATGCTCACCAACCAGTGGTACGTGGCGATGACCAAGCCGGGCGCCGACGGCACGTCGATCGCGGGCAAGGCGATCCAGGCCGTCGACACCGGCGCGGTGAAGTTCTACCCCGAGCAATGGGTGAACACCTACAACCACTGGATGAACGACATCCAGGACTGGTGCATCTCGCGCCAGCTGTGGTGGGGCCACCAGATCCCGGCCTGGTATGCCGACGACGGCCAGATCTTCGTCGCCCGCAGCGACGAGGAGGCGCGCACCAAGGCGACGGCCGCCGGCTACACCGGCAACCTGGTGCGCGACGAGGACGTGCTCGACACCTGGTACTCGTCGGCACTGGTGCCGTTCTCCACGCTGGGCTGGCCCGGGAAGACGATCGAACAGGATCTGTTCCTGCCATCGTCGGTGCTCGTGACGGGCTACGACATCATCTTCTTCTGGGTCGCCCGGATGATCATGATGACCACGCACTTCACCGGCAAGGTGCCGTTCAGGGACGTGTACATCCACGGGCTGGTGCGCGACGCGCAGGGCCAGAAGATGTCGAAGTCCGAAGGCAACGTGCTCGACCCGGTGGACCTGATCGACGGCATCGCGCTGGAGCCGCTGCTGGACAAGCGCGTGGTGGGCCTGCGCCGGCCCGAGACCGCGCCCAGGGTGCGCGAGAACACGAAGAAGGAGTTCCCCGAAGGCATCCCGGGCTACGGCGCCGACGCGCTGCGCTTCACCTTCGCCGCGCTGGCCACGCTGGGCCGCAACATCGCGTTCGACTCCAAGCGCTGCGAGGGCTATCGCAACTTCTGCAACAAGCTCTGGAACGCCACCAAGTTCGTGCTGATGAACTGCGAGGGCCAGGACTGCGGCCTGCTCGAAGGCGACAAGACCGAATGCCCCCCGGGGTACAACAAGTTCAGCTTGGCCGACCGCTGGATCACCAGCGAGCTGCAGCGCACCGAGGCTGCCGTCGCGCAAGGCTTCGCCGAATACCGCCTCGACAACGTCGCCAACGCGCTCTACCAGTTCGTCTGGGACGAATACTGCGACTGGTACATCGAGATCGCCAAGGCGCAGCTCATCGAGGCGAAGAACGCCGGCGACGAGGCCGCCGCGCGCGGCACGCGCCGCACGCTGATCCGTACGCTGGAGACGGTGCTGCGCCTGATGCACCCGGTCACGCCGTTCATCACGGCCGAACTGTGGGACACCGTCGCCCCGATCGCCGGCCGCAAGCCCGCCGACGGCGCGACGATCGCCACCGCGCCCTACCCCGTCGCGCAGCTGGAGCGCATCGACGAGGCGGCCTGCGCCTGGGTCGCGCAACTGAAATCCGTGGTCGGCGCCTGCCGCAACCTGCGCAGCGAGATGAACCTCTCGCCGGCCGAGCGCATGCCGCTGCTCACGTACGGCGACGCCGCCTTCGTGACGGCCGCGGCCCCGCTGCTGAAGGCGCTGGCCAAGGTCAGCTCAGTGGCGGTGATCGCCGACGAGGCCGCGTTCACGCAGGCCACGAAGATGGCGCCGGTGGCCGTGCAAGGCGACGTGCGCCTCGCGCTGCACGTTGAGATCGACGTGGAGGCCGAACGCGAGCGCCTGGGCAAGGAGATCACGCGCCTCGAGGGCGAGATCGTGAAGGCCAACAACCAGTTGGGCAACCAGAACTTCGTGTCGCGAGCCAAGCCGGAGGTCGTGGAGCAGATGCGCGCACGCCTGGCGGGCTTCATCGAGACCGTCGCGCGGATGAAGGCGCAACGCGAGCAACTGGGCGGCTGATCAACCGCCGCCGATCAGCCACGAACCTCTCGGTCGCGCGGCGAGCGAACGCTCAGCGGCGCCGGATGAAGTGGATGTAGTCCGTGTCGTCCTGCGACTGCTCCAGCAACTCGTTGCCGGTCTGCCGTGCGAATGCCTGGAAGTCGCGCGTGGAGCTGGGATCGGTGGCCACGACCTTGAGGATCTCGCCGGTCTGCATCTCGGACAGCGCCTTCTTGGCCTTCAGGATAGGCAGCGGGCAGTTCAGTCCGCGCGTATCGATTTCCTTGCTGGCTTCCATTGGCTTGACCTCGTGAGCGTGGCTCATTCTATGACGCGTCGGGCTTGGCCGCGGCCTGGGCAGCCCTCTCGGCGAAGTCCATGAACTTCGGTTCGATGCCTCTGCCGCGCAGCCACTCGGCCACTGCGTAGCCGGTGCCGGCCGGCCAGCAGACGATGTCGCCCGGCGCGAACAGCTTGTACTCGGCCAGCTCCGGCGACAGCACGATCTCGCCGTGCGCCACCACGTGGTACGCGACGATGATCTGGTTCATGCGCTGGAAGTCCCACACGCCGACCAGCTTGACGGACTCGACCGTGAGCGACGTCTCCTCCAGCACCTCGCGCGCGATGCCCGCCTCGGGCGTCTCGCCGGCCTCCATGAAGCCGGTGATCAGCGCGAACATGCGGCCGGCCCAGGCCGCGTTGCGGGCCAGCAGCACCTGGCCGCCGCGGTCCGAGCATTCGACGATCGCGGCGAGCACCGGCGTCGGATTGTTCCAGTGCGTGAAGCCGCAGTGCGCGCAGCGCAGGCGCTCCTTCGGGCCGCCGTCCTCGTCCTGCGTGACGTAGGCGAGCGCGTTGGCGCACTGCGGGCAATAGCGCCACTGCGTCGGTCCGGTCATGCGGGGAACACTCCCGTGGACAGGTAGCGGTCACCCCGATCGCAGACCACGAACACGATCGTCGCGTTCTCCAGCCGCTGCGCCACCTGCAGCGCGACCCAGCAGGCGCCTGCCGCGGAGATGCCCACGAACAGGCCTTCCTCGCGCGCGAGACGACGCGCCATGTCCTCGGCGTCGTCCTGGCTCACCAGGATCAGTTCGTCGACGCGCGACGGCTCGTAGATCTTGGGCTGGTAGGCCTCGGGCCACTTGCGGATGCCCGGAATGCGCGAGCCCTCGGCGGGTTGCGCGCCAAGGATGCGCACCGCCGGGTTCTTTTCCTTCAGAAAGCGCGAGACGCCGGTGATCGTGCCGGTGGTGCCCATCGCGCTGACGAAGTGCGTGACCTCCCCGGCCGTGTCGCTCCAGATCTCCGGGCCCGTGGTCTCGTAGTGGATGCGCGGGTTGTCGGGATTGGCGAACTGGTCGAGCACCAGGCCCTTGCCGTCGGCCTGCATCTGCGTCGCGAGATCGCGGGCGTATTCCATGCCGCCCGACTTGGGCGTGAGGATCAGCTCGGCGCCGTAGGCCTTCATCGTCTGCACGCGCTCGATCGACAGGTCCTCCGGCATGATCAACACCATGCGGTAGCCCTTGATCGCCGCCGCCATCGCGAGCGCGATGCCGGTGTTGCCCGAGGTCGCCTCGATCAGCGTGTCACCCGGCTTGATCTGGCCGCGCTCCTCGGCACCGCGGATCATCGAGATCGCCGGCCTGTCCTTGACCGACCCGGCCGGATTGTTGCCCTCCAGCTTGCCCAGGATCACGTTGCCGCGCGCCGCGATCTCGGCACCGATGACGCGCTGCAGGCGCACCAGCGGCGTGTGGCCGATGGCATCTTCGAGGGTCTTGTACGTCGGCATGGAGGCAGGATTTCCGGGGGAAGGGTGCTGGACAGGACGCCCCCATTGTCGCAGCGACCTTCAAACCTCAAGGCCGGCATGTGATAATCCAGCCCCTGGCGCGAACTCTCGCGCTTTGCCTCGGTGGTGTAATCGGTAGCCACGCCAGACTCAAAATCTGGTCTCGAAAGGGGTGTCGGTTCGAGTCCGACCCGAGGCACCAGCCCAGGTTTCCAGCAAGCGTCCATGACGATCAAGCCACTCGGTGAATCAATCACTTAGTGGCTTTTTTGTCGCCCATGGCTTTCCATGGCGCCCCTTGCATTGCGGATACAGCGGGGGAGCAATGTGGGATCTGCGTGAATACGCCGGCCAAGTCTTCCGCCAACTACCTTGATCGCCTGCGCATCGGCGCGGAGGTCGTTCCGATCAACGCGGTGCAGGCCGCATGGATCGCGCCGGCCGGATGCCGGTACCCTTGGCGCGGTGAGCTCGGCCGCGACGAGGTGCGGGATCGATGCCGAAGAACCACTCGGCAGGACCGCTTCGCGCCCGCTTGTCTGCAAATGTCGGGCTTCTCGCCCGGATTCCGTTCTGACTCAGTGAGCACCATCGATTTGATCGCCTGCGCGCTTCGAGAGACGACTCGCGTCTGTGTCGTCTATGAGGTTCGTGGGAACGCGGCCTGGTGGGATTCGCCAACGAGTCCGACGACCTACCAAATTTCAACCCGAGCATGGGGGACGAGCATGAAGATTGCGTTTTGGAACATGGGCGGCATGGGCGCGACTTCCGACAAGCTTGCAGTGGCGAACAATTGGTACAAAAGCTGCAACCCGGACATTTTCGTGATGGAGGAGGTGAGTCATACGCTCGTCCTTTCAGCGGTCTCCGCAGGCAGCACGGGGACTTGCAAGTACGCCTCTGCACCGGTCGACGACAAGGATGGAAAGCAAACAACGAAGAACCTCGCGGTCATCTACAAGGACACGATCGCGCTCGATCCGACGAGCAAGGCTTTGCCGAACCAGCGGGCGACAGCGAATGACCGGGCATCCAGCGGCTTGCTGCCCTCGACACCGCAGCGACGTCAATGCATCCATTTTTCCTGCCAGGTCGGTGGCATCAAACACGACTTCTACGGGCTGCATGGGAACGCGTCGTCGAGTGGCGGCAACACGGCCTTTGACTGCATGGAGGCGGCGATCGACACATCCACGGTGAAGACGGTAGCCGGGGGCGATTTCAATTCGACCAAAACGCCGGATACCAGCGGCGTCAAGAAGATTTTGGGCAAGGCTCACGACGGAACCGATTTGAATTTCACGCAATGGGCAAAGCACGAAAAGCCTGCGAAATTCAGTTCCGCCCAGTTCGACTTCAACGCGCAGGCCTACGCCGACTACCTGGTCTCGATTCATTTGCCAGCGAACCACGCAGGACAAGGGCGATGGACCAAGTCCGTTGACGCCCACAACATCATCGACTACGTCCTGTGCTCGTCCGGCGTGACTATCGTGGCCGAGAGCAATTGCAAGGACGCCGAGGAGTGGTTCGAAATCCTGAAGGAGTTCGACCATTGCCCTGTCGTCTACAAGATCACCTGAATGCACGATTCGAGACTCGGCGGGGCGCCGCGCTCGTCACCGAATGGGTCAGCCCACACAACGCGAGAAGCCCAGTCGCAGCGACAGCCTGGTTGGGGCTAGGCGTCGGCGCCCTGGGTGTTCCACATCGCATTCGAAGTCGGGACGATCGAGGAGCTCGAGGACGCGGTCGCCGCCTGAAAGAGGCCGGCGCCCTGATGGACTGCGTTGAGCAGCCGATGCATCTTTCGGTCTATGGCCGCGATCCCGACGGGATTCCGCTTGAAATCGTATGGCGCATCCCGAACGGTGGCTGGACCTACGAGGACCTCTGGCGCTGGCCGCTCGATTTCACTGCGGTAAAACAGCGCTGGGCCGCGACCCTGGCAACGGGTTCCGCCGCGGGCGAGCCGGCCTGAACAGTTCAAGCGAATCATGGGGCACAAACGCCAACGCCGCGGTGGATGAGGCCGCGGCGCCGAGCCTCCTGTTTGCGAGGTTCAACGTTTGAACGAAACGCCTTGTCGTCGAGAAAGTCCAGAGTCGCTGAATCTGCGACTTCCGGCACTCCGACAGCCCCCAAACGATAGGGCTCCAGCTCCGGCGTCATCTGCCAATACCTGCGCATGGCACACTGACTGCCTCACTGCCCCTGTCCACCATGCAACCGCCACCACCCATCACCCGTGCCCTGCTGATCGCCTGCACCGTCCTGCTGTTCGCCGCGCAGATCCCCGCGCTGGCGGCGGTGCTGTATCAGTGGCTGGCGCTGCACCCGGTGCTGTCGGGCCAGTTCTGGCCGTGGCAAGTGCTCACGTATGCGTTCGTGCACGTCAACGTGCTGAACTGGCTCTTCAACATGATGATGCTCTACTACTTCGGCGCGCAGCTGGAGGAGATCTGGGGCGAACGGCGCTTCATCCAGTTCCTGCTCGCGTGCGCGTTGACAGCGGCGGCCACGTACTTGTTGCTCTCGCTGCTCACAATGCTGTTCGGCATGCTGGTGCCGCTGATCGATGCATCGGGCGTCGGCCTGGGCATGCTGGTCGCGTTCGGCATCCTGTTTCCGCAACGCCGTATCCAGTTGTTCTTCGTCCTGGAAGTGACCATGCGCAACGCCGTGTGGATCTTCCTGGCCATCGACGTGTTCCTGATGCTGGGCGATTTCTCCAGCGGCACCGGCGCCTGGATACGCGACGTCGCGCAATTCGGCGGCGCGCTCGGTGGCTACCTGATGATTCTCTATTGGCGCTGGCGTCCGCCGTCGTTCAAGCGCAAGAAGCCGTCGCACATCCGGCGGGTCCATTGACGCGCTCGGCCACCAAGTTCTCGCGCACCGTGGGCCACCTCAGCGCGAGCCGCAGCTCGCGTTTCATGCGGTCGTTGGAGAGCCGGCGCGACTCGTTCAGGAAGCTCCACTGCGCCGCGCTGAAATGCTCGCTCGCCGCGGAGCGCGGCACGCGTGCGGGGCGCGGCAGGCCGCTCAGGTCGGCCACCAGGTCGTAGTAGTCGCCTGTCTTCAGGTCGCTGTCGTCGCAGACCTGGATCACGCGTTGCGCCCGACCGCGCCATAGCGCCGCGATGCACGCGCGCGCCAGGTCGTCGGCGTGGATGTGGTTGGTGTAGCCGTCGTCCTCGGCCGCCAGCACCGGCGTGCCTCGCTTGACGCGATCCTGCGGCCGGCCGCCTTCGCGGTCGCTCGCGTAGATGCCGGGGATGCGCAGCGTCGTCACGCGCACGCCCGTCGCTCGCCCCCACGCACGCAGCTGCGACTCGGCGTCGACGCGGCGGCGGGCGCGATCCGTCGTCGCATTCGGCGGGCGCGTCTCGGTGACCCACTCACCACCGCAATCACCGTACACGCCGGTCGTGCTCGCGTAGACCACGCACGCTGGCTGCGAGCGCCGGCTCAACGCGGCCAGCAGCGAGCGCAGCCGCGGATCGGTGCCGCCCGTCGTGGGTGGCGGCGCGAGATACAGCACGGCGTCGGCCAGGCCCGCCAGTCGGCCCAGCGTGGCGGCGTCGTCGAGATTGCCGACGACGGGCCGCACGCCGGCCGCCCGCAACGCGTCGCAGCGTTGCGGCGACGACGTCAGCGCGAACACGCGCAGGCGAGTGCCGAGCGCGCGCACGACGCGCAGCCCGACGTCGCCGCAGCCGATGATCAACAGGGAGGATTTGCGCGCCATAAAGGACGCATTGTCACGGGTTCCTGCGCTCGCCCGTCACCACCAGGGCCAGGCCCGCCAGGATCAGCCCGATGCCGATCAACCCGCTGGCGCGCAGCGGCTCGCCCAGCACGAGCACCGCCAGCGTGAACGCGGTGAGCGGCTCGCCCATGGCCAGCGCCACGCCTGTGGCGGCCGAGATGAAGCGCAGCGCGCTGCTGAACAGCAGGTAGGACACGCCCGTGGCCATGACACCCAGCCACGCGACGACGAGCCAGCCGCGACTGCCGGCCGCGACCAGGTCGGCGCCGCCGGACGGCGCGATCAGCCACGCCGCCGGTAACGCGATCGCGGCGGCCGTACCGAACACCCACAGGCTCGCGCGCGCGGGGGACGCATGCGCGGACAGCGACTTGGCCGTCAACGTGTAGATCGCATACGACAGGCCGGCCGTCAGGCACAACGCGACGCCGCCGCCGTCGGTGGGTGCGACGCCGCCGTTGCCCAGCGCGATCGCCGCGCCGCCGGCGATCGCCAACGCCGTGCCCAGCCACCACAACGGCACGGGCGGACGACGGGTGAGCAGTGCCTGCGCCGCGCCGGCGAACAGCGGCCCGCTGCCGATCGCGATCGTCGTGCCCACCGCGACGCCGGCCAGCCGCACGCCGGCGAAGAACGCCAGGTTGTAGGCGGCGATGCAGGCGCCCGCGAGCAACTGGCGGCGCCAGAGGCCCGGCACCGCCTCGCGGACGGCGCGGCCGCGCTCGGTGGCCGCCACCAGCAGCGCGAAGCAGACGGCGGCTATCGCGAGCCGCAGCGCGCCGATCCAGTACGGCGAGATGCGCGCAGGCGCGAAATGCTGGGCGGTGCCCGTCGTGCCCCATAGCACGGCGGCCGACAACGCCAGCGCGATGCCTGGCCAGGATGCAGTCTTCATGCGCTCATCGTGGCGCTTGCAGGCGCGGCGTTTGTCGAGAGACTCTCGACTTGCTCAATCGTCGCCCTGGCTGCGAAGGCCGCGAACGTCGATGGTGCGATCGCGCCGCATCGCGTACGCCAGCGCGCTCGCGCCAGCGTAGCCCACGCGCGCAGCGGTGGCCTCCAGCGTGAGTCCGCGCCGCAGCAGCCGCTGCGCCTCGTCCAGCCGCAACGCACGCAGCCAGGCCTGCGGCGACAGGCCGGTCAGCTCCAGCCAGCGCGCGTGGAAGCGCTGCGGGCTCAGCAGGCAGCGTTCGGCCATGCGAGCTGTCGTCCACGGCTCGTGCATCGCCGCCGCGAGCGCCGACTGCAAGCTGTCGAGCGCGATGCCGCGGCGCACGCCCACCCGCGGCGCCTCCAGGATCGCATCGAGCAACAGCGTGGCCTTCGCGCCGGCCGCAAGCTTGCGCACGCCGGCCGTGACGGCAAAGCGCCGCGTGCGGTCCAGCCCGCGCTGCGCGGGCACGTCGATCACCACCATGCGCAGGTCGGGCGACGCGGCGTAGGCGTGCGTGACGCCGGCCGGAATGATCAGGCCGCAGGAGTTGTCCGAGAAGTCGGCACGCGCGCCGACGTCGATGTCCATGCGACCGCGCCAGGCAAACAGCACCTGGGCGTGGTCGTGCGAGTGCACGGTCTGCTCGCCGCTGTAGGAGCGGATGCTCAACTGCGGTTCGAGGGGCGCCGGATGGTCGGACATGTTGGCGAGTCTAGAGGCTCGCGCCGCCGGCGCGGGATAATCCGACATTCGGTGTCGCCTGGCACCCACCGCGAATCCCTGCGTGCGTCACCCCACACCATGACTTTCACCGTCACTCTTCACCCCGCCGAGCGGGCCTTCGACGTCGCACGCGACGAGACCATCCTGTCGGCCGCGATCCGCGCCGGCGTGGGCCTGCCTTACGGCTGCCGGGACGGCGCCTGCGGCTCGTGCAAGAGCAAGCTGCGCGACGGCCGCGTGATCCACGGCGCGCACCAGCAGAAGGCCTTGTCGGACGCCGAGGAGGCCGCCGGACTGATCCTCACCTGCTGCGCCACGCCGCAGACCGACTGCGTGGTCGAGGCGCGCATGGTGGTGGGCGCCGGCGAGTACCCGATCAGCAAGATGCCGGGCCGCGTGCAGAGCCTCGAGCGGCCGAGCGCCGACGTGGCCATCGTGCGCATCCAGTTGCCCGCCACGCAGCCGTTCCGCTACCGCGCGGGCCAGTACGTGGAGTTCATCCTGCGCGACGGCGCGCGCCGCAGCTACTCGATGGCGAACGCGCCGCACAAGCTCGGCACGCCGCCGTCCATCGAGCTGCACCTGCGCCACATGCCCGGCGGCAAGTTCACAGACCACGTGTTCGGCGCGATGAAGGAGAAGGACATCCTGCGCATGGAAGGCCCGTTCGGCAGCTTCTTCCTGCGCGAGGAAAGCGACAAGCCCATCGTGCTGCTCGCCTCGGGCACCGGCTTCGCACCGATCAAGGCGCTGATCGAACACCTGCATCACCTGGGCAGCATCCGCCCCGTGCGCCTGTACTGGGGCGCGCGCCGCCAGGCCGACATCTACCTGGCCGACTGGATCGCCACGGCCAGGGAGATGCTGCCGCAGCTGGAATACGTGCCCGTGCTGTCGGAGCCGGCCGCCGAGGATGCGTGGACGGGCCGCACCGGCTTCGTCCACCAGGCCGTGATGAGCGACCTGCCCGACCTGTCGGGCCATCAGGTCTACGCCTGCGGCGCGCCGATCATGGTGAAGTCGGCGGAGCGCGACTTCGTCGCGCAGTGCGGCCTGCCCGATGACGAGTTCTACGCCGACAGCTTCACGTCGGAAGCAGACAAGCACGGCGCCTGACGACGCACCGCTGATGCACGTTTCTGCCAAGGACCTCCTGCTCGCGCTGACCATCGGCGCCGAGGTATTCGTCATCGCGGCGCTGTGGCCACTGTCGGAATGGGCCGTGAAGGCGCCGCGCCGCTGGGGGCTCGCGATCTCGCTGTTCGTGATCGCGGCCTGCGTGGCGCTCGATACCCACGGCGTCGCGTTTGCGCCCGTGCGGCCCGATACCTTGCGCTGGGCCATCGCCCGCGCGCTCGACTGGGCCGTGTTGCCGCTGTTCCTCGTGTTCCCCGACGCGGTGTGCGTGGCCTCCGGGCAGTCGCTCGCCCGCGCGGGCGTGCCTGCACGCTATGCCCGTGCGACCGCGCTGTTCGTGGCCGCCGTGGCGGTGGTGGTGGCGCCGTTCGCCACGCTCGTGGCCGGCTGCGGGCTGGCCGGCGCCTGTTCCTGAGAAGCTGTCAATGGGCGGCAGTCGCCGCCGCCACGAGCTCGGCCTGCGCCTTCGCCACCGGCCAGGCATCCTCGTCCCAGAGTCGCGCCACGATGGCCTGCACCACGGCCACGTGGGCCTCGGACTGCGCCATCTTGTGCGCGAACGACGGCACCAGCGAATTGGCCAGCGAAGCCGCCACGAAGTAGCCACTCGATTCACGCGCGCAGTAGTCGAAAGACGCCATGTTGGCGCCGAGCGCCACCGGGATCGACCCCTTGTTGCGGTTGAAGATCTCCTGGAACGGGCCACTCATGATCGTCGCCGCCAACGCGTTCTGGCCGATGACGGCCTGCGCGTCCTTCAGGCGAAACATCGCGAAGCTGTCGATGTTGTAGATGTAGGCGCTCCACGTGCCGGGTGCCGCGGTACAGACGAAATCGGTCTCCGGCTTCTTGCCCGCCGCCAGGAACTCGCCCTTGGCCCAGTCGCCCATGAACTGCATGCCGGCCTGGCCCTTGATCACCATCTCGGTGGCCTTGTTCCAGTCGCGTCCCGGCGCCCCGACGTCCGTATAGGACTTGAGACGGCGGAAGATGTCGATGACGCGGGTCATCGTCGGGCTGCGCCAGGCGGCCGGGTCCATCGTGACGAGGGCCTGGCGGTAGAAGTCGGGGCCGCCCACGCCGAGGACGACGATCTCGAAGGTGGTCAGGTCCTGCCACGGCTGCCCGCCATGCGCCAGCGGCACGATGCCAGCCGCCTTGAAGCGATCGGCCAGCGAGAAGAACTGATCCCACGAGTCGGGCACGCGCCCGCCCACCTTGCGCAGCAGGTCGCGGTTGATCCACAGCCAGTTCACGCGGTGCACGTTCACCGGCACCGCGGCCCAGTGCCCGTCCACCTTCATCTGCGCCGCGACGGTTCGCGGCAGCTTGACGTCCCAGTTGCCCGTTGCGGCCACGTCGTCGAGATTGGCGAGCACGCCCTTGCGGCCCCACTCCTGGATCGCCGGGCCCTTGATCTGCGCCGCCGTCGGCGGCCGGCCGGCATCGACACGGGCCTTCAACGCGGTCATCGCCGCATCGCCGCCACCGCCCTGCACGGCGAAATCGCGCCAGCCGATGCCTTGCAGGGCCAGCATGCGCTTGAGCTCCTCCACCGACTTGGCTTCGCCGCCGGACGTCCACCAGTGCAACACCTCGACATCGGCGGCATGCACCGGAAGGGTGAATGTGGCGGACACGCACGCCACCATGACGGCCAGCCGTCGTAATGAAATATTCAGCAACAAGGTCGTCTCCGCCCGGAACAGCTAGCCAAACCGGGACGGTCGGATGCTTTCTCGGAATTTCTTATAAATTCAAAGATAACCTTTCGTTAATCTCATGAACATATCGTGAACCCCGATCTTTTCACCATGGCGGTGCATTCAGGCCCCAAAAACGTGAAAAGCGCCCGCAGGCGCCTTTCTTGAAACCGAAGCAGCGAGCCGGCGGGCTATTCGCCCAGGTAGGCCGCCCGCACCTTCGGATCGTTCAGCAGCACGTCCGCCGGACCGTCCATCGTGACCTCGCCCGACTCCATCACGTAGCCGCGGTTGGCGATGCCCAGCGCGCGGCTGGCGTTCTGCTCCACCAACAACACCGTCGTGCCCTGCTTGTGGATGGCCTCGATCACCTCGAAGATCTTGTCGACCATGATCGGCGACAGGCCCATGGACGGCTCGTCGAGCAGCAACACCTTGGGGCGCGCCATCAGCGCGCGGCCCATCGCCAGCATCTGCTGCTCGCCGCCGGACATCGTGCCGGCGAGCTGGGTGGCGCGTTCCTTCAGGCGCGGGAACGTGGTGAACACCTTGTCGATGTCGGCCTGGATCTCGTTGTCCTTGCGCACGTGGGCGCCCATCAACAGGTTCTCGGTGATGGTCATGCGCGTGAACGTGCCGCGGCCTTCCGGCACCATCACGAGGCCTTGCTTGACCAGGTTCCAGGCGCCCTGGCCGACGATGGACTTGCCCAGGAACTTGATGTCGCCCGCGGCGATCGGCTGGATGCCGGTGACGGCCTTCAGCGTGGTGGTCTTGCCGGCGCCATTGGCACCGATCAGGCTCACCAGTTCGCCTTCGACGACCTTGAAGCTGACGCCCTTGACGGCCTGGATGCCGCCGTAGGCGACGCGCAGGTTCTCGACTTCGAGCATTACGTTGGATGTCATGTGCGTGCTTCCCTCAATGCGGCTTGTGGCCGGCGCCGAGGTAAGCCTCGATCACCTTCTCGTTGCCCTGCACCTCGGCAGGCGTGCCCTCGGCGATCTGCTTGCCGTAGTCCAGCACCGTGACGCGATCGCACAGGCCCATCACCAGCTTCACGTCATGCTCGATCAGCAGGATCGTGCGGCCATCCTTGCGGATGCGGTCGATCAGCTCGCGCAACACCATCTTCTCGGTGGCGTTCATGCCGGCCGCCGGCTCGTCGAGCGCGATCAGCTTCGGATCGGTGGCGAGCGCGCGCGCGATCTCGAGGCGGCGCTGGTCCCCGTACGACAGCGTGCGCGCCTTGTAGTCGGTGAAGCGGCCGATGCCCACGTAGTCGAGCAGTTCCTGCGAGCGGGCACGGATCGCGGCCTCTTCGGCCTTGAAGCCCCGCGTGCGGAAGACGGCCCCGATCAGGCCCGACTTGGTTCGCACGTGGCGGCCCACCATCACGTTCTCGATGGCCGTCATCTCGGCGAACAGGCGGATGTTCTGGAACGTGCGCGCGATGCCGGTCTTGGCCACCTCGTGCACGGCGGTGGGCTGGTACGGCGCGCCGCCCAGCATGAAGCTGCCGGAGTCGGGCGTGTACAGCCCGGTGATGACGTTGAAGAAGGTCGTCTTGCCGGCGCCGTTGGGGCCGATCAGGCCGTAGACCTGGCCGCCGTTGATCGTGATGCCGACGTCGGACAGCGCCTGGAGGCCGCCGAAGCGCTTGGAGACGCCGGTGACCTGGAGAACTGCGTTGCTCATGGTGTGAGTGTCCCTGTTGTTCTTACTTGGCGGGAACGGCGACAGGCGCGGCCTTGCCGTGCTCCGGCGACGGCCAGAGGCCGCGCGGACGCGAGAGCATCACGCCGATCATCGCGAGCGCGATCAGCAACTGGCGCAGGATGGCCGCGTCGAGCCGCCCTCCCGTGGCCTCCTGCAGCGGGCCGGCCACATAGCGCAGCACTTCCGGCAACGCGGACAGCAGCAGTGCGCCCAGCAGCACGCCGGGAATGTGGCCGATGCCGCCGACGACAACCATCGCGACGACCATGACCGACTCCGCCAGCGAGAACGACTCCGGCGACACGAAGCCCTGGAAGGCGCCGAACATCACGCCCGAGACGCCGCCGAAAGTCGCGCCCATGCCGAATGCGAGCAGCTTCATGTTGCGGGTATTGATGCCCATCGCCTTGGCCGCGATCTCGTCCTCGCGGATCGCCATCCATGCACGGCCGATGCGCGAGCGCTCGAGCCGGGTGCAGATGAGCACCGCTGCGGCGACCAGGATCACGAACAGGTAGAAGTACATCGTGACCGAATGGAACTCGATGCCGAACAGCGTGTGGTCCTGGCCCAGGTCGACGCCGAAGAACTTGATCGAGTCGATCGTGTCGATGCCCTTCGGACCGTTGGTGATGTTCACCGGGGCGTCGAGGTTGTTCAGGAACACGCGGATGATCTCGCCGAAGCCGAGCGTGACGATGGCCAGGTAGTCGCCGCGCAGACGCAAGGTGGGCGCGCCCAACAGCAGGCCGAAGGTGCCGGCCACCAGCGCGCCGAGCGGGATCACCACCCAGATCGGCGCGTGCAACCCGTGCTGGAACGTGTTCTTGAACCAGTCGAACGTGTCGGTGAGATGCGGCGAGGCGAGCAGGGCGAACATGTAGGCGCCGACCGCGTAGAACGCGATGTAGCCCAGGTCCAGCAGGCCGGCGTAGCCCACGACGATGTTCAGTCCCAGGGCCAGCATCATGTACAGCAGCGCCGAGTCCAGGATGCGCACCCAGCCGTTGCCGAAGTACTGCGCGAACAACGGCAGGAGCAGCAGCGCAAGCGCGCCGGCGCCGAAGAGGACAAGCTTGTTCTTCATCATGTGAGTTCTCCTTGCGTCGGGGTCAGGCGCGGTCGGCGACACGCTCGCCGAGCAGGCCCTTCGGGCGCAGCGTGAGCACGAGGATCAGCACGATGAAGGCGAAGATGTCCTGGTAGTTGGAGCCCAGCACGCCGCCCGTGAGGTCGCCGATGTAGCCCGAACCGAGCGACTCGATGATGCCCAGCAGGATGCCGCCCACCATCGCGCCCGCCAGGTTGCCGATGCCGCCGAACACGGCTGCGGTGAAGGCCTTCAGGCCGGGCAGGAAGCCCATCGAGAACTGCGCGGTGCCGTAGTTGGAGGCCCACATCACCCCGGCCAACGCGGCCAGCGCGGCGCCGATCACGAAGGTGGCGGAAATGATGTTGTCGGGACGTACGCCCATCAACGCGGCGACCCGCGGGTTCTCGGCGGTCGCGCGCATCGCGCGGCCCAGCTTGGTCTTGTTGACGAGCCACATCAGTCCGAACAGCGTCACGGCCGTGACGACGAGGATGGTGAGCTGGGTGAAGTTGGTGACGGCGCCGCCGATGAAGATCGGGTCGCGCGGCAACAGCGTCGGATAGGAGTGGTAGTTCGGCTTCCAGATGATCATGGCCAGCGTCTGCAGCAGCAGGCTCATGCCCATGGCGGTGATCAACGGCGCCAGGCGCGGCGCGTTGCGCAGCGGGCGGTAGGCGATCTTCTCGATGGCGAAGTTCAGCACCGAGCAGACGACCACCGCGCACAGCAGCGCGATCAGCAGCAGCAGCCAGCCGGGCAGGCCCAGTGGGCCCAGCCACACGGTGACCGACCAGCTGGTGAGGGCCCCCACCATCAACACTTCGCCATGCGCGAAGTTGATCAGGTTGACGATGCCGTAAACCATCGTGTAGCCGAGTGCGACGAGCGCATACATGCTCCCGAGCACGAGGCCGTTGATCATCTGCTGCAGAAAGATATCCATCAGGGGTCTCCTGGTCGTGACCGCCGCGACACCACGGAAGTGGTGCGCGGCCCTAGAACTCAAGCCTCAGCATCGACATGCTTGCAACCTGCCGCCACGGGCAATACCCGCATGCGACACGTTCAGGCGTTGCAAGAACCCGGCCACCGGCGCGCCGGATGGCACCTCGATGACAGAGCGCTGGCAACCCCTGCTCTTTGGCGCGATTCTAGGAGCGCGCTGCCGCCACGGCGGACGGACTTACCCGCGAGAAACCGAACGACCCACTATTCAGGAGTCCGATGCGCGTGCTTTGTTCGCCGCGGCGTTCAGTTGACGCAATTCGGCCAGCTTCTCGCCGATGCGCGTCTCCAGGCCGCGTGGCGCGGGCTGGTAATACGCCTGTGCACGCTTGCCCTCGGGCCAGTAGTTTTCGCCTGCGGCGAACGCCCCGTCCTCGTCATGAGCGTATCGATACTCCGCGCCATGCCCCAATTGCTTCATCAGCTTGGTGGGCGCATTGCGAAGGTGCGCCGGCACCGGCAAGGTGCCTTCGCGCTTCACGTCTTCGCGCACCGCGTTCCAGGCCTTGTAGACCGCGTTGGATTTCGGCGCCACGGCCAGGTAGACGACGGCCTGGGCCAACGCAAGCTCGCCTTCAGGTGTGCCGAGGCGTTCGTAGGTCTCGGCGGCGTCCAGCGTCATGCGCAGCGCGCGCGGATCGGCGTTGCCGATGTCCTCGCTGGCCATGCGCACCAGGCGGCGCGCCATGTAGCGCGGGTCGGCGCCGCCGTCGAGCATGCGCGCGAACCAGTACAGCGCGGCGTCGGGGTCGGAGCCGCGCACGGACTTGTGCAACGCCGAGATCGTGTCGTAGAAATGATCGCCGCCCTTGTCGTAGCGGCGCATCTGCTCGCCGAGCGCCCGCTCCAGCAGCTTCTCGTCCACCGGCTCGCCCGGCGTGGCATGCACCGCCAGGTTCTCGAACGCGTTGAGCAGCCGGCGCGCATCGCCGTCGGCATAGCCGATGATGCGCTCGCGCGCCTTGGGCGTGAGCTGCGGCGAGCCGGGCAGCGCCTCGGCGCGATCGAGCAGCAGCGCCTGGTCGGCCGGCTCCATCGCGCGCAGCACGTGCACGGACGCGCGCGAGAGCAGCGCGGAGTTGACCTCGAACGACGGGTTCTC
>Ga0302310_10001829_pt1 | contig 17646 bp, 13 predicted proteins | sample III_Palsa_N1_2_FD_200451 | JGI IMG/M metagenome (GOLD analysis project Ga0302310, IMG submission 200451) | Peat permafrost microbial communities from Stordalen Mire near Abisko, Sweden - III_Palsa_N1_2 | ecosystem: Environmental > Terrestrial > Soil > Palsa > Peat permafrost | place: Sweden...
TTCGGGATTCGATCTTCGAGGTCCTCTTCTGGAGTGTCGCCCTGGTGCTTCTGATTCGCTTCGGACTCCTCGCACTAATGGTGGAGCTCTGTACTTTTAATGTCCTGGGTGTGTTTCCTCTAACAACGCATTTTTCGGCCTGGTACGCGGAACCTACAATTTTCGTGCTCTGCCTCATGCTGGCTGTCGCCATTTTCGGGTTTTACACTTCGACTGCGGGGAGGCCTCGATTTGGGGGTATTTCGCTCGACGCCTGAGCCACGGTCGCTCACTGGTGGGGTAGATTTTTTCCTCTTGCGCTTCGACAGGAGAGTTTGTATTGTATCCCTGTAGAAGCGATGGGGGAAGGCATGACAGAGCAAAGGATTGAGCTTCCGCAAGGGACGTTGGACTGCTGATACTGAGGACGCTGGCGCTGGGGCCGGAGCATGGGTGGGCGATTTCAGAGCGCATCCATCAAGTTTCCAGCAAAGTTTTGCAGGTGCAGCAAGGGTCGCACCCTTTGCAGAAAAGAAAAACGCAAAGAATGCGGCACCTGCAAATTCCATCGGTGCCTTCGGTTGACGTGAGGTGTGAGGTTGAAGAGTGAGCCACCCGTCAAACGGAACGTCAAAACCCGAACCCTTCACACACCGCCCTTCGTTCCTCAGGGCAAGAAGGGATTCGGCACCTCGCGAGTTGCAATCGTGGTTGAGTGAAGTCCGGTGCCGCGCGGAAGGATTCGCCACCCGCCTTGCGCAAAGAACAACAGCGCCTAAGGAGAGGGACTCCCACGTTGGTTTGACCATGAGTTATTTTTGTGTGAGGAAATACAGGTCGTGCTGGCCGCCGGGGCGGGAATAGACGACAGTGGAAAGGTCGCGCGAGAAATCGTAGGCGTTTCCACCGAAGGAAATGCTGAAGGCGAAGGGAACTTTTAGCGCGACTTGCACGGGGCCGGTCAACTTGCCGTCGAGCCATGGCTGGCGATAGACGGTCATTTCTCCGCGAGTTGCTGCAGCATATAAAATGGATTTCCCATCCGGGGCGTATAAGGTGCCGAAAGTGAAAACGCCGGGAATCAGCGCATCGCATTTATTGTCAGCGAGGGAAAGCTGGTAGATTCCCGCGCCATCGCCTCTGGGGACAAATCCAACCAGATATTTTCCGTCCGGACTCAAATCGGATACAAACCCGCACGAACTCGCGATTTTTCGGGCGTCTGATCCGTCAATATTTACTTTCCAAGTGGATATACCCGTGGCTGGGTCGATCACGCCCAGGTATAGGGCCTTATCATCGATGCTCCAGATGGAAGTTGCGATGTAGGTCCCGTTCCAGGGGATTTCGCGAACGCCGCTCCCGTCTCCTCCGGCGATATAAGCCCGCGAATGCTTGCTGGCGTCGTCCACGAAATTAATCTGGCGGCTGTCCTGCGACCAGATTCCGGTCGCCAAATGCTCAGAGGATGCCACCTTAACCTTGTTTTTTCCGTCTATGTCCGACACCCAAAGCTCCACGTGGCTCGGCTCAGGGGAAACGAGGTACATCACGCGCTTGCCGTCCGGCGAAATCGAAGGCTGCGTGGCAGTCTCCGATGCGATATCCACGGATTGCTTTGAACGCACGTTGTAGGCGGTGAGAAAACCGGACGACTTTCCATTCACGTAGTAGAAACCCTTGCCTGCGGGGTCCGGCATCGGTGAAAAGTCCGGACCGGCCCCGGAGGTCACCTGGGTCAACGAGCGCTCCGCCAAATTGTATTTCCAGATGTTCGTGAGGCCCTTCACGGTGTGAGCGAAAAACACAGACTTTCCCGGTTCGTCCCACGCGACGCCGTTCACATCTGCCGGCACTTCGCCCATGTCGGCCACTGTGTGAGTTGAAATAGTCACTTTGTGGAGCTGGCCATCACCCAGGATGGACCGCGCCGTAGCCACCAGCAGCGCATCGCCACCCGGGTAGGCCAGTAGCCCAACCGGAATACCGGCGGCTGCGTCGAACTTAAATATCTGCTCTGCACCGAGTCCGGACTTGTCTGCACGGAATATCGCCGGGGACGGCGGGCTGAGGTAGAAAAGGGAATTGCCATCTGCGGATGGAATCGCCTCAATGCCGTCCAGAACTTTCCGCGGCGCGCCGCCAAGCGTAGGAACAGCCCAAGTTTCGAGACGCCCGATGTAACGCTGGTAGAAAATCTCGCCGCCGTCAGACGAAAATCCGGCTACATCCTTGTCGCCCTCGTCGGAAGTGAGTTGGAGCGGGTCGCCACCCGAAGTCAGCATGACGAAAACCTGGAACGTGCCGCCAACCGGCGAAGCGAACGCCACCGTGTGCCCGTCCGGCGAGAGCCTCGCTGCAGACATCGGCTTATTCCAGTGGCTGATTTTTGTTACTTGGCCTGCTGCGCTCGGCACACTCGTGCGGTTCCAAAAATGAAATGCCGCGAATGCTCCGGCTAGAATCACGACGGCGCACAGAGCGGCGAGGATATATTTCCAACTTCCACCGCCGGCCGCTGGTTTTACGGAGGCATCGACAGCGGCCGGAATCGCGGCGGAGGAGCTCGAAGGCGCGGCGGCGATGCCGCGTGCCGAACTGTCGGAGGAAGATGAAACTCGTCCCGAATCCGTATCGCGACGCAGGCGTTTCAGGTCCGTGCGCATTTCCGGCGCAGAGTGGTAACGCAAGTCGCGCTCTTTTTCGAGCGCCTTGTTGATGATGTCTTCGAATTTCGCCGGGACTTCCGGATTCAGCCGCACCGGAGCGACAGGAGCCTGATGCAGAATCGCGTCGGTTATCACTCCCGATGTGTCGCCGCGGAAGGGCAGAACGCCGGTGGCCATCTCGTAGAGCACCACGCCGAATGAAAAGAGGTCCGTGCGCGCGTCCAGTTCCTTGCCGCGTACTTGCTCCGGCGACATATAAGCCACGGTGCCAACTGCCACGCCGGGGCTGGTGAGCAGTTCCGCCGCGACGGTTGGCATCGACGAAACTCCGATGCCTTGCGCGATGCGAGGCGATACCGCCAGCTTGGCCAAGCCGAAGTCGAGAATCTTGGCGTGGCCGCGCTTGGTGACAAAAATGTTTGCAGGTTTGATGTCGCGGTGGACGACACCTTCGGCGTGGGCTACGTCGAGGCCGTCCGCGATTTGGATGCCTAGATCGAGGACGGTGTCCATTTCCATCGGCCGCCCGCCGATGCGGTGCTTCAGCGTGACACCGTCCAAATACTCCATGACGATGAAGGCTTGCCCGTTTTCCTCCCCGATCTCGTAAACGGTGCAAATGTTTGGATGATTTAGCGCCGAGGCTGCTTGGGCCTCGCGGCGGAACCGTTCAAGAGCTTGCGGATCCCGCGCAACTTCGTCCGGCAGAAACTTCAGCGCGACGAATCGACGCAGGCTGGTGTCCTCAGCTTTGTACACCACCCCCATTCCGCCGCCACCGAGTTTTTCGACGATGCGGTAATGCGAGATGGTTCGTCCAATCAGAGCTGAAGACTCGGCCATTGGACGAGCATCTTAGGCTGGAGAGTCTGGAGGAGTCAACGAAGACCGCAGTTATCGCGCCATGCGGTGCAGACCGGTTTTTCTTTCCAACGCTGAACACTGACTGGGCACGGACCGGTGAGGAGAGAGGTTTTCCTCTTGCGCTTCTACAGGAGATTCTGTATCTTGTCCCTGTAGAAGCGATGGGGGAGAGAATGGCCGAACAGAGGATCGAGCTTCCGCAAGGGACGTTGGACCTGCTGATACTGAGAACGCTGGCGCTGGGGCCGGAGCATGGGTGGGCGATTTCCGAGCGCATCCACCAAGTGTCCAGCAAAGTTTTGCAGGTGCAGCAAGGGTCGTTGTATCCGGCGCTGCACCGGCTAGAGCGGCGCGGGTGGATTAAGGCGCGCTGGGGAGCGTCGGAGAACAATCGGCGCGCGAAATTCTACGAGCTGACTGCCAGCGGGCGGAAACAGCTTGAAGCGGAGAAGAGTGACTGGAAGAAGCTGGCGGCAGCGGTGGCTCGGGTGCTGGAGACGGCTTAGGGAGTTTCACGGGCCCAATCGCTCAAGGAGTGAAAGATGCTCAGCGACATTTTGATTCGGCTGCGGGCACTGTTTCGGCGCGACGCCGTGGAGGGTGAACTGGACGACGAGCTGCGGTTTCATTTCGAGCAGCAGGCAGAGAAATTTGTCGCTGCAGGACTGCCGCGCGAAGAAGCGAGGCGGCGCGCACGGCTGGAATTTGGCGGAGCGGAGCAGATCAAAGAAGAGTGCCGCGACGCTCGCGGCGTGAGCTTCTTCGAGACGCTGGCGCAGGACATTCGCTACGGCTTCCGCATGCTGCGCAAGTCTCCCGGGTTCACAGCCGTCACTGTGCTGACGCTGGCTCTTGCCATTGGAGCGAACACCGCGCTGTTCTCGATAATCAACGGCGTACTGCTGAATCCGCTTCCGTATCCGCATCCCGAACAGTTAGTGGCGCTGTATGAAAGCAAGCCAAATTTCAATACAGGCTCCATTTCGTATCCAAACTTCCTGGATTGGCAGAGGGAAAATCACACACTGTCGTCCATAGCGGTTTCGCGAAGCTATTCCTTCAGTTTGACGAACCTGGGAGAAGCGGAGCAAATCCCGGGGCAATTTGTTACGCCCGATTTTTTTTCAATTCTGGGAGTGAAGCCGGTAACGGGACGAGATTTCGTGCGAGGCGACGACCAGATTGGCGCGGCTCCGGTGGCGATGATTAGCGCGGGGTTCTGGAAACGGAGGCTGAGCGGAGAGGCGGACGTGGTTGGCAAGAGCCTTACGCTCGACGGAAAGGAATTCACGATTGTCGGCGTGATTCCGTCGGGCTTCAATCTCAAATTCGACAGCTTCAGCGCCGTGGATGTGTACGCTCCGGTGGTGCAGTGGAACAATGATTTGTTGTTCGATCGCGGAGCGGGCCTGGGTTTCCGCGGAATTGGCCGACTGAAGCCTGACACTTCTCTGAGCCAAGCGCGCGCGGATTTTGCCGGAGTGACTGGAAATCTTGCCGCCGCTTACCCCGAAGTGAATAAAGGGACAGGCGCCGCGCTGATTCCGTTCAAGCAGCGGATACTCGGCGGTGTGAAACCAATTCTACTGGTGCTGTTCTGCGCGGTGGGTTTTGTGCTGCTGATCGCGTGCGCAAATATCGCAAACCTTCTGCTGGCGCGGGCCAACAGCCGGACGAGCGAATTTGCCGTGCGTGCAGCGCTGGGAGCGGGGAAAGCGCGTTTGATCCGCCAGCTTTTGACTGAAAGCGTTTTGCTGGGGATTCTGGGCGGCGCACTCGGCTTGCTGCTCGCTGGTTGGGGAACGCACGCGGCGTTAAAAGCGCTGCCGGATACTTTGCCGCGAGCGGGGGATGTGGGTATCGACTGGCGCGTGCTGCTTTTCACCACATCGATCGCGCTGCTGGCAGGAATTCTTTTCGGCCTCGCTCCCGCGCTGAAAATCTCGCGCACGAACGTGCACGATAGTTTGAAGGAAGGCGGCCGCGGAGCAAGCGGTGCGCGTAAGGGCGCGCACGGTGTCTTGGTGGTGGTGGAAATAGCGCTCGCCCTCGTTCTGCTGATTGGCGCGGGGCTTACGCTGCGGAGTCTGGAGCAGCTATGGAGCGTGGATCCGGGATTCAATCCGCAGAACGTGGTGTTCTTTGGTTTTTCTCTTTCGCCGGCGAGTCTGAAGACGAGCCCGGCTGCGATTCGCGCTGGTTTTCGCAGTGCAGACGCCGCGATTGCCGCCACTCCCGGCGTGGAAGCGGTGTCGATGAGCTGGGGAGCGATTCCAATGAGCGGCGACGATGAGTGGCTGTTCTGGATGGACGGACAACCGAAGCCGACGACGCGAAACGAAATGAACTGGGTGATCGATTACGTGGTGGATCCGGACTACTTGAAGATCATGAGAACACCGCTGCGCAGCGGGCGCTTCTTCACGGCGCAGGACGACGACAATGCGCCGAAAGTGGTGGTTGTGGACGAGGTGCTGGCACAGAAATATTTCGGAAAAGAGAATCCGATCGGGAAGCGGTTGTTTTTGGAAATTGGCGCGGCAGATATGGAGGCGGAGATTGTCGGAGTTGCCGGCCACGTGAAGCAGTGGGGGCTTGATACGGACGATACGGAGAGCCTTCGAGCGCAACTCTACTTTCCGTTCCTGCAATTACCGGATAAGGTGATGGCGCTCGCGCCGATGGGCATGGGAGCGGTGGTGCGTTCGCGAGGGCCGGCGCCGGGGCTCTTCGATTCGATTCGCCACTCCGTGCAGCAAGTAAATAGCGAGCAGATTGTCGCAGGGGCGCAGACGATGGACGAAATTATTTCGAGTTCTATCGCGGGCCGGCGCTTCTCCATGATTCTGCTGGGCTCTTTCGCGCTGCTTGCGCTGCTGCTTTCGAGCTTGGGGATCTATGGAGTGGTGTCCTACCTGGTGGGGCAACAAACGCGCGAGATTGGGATACGGATTGCGTTGGGCGCGCAACGCAGCGACGTGATGCGGCTGGTGCTCGGGGATGGCGCGAAGATGGCGCTGGCCGGTGTTGGCGTGGGGCTTGCCGCCGCGGTAGGGCTGACGCGACTGATGACTAGCGTGCTGTTCGGAGTGAGCGCGACGGACCCGCTGACGTTTGGATGCGTGGCGCTGCTGTTGGCGCTGGTGGCTCTGGCCGCGGCGTACATTCCAGCGCGGCGAGCGACGCGCGTGGACCCGCTAGTCGCGCTGCGCTATGAATGAAGCGCGGGCGGAAATGGGAGCCGGTCTGCCGGAAAGTGAGAACGTCGATGCGCTGGCGGCTGGCCTTTCGTACAGGTAACCCGGGCGATACGCGTGATAGGGCAGGCCGTTGATCGCGCCGGACGAGGGACATACCGTTGTCTTAGGGTCCTGAAACTCCAGAACGGAGACAACGATGAGCGACGTGCGTGAGAATTTTGCATCAGTCGGGTCTGTGGCCTCTAAACGGCATATTTGTACGCGGCCGCAGCCTCGAATATTGGCGTTTCTGGGAACCGCGGTTGGTTTGCTCGTGGCGCTGAACTTCGCGCCGGTCGCGCTCGGTCAATCGCAATCAACGACTCCTTCGGCGGTGCCGGCGACGGCTCCGGCGCAAACCAAAGCACCTTCGCAATCTGAGCCGCAAATGCAGGACCAATCAGCTCCGGCGCAGGAATCGCTGGCAGACGCTGCACGCAAAGCGAAAGCCCAAAAAACCAATTCAGCTAACACCAAGGTTTATACCGAGGATAAGTTGTTCGGGTTATCGGGCCATGGGGTTTCCTCCGTGGGATCGGGGAATTCGGGCGGAGCTTCAGCTGGTTCAGGAAATTCATACGCCAGCTCCGGCGGGAACGCTGGTGCGTCATCTGGAAAAAATGACGAACAGTATTGGCGGGGCAGAGCGCAAGCGATCCGGGATCAAATGGCTCAGTTGGACCAGCAAATCGCCGGAATTCAGGAAGAGATTAAGGCGAAAGGCGCTGTCACCATTGATCCCATGAGTGGGGCGTCGGCGGGCGTAATTTACATTGAGGATCGGAACCGCGAAATCAAGCAGATCGAAGGGCAGAAAGCCAAGCTACAAGAACAGTTGGATGCTTTGGCAGAAGAGGGGCGTAAAGCCGGGGCAGATTCCGGTTGGTTCCGCTAGACCACATGGAAAAATTTCACCTGCTACTTTCGATGAGAAGTTGGCTCTTGGCTATCTTCGCCGTCAAGACGGCAGATATTCTCGCATCGACACGAATGAAAGCCGTTCAAGTCTGGAATCAGCGCCAACGCTGACGAGCGCTTCTGATTATCCCGAACACGCCATTATTCATGCCGAAGCGCGACTAACGGATCTACTCGCGCGGCGCGGCGAGCGGGCAGCCAGCAAGCCACAAGGCCGGTAACGAGTAGCACGACCGGCACACAAGTCAGAGTCCAAGGATCGTAAGGCGAAACTCCCCAGAGCTGCGTCGCAATGATTCTTCCTAACGCGATGCTAGCGAGCAATCCCAGCCCCACGCCGATAGCCACCAGCCGAAGCCCCACGCGGATGACCATTACCAGCACATCGGAGCGTTCCGCACCGAGCGCCATGCGAATTCCGATTTCCTGGGTGCGTTGCGCCGTGGTGTAGGCGAGCACGCTGTAAACACCGATGGTGACCAGGATCAGCCCAACGGAGGCAAAAATGATCATCAGTATGAACCCGAAGCGGGGGCCGGCGTAAGACCACTGGCTGATGTAGCCCTCCAGAGTGCCGGTGAGTGTGAGGGCGACGTTGGAGTCGGTGGCCCAGATTTCATGGCGCACGGCGTTCATCATGGAGAGAGGATCTTGCGTGGTGCGGACCATAATGCCGCGGAACGCCGAGCCGGTGATGGTATAGGGCACCCAGATTTCCGGGCCGAGAGGATCCTGGAGGCCGCGATTTTTGAGGTCGGCAACTACTCCCACGATCTCGAACGTCGGGTCCGCGACCTTATCGGCGAATTCAGAAAGTTCCGCGATGCGCACGTGATTGCCAATGGGATTCTCTCCGGGCAAGTACCGCTTCACGAACGCCTGATTCACTACGGCGAGTTTGCGGGCGTTGTTGACCTCCGCCTCGGTAAAGGGTCTGCCATCGAGAAACCGGATTTTGAGAACTGGGAAGTAACCTTCGCTACAGAGTTCGAACATGGCCTTCCACTTCTCCGAGTGCGTCTTACCGGGGATTTCGATGTCGCTGGTCAATCCGCTGTAGGGAGGAAGTTCACTCGTCTCGGTGGCTGCGACAACACCCGGCAGGGCTTTCAAGCGCTGCAGCAATGGGCGGTAAAAACCAGCCAACTGGTCCGCGGTTTTGTAGCGCTCCACCGGGAGCGGCAATCGCGCTACGAGGACATGATCGGGTTGGAAGCCGAGATGCACTTCGCGGAGAGCCATGAAACTCCGCATCAGCAGGCCCGCAGCTACCAGAAGTGTGAGCGAAAGTGCGACCTCCGTGACTACGAGTGCATTACGGAATTTTCCGTGGCGGAAACCACCGCTGAAACCTTTGCCGGTGTTGCGCAGCGGCTCGTTCAAGTCTTTTCGGGCGGCCTTCAGCGCCGGGGCCAGGCCGAAGAGCAGCGCAGTAACGATCGCTACGCCCAGCGTGAAGAGTAGAACTGCCGTGTTCAGCCGGATGACCGCTTCCGAGGGGATAATGTCCTGCGGCACCAGCGCCACGATGAATTTCAAACCAACCCATGCCAGCAACGTTCCCAGCAGTGCGCCGCTCAGCGCTAGAATGAGGCTCTCCACGAGAAGCTGGCTAATCAAACGGCGACGGTTCGCGCCAAGCGCGGAGCGAATAGCAAATTCCTTCTCGCGCGTTGTGGCTCGAGCCAGAAGAAGATTTGCCACGTTTCCGCAACCGATCAATAGGAGCAGACCTACGGCGGCAAGCACGATATAAAGAGTTTTACTGAATTGCCCGACGACCAAATCCGCCAGCGAGTGAATTTCGACGGTAAAGTGTTTTGGATATTCTTTGGGGTAAACGGTTGCGAGCTGGTTGGCTACGACAGTCAAATCTGCTTCGGCTTGCTTCACCGAAACGCCGTGCTTCAGGTGTCCCAAGAAAAACCAATAACGCGGGAAAGCTCCGGATCGGTCCCTAGCCACAGCCGTGCGGCTGGGCGTCTCGGGAATCCACGCTTCAGCATCGCCCCAGGAGAAGCGCGGGGGCATGATGCCGATCAGCGTTCGTGAAGTGTCGTTCAGCAGGAAGTTCTTGTTCAGGATAGTTGGGTCGGCGCCAAAGTCTTTGACCCAGGTCTTGTAGCGCAGAACGAAAACAGGAGGCGCGCCCGGCTCGTAGTCAGCCGGCTGCATCACCCGGCCGAGCAACGCCGGCATGCCGAAAAATTCAAAGGTCCCGGGCGTGATGTAATCTCCGTCGAAACGCAGCGTGCCCTCGCCGGCTCGATATAGGAGGTCCACACTGTCGTCGCCGATGGCGCGGTCGAATACATGATTCTGCGCCGCGTAATCCAGAAATTCCGGCCCGCTGAAGTCGCCGCGCCCGCCAGGCTCATCTCTCTCCGTGTCGTGGATCTGTATAGCCATGAAGCGTTGCGCATCGGGATAAGGAAACGGCTCCAAAAGGATGTTTTCGATAACGCTGAAAATCGCGCTGGAGGCACCAATTCCCAGAGCCAGGGTGAGGACTGCAACGAGGGCGAAGCCGGGTGCCTTCCTTAAAGTCCTGAGTGCGTACCGGATATCCTGTGCGAGTGTTTCCATATAGCCTTACGTAGGGCGGGGTTTTGCCCGGCCCGCAAAGACGTATTGAAACATAAATTGTTCGACGCAGGCGCGCCAAATAGGTTGTTTGGGCCGGCATCCGGCGGAGGACTACAGTGCTGCCGGTGGCCGGGGGAGACGAGCCGGTTTGCGGATTCTTCCCGCCAATGCGAGAATACGTTCATGAAAAAACTATCGATCACGGCGGTAACGATGTTGGCGGCAGGCGCTCTGCTGGTTGGGAATGCGATGGCGCAGACTCCGGCGTCGTCTCCGTCACAAGCACCTACGGCAGAGGCACCGGCGTCGCAAACGCCTGCCGCGAAGGCGCCCGCGGCTGCTGGGACAACTCATCATGCGACAGCGGCGAAAAGCGCGACTCCGCTGGTGCTGAAGACGGACAAAGACAAAGCCAGCTACGCCGTCGGCATGAACATGGGGAAAGGCCTGCAAAAGGACGCTATAGACATTGACCCGAATATTTTCGCGCGAGGATTAAAAGACGGATTGGCGGGCGGCAAGACGCTGATGACCGAAGAAGAAGCGACGGCAGCGATAAACGTACTCAAGGCGGAAGTGAAGAAAAAACAGGAGGCAAAGATGCAGCTAGCCGGAGATGCAAACAAGAAAGAAGGCGACGCATTTTTGGCCGCCAACAAGACGAAAGAAGGTGTGGTTACGCTACCGAGCGGCCTGCAATACAAAATTTTGACCGCAGGGACCGGGCCGAAGCCGACCGCGGCTGACTCCGTGGTCTGCAACTACAAGGGCACGCTCATTAATGGCAAGGAATTCGATGCTTCTTCCAAGCACGGCGGTCCGGCGACGTTTCCAGTCGGCGGAGTCATTAAGGGATGGACGGAAGCACTGCAGCTCATGCCAGTTGGATCGAAGTGGCAACTTTTTGTTCCGGCTGACCTTGCTTACGGACAGCGAGGCGCAGGCGGTGACATTGGACCGGGCGCAACGCTTATTTTTGAAGTTGAGCTGCTTTCGATCAAAGCTAAGTGAGAACTCGCGTTTAACAAGCTGATGCGATAAACGGCTCTCCGCCGGGAGGGCGCTGGATTATTTGACAGGCGCTGAGCCGTCTTCCTATTATGTGAAAACAGCGTTTGGAAGGCTGCGGTTCGGTATAAGCTAGTACCGCGAGGCGAAGCGGCGCACGTAACCCCCATATGTTCAGCATTCCACACCTGGTTATCATTTTCGTGGTAGTTCTGGTGGTATTCGGGCCGGAAAAGCTGCCGGAATTGGCGCGGAATCTCGGGAAGATCATGGGAGAATTCCGGCGTGCTACAGGAGACCTGCAGCATACGTTCGAAGGCCACCTCCGCGATATCGAGCGCGAGTCGAGTCTGCGCCAGACGGCCACGGGAACGGGCACGACAATCGCTCCAGCCGCGCAGCCTACAATCGCCCAGCCCCAAACGGATTCCGCCAGCACAGCAGGAACTGTTCCCAGTGACGCGCCGCACGGTTGGACCGTGGCGCCCTCGAACCCATCTGCAGGAGAGAATGCCGGGACGCCTGCGGATACTTCGGCGGAAACGACCGGAGCGACGCAGGCGGACGCGAGCCATGCGCAGCCGGATGCGGCCAAGTTGACGCAAGAGCCCTTGGTCAGTCCACCGGCCAAGAAAGCAGACTTAGACGAGGCGAGCGCAGCGGGTGCGCCCGGGCCTATCCGCGAGAAGGGGAGCGATGGCGGCGCAAACTGATCCGAACGTGACGCCACCTGCTGATAATTTGGCGTCTGCCGCGGACAAAGATCCGGGCGGGCGGATGTCTTTTTTTGAACACCTGGTGGAACTACGAACGCGGCTGATTCACTCCGCGATTGCCATCGTGATTTGTACGGGAATCGGGCTGCTGCTATCGAAGCATTTCATTACGTTCATCGTGCAGCCGATGCACCTGGCACTGCGTTCAGCGGGTCTGGCTGACAATCTTTACTACACGAGTCCCGCGGGCTACGTCAGCCTGGTAATTAATCTGGGGCTGTATCTGGGTATCGCCATCGCGATGCCATACGTGCTTTATCAAGTATGGTTGTTTGTGGCGCCGGGACTTTTCAAGCACGAGCGCAACGCGGTGGCAGGATTCATCGTTTCTTCGATGTTTCTCTTTCTGTGCGGGCTGGCGTTTGCCTATTTCATCATGCTGCCGACGACGCTGAAATTCCTGATTGGATTTGCAAATGAAGGACCGATCAAGCCGCTGATCAGCATCAATGAATATTTTGATTTAACCTTGATGATTCTGCTGGGTCTGGGTCTGGTATTCGAGCTGCCCGTACTCATTTTTATTCTTTCGCTGTTCGGAATCGTGACGCCGAAATTTTTGCTGAAGAATTTCAGATATGCGATGGTGATTATCACGGTTGCGGCTGCAATCATAACGCCCACGCCGGATGCCACCACGATGCTGGTGTTCATGGCGCCGATGATCTTGCTGTATTTTCTCGGCGTGTTTGTTTCATACGTGGTGTTGAGGCGGAAGCAGGCTGCGAACATCGCCACCGGGGAGGCGCAGTAGATGCTGAATGGATGCAGCAAGTTCGTGTTCGCTGGTGTGCTGATCGCGGCGATCGGCGTTGCCGCGTGCAGCCATGATGGCTCGCGCTCGGAGGCGTCGGCGAGCGCTGCAACCTCATCGCAGCCACCCGCAAGCCAAAATAGCGCGGCGGCGCAGGCAAAACCTGCTGAATCAGCGCCGCCGGCCTCGCAAACGGGAGGGTTCGATGGCGCGAAAGCGTACGATCAGGTGGCCAAGATAGTGAGCTTCGGGCCGCGCCCGCCGGGGTCGGAAGGCATTCATCACGTGCAGGATTACATTCGCGGTCAACTGCAAAGCTTTGGGTGCACCGTGGATGAAGACGATTTTCACGCGTCCACGCCGGCCGGATCCATCGCGATGAAGAACATCATTGCGAAAACACCCGGAACGGGGCAGGGAATTATTCTGCTGCTCACGCATTACGATTCGTTGGGCAGCGTGCCGAATTTTGTGGGCGCGGAGGATAGCGCGTCGTCCACGGGAGTGATGCTTGAGATGGCACGCCTGCTCTGCGGCAAGAAACAGGCGAATGCCGTGTGGATCGCTTTTCTGGATGGCGAGGAAGCGATCATCAATTGGGACAAAGACAACGATCACACCTATGGGAGCCGTGAACTATCGGCGAGCCTGGCAGTATCGGGAGACTTGAAGCGAGTGAAAGCGGCGATTCTTGCCGACATGATCGGCCAATACGGCCTGGAAATTCCGCGCGAATCGAATTCAACGAGGTGGCTTGTTGATCTGATTTGGAAGACGGCGGCGCATCTGGGTTACCAGAATATCTTCGTGGCGCGCGAAGCGGGCTATTCGGACGATCACGAGCCGTTTCTGGCGCACGGTGTGCCGACGGTGGATCTCATCGACTTTGACGGATATCAGAATCCGAAATACTGGCACACGGCGGAGGATACGCTCGATAAAGTAAGCCCGCGGAGTATTGCGATCGTGGGCCACGTGATTCTGGAATCCGTAGCGGAGCTGCAGAAGAAATTTCACTAACGGTTATTTTCGAGAGTAGAGTTGCGGCCCGCCCAGGCGGATTAGGCCGTTCGCGGTGCCAGTTTTCATTTCAAATGCCGACCATCCGCATTCCATCCTCCCACGGAGCATATCGCGTGTACTGTTCGCGCGGCGCCTTGGCGCGCGCAGAATCCGCGATCGAGGGACTGGGCGATTCGACCGGCATCTTCGTGCTTTCGTCACCGAACGTGTGGAGACATTGGGGGCGGACGCTCGGGAAGAGCGTTCGCGGAGTGCGCGCGAACCGGACGTTTCTCTTCGATGACAGCGAATCGGGGAAAAATCTTGCAACAGTGGAATTGCTGTGTCGCGCGCTGAGCCAGGCTGGAGCGGACCGGCGCGCCGTGATCGTCGCGGTCGGCGGCGGCGTAGTGGGCGATGTGGCGGGTTTCACGGCGGCCAGCTATCTGCGCGGCGTGAGTCTGGTGCAAATTCCGACCACGCTGGTCGCGCAAGTGGACAGCTCGGTGGGTGGCAAGACCGGCGTGAACCTGCCCGAAGGCAAAAATTTGGTGGGCGCGTTCAATCCGCCTCGCGCTGTGATCGCCGATTTCGAGACGCTGGCAACGCTGCCGCATCGAGAATATCGATCGGGTCTGTACGAAATAATTAAATACGGCGCGATTGCGGATGCGGAGCTTTTCAGGTTCCTCGAGCGGTACATGCTGGCGCTGCTGCGGCGCGATCCAGTCGCACTGGCATGGGTGATTCCGCGGTGTATACGCATTAAGGCACGCATCGTATCGCAGGACGAGCGCGAAAGCGGGCTCCGTGAAATACTGAATTTCGGGCACACGTTTGGCCACGCGCTGGAGGCTGTCACGGGGTACCGGCGATTTCTGCACGGTGAAGCCATCGGCTGGGGGCTATACGCCGCTACGCTGCTGGGGCTGGCCACGACGCGCATCCCGGAATCGGAAGCGACGCGTGTGATCCGGCTGGTGGCAAGCGTGGGGCCTTTGCCGCGTCTGGGCGCGATTCGAGCGGCGCAATTACGCCGCATTCTCGCGGGCGATAAAAAGGCGCGGGGCGGACGCGTGCGCTGGGTGCTTCCGCGGCGCATTGGAAAAGTACAGCGCGGCGTGGAGCTTCCGTGGAAGCTGATCGCGCGGACGATTTCGGAATTGGCGGAAATAGACGCGAAGGCCAGAGGTTAACAGCCGCATGCCGATAATGACCACTCCGATTTTTCCGCCGCAAGCGCCGGGTTCGCGTCCCAAAGGCGCTCGCAGCGAACGCGAAGCTTCGGCGCACGTCAAGAAAATGTTCAGCCGGATTGCGCCGCGGTACGATTTCCTAAACCATTTGCTTTCGTTGTCGGTCGATCGCATTTGGCGGCGCCGGGCGGCCAGCAAGTTCCAGCGAGTTCTTCGCCGCACAAACGCCCGCATTCTGGATCTGTGTTGCGGCACCGGGGATCTAACGTTCGCAATGGAGCGCGTGCGGATGAAGGCCTTGCGCGACCGCGGAGCGTATCGGATCCCAATGGTTGGCAGCGATTTCGCGCAACCCATGCTCGACCGCGCGCGAGAGAAGGGCCGCCGGCATCATCGAGCGGCAGTTTTCGTCGCGTCGGACGCTTTGCGCCTGCCATTTCCAGACGCTTGCTTCGATCTGGTGACCACGGCGTTCGGTTTTCGCAATCTTGCAAATTATGAGAACGGGCTGCGCGAAATCGCACGCGTGCTGAAACCGGATGGGCAGGTGGGCATTCTGGAATTCTCCGAACCCAAGGGCGGACCCATGGCCAGCCTGTTCCGGCTCTATTTCCGCCATGTACTCCCCAACGTCGGCGGAATAATTTCCGGCAGCAAAGACGCGTATAGGTATTTGCCTGCGTCGGTTGCCAAATTTCCCAGCCGCACTGAGCTAGCTACGATGATGAAAAAGCTGGGATTCATCGACGTGCGGATTTATTCCTGGAACTTCGGCTGCGTTGTTTTGCATTCGGCGCGCATGCCGGAGCAGGCTTCCGAGAACGGGGAAAATAATTAAGTCGAGGATGATTTCCGGCGGGAAGGCTGTATTTTTCTTTGAAACTGCTTGCTGTGGCGGAAACTAGTTTTCGAGGCCCAATGCGCGGATTTTGTGCAGCAGGGTCTTGTAGGAGACTCCCAGCTTTTCGGCCGCGCGCGTTTTATTCCACTTCGATTCCCGCAAGGCGTTCTGAATCTTGAAGCGCTCCACGTGAGCGACGGCGCGCTGTGAAACATCTTCGAGCGGACCTTCCCATTGAAATTTCTCGTCGAGCATTCCTTCAGGAAGCTGTTCGGCGGATGGCTTGGCGGCGGGCAACTGAAGGGCGCTGGCGTCGATTTCGGGGCCGTTCGCCAGGATCGCCGCGCGCTCGATGGCGTTCTGCAGCTCGCGGACGTTTCCAGGCCATGCATAGGTGACCAAGCGCGCGCGTGTTTCCTCCGAGAATTTCAAGGCCGGCTTGCGAAACTCGCGCCGGAACCGTTCCAGAAAATGTTCGGCCAGAAGAAAAACGTCGTCGCCCCGTTCACGCAGAGGCGGAATGGTTATGGGCACAGCCGATATTCTGAAGTAGAGGTCTTCGCGGAAAGTTTTCTCGGCTATGGCGGCGTGCAGGTCTTTGTTCGTGGCAGTCAAGATGCGCACGTTGACTTCGATTTCCTGCGTTCCGCCAACGCGCTCGAATCGTTTTTCTTCGAGCACGCGCAAGAGCTTGCTCTGAATGGCGAGCGGAAGTTCGCCGATTTCGTCGAGGAACAGCGTTCCGCGATGGGCGAGCTCGAGCTTGCCGATTTTTCGCGCGCCGGCACCGGTGTAGGCACCGCGTTCGTGGCCGAATAATTCGTTTTCCACCAGGCCTTCGGGAATCGCGGCGCAATTCAGAGCCACGAAGGGATGATTGGCGCGCGGGCTCAAGTGATGCACCGCGCGGGCGAAAAGTTCCTTTCCGGTTCCGCTTTCTCCGAGCAGCAGGACGGTGGAATCCGTCGCGGCCACACGTTGCGTCATCTGGCTCGCATCTTTCATGGAAGGATGTTCCCCCACGATGCGAGGGAAACCGTAGCGCAGGGCATATTCTTCGCGCAGCAGAAGGTTTTCGCGCAACAGCTCTTGTTGGCGCGCTGCTCTCTCCAGGAGCAACTTCAGATGATCGAGGTCCACGGGCTTCTGAATGAAATCGAACGCGCCGTCTTTCATGGCGGTGACGGCTTCTTCCACCGAGCCGTAGGCGGTCATCAGTATTACGGGAAGAGTTGGCTCCACGCGCCGCGATTCACGGAGCACGTCCAGTCCGGAATTTCCAGGCAGTTTCAAATCGGAGAGAATCAGCAGGTAACGGCGGCTTCGAATTTTATCGATTGCGGTATTTCCGTCGGGAGCTTCTTCGACTGTGTAACCGTTGCGTTCGAGGGCCTTGCGCAACATCGCCCGCAACTCGGCTTTGTCTTCAACAAGGAGGACAGGTTCCATCGGCAAAAGGTGCTAACGCGCCCAGCCGGAATCGCCGCCTGCTTTGCGCAAATCATCCTCGGCATCGGAGATGGCCTGCTTGTCGGCTTCAATCTTCTGCTTCTTGGCATCGATGTCGCTGGTTTTTTTGTTGATGTCTTCGCGCGTCAAATCCTGCTGCATGGCTTTTACCGGATTTGAGTAATACTGCACGTCCAGCACGCCTAGCTCGCGCTGCATCACGTCCAGTTCCTGCTCATCCTGCTCGAGCTTGTGATGCAGTGTGGCAAATTTGGCGCGCCAGGTTTTCTCATCATTCGCGGGAGCTGCGTTTGTCGCAGGCGCGTTGGCGTCCGTGCCTGCCCCATTTTCTCCAGGCGCAGCGG
>Ga0302310_10001835_pt1 | contig 17625 bp, 18 predicted proteins | sample III_Palsa_N1_2_FD_200451 | JGI IMG/M metagenome (GOLD analysis project Ga0302310, IMG submission 200451) | Peat permafrost microbial communities from Stordalen Mire near Abisko, Sweden - III_Palsa_N1_2 | ecosystem: Environmental > Terrestrial > Soil > Palsa > Peat permafrost | place: Sweden...
GCACGACATCCTCGCGTGGGGCGCCGAGCAGTTCGCCCAGCGCATGGGCCGCTCGACCTGGCTGATCGCCACGCCATTGGGCGCTGCATCGTGGGACGGCGTCACATTGCATCTGAAATACGGTCATGCGCAGCGCAGCCCGATTGCACCTGACGCCGCCGAAGCGCTCTGGCTCGCGTATTACCGCAGCACCTTCAATCCGGCGCGGCTGAATGAGTCGGCCCTGCATCAGCACATGCCGGTTCGTTACTGGAAGGGACTGCCTGAAGGCATGCTGATTCCATCAATGATCAGCGAAGCGAAGAGTGGTGCTCGACGGCTTGCGCAAGCGAGCGGCATCGGTGCGCTGGATGGGAAAGCCATTTCTATCGAAGCCGAAGCGGCGCAGCCGTCGCGAAGCGCGCCTGGTTCGCTCGACGCGTGCCGCCGCTGCGAGCTGTGGCAGCACGCAACGCAGGCCGTGGAGGGCGAAGGTCCAGCGGATGCGCGCATCGTGTTGCTGGGCGAACAGCCTGGAGACCAGGAGGACCTGAGCGGCAAACCATTTGTAGGACCAGCGGGCCAACTGCTTGACGAGGCCATTCAGCGCGCGGGGTTGCGTCGTAGCGATCTCTATCTCACGAATGCGGTCAAACACTTCAAGTGGACACCACGGGGCAAACGCCGGCTGCACAAAACGCCGGCGCAGCGCGAAGTGCAGGCTTGCGCGGTTTGGCTTGAAGGTGAGTTGCAACGCGTTCGACCCGCTGTCATTGTCACGTTAGGGGCGACGGCGCTGAGCGCATTGCTTGGTGAAAAGGTCAGTTTGCAAGGGTATCTCGGCGATTCGTTCGAACTGAATGGCATGCGGGTGATCCCAACCTATCATCCGTCGTTTGCACTGCGTCGGGATGACGTGGGAGGACGTGAGCAGGTCGCCCTGGCGATCAGCGATGCGTTGGCGCGCGCGCGAGACCTGACGAATTGGCGCGCTGACCGGCCTGTGGGCGATCAGAGAAGCTTATGACAGTGGTACAGAACTGAGGGGTTGTTTGCAAATAGCGGTCCATCCCGCATTGATGACAACCGGAATATCCCGCCGTATTTTGCGCTGCTATCCTCGCCAGATCCCGTTCATGCCGGGCCGATGCTGTCCTGACCGCATGCGCGACGCGGATTCCTTGCAAAACCGGCCAGCGGTATGACACCCACTTAAACTCGCATGGGAGGTTCGCCATGCTGCGATCGTTCGACCAACTCTGTCACCCGGCCGACAAGGGCCTGCTGGTCGCCGCCGACCAAGGCCACGCGACGCTTACCGGCGGCGGCACCTACGCGATGCCGTGGCACTGGCACGACTGCCTGATGTTCATCCTGCCAAGCCACGGCGCGGTCGAGCTCCGGCACGAAGACCAGCGCGCGGGCACCTGGCTGTCGCAGGATCGCTTCGCCGTGGTGCCCTCGGGACGGGCGCATCAAACCCGCGCAGGATTCGCCACGCACACCCACGTCGCCGTCTACGTGACCGACGACGCGCTGCAACAGCTTGACACCGGAATTGGCTCACTCGGCGAATTCCGTCGTCGCACGCGCGTCCCGCTCCTCGTGCGCCGAACCGCCGCCATTCGTGCGCTGCAGGAAATCTCGCTGCGCAACGACATGGGCACCTATGGCGGCCCGACGATCCGCCAGGCATTGTCGTCGGCTTTGCTGATGCAGTGCATTGGCGAGGTCATCGCCGGCGAGACGGTGCCGGGCACTTCACCCCGAGAGCACGGCATGGCGCTCGTTGCCGAACTCGAAGCCTTCATTACCCGCCATGCCGACCAGGACATCCCGCTCGACGCCCTGGAACAACGCTTCGGCATCTCCCGCCGTCACATTACGCGCCTGTTCCGCGAAGGCACCGGCCTCTCGATCGGCGAGTTCCAGCAGCGCACGCGTTACGAGAATGCCCGCCGGCTGCTCGCCGAGACGGACCTGCCGGTCGGCGAGATAGCTTTCCGTGTCGGTTTCGAAAGCGGCGCGGCCCTCGCGCGCGCCATGCGCCGGATTGGCGACCATTCGCCCTCTGACCTGCGTACCGGCATGGCCCGTTCGGTCAAAAGGTAAGGCCCGTTCGAGCGCGCGGCGCTGCGCCGATCCCCGTAATCTGACTGGATGGAAACACGCACCCCGGTCAGCGGGGTTCATCCCGTCATGCCTCAGCGTCACTCAGTCGAACTTGTCAGCGTGTTTGCCGCCGGTCCCGGCGGCGGCAACCCGGCGCCCATCGTGGTCGATGCCACCGGTATGTCCGACACGCAAATGCAGGCGGTGGCCCAGCGCTACGGCCACGAAAGCGGCTTCGTCCTGCCGCCCCCGCCAGGCTCTGACTGCGACTACGAGTTTCGCTTCTGGGTCCCCAACCACGAAATGCCGATGTGCGGGCACGCCACGGTCGGTGCGGTCTGGCTGCTCAATCAAAGCGGGCGATTGCAGCGCGACCGGCTGACCATCCAGACCCGTAGCGGCAAGGTCGGAGTTCGCATCACCGGGCAAACCGCCGAAGGCGCCGCGGTCGAAATTTCTCAACCCGCAGGCCGTATCGATGCATTGTCGGAAGCGCGACTCAGCCGGGACGAGATCCTCGATGTGCTCGGCATCAGCGCCGCGCAACTCGCGCCGCTTCCAATCCAGAACGCCTGTACAAGCCGGGTCAAGACGCTGATTCCGCTCGCGAGCACTGCTGACCTCGATAACCTTCAGCCGCGCTTCGAGAAAATCGAGGCGCTGTGCGAGCGAATCGGTTCCACCGGCCTTTATCCCTACGCCACCTTCGACGCGGACCGGCAAATCTTCGACGCCCGGCAGTTTCCGCGTGCCTCGGGTTATCCAGAAGATGCGGCCACCGGAATCGCGGCCTCTGCCTTGTCTTTCGGCCTCCTGACCAATGGCATGGTTGAAGCCTCCGAACGGACCATCACGATCCGCCAGGGACGCGCGATGAAACGCCCGTCGCAGATCTCGGTGCGCTTCAGTTTCGACGCGGGCCTCGAGCGTAGCCACCCGGACGGCTGCTGGCTCGGCGGCCCGGTGTGCTTCGAAGCGCACGCCGGAGCCCCATCATGACGATCGATATCGCCAGGCGGCTGGCGCAACTTGGCTTGACGCTGCCCGATGCGCCATCGCCGCGAGGCGTCTACGTCGGTGCGGTGATCCACAACGGCATCGCTTATATCAGCGGTCAGGTAAGTCGCGTTGGCGACGAGATCATCACCGGACCAGTCGATCATGATACGCCGCCCGGCGTCATCCGGCTCGCGGCACGGACTTGCGTGCTACGTGCGCTGAGCGTGCTCGTTGCAACGCTGCCGGCCGCGACCTCATTCGATCGCATCCTGTTCCTGCGCGGCTTCGTCAATGCCGTGGCCGGCTTCGTGAACCATAGCCAAGTCATGGATGAGGCCTCGACCCTCCTCCACGACATCTTCGGCGAAAGCGGCCGGCATGCGAGATCCGCGCTCGGTGTTGCAAGCCTGCCAGGCAACGGCTTGCTCGAAATCGAACTCACGGTCGCGCTGACCTCCGTGCCTCGTGACCGTCCACAAGAACACGTCGGCGGGCGGCGTCGGCACCAAGCAATAAAACACAAGCCATAACAAACGCCGGACCGTCCTGGAAACGGCAGGCCCGGCACGATTCACTTACCCGTGGAGGCAACACCATGAATCGCCGTCAACTGCTGCAACTCAGCTTGGCCGCCGCACCCGCCATCCTGCTGTCCCGTGTCGTCCGGGCTGCCGACGCCGAACTGATCGTCGGCTCCAACGTCGGCGCGCCGCCGTTCGTGTTCAAGCAGGGCGACACCTATAGCGGCTTCGACGTCGAAGTCTGGAGCGAGATAGCAAAGGGCATGAACCGCAAATGGCGGCTGCAACCGATGGAGTTCGGCGCGCTGATCCCGGCACTTCAGACCCGCAATATCGACGTCATCGTGTCGCAACTCTTCATCAAGCCAGAGCGCCAGCAGGTGATCGATTTTTCCGATCCGTACTATAAAAGCGGCCTGATCGCACTGACCCGCGCCGACAACACCACCATCCACACACCGGCCGATCTTGCCGGCAAACACATCGGCACCGAAACAGGCACGCTCGCGGTCGGATATATCAAGGACCACGTCAAGGACGCCACCGTCGAGCAGTTGCCCAGCATCAACAACGCGCTGCTGGCGCTGGAAGCCGGCCGTACCGACGCGGTCGTCTACGACAAGCCCCAAATGCTTTACTACGCCAACAACGCCGGCAAGAACAAGGTCAGGGTCGTGCAGCCGGCGCTGGAGGGCCTTGACGTAGGCATCGGCTTCCAGAAGGGCAGCCCGCTGGTCGCCGCGGTCAACGTTCAACTCGCCGCCATGAAGGCCGATGGGCGGCTCCAGGCACTCGGTCGCAAATGGTTCGGCGAGGCATCGTCATGACTTTTGACTGGGCGGCAGTCATTGCCGCGCTGCCGGACCTGCTGCAAGGCCTTCAGCTTACCCTCCTGATCGCACTGGCGGGTCTCGCCGGAGGCATCGTGCTCGGCATCCTCGCGGGCGTGGCGCTGACCTACGGCGGCCGGCTCACCGTCTTGCCGGCCCAGCTCTATGTTGCGTTGATCCGCGGCACGCCGATCGTGGTTCAGGTGATGTTCGTCTACTTCGCATTGCCGATCATGATGGATATCCGTATCAGCGGGATCAGCGCCGCCATCATCACCCTGGTGGTCAACTCAGGCGCCTATAACGCGGAGATCATCCGCGGCGCGCTCGACGGCGTGCCGTTCGGACTGCGCGAGGCGGGCCTGGCGATGGGGCTGCCTTTTCGCACCGTGCTGCTTCATGTCATCACACCTATCGCCTTTCGGCGCGCGCTGCCGGCAATGGGAAACCAGTTCGTCAACCTGGTGAAGGACACCTCGATCTTTCTGGTTATCGGCGTGGGCGAACTGACTCGGCGGGGCCAGGAAATCATGGCCGCGAACTTTCGGGCGGTGGAGATCTGGACTGCGGTGGCGATCATCTACCTGCTCGTGATCAGCCTGCTCGCGCTGGGTCTGCGAGTGCTTGAACGGAGAGTACGCCTGCCATGAGCATGATCGAATTTCAGCAAACCTCGAAGCATTTCGGCGCCAACGTCGTTCTGCATCCGCTCGACCTCGCGATCGAACGCGGAGAAGTCGCGGTGATCGTTGGTCCATCCGGGTCCGGCAAGTCGACGATGCTCCGTTGCATCAACGGGCTCGAAAAAATCAGCGGTGGCGACCTGCGCGTCGACAACATCAGCGTGCTGGGTTCCGCGCGCGACGTCAGGCGCATCAGGCTCGAAGCCGGCATGGTGTTCCAGCAGTTCAATCTTTTTCCGAACCTCACGGCAATGCAGAACGTCATGTTCGGGCCGATCCGGGCGCGCCGCCAAACGCGCGCGGAAGCGCGCGAGATCGCCACCGCGCTTCTGCATAAGGTGGGTCTGTCCGAGCGGATGCATCACTATCCGTCGCAGCTTTCCGGCGGTCAGCAGCAACGCGTCGCCATCGCGCGGGCGCTGGCGGTCCAGCCGAAGCTGATGCTGTTTGACGAGCCTACTTCGGCGCTCGATCCGGAACTGCGCCAGGAAGTCCTCAAGGTGATGCAGACGCTTGCGAGCGAGGGCATGACGATGGTCGTGGTCACTCACGAAATGGGCTTCGCGCAACGCGTGGGTTCGCGCCTCCTCTTCATGGAAGCCGGCCGCATGGTGCACGACGGCAAGCCCGTCGAGATGCTGTCGACACCGCCAGGAGAACGCTTTCGCGACTTCCTGCAGCACGTTAATTGATGCCCTCGCTTTTTCACGACCGCACGCAACAGGAGTCTGCAGGCAAGATGATCTCTTCACATTTCGAAAGCGACTACGGCTTTCGCCGGGACACTGTCCGGCATGACAACTGGCGTGAAGCGCCCTGGAATATCTGGGCCTTTCGCCATGTCCACGAGCTGATCCCAACAGCGCGAATCCCGGCCGCGTCCGGTCTCGCCGAAGAACCCAAGGTCGATGCCACCGCGCTGACCGAACACGAATTCGTGCTCGACGGCGAACGCCGCACGGTCGCGGCCATTCTGCGGCAGACTTCGACCGATGCAGTCACGGTGATGCGAGCCGGGCGTTTTATCGCTGATTTTCACGCACCGAACTTTACCCTGCAGACTCGCCACATCCTGTTTTCGGCCAGTAAGTCAGTCGCTGGCCTGCTCGCCGGCATACTCGTCGGCGATGGTCTTCTCGACCCTGAAGCGCCGGTCGCGCACTACGTGGCAGAGCTCGCGCAATCGGCCTTTGGCGACGCCCAGGTCAGGCACGTGCTGGATATGCGCACGAGCCTCGCGTTCAACGAAGACTATCTCGATCCGAACGGCGTCTATGCCCGCTACCGCCGGGCCGGCCTGTGGGACCCGCGGCTGGTCGGTGAGGAACCGGAAACGGTGATTGGCTTCCTTGCTTCGCTGCCCAAAGGCGCAGGGGAGCACGGCGGTCCTTTCCATTACTGCTCACCCAACTCCGACGTGCTTGGGCTCGTGATCGAGCGTGCTTCCGGCACGCGCTACGCGGACTTCGCGGCCACGCGTCTATGGCAACCGCTGGGGTTGCGACAGGACGGCTGCGTGACGGTGGACCTCGCCGGCACCGCGCGCTCAGGCGGCGGCCTCTGCATGACGGTGCGTGACCTGGCGAGGATCGGCGAGCTGGTGCGCCTCGGTGGCGTAGTGGATGGGCGCAGATTGATCAACGAGGAGTGGATGAAAGATACGCTCTCGGGCGGAAGCGCGCAGGCATGGCGACACGGGTCTTTCTCATCCTGGTTGCCGAACGGCAAGTACCGCAACAAGTGGTATCAGCTCGGCAATGCCAGCAGAGCCTGCTTCGCAATTGGCATCCATGGGCAGTGGCTATACGTCGACCCGTCACGCGAGACCGTAATCGCCAAGTTCTCGTCGCAACCTGAACCGACCAATAACAATCTCAAGCGCCTGAATCTCGCATTGCTCGAAGCGATCGCGTCGATGACGTGAGGATGGATGTCTTTCGGGATTGGCGAGCATGCATGCGTCGCCCGGCCCGAGGTGGCCCGAACGAGGCTTTGTCGGCATCGGGAAAATCGGCCCGATTGATGGATAGTAACAATAGGGATACCAAAGACAGGCCGGTCGAATCGACCGGCCTTCATTCAGCAAGCGGTCAAATCAGGAAACCCTGCGCCGTCCCAATCCATCGGTCACTACCGCGTCATCGCGCGCCGATCCGCCGCCTTCTTCAAATGGCGGTTGATGGCGAAAACCCGCGCTGCCGGACACCACTGCAATGATGGCGCCCACCACCAGCGCCGCAAACGAATACCACGTCGCGCGAGCGATGCCCCGCGCCGCCGTCTGCGCCGACTGCATCGCGTCCTGCTGCGCGTCGGCGCTGGTCACTGCCGACGCTCCCGCATCCAGCGCGGCTTGCGCCTGCTGCCTGGCGGAATCGGCGGACGACCCAGGTTGATTACTCGCCGACGCGCCAACGTTCGCCGTCGCCGCCGCGACATTGCCCGCCACGCTGACCGCCCCGCCGATAATCGATGTCATGCCATAGAGCAGCAGCAACGTCATCACAGCCCAGGCAAGCAAACCGTGCAGCCATCCAAGCACCGGCGCGCAACGCCCGGCGAAGTACGAACCGACAAATACGGCTAGAACAGTTGTAACAATCACCCACACGCCCGAGCCAAATCCAAAGACGCGTCCGGGATTTGGCTGAGACATGGGCGCGAGAAGCGACGCGCCAATCGCGGTCCCCAGCACGCTCATGATCAGGTAAACAATCAACGACAAAATCACGCCGGCTATGACTGCGCCCCACGAGATACGGGGTAAGCCATCTTGAGTAGTCAGGAGTCGCATAGGTGTCCCCTCGGAACGGGCAAGCGATTATTGAACGAATTGCCGGCGCTGCTGCGCCGTGCACCCGCTCAGTGCAATTGCCGTTCCCACACTGTGGGGACGATCAAAGCTGGCATCTTCGTTGCGAGGTATTTAAAACGAACGCGCCGATCTCGTTCGGTTCATCTGCTTCCAAAGCAGCAACATCCGCTTAATACCGAGGGAATCGTGCACATCCTGTTTATCGATGACCATAAAGATTCAGCCGACGCGTTTGGCGAAATAGCGTCTGGCCTGGGGCACAAAGTGCAAGTTGCGTACGACGGCCGCTCGGCAATAGAGTTGACCCAGGCACAGAGTTTCGATGTCGTTTTCTTCGACATCGAGTTACCCGACGCCGATGGCCGGGAGCTTTGCCGTCAGGTACGCAACGAAGGTGCATCTCGCGACGCGTGCGTGATAGCAGTGACCGGAAGGACCGATCTCAAGGACAAGGACCTGGAACCGTTCGACGGTTTTCTTCACAAGCCGATCAGCCCGGCCACTTTGGAGCACGCACTGAAATTCTCGGAAGGCTGACCTACCGCATGGCGTTCTTGCGACCCTCGGCGTTCGTCGCAACGGCGATCGCATCGAGATTCTGCGGGTACGGGAAGTTCAAGCCAAGCAACTGCCGCATGGTCGGGCTGGCGTTCTTGACGAACGCTTCGCCGACCATCGCGCGCAAGTCTTCCATTGGCTTGACGAATTTCGGCAGGTATTGAATCAGCACCGCGCTGCGATCCTGCGTGCTGTGATTTGGCATGGCGCAATGCCAGGTCGCGCCGAAGAAAACGATCGCGTCGCCGGGCTCCGCTTCCATGCGCTCGCAACGCTCGAAGAACGCATCGCCCTCGCCGGGATAACGCAATTCATGCTGCGTGTGCGGCACAAAAGCCGTCGCACCGGTCTGCGCCGTGAACGGATCCAGCGGAATGGTCACTTGCGCGTTGAGCGGAAAACTCGTGTTGATACCGACGGGAAATGTCGTCGGTGAGTGAAAGTCCCAGTACGGGTAATCGATATGCGGCTCTTGTCCAGGACCGTCCGGCAAAATCCGGTTAGCCGCGATCGACCCCATGACGAAGTCGTCGCCGAGAAAGAGCCGCATGGCCGCGACAATCGCGGGCTGCTCAGCCATCTCCGAAAACACGTCGCCTTTGGCAAGCAGATTCCACACGCGTCGCTGCAAATGCAACCGCTGATCTTCGGCCGCCTGTCCCTGGAAATGCGTGACCGTCTGCGCGCGGTCCTGCGAATGCTCCATCACCACGCGACGCGCTTGTGCCACCTGCGCCGCGCTGAACACGCCGCGAATACGCACTGCGCCCGGCCCGCGCAGCAGCGCTTCAACCACTCCTTCAGGCGTCACCGCGCCAACTTCAATGCTGTTCACAGCAGTCTCCTGGGATGAGTCCACGCAACACTCCGGCTGCTAGTGCACACAAGCATAGAAGACCACTTGCGCCAATGCAAAGAAAATTTCACACACCCATTCGATGGAATTTAATTTCTATTTTATAGAACCATAGCCGATGCGGCCTGCAGCCGCGCTTGATGGAAATCCATCATTTTTTTGAGTGAGCAGCCGGCCGCGGTCATCTATCGTTCTCTCAACAAGAAGGCCACCCGGCGGTTGAAGCTGACGGGAAGCGCTCAAACATCGCTTAGACATTCCTTGAAACACTATTAAGCAGGAGACAACCCATGTCCTCGACTCCCGACGCCAGCGGCGCCGATGCGGCCAAGCCTGGCCTCACCGACCCGACTCTCGACGAGCGTATCGGCCAGCAGTGGTATCAGCCGCGCATTCCGCGCGCCGTTCTGAAAGAACTGATGAAACGCAGCGACGCCGAAGGCCTCCGCAACTTCGTGCCATGGCTGTTGCTGCTGGTCGCGTCGGGCGGGGTAGCTGCGTTCTGCTGGGGAACGTGGTGGGCGGTGCCGGCCTTCCTGGTCTACGGCACGATCTATTCGTCCAGCGACGCCCGTTGGCACGAACTCGCCCATGGCACGCCGTTCAAGACCCGCTGGCTCAATGACGCCTTCTACCACCTGTCTTCGTTCATGACGATCCGCGAAGGCTACTGGTGGCGCTGGAGCCACGCTCGCCATCACACACACACGTACTTCCAGGACCGTGATCCGGAGATCCAGGTCGCACGACCGACGCAGGTTTGGCCGATCATCATCGATTTCTTCGGACTGCTGGGCAGCTCGCTTGAGATCCGCAAGATTGTCCGGCACGCGTTCGGCCGCGTAGATGCCACCACCGACGCATTCCTCCCCGCCACAGAAAAACCGAAGATGATCTGGTCTTGCCGAATCTATCTGCTCGTGGTCATCGGCACGATTGGACTTGCTATCGCGCTCCACAGCTTCCTGCCGCTGATGTTCGTGTGGACGCCCCGTTTTTACGGCGGCTGGCTGCATCAGTTGCTCGGCCTCACGCAGCATGCGGGCCTCGCGGTCAACGTGAAAGATCATCGGCTGAACACACGCACGGTGTACATCAATCCGGTCTTCCGCTTTCTGTACCTGAACATGAACTACCACCTCGAACACCATCTCCTTCCGATGGTGCCGTTCCACGCGCTGCCGCGTTTGCATGAAGTCATCAAGGATCAGCTTCCTCCCGCTTATCCGAGCCTTTACGCGGTATATCGCGAGATGGTGCCCGCGCTATGGAAACAGCGTTCCGAACCGGCTCATGTGATCGAACGCGAGGTGCCGGCTGAAAGCGCCCCGCGCGGAACATTTGCGACCCAGTCGGGCATCTGAACCACTCCAACACCCCGGAGGCTTTTGTGGCCGTTGAAACGAATGACATCGAATGGGTCGTCGCCTGCGCTGCGAGTGAGATTGCCGAAGAAGACGTAATCCGCTTCGATCATGCAGGCGCGAGTTACGCGGTGTATCGGATCGCCGAAGGTTTTTTTGCGTCGGATGGCTGGTGCACGCACGAACGCGCGCATCTCGCCGATGGCTTCGTGCTCAATCGGGAGATCGAATGCCCTCTGCATCAGGGACGTTTCGATATCCCGACAGGCAAGCCTAAGAGCCCACCCGTCTGCGTACATTTGAAGACCTATCCGGTGCGCATTGAACGCGGCGAAGTGCTGCTCGGCGTGCCGCCGCAAGCTAAGGCAACGTCATGAAAAACCGACCCGCGATGGTGATCATCGGCGCCGGGCAAAGCGGAGCGCGCGCCGCCCATGCGTTGCGCGACAACGGCTGGGACGGCGAGATCACACTGCTCGGCAACGAAGGGGTTGCGCCCTATGACCGGCCGCCGCTCTCCAAGGCCGTGCTGCTCGGTCATAAAACCACCGCGCAATGCGCGCTTTATGACGAGACGTTTTACTCCGAGCAACGCATCGACCTGCGTGTCGATGCGGGCGTGCAACAGATCGACCGCGCGGCGCGCAGGGTGGTTTTGAAGGACGGGCATACCGTCGCCTATCAGCGTCTGCTGATCGCCACGGGCGCGGCGCCGCGGCGTCTGAGTGTGCCCGGCGCAACGCTTGAGGGCGTGCATGTCCTGCGCACGGCAGCAGACGCGTCAAGCGTAGTCGGCGAGTTGTTGCCAGGACGGAAGATCGCGATCGTGGGTGCGGGGTTTATCGGGCTGGAGATCGCGGCAACAGCCATTGCAAGAGGTTGCGAAGTCGTCGTGATCGAAGCGGCAGCGCGTGCGCTCATGCGCGCCGTGCCGGAGATTGTCGCGGCGTATCTGGTGGAACGGCACAAGCAGATGGGCGTGGACGTGCGCTTCGCCGTGCAGGTCGACCGGGTCGTCGGATCGACTATGAAGCGCGTCACGGGCGTGAAGCTCTCCGACGGCACGACCGTCGCGTGCGATTGCGTGATCGCCGGCATTGGCGTGAAGCCGCGCACCGAGCTGGCGGAAGCGGCCGGTATCGACGTAGCGGACGGCATTGCCGTGGACGACACGCTGCGCACCAACGACCCGCATATCTTTGCAGCCGGCGATGTCTGCTCGTTCCCTCACCGGCTGTTCCGCCGGCGCATGCGCCTTGAATGCTGGAAGAACGCGGAGGACCATGCGCGCATTGTCGCGCGCAACATGCTGGAGCGTGGAGAGACCTATTCCGAAGTGCCGTGGTTCTGGTCCGATCAATACGACATGACCATCCAGATTGCCGGCATGCCTGCGTTCGGCGTGACGACCGTCGTGCGCGAGACGAGCGCCGCGTCGCGAGTTTTCTTCGCGCTGGATCGCGATGGCGTGCTGGTCGGCGCAAGTGGTGTTGGACAGGCAAGCGAGATCGCACGTGACGTGCGCGTGGCGCAAGAGTTGATTGCGCGGCGGGCGTGCGTTGAACCTTCCTTGCTCTCGGATCGCAGCGTCAAGCTCAAGCCGTTGCTTGCCGTGGAGGCGCTATGACGCAGCGGCTCGACATCTATCAGTCGCTATGGGCAATGGAGCGCCGTCATACCGACGGTAATGAGCGCTCGCTTGAAGACAACATAACGATGATCGCGCAAGCGGGTTTCAACGGCGTCAGCGCTGGCTATGCGTCGCGCGACGACGTGCGCCGGCTTAGCGGCTTGCTAAAACCGCTCGGCCTACAAGCAGAAGGACAATGTTTTCCGCGTACGGTAGATGACCTGCAACCGATCCTTGAAATAGCCACCGAGTTCGGCGTGCATCACATCGACTTGCAGCCGGACGTACGGCCGCGTCGCCTCGATGATGCACTCAAGTTGATCGATGGATGGACACGACTCGCCGAGCAGGTGGACTTTCCGGTGTATATCGAAACGCATCGGGACCGCATGACGACCGACCTGCATTTCACGCTCGATCTGCTTGATGCAAGACCGGACCTGAAACTGCTTGGCGACATTTCACACTATCTGGTCGGACGTGAATTCGCGCTGCCCGTGTCCGATGAAAACCACGCTGCGATGCATCAGATCCTCGACCACTCGTGGGCGTTTCACGGCCGCGTCGCGAGCCGTGAACAGGTGCAGGTAGAGATCTCATTCGAGCCGCACCGGATCTGGGTGGACCTGTTTCTTGACTGGTGGCGTTATGGCTTTGCGTCGTGGCAACGGCGCGCCGGTCCTGACGACACGCTGGTCTTCACTTGCGAGCTGGGACCCAAGCCTTACGCAATCATCGGCCGCGATGGCAACGACACAACCGACCGCTGGGCGGAATCGCAGCTGATGCGCGACTGGATTCGCGAACTCTGGAACGGCCTGAGCCGCCAGGAAAAACCCGCGCCGTTAGCGCTTAGTCGCTGAGCGGAAGGTTTTCGCGCAACAACACCGTGACCGGAATCTGCTGCGGCAACGCCACGCCGGGATCGCGATGATAGTGCCGCAAGATGATTTCGATGGAACGCATGGCTTCGGCGGCCGGGTTCTGGTCGAGTACGGCGTCGAGCGTTCCTTCAATAAGCAAGCGTCGCGAAATGTCGTTGAGTTCGTGGCCGACGAACACCGTCGAACGAACGCGGTCGAGCGCTTGGAGTGCCGCGCCGACACCTTCGTCACCGACGGAAATGTTGTAGATCCCGCGCAGGTCGGGATAACGCCGGAAGGCGTCGCGAGTGAGGCTTTCGGTGACCGCCGATTGCTCGCGGCTCTCGACGGTCTCCACGATGTCGCAGTTAGGGAAACGCCGCCGCAACACTGAGCGGAAACCGCTTTCGCGTTCTTCATGGCCGAGGAAATCATGCATGCCCGTCATCACGAGCACCTTGCCTCCCGCATCGCCGAGAAAGCGGCCCATCAGCTCGCCCGCGACCCGTCCTGCCCCGCGATTATCAATACCCACGTAAGCCAGGCGTCCCGTTCCCGGCAGGTCGCTGGCAAGAGTGACGACCGGCATCGCGCGGCTGACCTGACGCAGCGCCGCCGTGATGTCGGGATGCTCGTACGCGACGATGATCAGCGCGTCGGCCTTCTGCGTCGCGCGGCTGATGGTTTCGACCACGCGCGCCGGTTCGAGGTTGTCGAAGTAGGTCACCGCGCAGATCACGCGCTGCGCTTCGAAGGCCTTCTGAGCGATTTCGAAACCCTGCTTGAGATAGACGTAGTAAGGCGCTACGGGTTGCTGCAACAGGATCGCGATGCGCAACCAGCGCACGGACACCGCGTCGAGCGCCCGATCGATCTTGAGCTTGCGCGCCCATTCGAGCACGCGCCGCTCCTTCTCGCGCGAGACGCCGCCGCGGCCGTTGAGCACGCGATCGACGGTTGCTTCGCTGACGTCGGCGGCCTTGGCGATATCGGCCATGCTCGTTTTACGGCGGTTGGTCAGGTCGGGCATGAGCCTTACACGTTTTAGGGAATGGACCACGGGACTGGCCTGATGATCGCATCAACTCATCGGCCCATCAAGCCGGCCCATCAAGCAAGTGCATGGAGTGAAGCCCTAATAAGTCACCGGCCACGAACGGCGACAGCAGTACCCCGCACGCCGGCCTGACATTCGCACCGCGAATGCAGCCGCGCACGGGACATAACAGGAGACAGGAGATGGCCCGGAGATTCAGTACATTTCAAACGCGTTCTAAGTTCGCGATAGCGGCATGCATCACATCCACGCTTTTCGCGGCAAGCGTTGCTCGCAGCGCGGAGCCGCTGAACATTGTCATGCTGACACACGGCGCGGCGACGAACGCGTTCTGGCAGGCCGTGAAGAAAGGTTTCGACGATGCCTGCACGCGCGTTCAGGCGCATTGCCAGATGGTCTTTACTCAAACCGATGGCTCGATTGAACAGCAGAGCGCGAACTTCCAGGCCGCCGAGGCGCGCAAGCCCGACGCAATCCTGACGACCATCGTGGACGACAACGCGCTTACGCCCATGATCAACGACGCCCGCGCCAAGCACATCATCGTGATCGCTTATAACGTCGATCAAAGCGGCGGCGCGGCGGGTGCGGCGAAACGGCAGGCGTTTATCGGCCAGAACTTTGTCCCGGCAGGGCGCAGTCTCGCCCATCAACTCACCAGCCAGTTTCCAAAAGACGGACCGGTCCGCGTGCTGATTGGTGTCAGCGCGCCGGGGCAGAACTGGGCCGAACAACGGGCGAAAGGCGTGATGGAAGGTCTCGATGAATGGAAGCGCGCCAATCCGACTCGCACGGTCGTGATCGACCGGATCGACTCGGGCACGGATCTCTCGGTAACGGGCGAACGCGTCGGCGCGTATCTCACCGCCCACCCCGACACAACGGCTTACTTCGACATGGGTTTCTTCCATGCAGCAGTAGCGCGCACATTGAAGGATCGCAATGTGCCGCCAGGCAAGGTACTGCTTGCAGGCTTCGATATCGTGCCGCAAGTCCTGCAGATGATGAAGGCAGGCTACATCCAGGCCGAAGTCGATCAGCAACCGTATGCGCAGGGGTTCATGCCCGTGATGCAGGTGTATCTCGCGAAGTCCTTCGGCCTTGCACCCACCGATATCAACACCGGCAATTCGCTCGTCATGCCCGCCCAGGCGGACTCAGTCATCGCGCTCTCGCAACAAGGCTTGCGCTAGGAGATTCGCATGAAAAAGCTGCTCAAGATCTACCTGCAGAAGCCGGAGTTGGCGGGCATCGTATTGCTCGCCGTGTTGATCGGCTTGTTCCAGGTGCGCTCGCAAATGATATTTCTCAGCGCGGAAAATATCCGTGGCGTGCTCGGCGTGTTGCCTGAAGTGGGACTGGTGGCTATCGGCGTGACGCTACTGATGATCTGCGGTGAGTTCGATTTATCCGTAGGGTCGGTGTTTGCACTCACGCCCATGTCGATCACGCTGCTGATGAATGCGGGCGTACCGTTCTGGCTGGCATTTTTTATCGGGCTGGTGGTAGCCGCGTGTGTGGGCCTCGCTAACGGATTGATCACGCTGGTCTTCAACATACCGAGTTTCATCACCACGCTTGGCATGTTGTTCATTGTGCGATCACTGACCGTCGTTCTGTCCGGTGGTTTCCCGCCGAACCTGCCTATCGAACGGATGCCAGCACAACTGTTCGTAAGTTTCATAGGACCGGAGGGGTTGTTTCGCGCGTCGTTTCTTTGGTTCATCGCCATCGGGGCGGCTGCGGCATTCTTGCTGTCCGCGACCAATCTCGGCAACTGGATGAAAGCGACCGGCGGCTTTCTTGAAGCGTCCATATCGAGCGGTGTACCGGCTCGACGCGTGAAGCTGTTCTCCTTCGTGCTGTGCTCGGTGCTCGCGGGTTTCGCCGGCATGATACAGGTGCTGCGGCTTGGCGCGGCGCTTCCATCAATTGGCGATGGTCTCGAACTACAGGCGGTGGCCGCGGCCGTGATCGGCGGGACCGCGTTGTCTGGCGGGATCGGTAATGTGCTCGGTGCAGTGGTGGGCGCCCTGCTGATTCGCGTGATCGATAACGGCCTGGTGCTGACGCAAGTCGATGCCAACTGGTTCAAGTTCGCGGTCGGCAGCCTGACCATTTTCGCAGTGGTCGCCAACGCATGGATGCGCCGCACGGCGCGACATCTGAAGGTGCAACTATGAACACACTCTCCTCCCCGGCTCACGATACCGCCCTGCATTCGTATCAGGGTAACGACGGCGCCACCTCCGACGCGCTGAGCACATCGACCTCGCTGATGGCCGTGCGCAACTTGCACAAGTGGTACTCCGGCGTGCATGCGCTCAAAGGCGTGAGCCTGGACTTCAAACGCGGCGAAGTCGTGGGCCTGCTCGGCGACAACGGCGCGGGCAAGTCGACTCTCATCAAGATTCTCTCGGGCGTGCATCGGCCGGATGAAGGCGAGATCCTGTTCCAGGGCCGCCCTGTGCGCATCCCCACGCCCAAGGCGGCGATGCAGTTGGGTATCGAAACGATCCATCAGAACAACTCGCTCGTGCCCAATCTGTCGATCGCGCGCAATCTGTTTATCGGGCGCGAACCGTTGTTGTTTTCGCTGTTCGGCATTGGCCCCATGGACCATGCGCGCATGCGCACCGACGCCGTCAAGGCCATTGCCGATGTCGACCTGCATCTGCGTTCAGCGGAAGCGCTGCTGGGTGAACTGTCGGGTGGCCAACGCCAGGGCGTGGCGATTGCGCGCGCGATGCACTTCAAGTCGAAACTGCTGATCCTCGATGAACCGACGAATCATTTATCGGTGAAGGAGACGGACAAGGTGATCGGGTTTGTGCGGGGCTTGTCGGCGCAGGGCATTACCGGCGTGTTCATCAGCCACAACCTGCAGCACGTGTTTCACTCGTGCGACCGGATTGTCGCAATGGCGCGTGGCGAAGTCGTGCTCGACCGGCCGGTGGCGCAGACGTCTATTGAAGAAGTGACGGAGATGCTTTGATCGACTACAGGGTGGAGAGATAAATCGATGGGACAGTTCGACGGCAAGGTGGCTGTGGTCACCGGTGGTACACAGGGGCTTGGAGCGGCGATCGCGGCGCTGCTCGTTGAGCGCGGGGCGAGGGGCGTCGTTATTTGCGGACGTTCGCGCGAAAAAGGCGAAGCGAAGGCGCGTGAGTTGAGCGAGACGAGCGGCGCAGACGCTCGTTACGTGCAGGCAGATCTCTCGCAGGTCGACGATTGCCGGTCGGTGATCGCGGCGGCAGACGCGCGGTTCGGGCGCATCGATGTGCTGGTCAATGCAGCAGCCATGACCGATCGCGGCACGATCCTCGATACGGACCCTACGCTCTTCGATCGCATG